>Ga0193726_1001038_pt1 | contig 24011 bp, 16 predicted proteins | sample H2c1metaG_FD_144928 | JGI IMG/M metagenome (GOLD analysis project Ga0193726, IMG submission 144928) | Soil microbial communities from a riparian zone of the East river system, Colorado, United States - H2c1 | ecosystem: Environmental > Terrestrial > Soil > Riparian zone | place: USA: East River...
GACGAGTACGGTGGCATCGATTGAAGGCGGAACCGGAGCCACGGCTTCTGCCAGCGTCAGCGTGTTTGCTCCGCCGGCGATTACCAAGGCGTTCGGCAGCACGCCCATCCCACTCAATGGAACCACCTCGCTGGCTCTGACGGTCACCAATCCGAGCGGCAATTCCGCTGCACTGACCGGGGTAGCAGTTACCGACACGTTCCCAGCCGGACTGGTGGTTGCGACGCCGAATGGCCTGACCAACACATGCGGAGGAACAGCCACAGCCGTTGCAGGAGCGGGAGCTGTGTCGTTGACAGGTGGAACAGTGGCCACGAACAGCACGTGCACTCTCACCATCAACGTTACGGGAACGGCTTCTGGAAGCCTCACGAACACGACCGGGAATGTTAGTTCAACGAACGGTGGCACGGGGAATGCCGGGTCTGCGAATCTGACAGTCGCCAGCGCGCCCTCGATCACGAAATCGTTCGGGGCTGCCAGTGCCGCAATAAACGGTTCGACCAGTCTAAGTTTTACCATCCAAAATTCAAACCCGGCGGTCGCGCTCAGTGGAGTGGCCTTCACCGATACGTTGCCGGCCGGCTTGGTCCTGGCCACCCCCAGTGCCTTGAGCAACACGTGCGGCGGCACGGCCACGGCCGCCCCCGGAGCAGCTTCGGCCAGCTTGTCGGGAGCAACCCTTGCGGCTAGCACCTCGTGCACCTACTCGGTGAACGTCGTCGGTACTACCGCCGGTATCAAGAACAACAGTGTCACGGTTTCTTCAACAAACGGCGGCACGGGAAACACTTCAAATGCCAGCATCACGATTGTCTTGGCCCCAGTACTTCTCAAATCATTTGGAGCGGCCAGCGTTCCCCTGAACGGCTCGACGAGTCTTAGCTTTACGATTCAAAACAACAACGCTTCGACAACGGTTACAGGACTTGGCTTCAGCGACACCTTCCCTGCAGGACTGACGGTCTCTACACCGAACGGACTTACGGGTAGTTGCGGTGGAGGAACCATCTCGTCGACAGCGGGCGGCAACGTCGTCAGTCTCGCCGGTGCCAGTTTGGCGGCCAACACGACCTGCACCTTTTCTGTGAATGTCACAGGAACGGCCGCGGGTACCAAAAATAATACTACGGGGAATGTGACGTCCGCCGAAGGTGGAAGCGGAGGAACAGCGTCCGCCAGCATCGGCGTGATCGCGCCGCCAGCCATGGCAAAGGCTTTTGCCGTGCCGTCCATTCCTTTGAATGGCACGACGGCCTTGACCTTTACGATCACCAATCCTGCAGCGAACGCCACGGCTGTGAGCGGAATCGCATTTGCCGATACGCTGCCGGCAGGTTTGCTGGTGGCGACGCCGAACGGTTTGGCCAATCTATGCGGCGGCACGGTAACAGCGGTTGCCGGATCAAGCGGCATCAGCCTGAGCGGCGGGAACATTGCGACGCCCAACACCACGTGCACGGTGGTTGTGAATGTGACGGGAACGGCTTCGGGTCTGTTGACGAACACGACAGGCGCCGTGAGTTCGACCAACGGAGGAACCGGTAACACGGCTACCGCCAGTCTTACTGTGGCCAGTCCACCAACGATTAGCAAGGCGTTTGGCGCTGCGACGAGCCCTCTTGGCGGCGTCACCAGTTTGACCTTCACGATCCAAAATCCCAATGCGGGATTGCCGCTGACCGGACTAACGTTTACTGACAACCTGCCGGCGGGATTGCTACTGGCAACGCCCAGCGGAGTAACCAGCACGTGCGGAGGAACCGCTACGGCCGCAGGCGGAGCCTCGTCCGCTAGTCTATCCGCCGGAACACTCGCTGCAAGCGCAGCGTGCTCGTTCTCCGTCAATGTCATCAGCACGACTGCCGGCGTGAAGAATAACAGCGTGCAGGTGGCCTCAACAGAAGGCGGTACGGGAAACACTTCGAATGCCAGCATCACGATCATTGCAGCTCCGGTACTCAGTAAGGCCTTTGGATCGGCCAGCATTCCTCTGAACGGCTCGACTTCGCTGAGTTTTACCGTTCAGAACAACAATCCCACGACGACGATGACCGGCACCGGCTTCACCGATACATTTCCCGCGGGTTTGCTGGTTGCCACGCCGAACGGCCTAACTGGTAGCTGCGGCGGCGGAACGATTACAGCAGTCCAGGGAACTGGGGTCGTGAACCTTACAGGAGCAACATTGGCTGCGAGCGGTTCTTGTACCTTCTCTGTGAATGTCGCCGGCAGCGTGGCCGGAACCCAAAACAACACGACCGGCAATGTGACCTCGACCGAAGGCGGCGCCGGCGGAACAGCATCGGCCAGCATCAACGTGGTAGCGCCCCCCGCCATTGCCAAAGCATTTGGGACAACCGGCGTGGCACTGAATGGCACTAGCTCATTGACGTTTACCATCACCAATCCCACAGCCAACGCGGTCGCCGAATCTGGCACGGCATTCACCGATAACTTTCCGGCGGGCATCGTCGTTGCCACGCCAAATGGATTGACCAACACATGTGGCGGCACCGCTGCCGCGGTTGCCGGCGCTGGTAGTGTCATCCTGACGGGTGGCACTGTCGCTGCTCACGCTTCCTGCACGCTCGCTGTCAATGTCACTGGTACGGCGTCAGGCAATTTCACCAATACCACCGGAAACGTTTCCGCCACAAATGGCGGAACTGGAAACACGGCGACAGCCAATCTATCGGTCGCCGCTCCTCCGGCAATTGTGAAGTCGTTCGGCGCTGCGACGATTCCCGTGAACGGCTCGACTTCGCTGACATTTAGCATCAACAATCCCGCGACCAACGCGATTCCCCTTACTGGCGTAGCCTTCACCGATAGCCTGCCGTCCGGTTTGGTTGTGGCGACCCCCAGCGGATTGACCACCACCTGCACCGGTACGGCCGGAGCCACTGCTGGCGGCGCCTCGGTCAGTTTGGGCGCGGCAACTCTTGCAGCCAACACATCCTGCACACTGTCGGTAAACGTTACGGGAACCACGGCGGGCGTAAAAAATAACAGCGTGCAGGTCCTGTCGACCGAAGGGGGAACTGGTAACACGTCGAATGCTTCTGTAACCGTGACGGCAGCGGCTGCGATTACCAAGGCGTTCGGGGCGGCCAGCATTCCGCTGAACGGCTCAACGAGCTTGAGCTTTACGATTCAAAACAGCAATGCCACGACGGCGCTTTCTGGCGTCGGCTTCAGTGACGCCTTCCCGGCGGGTCTTGTGGTTGCAACTCCGAACGGACTAACCGGAACCTGCGGGGGCGGAACCATCACAGCAACCCAAGCGACAAGTGTCGTGAGCTTGAACAATGCCACCCTCGTGCCAACTGCCTCCTGCACCTTCTCTGTGAATGTGACCGGGACGGCAGCAGGCGCGCAAAACAATACCACCAGCCCTGTCACTTCAACACAAGCCGGCGCAGGCGCAACGGCATCGGCGAGTCTTACGGTTGTGGCCCCACCGGCGCTCGCCAAGGTGTTCACTCCGACCGGTATTGCTCCAGGGGGAATCTCGACCTTGACCTTTACGATCACGAACCCGGTGGCGAATACGATGGCAGAAACCGGCGTCGCCTTCACAGACACGCTGCCTTCTGGAATCCTCATCGCTTCGCCGAGCGGTCTGACTAGTTCGTGCGGTGGAACCACCACCGCCGCTGCTGGGTCCGCCAGTGTCACGCTTTCAGGCGGGACCATCGCAACGGGGACACCGTGCTCGATCAGTGTCAACGTAACAAGCTCGACGGCGGGCACCTACACCAACACGACGGGTGCCGTGTCTTCAACTAATGGCGGAACGGGAAATACGGCTTCGGCCAATCTGATGGTTGCCAGTCCGCCGAGCATCGTAAAAACTTTCGGCGCCGCCAGCATCGGGTTGGGCGGCTCAACTTCCCTTACCTTTACGATCACCAATCCTGTGGTCAACGGCACGGCACTCACGGGAATCGCGTTCACCGACAACCTGCCGGCCGGACTCGTGGTTGCTACTCCCAATGCTTTGAACGGTTCGTGCGGTGGAGTTGTTACGGCGGCGGCAGGATCGGCAAGCGTTGTGCTGAGTGGCGGAACGATTGCGGCCAGCGGCTCTTGCACATTTTCAGTCAATGTCGCAGCGATCACGGCGGGCAATCAGGTCAACGTCACAGGAAGCGTCAGCTCGGCAAATGGCGGTACAGGAAACACGGCCACTGCTTCGATTGGCGTGCTTGCTCCGGACTTGACTCTTACCAAGAGCCATGCCGGCAACTTCTATCAGGGACAGTCCAATGCGACTTACCTGCTCACGGTGAACAATCCGGGAGCAGGCCCGAGCGCGGGCACAGTGACGGTCAGTGACGTATTGCCGGCCGGGCTCACAGCGACCGGCATTGCAGGACCGGGATGGACGTGCACGGTCGGAACGGTGAGCTGCGTGCGCAGCGACGGTCTTGCAGCCGGTTCCAGTTATCCCGCGATTACGGTGATGGTCAGCGTCGCAGCCAACGCGCCAGCCAGCGTGACGAACTCAGCAGCGGTCTCTGGAGGCGGCGAACTCAATACTGCTAACAATACCGCAACGGATCCGACGACCGTTACCTTGCCGCCGGACTTCGCACTCGCAATCAATCCGGCCAGCGTTACCTTGAGGGCCGGCCAGCACGCCAATTACGGACTGACCGTGACGCCAATCAATACGGCCTTCGCCAGTGCCATCACATTTACCGTTACCGGTCTGCCGGGAAGATCGTCAGCTGTCTTCAGTCCGACTTCGGTTACGCCGGGAGCGAATCCAGCGACCTCATCGCTGATCGTCATGACCACGGCAGGCGACACTTTCCTTTCCCGCAATATTGAGCGGAAGCACACTCCGCTCTACGGACTGTTCATGCCGCTAGCCGGACTGGTTCTTTCCGGGATCGGATTCCGATTCCGCCGAGTGGGACGGAAGTGGGCATTGCTCGCGCTTCTGTTCTTCGCGACCGGATTCACGCTTTACGGATGCGCCAGTGCGAATAATTTCCAGAATCTAGGAACGCCGCCAGGCAGTTATACGGTTACGGTTACGGCGACCGCCGGAACAGTTCAGCACTCAACTGCGATTACGTTGACGGTTCAACCGTAAAGCGATGGAAACGGGAAACGCAAACGAAAGAGAAAACTTGGTTATGATGAGACAACAGTTGCTGTACCCGGCTTTGCGAGTGCTAGTGGCGACGGCCTTCCTGGCCCTTGGTTTTGCAAGCGGGACGCTCGCGCAGCGCGCGACGGTTTCCACTCCGCAATTCGAAGTGTCGGGCGCGTACTCCTACATCCGCGCCAACGCCGCTGAGTCCGGAGGCGGATTCAACGTAAACGGCGCGAGCGGGTCGTTTGCGTACAATTTCAACGGCCGTTTTGCGGTTCTGGCCGACGTTGGCGCCTACCGTTTCAGCGGGTTGCCTTCCGGCGTGACCGGTAACATGTATACCTACCTGTTTGGGCCGCGCTACTCGTTCCGGAAAATGCATCGAGTGACTCCCTTTGTGCAAGGGCTTCTCGGAGGCGGCCGGTTGACGGCAAGTTCCGGCGGGGTGGACGCGGGCGAAAATGGATTTGCCATGACGCTCGGGGGAGGTCTGGACGTGCCCCTGCATCGTCATTTTGCGATTCGCTTGATACAAGCCGAATATCTGCTGACTCGCTTTGCCAACGTGAATGGTTCCGCTGTGACGCAGAATAGCGCACGCATTTCGGCCGGATTGGTATATCGATTCGGGAACAAATGAGTGTAGATGGTGCAGACAGGTATTTCTTCAATGGCCGGGTCAAACCCTGAACCGAAGTCTTTGCCGCCTGTTTCGTTGCGCGGTACGCGGCCGGAAGATCGCGAGTTCCTGCTGCGCGTTTACGCGAGCACCCGCGAGGCGGAGATGCTTTCCTGGGGATGGCCCGCCGCACAACAGTCCCACTTCATCCAAACGCAGTTTGACGCTCGCGCTCGAGGATACGCGGTTTCGTATCCCGCTGCCGAGGAGAGCATCGTTTTAGCTAACGATGAACCGGCCGGATCCATCCTGGTGTTCCGCGCACCGCCGGAAATACGTCTGGTGGATATTGCTCTGCTTCCGCAATTTCGCAATCTCGGAATTACCAGCGCGCTACTCGGTGCTCTTATTGCAGAATCGATTCACAAAAAAATCCCCCTAAGACTCAGCGTTGTGAAGGGCAACAGGGCTGCGCGCTTATACGAACGCCTGGGTTTTTTCGTGAAGAGTGACGACGCGATGTATTGCGAAATGGAACACGCGCCGAAAGGGAACTAGCGGACTCGCCGACGCAACTCCAGGAGAATGTAGGCATGTCTGAAGATTTGAACAGCCGTATTTTTTCCGAGCATCTGAACAGCACGTTTGGCCTGCAAGTTTCCGATTCTGAATCGCTGGGGCTTCAGCTGGTCGAAGTGACCGAGCAGAACGCTCCGCCCGGCACGGAACAGTTTTCAGTTTTCTTTCGCGGGCCGCAAAAGGACATGATTTCGCAGGGAATTCATACGCTGCGTCACGAACAACTCGGGGAGCTGCAACTGTTCCTCGTGCCACTTGGACCCGATGCCATGGGCATGCGCTACGAGGCCGTTTTCAATCGAATGCGGGAGGAGAAACCCTGACCGGGCTCTGGCTGGAAGAAAATGTCACTGCAGGCCCCCATGTTTCATGAACTTCACCGCACAAACGGCGCTGGGCGAAGGAATCCAAAGCGGTTTTTCAAACCTCAAGATTGCTTTGACTGCTGGATTTAGTTACTGGCTATCACCGATTTCAGGCGTCCCTTTGAATTGACAGGCTTGGGAGGCAGGATCTGTGTCGGGCTTGTGAAGTGGCTGATCACCGCGGTGTAGGCAGAGGTTCCTGAAGGGACCACGAACAAGGAGAATTGGCCAAGCGTCGCGTGCTGTACTTCATAGGTCCCTTGCCCCAGGGTGTCGCCGGTCGATTGAAAGTGCAATGCGAAGGTTTCTGTTGACGGCGCTGCGGTCTTGACAGGCTTCGGCGGAACCGCCATCGCTGGTGCGGCCGCTGAAGCTTTCCGGTTCATGTCCTCTACCGACAGCAACGTAAACCAAGCGACCGTTTTTGCGCCCGAGCGAACCGCAAAGCTGCTGTTTCGCAGCGCTGTAAAGCTGGCCATGTTCAGCGATAGCAAATTGGCGGTTTTGGACGGCCCGAAACTTGAGTCGATTACGGCGCCAAGGAATTTTGCCGGCAGTGCTGCCGAGGCCAGCAACACTTGCCCGCCAACTAGGAATTCACGTCGCGAGACTGCCATTTGGGGCTCCTAAAATGCCGGATGAGGGACTGCTATACTTTGCTCGAAAAGACGTATTTGCTCAACTGTTCAATGGTACCGGGTTGAGGAAACCCTCAACAGTACTGAGGTACTATCTCTTTTCCCCGCGCAATTTTATAAAACAGAAACCAGACGGTTTGTACTGTCTTTGCAGTATTAGTTGATTCGCTACTTCGTCTGATTCAGAACCGCAAAACATCCAGGCAGATAATTCATACTGTAGTTACTCGGTACGATAATTGCGATAGAAGCTGAGGATTACATGTCAAATCCTTTTGTAGGCGAGATTCGGATGTTTGGCGGTAACTTTGCGCCGGCAGGTTGGGCCTTCTGCAACGGAGCGCTTTTACCGATCTCTGAAAACGAAGTCCTGTTCAATCTCATTGGCACTACTTACGGTGGAGACGGAGAAAGTACGTTTGCGCTGCCGAACTTGCAGAGCCGGCTACCGATTCATGTGGGTTCCGGTTTTGTTTTGGGGCAAACCGGCGGAGAAGAGACCGTGACGCTGACCACAAATCAGATTGCCGCGCACAGCCACGTCCCGCAGGGAAACTCCGGCCCCGGCAACCAGTCTGGCCCTGGGAACGGAGTCTGGGCCCAGTCCACGTTGGGACAATATTCTTCGGCCGTTCCCAGTGTGGCGATGGATCCGTCCACGATGACCACCGCGGGGGGTTCACAGCCTCATGACAACATGATGCCGTTTTTAGCCGTTAATTTTATTATTTCTCTTTTTGGAATTTTCCCGTCGCAGTAGGGATGTTTGTAAATATTTTTTTGCGTGACGAAGACAGTAGGAATTGATTCTCCGGCGTTGCTTAACAGAAGGAGCTACCGATGGCACAGCCATTCTTGGGCGAGATCAAGGTTATCAGCTGGAATTTTCCTCCCAAAGGTTGGGCTTTCTGCAACGGCCAGTTCCTGCCGATCAACCAGAATCAAGCGCTGTTCGCGATCCTGGGCACAACGTACGGGGGAAATGGACAGACCACGTTTGCCCTGCCCAATCTTCAGGGACGCAGTCCCGTTCACGTCGGAAATGGAATATCACTTGGGGAAATGGCCGGTGAAGCGAGCCATACGCTCAACGTTGCGGAACTGCCTGCGCACACCCACGCTGCCGTCGGTTCTTCCGTACTAGGCACTCTGCCAACCGCTGCCAACAATGTCTGGGGCAGCAGCAGCGCCAACCCTTACAATTTTGCGGCGAACGCAGCGATGAGTCCTGCGGGTATTCTGCCTGTGGGCGGCAGTCAACCGCACGACAACATGTCCCCCTACTTGGTACTGAATTTCATCATCGCGCTCCTGGGCATTTTCCCGTCCCGTAACTAGCACTGAAGGAGGAGATTCGTGTCCGAACCATTCGTAGCCGAAATTAGGATTTTTGCCGGTAACTTTGCCCCCACTGGTTGGGCCACATGCAATGGTCAACTGATGCCGATTAGCCAGAACACCGCCTTATTTTCTCTGCTGGGTACGACGTATGGTGGTGACGGGAAATCCACGTTTGCTTTGCCCAATCTCCAAGGTTCGGCGCCCTTGCAGCCAGGGCAAGGGCCAGGGTTGAGTCTGCGCGATTTGGGGGAAGTGGGCGGCGAGCAAAGTGTCACGCTGCTTGCCGGGGAGATGCCCGCGCACTCGCATGGCGTGCGAGCGGCGACCAGTGGCAGCTTGCCCGGGCCCAGTAACAATGTCTGGGCATCCGGCCTGAAAGGTCATCCCGGTAGTTATGCTCCGGCCAAAAGTTCTCCGGCGCAGCTGAATCTGAATGCGGTTTCCCTCACCGGGGGAAACCTCCCGCACAACAACATGTCACCTTATTTGTGTCTAACCTTCATCATCGCTCTGCAGGGCGTTTTCCCGCCGCGCGGTTGAGTCCACGCGAATTCGGTTTGATCCTGATGGAAAAGCCCGGAGCAAAAAACTCCGGGCTTCGCTTCGCCGGGGTTAAAATGTCGTTCGCCGAGGAGCAAAACAGAATGCCAGGTGAACTTCTGGAGCGGGGTGTACCGCTGTCGCAATCGCTGATTTGGCGCGCGCACACCCGCCACTACGCCGAACGGGGCGCAAGGTCCTGGACCGAAGACATGATTCCGCAGTTCATCACCAACAATCCGCTCATCGCAGAAACCCACGCGCGGCTGGTCGTTGCTTTCCTTGGCGATTGGCGGAAGTTTGCCGAAGGCACACCGGGCGGGACTTCGCCCGGCAATCCGTTGCGGATTGTCGAGCTGGGATCCGGGCTGGGAAAATTTTCATTCTTATTTCTGAAACAACTCGCTGCTCTTCTGAAAGCGCAGGATATCCCCCTGAACATGGTCCGTTATTGCATGACGGATTGTTCGGAAACGCTTGTCGATAGCTGGCGCAGCAATCGCTTTTTGTCGCAGTTCGTGGAATGCGGGATGTTGCAATTTGAGGTATTGGACGTGAGCGAACCGATCCACTCGCAGTTCCTAACAGGAGAGGGAAGCGGTCAACGAGAGAATTCGCGCGGAGCACTGGTGGTGATCGCCAATTATTGTTTCGACAGCCTCGCTCAAGATGTGTTCCGGATCAAGGACGGCCAGGTTCTCGAGAGATTGCAGACAACTCGGCGCCCGCCGGACGGCGAGCAGCGGGATACCAGCCAGGCCCTCTCGCGACTTGAATTTGAATACCAGGAGGTAAGCGTGGCTGCCAACCGCTACAAAGACCCCACCTGGAACAGGATTCTGGATATGTACCGTGCCGAGATTCCGAGCGCCACCGTTTTATTCCCGGTCCAGGTGCTTCGAACACTCCAAGCCATTCGCGCATTGTCGGGGTCCGCCCTACTGGTATTGGCTTCCGACAAGGGTTACCTCCGCACTGAAAATATGTCCCAGTCCCCGGACGAGCCAAAGTTTGAGTTTCATTCAGCGAATTGTTTTTCCGCCATGGTGAATTTTGACGCGATTGCTAGATATTTCCAGGTTGCGGGCGGTACAGCGCTGTTGCCTGCAAAACACGACTCGACATTGCACACCTGCGCGTTCCTGGAGGGGATACCGACCGGGCAGTTTCCGACCTTGGCCCGGATGTATTCCGAACTGGGCACGGCATTGGGGCCTGACGATCTGTTCGGACTGCTAGGTTGGCTGAATGCCCACATGGAAGAATTGACGGTTTCGCAAGCGCTTTCCGTATTAAGACTGACCCGTTGGGACCCGGTAACCTTCCTGCGGCTCTTTCCCATTTTTGCCCGCCAGATCAGGAACGTAGGCGCCGGGCGCGAAGACCTGCGGGAAGCCATAGCTCTCACCTGGGAGAATCAATTTCCGGTAACGAGTACGGATCATGTTCTAGCCTTCTACTGCGGTGTGCTCCTTCTCGAGCTGCGATTTTTCAACGAAGCATACGCCATGTTCAAAGGATCGCAACTTGCTCTTGGACCCTCGGCTGCGACCAGTTACAACCTTGGCCTGTGCTCGATCGGCCTCGACCGCTCGTCTGAAGCCCTGGGGTTTATGGTGGATGCCTGTCAATTGGATTGCACATTCGAACCAGCAAAGCTGGCGCGACGCAAACTTGAGGAACGGCACGATTCCAGGTGAGGGAGCTGCGTCGCTGGTTTGCCAGGACCAGGACTTCCTGTGTGGAGTTTCTGGAGCAGGTTTCCTTCCCCGGGCGAACTACTCACACGACGGGAGAGGCCCGATCTTGTCGCAAGCAACAAGATCGTAGGCCTCCGCGCATCGGTTCGACGTTTCTCGGCGACACTTTGCGCAATGGATTCGCGCTCGCGCTAGTAACTGTGCGAGTCGTGATCGTGGTCGTGATCGTGGTCGTGTGAGTCGTGGTCGTTCACATCGACCTTTACACGCATCCAGGGGTGGATGCAGCACTGGAAGTAGTGCTCCCCTTTGGACAGTCCGGTCACCTGTAGCTGGCTGCCCTGCAGAATGCGGGTCCGGGCCACCGCCAGGTTTCCAAAGCCACCGGAACATTCCGTCGCCGGCGTCTCCCCGGAATTGAGATCCGCAATAAAGCCGCCGCCAAAGCGCTTCACTTCTGTGAAAGTGTGAGGTTCGCCGCCCTGATCAACAACGAGGATCGGCGTGCCTTTCTTGATATGCAGGACGTCCGGTTCAAAGTCCCAGTTGGGATCGGGAGCGCCTTTTTTTGCTTTCGCAAACAGGTCGTCCAGTTTGGTGAAGAATCCGAGCGTGACGTTCTTGCAAAAGTCAGCGCCCAGTGCGGCATTGAACGTGGCCGGATCGCATTCGTCGAGCGCCACGATTTGCACCGGAGTCGGGGGATTTTCCTGGGCACTCGTGCGCGTCGCAGCAGCCAACAACAAACAGCCTGCGAATAGGGCAAACTTCGTTAAGGTAATTCTCATTACTTTCTTCCTCTTTTCTTCTTCAAGAATTTGCTTGGGGGAAAGCGGCGACCACGTGTGACCGGGGCGATGCCGTCGATCGTTTCCTCCAAGCCTGCAACACTGGCGACTCTCGCCCGGAAACGGCAGAAGGGTCAATGCATTGAACCTCCATCGCTTCCCAAAGTTTTCTCCATTCCTAACCTACTGAGGACAATGAGTTTCCTGCGCGTAGCGGCGCGTCTTGGGACGATAGAATTGTGGTACGCTTTCCGTATAACCTCCTGAGGAATGTATGTCCGTAACGACGCCAGCCGCGCAGGTCCTGCGGTTTGACACTTTTGAGCTAAATCTTCGCGCCGGTGAGCTGCGCAAACGAGGCAAGAGGTTGCGTCTGCAGGGGCAACCCTTGCAGGTGCTGGCGATCTTGTTGCAGTCTGCCGGCGAACTGGTGACCCGCGAGGAATTACAGAGCCAAATCTGGCCGGCCGATACCTTTGTCGACTTCAATCACAGCCTGCACAACGCGATTGGGCGTATTCGCGAAGCATTGGGGGATTCGGCCGAGACGCCGCGCTATATTGAAACGCTGCCGCGCCGGGGATACCGGTTTATCGCGGCGGTCGAGGAAGTGGCGTCGCCGAAGCCGGCCGGCATTGTCCGTGAGAGAAATGAAGCGATGGCGCCCGTTGTGACTCGGAGCAAGCGGCGCGAGGGCATTGCCCTGGCTTTGTGTGCGTGCCTGGTTGTCGCGCTTTCGACCTGGGTGGCCTGGCGTCATTTTTATGCGAAGCCGGCAGTACCCCTCATCCGCTCGATTGCGGTTTTACCCATGGGAAATTTTTCTGGTGATGCGGATCAGGAGTACTTTGCCGACGGAATGACCGAGGAGTTGATTACCGAACTGGCGAGAATTCCGGCATTGAAAGTGATTTCACGCACTTCGGTAATGAGTTACAAGGGAACACAAAAACGGCTGCCGCAAATTGCGCGGGAGCTGGGCGTGGACGGAATTGTGGAGGGTTCGGTCAGTCGCGAGGGCGGGCAGGTCCGGGTCACGGTGCAGTTGCTGGATGGACCTAACGACCGGCACGTCTGGAGCGAAAATTATCAGCGTGAGCTGGGCGGCATTTTGACGCTGCAAAGGGAAATGGCGGAGGCGATTGCGCAACAAATCCGGGTGCAGGTCACGCCGCAACCGCCGACGCAGCGAAAAGCGGCGCACACGGTGAACCCGGAAGCCTACGAGGCTTACTTGAAGGGGCGTTTCTATCTCTCGACGCGATTTTCAAAACCGCGAGAGTTGAGAGTGGCCAAGCGTTATTTTGAAGAAGCGGTACAAAAAGATCCCAATTTTGCATTGGGCTATGTGGGGCTGGCGGACTGCTATGTGTATCTGGCGTCTTACCGTGAACTGTCTCCGGCCGGAGCCTATAAGGCTGCCAAAGCAGCCCTGCACATCGCACTCGAGCTGGACGACAGCATCGGCGAAGCGCACGACACACTGGCCCTGTTGAGCTGGCAGTATGACCGGGACAAAGCGGCGACGGAACGCGAATTTAAATACGCAGTGTCGCTCGCGCCGAACTATGCTTGCGCTCACGCCGATCACTCCACTTATCTCAGTTGGATTGGCAATCGCAGCGAAGCGCTCGCTGAAATTACCAAGAGCCGGGAACTGGACCCCGGCTACAGCTTTGCCGTTACTGAATCGGGAGCGCACTACCAGCTTCGCGATTACCCAAGACTGGTGGAAGTCAGCCGCAGAGGCGTTGTTTCCGACCCCAATGAATGGCTGGAACATTATTTTCTCGGTGTCGGTTACGAGGGCACCGGGAAATCGCAGGAAGCAATTCGCGAATACCAGAAAGCAATTGAAATGTCGGACGGCGACCAGGATGCCACGGCGGCGCTCGCGCATGTCTACGCGACCACCGGCAAGCGATCCGAAGCGGAAAGAATCCTCCGTGAGCTGGAGGCAAAATCAGAGACCCGCTATGTCTCACCGTACATGCTAGCGACGATTCACGCCGGACTTGGCAACAAAGACAAAGCGCTCGGGTTTCTGGAAAAAGCGCACCAGGAGAAATCCTGGGACCTGGTTTGGGAACTCAAATCGGATCTGCGACTCGATAGTCTTCGCTCAGAACCGCGGTTCCAAGCCTTAGTGCGGCAGATCAGCTAGCCCGCTCTTCCTCAATACCCAACCGAAACCACCCAGATGAGTTAAGATGCCTGCGCTCTATTTACGCAGCAACTTCAGGAGACCGCTTTCTTGGCGACTACTGCCGTCATCCCTTCAGCAAAAACTGGCGCACATCACGCCGTCCTCGCCGGATTTCTCGGATGGACGCTCGACGCCTTCGACTTCTTCATCGTTGTTTTCCTGTTTGACCACCTCGCCCACCAGTTCCATGTTCCCAAATCGCAAATCATTCTTACCACCACCGCTACCCTCGCCATGCGCCCGGTCGGAGCACTTATCTTCGGCTTGCTGGCAGACCGCTACGGCCGCCGCATTCCGCTGATGGCCAATGTCATCTACTTTTCGATTATTGAATTGCTGTGCGGATTCGCTCCCAATTTTACGACGTTTATTGTCCTGCGAGCGCTCTTTGGCATTGGTATGGGCGGCGAGTGGGGTGTTGGCGCATCACTCGCGATGGAAGCTGCGCCCGTGCGCCTGCGCGGCATTCTCAGCGGCATCCTGCAGAGTGGCTACTCGATCGGCTATCTGCTCGCCGCCATGGCAACTCGCTTCTTGCTGCCGCACTGGGGCTGGCGGCCGATGTTCTGGATTGGGGCACTCCCGGCGCTTCTCGCGCTGTATATCCGCACCAAGGTGCCCGAATCCGCGGCTTGGAAGGAGCACCGCGCCGCATCCACGGGCCAGATCCTTCGCGCCATCGCCGGACAATGGAAACGCTTCCTGTACCTGGTGGTCCTGATGACGTTCATGATGTTTCTCTCCCATGGCACCCAGGACCTGTATCCCGATTTTCTGAAAGAAGTTCACAAACTCTCCTCCAGAGTGGTAGCCAATATGGCCATCTTCTACAATATCGGCGCCGTGCTAGGAGCGATCATCTTTGGCCAACTCTCGCAAATAGCCGGCCGGCGCAAGAGCATGATCTGCGCAATGGGCCTTTCGCTTGTAATCATTCCCGTCTGGGCCTTTGGCAGCAGCTTTGCTCTGCTGCTGGCCGGTTCCTTCCTGATGCAGATGGGAGTGCAAGGCGCCTGGGGCGTCATCCCCGTTCACCTGAACGAACTTTCCGCGGATTCGGCTCGCGGCTTAATGCCCGGCCTCGCTTATCAATTCGGGATTCTGCTGGCCGCCCCTACCAACACAATCCAATATAAGCTCCGCGACCTCATCGGCTACCAGTGGGCTGTCGCCAGCTTTGAAATCGTAACCATCATAGTCTTGGCTATATTGCTTCTGGCGGGAATGGAACAGCACAATCGTAGCTTTACCAACAAATCCGCGTCCGGCCGAGCGTAAGCGTGTTGGCTTGGTCCCGGGCAAAGCAGACCGCTGGGCTCCCCCTACGAGCCACATCGCCCCAGGGGTGGCGCTACGCCAGAAACACTCAGGTATGTCCTGGTGGTTTCGCCGCGTCTGGCTTTTTGCCGGGAACGATCGTCTTCACCAAAACGTAAAGCACGGGTATAAATATCAGGTTTAGCGTGGTCGCCGCGATCATTCCGCCAAAGACCGTCGTACCGACCGAAATACGGCCCGAGCGACCCGCGCCGGTGGCAAACACGAGGGGCACCACCCCCAAAATAAACGCGAGCGAGGTCATCAAAATCGGGCGCAACCGGATACGCGCTGATTCCACGGCTGCCTCCACCACCGACATGCCCTGCTGGCGCAGTTGCTCGGCGAACTCCACAATCAAAATCGCGTTCTTGCTGGCCAAGCCGATCAACATGACCAGCCCAACCTGGCAATACACATCGTTCTGCAAACCGCGCAGCCGAACTGCGCCAATCGCGCCCAGGACGGCTACCGGAACCGCCAGCAAGACGATGAATGGCAGCGCATAACTTTCATATTGTGCGGCGAGCGTCAGATACACCACCAAAATCCCCAAGCCGAACAGAATGGCGGCTTTTCCGCCAGACTGAATTTCTTCCAGGGAGAGTCCGCTCCATTCGTAGGTCATGCCATTGGGTAAGACTTTTTTGGCGAGGGCTTCCATGTCTTGGATGCCCTGGCCGGAGCTGCGTCCCGGCGCAGGAGACCCGTCAATTTCTGCCGAACGGAACAAGTTGAAGTGGCTGATAACCTGGGGGTTTTGTGTTTGCTCGATGGTAACCAGATTGTCGAGCGGAATCATCTTCCCCATATCCGAGCGCAAATAGTATTGCTTGATGTCTTTCGCCTGTGTGCGGTAACGGCCATCGGCCTGAGCGTAGACGCGGTAGGAACGGTTGTTGAAATCGAAATCGTTGACGTACACCGAGCCCATGTACACCTGGAGAGTGTCGGTGATCTGGCTCAGCGGGACTTGCAGGCTTTTCGCTTTTTCGCGGTCGATGCTCACGAGATATTGGGGATCGTTCGAAGTGTAACTTGTAAACAGACCGGTCAAAACCTTGCCCGAATTTCCCTGAGCGATGACTTGATTTGCGGTGTCGGAGATTTGCTGGAGAGAATTGCGCCCCAAATCTTCCAATTGAAATGAGAATCCACCGAATTGGCCAAGGCCCTGCACGGCCGGCGGATTGAATGGAATGACCAGTGCGCCGGGAGTGGCCATCAGGGGACCGCGCAATCGTTGGATGATGGCTTCGGCGCGGTGCGCTTCGCCCTTCCGTTTCTCAAACGGTTTCAAGTTGGTGAAAATCATGGCGCGGTTGGGAGCGCTGCCGCTAAAACTGAAGCCTGCAATTGTGAATGCTCCGTCGATTTCAGGCACCTGCAGCAACTGCGTTTCCACGGTGGCGCAGATGTCGCGGGTGTATTGCAACGAAGCTCCCTGCGGCGCCTGAATCAGAAACATCAGGTAACCCTGATCGTCTTCAGGGATGAAGGCGCGGGGGACGCTGTTGTAGACGAAATAGGTGCAACCAATCAACCCGACAAAGACCAGCAGGGAAACAAGTTTCCAGTCCACGAAGAAGTGCAGCGATTTGCGATATGTTTCGGTGCCTGCCGTAACCACGCGATTGAAGGCCCGAAAAACAGCGCCTTGGGCGCGTTCCCGGTGGTGGCCGAGAAAAATTGCCGAGAGCGCGGGAGTAAGCGTCAACGCGTTGAATGCGGAGATGGCCACAGAAAAGGCGATGGTGAGCGCAAACTGGCGGAACAGGATGCCGGTGGTGCCAGGAAAGAGCGCTACGGGGACGAAAACGGAAACGAGCACGAGAGAAGTGGCGATGACGGCGCTGGCGACTTCTTTCATCGCCACCGATGCCGCGTTGTGTGGTTCGGTGATTCCTTCGGTGATGTGGCGCTCGACGTTTTCAATGACCACAATGGCGTCATCGACCACCAGACCGGTGGCCAGCGTGATGCCGAACAACGTCAGGGTGTTGATGGAGAAGCCCAGTAGCTTCACAAAAATGAAAGTTCCGATGAGTGAAACCGGAATGGTAATGGCGGGAATGAAGGTGCTGCGCAAATCCTGGAGAAATATGTAGATTACGATTACGACAAGCACGATGGCTTCAACGAGCGTGATGAGGACGTCCTTGATGGATTCGCCGATGACGGTGGTGGTGTCAAAGGCCACCGCGACTTTGATGCCGGGAGGGAAAGTTTGCGAGAGGCGGACGAGCTCGGCTTTGACGAGGCGGTCGACGTCCAGAGCGTTTGCGCCGGGTAACTGCGTGACGCCCATGCCGACAGCATCGTGCCCGTTAAAGCGCAGCAGGGAGCCGTAATCTTCGGCGCCGAGTTCGGCGCGGCCGACATCTTTCACGCGGACCAGGGTGCCGTCCGTGCCGGTTTTGAGAATAATGTTTTCGAATTGCTTGGCGTCCGTGAGCCGGCCGATGGCGCGTACACTGATTTGGAAGCCCTGACCTTCAGGAACGGGGGACTGGCCAATTTGTCCAGCCGGGACCTGGACGTTTTGTTCAGAAAGCGCGGCAATAACGTTGGTGGCCGTCAGCCCGCGTTGCGACATGCGCGCCGGATCCAGCCACAAGCGCATGGCGTACTTGCGTTCGCCAAATATCTGGACATCGCCGACACCGGGCACGCGTTTTAGTGCGTCCTTGACGTAGACGTCCATGTAGTTGCTGAGAAACAAGCTGTCGTACTCGCCGTGTTCGGCGTAAACCCCGGCACCAAGAACGAAACCGGTGGCCTGCTTGGTGATGATGATACCGGTGCTTTTGACTTCGTTGGGGAGCCGGCCCTGCGCCTGGCTCACGCGGTTTTGCACGTCAACTGCAGCCAAGTCTACGTTGCGGCTGACATCAAAGGTCACGCTGATCGAACTGGTGCCGTCGTTGCCGGAAGTCGAAGTGATGTACTTCATGCCCTGCACGCCGTTGATGGACTGCTCGAGCGGGATCGTGACGGCGGATTCGACGGTTTGGGCGTTGGCGCCGATATAGGCGGTGGTGACGGTAACTTGCGGCGGAGCCAGGTCCGGGAATTGCGCGATGGGAAGCGTGGGAATGCAGATGGCGCCGCCGAGGACAATCATCAGAGCGCAAACAGTCGAAAAAACGGGGCGATTGATGAAGAAATCAATCAAAGAAGAGCTCCACTGGTTTTAGAAAAATGCTTCATCTGGGGTGCGGGAGTCATCGGGTCTAGTGGCTGGCCCCGACCCCGGGGCCAGAGGCCGCACCGGCTCCCTGAATTTGCTCAGCAACTGGAAAGCCGTCCTGCAAAAATTGCGTGCCGGAAATGATGACGTGATCGCCGGCTTTCAGCCCCTCGAGGACGGCGTAGTTGTTGCCGACGGTGTCGCCGAGTTTCAATAGCTTCTGGTGCGCGGTCGCGCCTTTTCCGTCGCTGGTCGCGACGAAGGCAAAAAATTGCCCGTTAATGCGACTGACAGCGAGAATGGGAATCACCGGGCCTTCATGCACGCCCCACGTGATTTGTGCGCGGACCTGCTGGGACATACGCAGCGTCGCTCGGGAGTTGGGTACCGGCGCTTTGGCCAGCACGGTTTGCGTTTCGAGATCGACTTGTGGCGAAACGAAGGAAATTTTGGTGTCGGCGAGCGCCTGGCCCTCCACGTCGAGCAATTTCACCGGAAGACCCGACTTCAAATCTTTGGCGCGATCTGCGGGAACGTAAATGTAAGTTTCCAGAGCGCCGGGTTCGTCGACAGTGGTGAGAAGCGTGGTGACCGTGACGCGATCGCCCATACGAACAGGAATATCGCCGACGATCCCGGACATGGGAGCGCTCACGCGGTAATAGTTGAGTTGTACCCGCTCCTGATTTACTTGCTCCTTGAGGGCCTTGACTTGTTCGGTCGACGAATCGTAGCTGGCCTGCGCGTTGTCCAAATCTTGTTTGGGGACCACACCCGCTTCGTAAAGGCGTTTTGCTCGATCCAGATTTGTTTTGGCCAGCTGCAGCGAGGCTTCAGCCGCGGCGCGCGAAGCTTCCTGACCGCTCACCGTGGCTTGCTGTTTTAGCGGGTCAATTTCCAGAAGAGCCTGGCCGGTGGTGACGCGGTCGCCGGACTTCACCAGGATTTTGGTAATTTGGCCCTCGACCTGTGGGTTGATAATGGCCGAGTGGCGCGACTTCAATTGCGAAAGGTATTCCGTCGTGTCGGGAATTTTTTCCGTTGCGGCGACCTGCACCTGAACCGGCATGGCCTGAGGCGCTGCACCCGGCTGCTGGGCGTCTTTCTTGTCGCCGCAGCCAGACACACTGAGGGTTACAACTGCCAGCAGTAGCAGCGAAGCCTGGTAGGGAATTTGTAGGACTTTTTTCGCAAACCTGTAGCTACGTGGACCAACCATATCCGAGAATTTCTCCGTCCCGTGTCACAAAAATAGTACGACACCCCGACGCCAACACCAAGCTTTGTTAGAGGACAATCATTCATTAGACGCGGCGCAGGTATTTTCGTTACGCAATGTGGAAATGGACAAGGTGATCGACATTGCCCAAAGGTGGGCAGATCCTAATAAAAGTCGGTGGGGTCAATCTTTTTCCCCGACAATCCCATCTGCAGGACTTCTATGTCCTGCGGACGGTCAAACACTTTCCCGGGAAACAGCCTCTTGATAATGATGCGAACGCCGCCAAAGGCGATCCCCAAAACGATCGCCACCAGCATGAATACTCCGGTCGCGATAATGATTTTGACCACGGTGCTGGTGATGGGCGGGTCGGTGAGTTCGTGGGAGCCCTCATTCCAGGTGACGGAGGTGCCGTACTGCACGGCGTTCCTCAGCGCGTCCGCATATTTCACTGAAGTTGCATTGAGGGCCGCGAACAGTAGGGAACCGCGGCGTTGGAATGTGGTGCCCGTTTTCCCGTTCGCTGCCAGCACTTCATTCACGTGCCGCAAGCGCCGTTCGGCAATCTGCGGCGTGGGGTACAGCGCCAGCAGTACGGCGCTTTCATTGTTCTTGAAACGATAGCGCGCCAGCATCGTTTCCACATCGGCGCTTGGATCGAATCCGATTTCGCGCTCGAGGAAACCGTAGTTTTCCGCCTTCAGACTCTGCAAAGCCAGGCGGAAACCCTGCGGGCCCGGGGCATACCTCTGCGAGCCGTCAACTTTGCCTTCGTCGGGCAGAAAGCTGCGGATGTTCGGCAACGGCGTTTTGTCGGCCCTTTTGTGAATCGCTTCAATCAATTCCTGCAAATCGCCGGCTGAAATGATGCGCGGCGAGGAAACTTCCATCACGTAATCGCCCGTCTGCGCGACAAGAGCTTCGCTGTTGATGGCGGTGTTGGCGATTTTTGCTGCTAGTGTGGAAGCACTCATCTGCGGTGTGATGCGGGAAGTGTAGATTTCGTAGGCCGCGCTGGGATCCTTATATTGGCCGAGCGCGACGGTGATTGAGTGGTCGCCGGAGGAAAAACTGCACGAATTGAAATTGCGCAGCCCCGCCTCCTGGCTGAGTGCCGGTTTCGCTGGCTCCGCAGCGCAAATCCCGCGCTGCCAGTCGCCAACTTTTTCCGGGAGTATCGTCTGGGCAAACGCGCACGGCACGGCCAGCGCAGTCAACAAACTCGCGAAAATGAGTCGCTGTTTTGGCATCCCTACCTTGTCATTAGACGCCGACAGGCTGCTATTGGTTCCGGGACTCTTCAACCGGCGCCGGATCGCGGCGGCTGTGGCCGGTTCGGGCGGGCAGATTGACGGTAACGCTATTCATGCTCTGCAGATAGCTGGAAACGCCGCTGTACAGGCCTTCGGCTACATGCTGGCGCTGCTCCGGTTGCTTGAGCAGCCGCTCGTCGGCAGGATTGCTGAGGAAAGAAATCTCGGTGAGGATGGAAGGCATATCCGCGCCAATCAGCACCACAAACGGCGCCTTGCGCACGCCACGATTTTTGACGGTTTTGCTGGTTCTCTGAATGCGTTTCGACAGCGAATCCTGAATGTCTTCGGCAAACTCGCGCGACTCATCGATCTTTTCCGTTCGCGCAATTTTTTTCACCAAATCCTGCAGATCGTGAATTCCTTCTTGGGAAGCTGCGTTTTCCCGGGCAGCAACTTCCATCGCTTCGGCTGAGCCCTTCATATTCAAGTAATAGGTTTCAATTCCGCGCGCTGCGTGATCCTGGCTGGAATTGGCGTGAATGGAAATAAACAGATCGGCCTTCGACTCGTTCGCGATATGAGTTCGCTCTTCGAGCGGAATAAACGTGTCATCCGACCGCGTGTAGACAACATCGGCACCCGGCAGCCGCTGCTGAATGATTTTTCCCAGCCGCAGCGCCACATCCAGGCACAAATCTTTTTCCATCAAGCCCGTCGGGCCAATCGTTCCGGTGTCATGTCCGCCGTGTCCGGCATCGATCACGATCCGCCCAATTTTCAGACCCAGCGCGCGGGTTAAAGTCGATGAACCGTCGCGCATCGGCGCCGGCGTCGTTGGCGGCGTAATCAGATCCGGTTTTGTGCGTCCGTTTGCGTTCTTCAATGATTTTGAACTTACGGCTTTCGCACTCGGCAGGGTATTCCGCACCACCGCAGGCTTTTCCGCCGCCGCCGTTTCTGGGTGATCGGCGTCGTTGTCGTCGGCATCTTGCGGCTTTGCCGGGCTTTTCTCGGTACGCGCTCGAGTGGTGCGCGCGGGATCTTTGCCTGCGCTCGTTCCGTACAAATCAATCAACAGTTGCGGCGGATTGTCCGAAAGGGAAGCGCTGTAATCCTTCACGCCGGTCACATCGAGCACTACGCGAACGACGCCGGCCTGATTCTGCGCCACGCGGACCGCGGTAAGCAGGCTGCCGTCCACTTTGATATTTCCACGCGCCAGTTCCGGGGTGAGCCGCGCGGCATTCAAGTCGAAAAAAATCCTGTCCGGGTTGGCGATCCGCGCCGACATGTACTGCACTTTATCTTCAAGATCGATCGTTACGCGCGTCGTGTCGCCGTTGATCGCCGAACTGATCCGCCGTATCCGCGGAATATTGGAAGAGTCGGACACTTTTCCGCCGGAATGGACAAGCTTGGCGGGAGCTTGTTCCCGCCGGGAAGATACCGTTTCCGTCGCTCCAGAATTTGCCTCAGGCCTCCCCGGTCCGGCTTTCCCTTCTTTGGCTCCAGACGGCTCGACGTCTCTTAAAAGCGCCAGCTCCGCCAGGGCTTCCTGCGCCTCGCGTCTGCGGCCCGACCGCGGATACTTCTTCAAGAAATCTTCATACGTCTTCCTTGCTGAAGCAGTATCGCCAAGCTGGTCCTTCTCCAATTTCCCACTGCGGAAAAACGCTTCCTGGCAAAGCTTGCTGGTCGGATACTCACGCACCAAGAATTGATAGGAGTCCACGGCGGCCTGGTAGTAGCTCCGCCCGAAGCGGTCTCCCATTTCCGTATTCAGTTCGGCCACCGCCAGCAGGGAATCTGCAACTTCGGGCGCCTTCGGAGTAATCAGGGTCACGCGCTTGTAAGCGGTGACGACCAGTTTGTAGTCGCCAAGCGTTCGCTTCGCCGCAGGTTTGTCGTTGAGCGCCGCACGCATCTCTTCCGCTTTTGAAAACTGTTGCGAAGCTGCCGCGCGCTTGACGGAAGAGGTGGTGGTGGCTTCGGCAGCCCAAACCGGCCCGGGAATTACGGCCGCAGCCGCCAGTACAAAAGCCAGCGAAGCGGGGGCGAAGATCTTGTGGAAAATTTTTCGACGAACGGTCATGCGCGCCTTACATCCTTTGCTGGGTATCTCTAGGATGACACGCCTGGTTTGTCAGGCCAACTGCTCAGTCATTCGTAAAGATGATGCGGCCGCTGGAGTTCACATCTCTGTGGATAGCGCGTGTATTGATAAACGCATCCGCAAGACGACCCGAGCCAGGCCGGAAGTAGGCATTCTGCACCCGTTGTACGTAGTTTTGCGTCTCGCGATACGCCGGGATGCCATGTGCCCGATCAACAGCCCCCTCACCTGCATTGTACGCCGCCAAGGCCAGATCGAGGTTGCCATTGTAGCGCTGCAGCAACGTCTTCAGGTAGTGGACGCCCGCGTCAATGTTCTGTTTGGGGTTGAACACGTCGTTTGCTCCAAATCGTTGTGCCGTCGTGGGAATCAACTGCATCAGGCCGCCAGCTCCCTTGCGGGAAAGTGCGCCTGGATTCCAGTTGGATTCCGTCTGAATCACCGCGCGTACTAGTGCCGGATCGATGCGGTGACGTTCCGATGCTTCTCTGACAAGTTTCTCAACACCGTCCCGGTCAATGTTTACCGCCGGACGGCTAAGACCTGTAAAAGAAGATTCAGCAGGCAGGAAGATGGTTGCGCGCGGTCTGGCAGCACTGAGACTGATCTTGGTTGGGATGGGAGGTTCGGCGTTTACAAACATCTGCCGGCCTGTCTGGTCCACAACCTTGGTGATCTGCCCGTTCACCGGGTTTGCGTGAGATACGAGCGTTGCCAAAACAATGCATGCCGAAATTGCCGTGCGTTTCATCATTTGCCTTGGGGAAGGCAGTTACAATTTGGTGTAAACGAAAAAAACCTCGCGTTCGAATGGCTCCACTCCCGGAGCCAGTTCGTCTTGCCGAATCGGGAACAAAGCTATGTCCCTGAGCAGTTTGGCTGCCTTTGGGCACAAACTCTGGCGCAGCCCAATTATAGCAAAGGCTCGACTAGGGACGGAACGCTGGCCAGGGCAGTTTTAAGGGCTGCTGTGTCTTTTCCGCCAGCCTCGGCCAAATCCGGACGACCCCCGCCCTTGCCACCCACC
>Ga0193726_1001039_pt1 | contig 24008 bp, 17 predicted proteins | sample H2c1metaG_FD_144928 | JGI IMG/M metagenome (GOLD analysis project Ga0193726, IMG submission 144928) | Soil microbial communities from a riparian zone of the East river system, Colorado, United States - H2c1 | ecosystem: Environmental > Terrestrial > Soil > Riparian zone | place: USA: East River...
CTGGTTGACGGGAGTCGTTGCCCCGGCCGCAATTGGCCACCGGTGATCGCTCGCCGGAACCAGTCATACAACTGCCGGTATATAGGAATTTCCTCGCGATCCTGGAGCGCAATCGGCGGGAGGTAGCTGGTCGGAGTCCGTTTCATCTGGGATGAATGTCAAGTGGCATATCGTATCACATCAAAGTGGTTATTGTGATAGACCACTACCTGGGTTAGTTTTTCTGCCGGACGTCGCATCGGCTGTGAACGAGAGGCGAAAGTTGATGAACACTAAAAACATCCGGATTTGTTTTCTGGCGTGCAGCCTGGCTATCACACTGCAGCCCAGTCAAGGGATCGCCCAGCAGAACTCCGGCGGGTCGACTCCCGGCGCTAAGCAGGCTCTCGCCGAGCGGGACGGGCAACACGATTTTGATTTCGAGTTTGGTTCTTGGAAGATTCACTTGAAACGGCTCGTTCATCCTCTGACGGGCTCGACGACCTGGGTCGAATTCGACGGTACGTCCGTCACCCGGAAGGTTTGGGATGGCCGCGCTGATCTGGAGGAATTTGAAACCGACAGCCCTGCCGGCGGGCACATCGAAGGTATGACTCTGCGTCTGTACGATCCGCAAACGCACCAGTGGAGTCTCTATTGGGCTACCAGCAAGAGCGGAACGATGGGACCTCCCACCATCGGCCAATTCAAGGATGGACGCGGCGAATTTTACGACACCGAACCATCTGGCCCCAATGGCAAATCCATCCTGGTTCGATTTATTTGGTCGAAAACCAACACCGATTCCCCGCACTTCGAACAGTCGTTCTCAGAAGATGGAGGAAAGGCCTGGGAAGTGAACTGGATCACGGACCAGACAAGGGTAAACGATGAATCTGGCAAAGCGCACTGAACCCGGCCGTTTGCCGAACAAGAGATCGCGGGGTTGTATTCAGGCTTGCTCTCTGTTGTGCAGCTTGATTCTGGTCTTGCAGCCTGCTCAGGGACTCGCTCCGCAGAATCCAGAGGTGTCGAGCACTAGCGTTCAACACCCTGCCGCGGAACGAGACGGGCAACATGATTTTGACTTCGAGATCGGTACTTGGAAAACTCACCTGAGGCGCCTGCTTCATCCTTTGACAGGTTCGACGACGTGGGTCGAATACGAGGGCACGAGCGTCGTACGCAAAGTCTGGAATGGCCGCGCCAATCTGGTGGCGCTCGAAGCCGATGGCTCAGCAGGTCACTTCGAAGGCCTGAACCTCCGTCTCTACGATCCCCAATCCCGCCAATGGAGCCTCTATTTTGCGAGCAGCAAGAGCGGCGCTATGGGCCCGCCCACGATCGGCGAGTTTAGGGCTGGCCGCGGCGAGTTTTTCGACCAAGAGACACTGAATGGCCGAGCCATCCTTGTTCGATTTGTTATCTCCGACATCACTCCGAATTCGTGCCGTTTTGAGCAGGCGTTCTCAGATGATGGGGGCAGGACGTGGGAAGTGAATTGGATCGCGACCGACACTCGGCTGAGGGATGAATCTGAGAGAACGCACTGAACTCGGCCGCATTCGCGGCCGAGGGTCGCACGACCGGGAAACGATGCACCCATCGCTTGTTCACTGGAAAGTCAAAAAATCATTCGATAGAGAAGATTGATTGGAAAGCCGCTTGCTCACACTCGAATAGCCTTCTATTTCCAAGTGCGCATTGCAAAGGCGTTATTTGAAACCCGGTCCCGGCCATAGCCTTTCCGACCAACCTCAAAGAAAAATACCCCCTGATTCATTCGGGCAAACATCAAAGCACACAAGAAGCAGCGAAAAACCAGAAAAAGGAGAACGAGTATGGCTACGATCACGACGAAAGACGGCGTCAGCATCTTCTACAAGGATTGGGGCAGCGGCCAGCCCATCGTTTTCTCGCATGGTTGGCCCCTGTCGGCCGACGACTGGGACACCCAAATGATGTTCTTTTTAAATCACGGTTATCGCGTCATCGCCCATGACCGGCGAGGCCACGGACGCTCGAGCCAAACCGGCGACGGACACGATATGGATCACTACGCCGATGATCTGGCCGCGCTTACCACGCATCTCAATTTGCAGAATGCCATCCATGTTGGCCACTCGACCGGCGGCGGTGAAGTCACGCGTTACATAGCACGCCACGGCGAGAGTCGCGTCGCAAGGGCTGTGCTCATTAGTTCAGTGCCCCCACTGATGGTGAAGACGCCAGCGAATCCCGGCGGTCTACCTAAAGAAGTATTCGACGGCTTTCAGGCGCAGCTTGCCGCCAACCGGGCGCAATTCTATATGGATCTGCCGACCGGACCCTTCTACGGTTACAATCGGGCGGGCGCTAAAGCGTCTGAAGGGGTCATCAAGAATTGGTGGCGCCAGGGCATGATGGGCGGTATTAAGGCGCACTATGACGGGATCGTGGCCTTCTCCCAGACCGACTTTACAGAAGATCTTAAGAAATTCTCGGTGCCAACACTGGTAATGCATGGCGACGATGACCAGATCGTTCCTTACGCCGACTCCGCCCCGCTGAGCGCCAAGCTGGTGAAAGGCGCAGTACTGAAAACCTACAAGGGTTTCCCGCACGGCATGCCAACTACTGAAGCCGAGACGATCAACGCCGATTTATTAGCTTTCATCCAAGAGAGCCGGGCAGCCTCTGTGTGACTTGCGGGCCGCTTCAATTGCCGAGCGGCTGACCGGTAAATGGGCCTAGATGATTCTGCCTTTGTCTCTTTCCGGGACGGCCCATCTACACACAGTCGACCCAAGATGAATTCCTTTTTTGCGCTTTGGTTGCCGCAATTCGATAAACATCCGTCCGGTGTTTTGCGATATCCCGACCGTCCACTTTTTCTTCGCGCAGCATAGCAACATACGTCTAACCTTCCTGCCTCTTTCCGCAAACGGGAAATCTGCCTTTTGCTCACCGATAACTTCAAACGCTGCCTGCCTTCGCCTCCTGTAGCCCCCGGCGGGAGCAAAGCTATCTTTGCGCCCCACTTGAATTGACAAACGTCGAAGGTCAGTCCAAACTGCACATGGCGAATAAAAAGCGAAACAATTCCCCGTCCCCTGCCTCGCCCAAACGCCATGCACTTGAAATCTTCCGCCCTGCGCCTCCACGTCGAGTCCGCTCTTTCCGGACGCGTTCTGTCACCTTTCTGTCTCGCAGAAACCGCATTACCCACGACCGTGCCCGCGGGAATTCCCCTGCTAGACCAAGCTACCGGAGGACTCCCTCGCGGCGGACTCACGGAAATTTACGGCCCCGCTTGCTCGGGAAAAACTTCCTTTCTGCAATCGGCCCTCGCCACGCGTACGGCAAGCGCTGAAGTCTGTGCTCTCGTCGATGCGCAGGATTCCTTTGATCCGGCCTGCGCGCAGTCCGCGGGCGTTGCACTCAAGCAGTTGCTGTGGATTCGCTGCAGGACTCTGGACAACGCGTTCCGCTCCGTCGATGTACTTCTAAACGGTGGCGGCTTCGGCATGGTCGCCTTGGATCTCAGCGACACGCCCGCACGACTGGTTCGCCAGATCCCGTTGAACGTGTGGTTCCGGCTGCGGCGAACGGTCGAAAATACGTCCACCATTCTTCTCGTGCTGTCACGCGAATCGAATGCCAAAACCTGTGCGTCACTGGTTCTGCGTCTCGAAGGGGAAACCGCCGCGTGGTCTTTGCGCCACCGTTTGAGGGCCTCACGCATTCTGCACACGCCGGCTTGTCTGCTCGATGGCTGGACAACCGCCACGGAAATCATTCGTTCCACTGCACGACGAAAAAAACTCCATTTCCTCAACCACTCCACAAATTCGGAAGACCAAGATCACGTTCGCTTTACTCTTCGGTCGAAAGAAATCCATTCCCATCTTCCGGATCATGAAAGGATGAAGGACCCTGGTTGAGCTGACCCAGTTCCCTGCGGGCTTTCGCGAATACTCATGGCGTTTGCAGCGATTTTCGTTCCCAATTTCATCTTTCAGTCCATTGCACGTTCCGAACCCGAACTGCGGATTCAACCGGTCGCCATCATAGAGGGACCCCCGCCAACCTACCGGGTCATTGCCAACAACCGGCTGGCCCAGATACTTGGTGTGACCAGCGGGTTGACCAAAGCGAGCGCTGAGCAATTCGCGGGGGTACAAATCCGTCACCGCAACAGCGCTCAGGAAAACGCTGCGCACATGGCGCTTCTCGACGCGGCCTGGTCGGTCTCTTCCCGGGTGGAAGACGCTGCCCCGAATGCCTTACTCACCGACATCGACGGTCTCGCCCGCCTCTTTGGAAGCGAGGAAGAGATTGCTCGCCGACTACTCTTCCGGGTCTCGGAACTCGGTCTGGACGCGAACGTGGCCGTGTCCACCAACGTGGAATCGGCCCGGATACTCGCGCGCGCAGTACCCGGCGTAACCATCGTGCCCCCCGGACAGGAGCCGCGGTTTCTTGAAACTTTGCCGGTGGCCATGCTCGCACCCAGCCCGCAACTCGCGGAGATATTCGAACGCTGGGGAATCACCAGCTGCAAGTCGCTGGCTTCGCTGCCCGTTCTCGCACTTTCAGAACGCGCCGGCCAGGAAGGCGTTCATCTGCACACGCTCGCGAGTGGTCGAGGCAACAGGCCGCTGCTCGTCGCGCAACCCGCAGACTCTTTTCTGGAATTCTTCGAGCTGGATGACGCCATCGACAATCTCGAACCACTTTCTTTTCTCCTGGGCAGGCTCTTGCAACAGCTTTGCGCACGGGTCTCGGCCCGGGCCTTGTCCGTAGGCATGGTTCAGGTCAACTTTGAACTGGAAGAAGCGTTTGAGAGCACGATCGTGCCCTCAGGCGAGTCTCGCGGCGCAATGCCGTCACCAAAGACTTTTAGTTGCACGCTGCAATTGCCTGTTGCTTGCTCTGATGCCACGCTGCTTCTCAAACTGCTCCGCCTCCGCCTGCAATCGCAGCCGCCCGGCGCTCCCGTACGGAGAATCTGCATGCGCGCCGAACCCGCCCGCTCACGAGCGGTTCAGAGTGGACTGTTCGCCCCTGTCTCGCCCGATCCGCAAAAACTGGAGCTTACTCTTGCGCGCATCGCTGCCGTTGTCGGCGAGAGCAACCTTGGTTCGCCACAGTTGCTCGACACTCACCGCCCTGACGCGTTTCACATGCGAAAATTCTCCGTCGCAGTTTCCGCGAGTCCCCCGCTTCAGAAAGCGTCTAGCGCGACACAAACTGCGTTTCGTGTCTTCCGGCCTCCGCTTCCGGCGTGGGTCCAGCTGCAGAGAAACGTTCCGGTGCGCGTCGCTTTGCAAGGAATGCTCGGCACAGTCGTCCACGCGTCGGGCCCCTGGCGCACTTCAGGCGACTGGTGGGAGGACCGCTCCTGGCAGGAAGACGCGTGGGATCTCGAAATTCAGTTCCCTGCCGGATCTGTAACACCGCAAGCCCTGTATCGCATCTGTTGTGACCTTCGTCTTGAAAAGTGGTGGGCGCGAGGATTCTACGACTGATGTATATCGAACTTCATGCGCGCTCCGCTTTCAGTTTTCTCGAAGGCGCTTCAAACCCGGAAGCGCTCGTCCGAGCGTGCGCCGCGCACGGCATGCCATCGATGGGGCTGCTTGACCGCGACGGACTTTACGGCGCTCCGCGTTTTTATCTTGCAGCAAAAAAGGCCGGACTGCAGGCGCACATCGGGGCGGAAGTAAGCTGCACCGCCGGAGGCCGCTACCCGCTGCTTGTCACATCCGCTGCGGGATACCACAATCTTTGCCGCCTGATTACGCGGATGAAGCTGCGCGCGAGGAAAGGCGAAGGCGCGGTTGAACCGGCGGAGTTTGAGGAGTTTAACCGTGGACTCATCTGTCTGACCGGAGGAGCCGAGGGCCCGCTTGCGCATGCGCTGCGTGCCGGAGGAACAGGGAGAGCGAGAAGGTGTCTTGAAGAACTTTGCCGGACGTTTGGAAAAGACAACGTGTATGTGGAACTGCAGCGGCACTTCTCCGTCGAAGAAGAACGCCGCAACCAGGTCGCCGTCGAGCTCGCGCGAACGCTGGGCTTTCCCGTCCTCGCTACCAACGGCGTCTGTCATGTTGCGCCCGGGGACCGTGAACTCTTGGATGTCTTCACCTGCATTCGTGAGCACCGCGTTCTGTTGAATGCCGGACGGCTGCTTTCTCTAAACGCGGAGCGCCATCTCAAGTCCCCGGCGCAAATGGCCGCGTTGTTTGCCGATTTGCCGGAAGCCATCCGCAACACGGAAGAACTGGCGTCCCGCCTGAAATTCGATCTCAAGAACCTGGGCTACCAGTTTCCCGTCTATCCGACCCCCAACCAGGAATCGCAGATGGCGTTTCTGCGGAAACGTACTTTTGAAGGAGTCCTTTGCCGCTACGGCGCAAACGACGGACGGGCATCGCAACAAGTCGAACGCGAATTGTCGGTAATCGAAAAACTCGACCTCGCCGGCTATTTTCTGATCGTGTGGGATATCGTGCGCTTTTGTCGCGAGAAAAACATTCTCGTGCAGGGGCGTGGTTCGGCCGCCAACAGTGCGGTCTGCTATTCGCTCGGCATAACGGCAGTCGATCCGGTTGGCATGAATCTGCTCTTCGAGCGATTTCTTTCCGAAGAGCGCGGAGAATGGCCGGACATCGATCTGGACCTCCCGAGCGGCGACCAGCGCGAACGCGCGATTCAATACGTCTACGAGCGCTACGGCAAACTCGGCGCCGCGATGACGGCAAACGTCATCACTTACCGCGGAAAGTCCGCCGCCCGCGAAATCGGACGAGTCCTTTCGTTCGACTCCGAAACGCTCGACCGCCTCGCGCACCTGGTGAGCGCGTGGGAATACACGGACTCGAAAGATACTCTCGCCCGCCAGTTTCAGGATGCCGGGCTCGACTTAGAACAGCACCGGATTCGAAAATTCTTTGCGCTGTGCCAGAAGATTCAGGATTTGCCGCGGCATCTCGGCCAGCACTCGGGCGGCATGGTGGTCTGCCAGGGACAACTCGATTCTGTCGTGCCACTGGAACCGGCCACAATGCCGGGCCGTGTTGTCGTGCAGTGGGACAAGGAAGATTGCGCCGACATGGGCATCGTCAAAGTGGACTTGCTGGGCCTCGGCATGATGGCCGTGCTGGAGGATTCACTGCAACTCATTCGGCGGCACCGGAATGAAGAGATCGATCTTGGTCACTTGCCGCAGGACGATCCCGCCGTCTATGCGGCTCTGCAAAAAGCCGACACCATTGGGATGTTTCAGGTGGAAAGCCGCGCGCAGATGTCCTGCCTTCCACGTCTCAGCCCCAGGTGTTTCTACGACATCGTCGTACAGGTGGCCATCATCCGGCCTGGCCCCATCGTCGGAAAAATGGTTCACCCGTACCTCAACCGAAGACTTGGGCGGGAGCCGGCGGAAAGCCTTCACCCGCTTCTTGAATCGACGCTCTCCCGCACGCTTGGCGTTCCTCTCTTTCAGGAGCAGCTCCTGCGCATGGCCATGATTGCGGCGGGCTTTTCCGGAGGCGAAGCCGAAGAACTGCGGCGCGCGTTTGGATTCAAGCGCTCGGAAGCCCGAATGAAAGAAGTGGAAATCAAACTCCGGCGCGGGATGGACATCAAGGGCATCACCGGGGCCACCCAGGATCGCATCATTCAGGCCATTACCTCGTTCGCGCTCTACGGTTTCCCGGAATCCCATGCCGCGAGTTTCGCACTAATCGCCTACGCCAGTGCCTATCTGAAATGCCACTATTTGGCGGCATTTACTGCCGCCATGCTCAACAACCAGCCGATGGGATTCTACCAGCCGGTAACCTTAATAAAGGATGCCCAGCGGCATGGCCTCCGGTTCCGGCCAATCGACGTTACGCGCTCCGCGTTCGAGTGCACACTTGAAGAGTCTCCCCATGGGCTGCTCGTCCGTATCGGCCTTTGCTACGTGAAATCGTTGCGGAAGGAAACCGCGCTGCGGATCGCTGAGCGTCGGGCGGCCGCTCCGTTTCTCTCAATCGAAGATTTGAAACAGCGTGTGCCACAGATTCAAATAGACGAGTTCCGGGCACTCGCCAGTGTGGGCGCATTGAATTTCATTTCCGGCGACACCGACGTGCACCGCCGGACGGCGCTGTGGCAGGTGGAAAGCGCCAGCCGGCCCACTGGCCCGTTATTCAAATCGCGTCCGTCACGGGCGGAGACCGGAGATTCTGGTTCACACTGCCCGCTCGAAGCTATGAACCGCGACGAACGGCTTCAGGCAGATTTTCGTGGAACGGGCCTGACTCTCGGAAAACATCCAATGGCGCAGCACCGGGCACGCCTGGACCGCGAAGGCCTCACGCCCGCTTCACGGCTCGGGAGCCTGCGCGATGGAACCTTCGTCTCCGTGGCCGGTTCCGTCATTGTTCGCCAGCGGCCGGGAACAGCCAAAGGCTTTGTGTTTCTCAGTCTTGAAGACGAGACCGGGATCGCCAACATCATCATCGCTCCCCCGCTCTTTGAACGCGAACACACCACAGTCGTACAAAGTTCGTTTCTACGAATCACGGGCACGCTGCAGAACCAGTACGGAGTGATTTCCGTAAAAGCCGGAAAGATTGACCCGTTCACTGTCGAACAAACCGAAATGGTTTCCCACGACTTTCATTGAACCTGTCGGGCCTGCTGCAAAAGCTCCGACCGCGTGGTGCCCTGCATTCCAGAAAGGCGCAACCTTGCGGGCTGCCGCGGAGATAGATCGCGGGGGGCTGGATCGCATCGTGGTCATCGAAAAGCGAACGGAATTTCTGCCCACTCCAAGCGAAAAACGCTCCCCAATGAAAAAACAGTGATATACATGCAACGAAGCAACCGGCAGTTCGATCTATCGGAGGTTCCCCATTACGCTTTTTCTGGGCATTGACGTTGGCACGAGCGGCACTCGAGCCTTATTGCTGGACGAAGCCGGACGGGTCACAGCTTCCGGCACGCACGATCATCAACCGTTTGCTTCGCCGCGCGACGGCTGGGCGGAGCAGGATCCGGCCGATTGGTGGCGTGCCTGTGCCTCTGCCGTTCGGCAAGCTTTGCAGCAAGCGCACGCCGCACCCGGCGACATCGCCTGCGTCGGCTTTTCCGGACAAATGCACGGCGCAGTTTTGCTCGATCGAGCCGGCGAAATCATTCGACCCGCAATTATCTGGTGCGATCAGCGTACGGAAAAACAGGCGCAAGAACTCGTGCGCACATTCGGCCTTGCACAGATCATTCAGCTAACCTGCAATCCCCCGCTCACCAATTTCACTCTCACCAAATTACTGTGGGTGCGCGAAAACGAACCGCACCATTGGTCCCGCATTCGCCACGTCATGCTTCCCAAAGATTACATCCGCTATAAATTGACGGGCGATTTCGCCATCGACGTGGCGGACGCCTCGGGAACTCTTATGCTGGATGTTGCCAAACGCCGCTGGTCCACTGAAATTTTGAGCGGTTCGGGGATTCCCCGCGAGTGGCTTCCGGAATTGTTCGAATCGCCTGCCGTCTGCGGACGGCTTTCAAGCGAAGGAGCGGCGGCGGTTGGGCTGCAAACGGGAACTCCCGTCGTTGCCGGTGCTGGAGATCAAGCTGCCGGCGCGGTCGGCATGGGCATTGTCCGCGCCGGAGTTGTCAGCGCCACCATTGGCACTTCAGGCGTGGTTTTTGCGGCAACAGATCGTCCGGCTCTTGACCCTGAGGGCCGTTTGCACACCTTCTGCCACGCCATTCCTGAACGCTGGCACGTCATGGGCGTAACGCAAGCCGCAGGCTTGTCGCTGCGCTGGTTTCGTGATCAGTTCGGCGCTGGCAATGACGATGGCCGTGATCCATACGAACGCTTGTCGGAAGAAGCCGTTGCGGTCGCCAGCGGCGCCGACGGATTATTTTGGGCGCCCTATCTGATGGGCGAGCGTACCCCGCATCTCGATCCCAACGTTCGCGGCGCACTAATCGGCATTTCTCCGTCGCACACGCGCGGCCACCTCGTTCGCGCCATTCTCGAAGGAGTCGCTTTCAGCCTTAAAGATACGTTTTCTATCTTTGCAGAAATGAAGGTTCCTGTTACAAAAATCAGGCTGGGCGGTGGTGGGGCACGCTCGGTAATCTGGCGGCAAATTCAAGCTGACGTTTACGCGCACAAAGTAGAATTGGTCGAAGCGGAAGAAGGAGCCGCTTATGGAGCCGCCATCTTGGCCGCCGTCGGAGCAGCGCACTGGAGTTCGGTCGATCAAGCTTGCGACGCCATCGTTCACGTCGCTGCCGAGGTTGCTCCGGCGGCCGCAGCTTCGGCCACTCTTCAGAAAAACTACGCAATGTATCGCCGCATTTACCCGGCGCTTCGAAGCATCCGAGATGCCAACCGGGCATCTCCTGTTACTTAATTCTCAAAAGCCGATTTATTCGCGGGGCTCTGCTAGTGGGCTTCAGACCGGGCCTGCGGGCAAAGCCGTTAGCCTTTTGCATTGACTTATTCGGGCTTGGCGGATCGTTCGCGAAAAAATCCGATCTTTATGAAATCTTTAGAGTTCCTGCAGGCGTTCTTTATTCCCCATTTTCTAAGATAGGCCACACAATGTCTAGAATTGCAAGTCCCTGAACCCCTTCCAAATGAACGATGCCACCGTCCTTATCGTCGACGACGAACCGCAAATCCGCCGGGTTCTTCGTGCCACTCTTTCAGGCGCGGGCTACGAGGTGATCGAGGCGAAAGATGGTCAAGAAGCCATCGAACTGGTAATTCGCGAACATCCGCATCTGATTCTTTTGGACGTCAATATGCCCGTGATGAGTGGGCTTGAAGCTTGCCACAAGATTCGACTGTCGTTTGGCGGACCCATTATTATGGTTACGGTTCGGAATTCCGAACACGACAAGGTGCAGGCGCTTGATGCCGGGGCGGACGACTACGTCGTAAAGCCTTTCGCCGCGGGCGAATTGCTGGCACGCATCCGAGCCGCCTTGCGCCGGTCGTCTACAGACGAACCAAGTCCCAAGATTGAAACGCCGGACCTGCATGTCGATTTCGAAAAACGCCTGGTCGATGTCCGTGGAGAAAGGGTCCACCTTGGTCCCAAGGAATTCGCGGTGTTGCGGCTTCTCGTGATTCAACAAGGCAAGCCGGTCACCCACAAGAAAATACTGCAAACGATTTGGGGACCAGACCACGGAGAAGAAACGGAAAATCTTCGTGTCGTTATCAATCAACTCCGCAGGAAAATCGAAAAGGATCCGGCGCACCCACTCTACGTTCTGACAGAACCCTGGCTCGGATACCGGTTCAACCTTCCAACCCCTGGCCCTGAGCGGAATCGCCGTCGCAAACAATAAGAGAAACGTCAAGTCTATGTGCGTTGCGTTTGCCGCGCGCGGTGGTTTACAAAGCTTTGGGAAAATATGGGATCGCCCGAAGACAGAAGTTCACCTCGCTTGGAAAGCTACTGCTCGCCAGCGTTGTAGAGCAACCAAGGCCCAGATTGCTTCCACCATTCCGAACGGCCACGCGCCTTGCAGGAATCCGTAAGCCGAACCAAGTCCGCAGGACACCGCAAACACTAGAATAAACCAGTGGCTGCGCTTCTCGAGCGCGTACGACACAAGCATTGCAGACACGGCAATCAACCCGAATATTGTCAGTGGTCTCATGCGGTTTCGATGCGGTCCTCAAAAATTGCGAACTTGTTCCAAGTCGTTAGGGTTCGACCAGTGTATGCAATGGTTGGTCTCCAAGCGCAGCACGTTTCTGGCCCCTGCGGACAACAAATCGCTAGCTTGCATTTCACGAGTGGCTTGCGACACGCACGCTATACCCCGGGGAAATCGGGCAGGTCACCTCTCGAGAGAAACAATCACTTTTGATGTGCGTTTAGCTGGTCGAGCTTGCGCTTTAACTGTTCAAGCTTTTGTCCAGCCTCACCGAGCTTGCCTTCCGCCGTAAGCCGCTGGTAGTCGGCGAGATCTTTTGCCGCTCCCGTGATGAGCGCGTCCACGCCCGCCCCGGGTTTGGGTGCGGCGCTCGACGTTGCTACGCTTCGTTCGGGTTCCCCGGGGGGAGTTGTCCCGTTTAGCGACGAGACTTCTCCTCCAAAGAGCGCTCTCAGCGCCGACTCGAATGTCGGTCCATAGGCGAGCCGGTCTTGCAGCGCGAGCACCACCAAACGCAACTCCGGCATCGGGCTGCGCTCAGCCTGCAGGTAAATTGGTTCGGCATACAACAACGCGTGCCCGCACGGAATTACCAGAAGCGTGCCTCGTCGCACGTGGGAACCTTGCTGATTCCACAACGTCAATTGTCCCGACAGTTGCGCGTTCTGATCGATTCGGGCTTCGATTTGCAGAGGGCCGTCGACGAGCTTCGCTTTCGGGAAGTCGTAGACCACCGATGTACCGTATTTTTCGCCGTCGCTGCGTCCAGCAATCCAGCCAATCAGATTGTTCCGGTTCGCCGGCGTGAATGGCAGAATCTCCACGAACTCGACGGCCGTTTCGCCCGGCAGTTTCATCAGCACGAAGTTCGGCTCCATGGGCTCTGTCTTGTGCTGACCGGACTCGTCCATGCCGACTTCGGAAGCGACGGTCCACAGGTCCTCGCGGTTATAGAAAACTTGCGGGTCGGTCATGTGATAAAGACCGTAGACAGCCGCTTGCAGCTTGAGTAACAACTCTGGATAGCGCACGTGTTTGCGCAGCGATGGCGGCATGGCCGCTGCATCCTGGAACAGCGTGGGAAAAATCTGACGATACGCCATGATGATTGGATCCTGCGGGTCAAACACATAGAACGTCGTGGTGCCATCGTAGGCGTCGATGACCACTTTAACGCTATTCCGCATGTAGTTAACGGGGCTGTTGCCGAGCCCATAGTGGCGCGAGTAGGGATAGCTGTCGGATGTGGTAAACGCGTCTACAATCCACGACAGTCGACCATCGTCGCCGACGACGATGTACGGATCCGACTCGTAAGTGAGGAATGGCGCGAGCGCTGCCACGCGATCGCGCACGTTGCGGCGCATCAGCAGCCGGCTCTCGCGGTTAATATCGTCACTAAACGGGAGCTTCGTCAGGTCGCCTCGGTCAGACGCGATCAGGAGTCGGCGAAGGAAACCTCCGAGGAGGATGCCGCCGTTGCCCTCGTAGGACGTCACGCTGTTGGTCTGGCCCTGCGGGTAGTTGAATTCCTGTTGCCGCGTCTTCACGTACACGTCGGTGTTGGTGAGCTCTCCGAAATAGATCTCCGGACGCTTTACAGCGATGCTCTTCACGGTGCTCTGAATGGGCATGTTACTCAGAATCAGTGTTGGCAGACCTTCCGGAGTGAATCCATTCACGGGATTCATGGTGATGCCGTAGCCGTGTGTGTAAATAAGTTTCTCGTTGATCCAATTGCGGCTACTCTCCGGGAGTTTCTCAACGTTGAGCTCGCGTGTGGCAAGCATCACCTGACGCGTTGTGCCGTTGATTTCATAGCGATCGATATCGATATCGGGAAAGTCATAGTAGGTTCGGATTTCCTGAATCTGGCGCAGGGTGTCCTGCAGTGCGCGCCAGTCCCATAGCCGGATGTTCTGCAGCGTAGCCTGATTGTTCGCCGGATCGGCCGCCTCGACGGTCGTCTCAGCGGGAAATTCGCGCTGCGCGAGGCGGTCCAATCCATAGGCCTGCCGTGTCAGGTCAATGTTGTAGCCAATATACGGTCGCTCGCGAACCAGTTCGTTGGGCTTCACGATAAAACTGCTGACGTACCAGCCGAGAATTTGCAGGACGAGATAGCAGACCGCGGCTGGAGCGACTGCTGCCCCAAGCCAGCGCGCGCGCGGCACCGACACAGCATTAATGATCGCAATCGCAGCACCGACAACGAGCGCGGCACAGACTGCGAGCATTCCAGGAAGCACGACGTGCGCATCCGCGTAGGTCACTCCGGCAAAGATCGTATGTTCGTCGAACAGTCGCTCGAATCGGGCGATATATGCGCGCATCGCGAGAATCAACAGAAAGAAGCTAAACGCAATTGAGAACCCGCGCCACGGTCGGGAGGTGTAGCTGCCCAGGCGTCCTGAAAGTACCCGGGTGCTACCAGTAACGATAATGAAGAAAATGGCGATTACACAGGCAATTACAGCTAGTGACAGCAGCCAGCCTGTGATGAACTGCCATGCGGGCAGAGCGAAAAGATAAAAGTCAATCGCCTTGCCGAAGATCGGATCCACAGCGCCACTGGTCGTGCGAGGTGCGTACCAAAAGAGTGCGAAGGTGGGCCACTCCATCATGATGCTGGCGCCGGTCACGACGGCGACAACGAGAGAGACGCCGAGACCGAGGAGGTGCAGGATGCGCGCGACTGGTAGCTTCAAGCGCTGCCCGCCAACGACGATCATGTACTCATCCGGCAAATCGGCTTGGTAAGCCCTCCTCAAGGCCAGGAACCATCCATACAGAAAAAGAAATGTGACAGCAAAAAATGCCGTAAAGACTGCCCATTGAAGAGTTAGAGTCTTCCGGAACACCTCCCTGTAACCGAGCGATCCGAACCAGAGGGAGTCGACGTAATACGATAACGCCGTGCGGCTGCTGAAAAGAACGACGGCAAGAATGACCAGAACAAGGAATAACAGACGGCGATGGCCCCGCGGGCGTTGCTCCCAGTCGATTATATCGGGCATGACTCTAGCCTGCTTTCAGAAGCGCTTCCGTATTTACAGTTCCAGCAGTTCAAATTGTACGCTGTCTGCTCTTGAGACCGTCGACTATCGCCGACCCGGTCGACCATTTCACAATTCCGCGAGAAGCGAGCAAACCTAGCTCGATGATGAATGGACTGGTGTCCAATCAGATTCACTGATCGTGCCCGAAGCGCCGGACCTGCATGTCGAGTTCGAAAAACGCCTAGTCGATGGCTGTGAGGAAAAGGTCCATCCTGATCCCAAAGAATTCGCGGCGTTGCGGCTTCTCGGACTCAACAAGGCAAGCCGGTCACCCACCCACTCTACGTTCTGACAGAACCCTGGTTCCGATACCGGTTCAACCTGCCAACCCTTGCCCGCGAACGAAATCGCCGCCGCGAACTGTAATCCTTCATCGAAGCGGGTGGACCGTGTCGAGGTCCAGATTTAATTCCAAGACATTAACGCGCGGCTCTCCGAGGATTTTGAGGTCGCGATCTTCCGTGTGCTTCAGAACCAGCTGTCGGACTTCCTCGGTCTTCATTTTCCGTTCCGTGGCTACACGGGCTATTTGAAATTCAGCGGCAGCGGGCGAAATGTGCGGATCCAATCCCGAACCGGATGTCGTCACCATGTCCACGGGAATCGAACCATTCGGATTTTCTGCTCGCAATTTCTCCACGTCACCTTTGACGCGGTCCAGCAAGATCTTGTTGGTAGGGCCAAGGTTTGAACCACTACTTGAAGCGGCGTCGTAGCCCGCACCCGCAGAAGACGGCCGCGAATGGAAATAGCCCGGACCTGTGAAGGTTTGCCCTATGATTCGCGATCCTACAAGCTTGCCATCTTTCTTGATGAGTTGGCCGTTTGCGCGGTCGGGAAACAGAATCTGTGCCAAGCCCGTAACCGCGAGCGGATAAAGGATGCCGAAGATCAACGTAGTGACGATGGTGAACCATATGGCGATCAACAGATTCTTTTTCATAAGGCCTCTCAGACAACCCGCAGAAACGTGAGACAAACATCAATCAGTTTGATTCCGAGAAATGGAGCGATTACGCCTCCGACACCATAAAGCAGGAGGTTGCGACGCAGGAGCGCCGACGCGCCCATGGGGCGGTACTTAACGCCTCGCAAAGCGAGAGGAACCAGGGCGATGATGATCAGCGCATTAAAAATGACGGCGGACAGAATTGCCGATTGCGGGGTGTGCAAGCGCATCACGTTCAGGACGCCGAGGACCGGGAATGCTACAGCGAACATAGCCGGAATGATGGCGAAATATTTGGCTACATCGTTCGCCACAGAAAATGTCGTCAGTGCTCCGCGCGTGATCAACAGTTGTTTGCCGATCTCTACGATCTCGATAAGTTTCGTGGGGTTCGAATCAAGATCGACCATATTGCCGGCTTCTTTTGCAGCCTGCGTCCCGGTATTCATCGCCACTCCCACGTCCGCTTGGGCGAGTGCCGGAGCGTCGTTCGTGCCGTCCCCGGTCATAGCAACCAATTTTCCCTTGGCCTGTTCGCGCTTAATGAGCGCCATCTTGTCTTCTGGCGTGGCTTCGGCCAGGAAATCGTCGACGCCGGCTTGCCGGGCGATGGCGGCGGCGGTCAACGGGTTGTCACCAGTAATCATCATGGTGCGAATGCCCATCGCGCGGAGTTGGTCAAAACGCTCCTTCATACCACCTTTGACAATGTCGGTAAGAGCGATTGCACCCAGCACCCGCCCATTCTCTGCAACCAAAAGCGGCGTTCCCCCGGCATTGGCGATCTCACGAACACATGTTTGCACCTCGGCAGGGATACCGTGGCCTCGGCCTTCGGCCAAGCGGGTGATTGCTTCCAGTGCGCCTTTGCGAATTTGGCGACCATCGAGGTCGACACCCGACATTCTGGTTTGTGCCGTGAAAGGTATGAAAACAGCACCGTGGGAAAGATCACGACCGCGGAGTTTATAACGCTCCTTGGCTAAAACAACGATCGATCGCCCTTCGGGCGTTTCGTCGGCAAGCGAGGAAAGTTGCGCCGCATCTGCCAAATGAGCCTCTTCAACACCCGGCGCCGGAAAAAATTGTGTCGCTGCCCGGTTACCCAAGGTAATTGTCCCGGTCTTATCGAGCAGAAGAACATCCACGTCGCCAGAGGCTTCAACCGCGCGGCCGGACATGGCGATGACGTTGCGTTGAATCATGCGGTCCATTCCGGCGATCCCAATTGCCGACAACAGGCCGCCAATTGTGGTGGGAATCAAACACACCAGCAACGACACCAGCACGAAGATGCTCTGCGGAGCGCCCGAATAGATGGCGAACGGTTGCAGGGTCACGACAGCCAACAAGAAAATGATCGTGAGGCCAGCGAGCAGAATGTTCAGCGCGATCTCATTGGGAGTCTTTTGCCGGGATGCACCCTCGACCAGCTTGATCATGCGGTCCAGAAACGTTTCGCCCGGATTCGATGTGATCCGGACTTTGATTTCATCGGAGAGTACGCGCGTTCCTCCCGTGACCGCCGAACGATCTCCACCCGACTCTCGAATGACCGGCGCGGACTCGCCCGTAATGGCCGATTCATCGACCGACGCGACACCTTCGATTACTTCGCCGTCTCCAGGAATAAACTGACCGGCTGTAACCACGACAACGTCGCCCGAACGAAGCTGCGAACTGGGAACGCTCTCCGTCTGCCCATCTTTTTTCAAGCGATTGGCTTGGGTTTCCGCTCGCGCCTTGCGAAGCGTATCGGCCTGCGCCTTACCGCGCCCTTCGGCCATCGCTTCGGCAAAGTTGGCAAAGAGAACCGTAAACCACAGCCATAAAGTGATCTGCAAACCGAAGCCAACCTGCCCCAGACGGTGAACCGCGTTCCATCCGAGCTGAATCGTCGTGAGCACGGCGCCAATTTCGACGACAAACATCACGGGATTCTTGATGATCGTCCGCGGGTCCAGCTTGCGGAACGAGTCCGCTATTGCTCGCGAGATAATCTTTGTGTCTGCGAGAGACTGCTTCCGAACTTGAGCGACTGGATCCATAAGTTCCTCAGAATGATTTCCCTGCCGCCATCAGCAGATGTTCAAGAATCGGTCCGAGGCTAAGGGCGGGGAAAAAAGTAAGCGCGCCCACGATGACAATCGTGGCCACCAGCAAACCCGCAAATAGCCCTCCCGTTACCGGAAATGTACCTACCGATTCCGGAACGATTCTTTTCTTGGCCAGGCTTCCGGCAATGGCCAGCACGGGAATGATCATGAAAAAACGGCCAAATAGTTGGGCAACCGCGGTGGTCGTGTTGTACCACATGGTGTTCGGACTCAGCCCGCCGAACGCCGAGCCATTGTTCCCGGCAGATGAGGTGTAGGCATAGAGAATCTGCGACAACCCATGCGGTCCAGGATTGGAAATGCCCACAGTGCCAAACGGCTTCACGACAGATATTGCCGAGAAGCTAAGAATGGTAAATGTCAGAATCAGAATGGCAAGCATGGCCATTTTGACGTCGTACGACTCAATTTTCTTGCCGAGATACTCCGGCGTGCGGCCCACCATCAACCCGGCGATAAACACCGCGAGAATGACGAAGATCACGATGCCGTACAATCCCGCGCCAACTCCTCCGAACACCACCTCCCCGAGCATGATGTTGATCAAAGGCATCATGCCGCCGAGTGGGGTAAACGAGTCATGCATTCCGTTCACCGCGCCACAGCTAGCATCCGTGGTCACGGTCGCAAATAGAGCCGAGTTGGCGATTCCGAATCGCACTTCCTTGCCTTCCATGTTTCCGCCGGAGTGCAGCGCGCTCGCGTGTTGATCCGTACCTGCCAAAAGCGGATTGCCTCGCGCCTCCGCCCAGTACGTGGCTCCCACCCCCACGAGAAACAGAAATGCCATGGCGGACCAAACCGCCCAGCCATGACGCCGTGAACCCGTCATGCGCCCCAACGTGTAGGTGAGACCCGCAGGCAAGGCGAAGATGAGCACCATCTCGAAAAAATTCGTCAGCGGCGTGGGGTTCTCAAACGGATGCGCACTGTTGGCGTTGAAAAATCCTCCGCCATTCGTGCCCAATTCCTTGATGGCTTCTTGCGAGGCCACCGGACCCTGCGCGATGACCTGCTCTGTTACTGTTTGCGTAGTGGTTTTGCCGTCCGCGCCGGTTACCTGCACGGTATGGGGCTCGAGCAACTGCACTGTGGTGTAGGGTTTTAGATTTTGTACCACCCCCTGAGACACGAGAAACAAAGAACTGACCAGACAGAGTGGGAGTAAAACCCAGAGCAAGCTGCGCGTCGTGTCCACCCAGAAATTTCCGAGCTTGTTGGTTTCTTTGCGAGCGATACCGCGAATCACCACAATCGCCACCGCCATTCCGACAGCAGCGGAGACGAAGTTGTGGTACGCCAATCCCGCCATCTGCGTCAGGTAGCTCATCGTCGACTCGCCGCCGTAAGCTTGCCAGTTCGTGTTCGTTGTAAACGAGGCGGCCGTACCGAAAGCCAAAGCCGGGTCTACGTTCGCAAGTTTCTGCGGATTGAGAGGAAGCCATTTCTGGGTTCTCTCAATGAAATAAAGCACCGCCATCGAAACACCGCTGAACAACATGAGAGCCACGGCGTATTCCGTCCAACGCATCTCATGCTTTTCGTCTATACCGGTCACTCGGTAGAGGAGTTTTTCCACCGGGCGTAAGATCGGATCGAGAAACGTTTTTTCCCGATTGAATACCCGAGCCATGAAGGCACCGAGTGGTTTGGTGACGAGGAAAATCACCGCAAGAAATAGGCCGATTTGCAGCAAACCGTTCGCGGTCATGCGTTAGAACTCCTCTGCCTTCAGTAGGGCATACAGCAAATAGCCGCATACAGCGACAGCAATGATTAGCAACACAGCGTTTCCGACACTCATCCGGGTACTCCTATCGCAGCCGTTCGCAGCCGCGCACGTACAGGATCGCGACGGCCACGAAGGCCACAGTCGCGGTAAGAAAAATAAAGTCGAGCATATGTTCCTCTTCCTCGAAATGAGCGACCTCGCATGAGAGCCGTTCACACCATCGATCAAGCGGTCAGAATTTAACAAGTATCGAAAGATCAATACGATTTTCAATCTTCCGCAAATCCGGGGCCCATCCCGGCACAAACGATCCCGGAGCGCCGGTGTTTCCTCCCGGCGGGGTCAGACCGCCCGGACCTGTGAAATACGGCACGTTCGCGGCGCGATGATCAAACTCCCAGCGAAACGTAATGTATTGGCTCGGCATGTAATCAAACGTCCCGGAAGCATCCCAGGCCTTGTACGGGTCCCCCGGATTTTGTGTGAAGTATGCTGGTGTACCGGAAGCCGCGGTGGCTCCATTGATCGGCGGCAACAACACCAAGTAACGCCCCGGGTTATTTATTTTCCCGCCGCCGAGCGTCAGCCCAAATTTGTCGTTTGCAAACCACATGCGGTTATACAACATGAAACCTACAAAACTCTGCTTCGGTCCACCTGCTCGATTGCCCAGGCAACTCACTCCGCCACCATATTCGCATCCCAAATCGCCGGTCAGTGAAAACGCCATCTTATCCAACCGGTTTTCCGGATGATCGTAATATTTAATTTCAATGCTGTTGTCGGTGTGAATCCGCGTGCGACCTGGGGTATTCAGCGTATCTTGGCCTACTCCGTAGTTGTTGGAAACCAGCGAAAACCACCCGGTTGGCCGCCATGCAAGTTGCATACCCAATCCTGAACGCCCATTAAATCTTCCGTACGATTGCCATCCATTGATAAACCACGGTTCAATTTTCAAGTGTTCGGTCGGAAAGATCTGTACGCGCACACCATTAAAAAACCACGGCGTGTTCGACGAAACGTAGGACGGCTGATACGCCCAGTTGTCAAAATTGTAGTAGCTAAAAAGCCCGATGTAGGACATAAAAATTCCTGCATCTACGTTAATCCCGTGCAATGCGTTGAAATGATATCCACCGTATGCCTCGGAAACATAGCGATACGCATTGTCCAGGTTCCACTGTCCCCGTGAGGGGCTTGCGTCATTGCGTGGTGTCGTCTGCGAATACAAGCCAAACTGCGTCATGATTCTGGCACGCACATTGTCGTAGTGAAAATCACCTCCCACGCCCAACTGCGTAACCTGTACTTCATTTGAACGAAACACTTCGCTCGACCCGCCGATCGTGTCATCTTTTGGATGATTGAAATCGTAGACGTAATCCACGTCGGCTCGAATTTCTGGTGTGAAAAATTTGGTATCCATCGGCGATTCTTTTGTGCGCGCATTGCCATTCAACCAAGTGAAATCGGCGAATGCAAATGGTTCGGATTTCGGGGATTTCCCAGCGCGCGGCTTTTCTGTAGTCGTAGATAATGAAGCGATTGCATGGTCGCTCGAAATGACATTGGAACTGGGGGCGGTTCCGGTCGCCGCGACGGCGGCCATGCCATTCGAAGTAGCGTTCGTTGCCTCTCCAGGAGCAACAGCACTGGCATTTGCAGGAGAGCCGGAAGCTGCGCCTTTCCCCTCCAATTCCGCGACGCGTTTTTCGAGTTGCTCCATGCGGTCAAGCATCCGTCGCTCACGTTCGCTGAGGGGAGTGGGCGCTTCGGACTTTGCCGCCACCGGTGGCTTGGCAGGATGTTCGCCCTTGCCATCATCGTCTGACGCATAGACGTGAACTGCACTTCCGCAACTCACTCCGATCAGCAGAATTGACACAAGTCTATTAACGATACGCATTCTTCTCTCCCTAACTTCTCTTGCCCGCGCTTAGAATTCTTGCTATGCGCGCGTACGCGTTTCGTTCACACTCGCCGCAACCGGGCGACGAATCGTCGTGCCTTGCCGCCGTTCTTCGAGAAGCAACAACGTGGAGACGACTGTTCTCAGGTGTCTTTGGAATGGAGCGGGTTGTCGTTTTGCGCTTCGTGTCTCGCATCCAGTGAACCAACGTGAAAAGGAAGAAGCCGCAAGCAAAAAAGCAAGCCGCCGTTAGAACCGTAAGAGCCATGACTCATGGGCGGAACGAAACGTACGGCGCAGTTCAGTAAGACTGCCGAACGACTTCGTTCCTGTTCCGCAAAGGAAGATACCGAGATGGTCCTCAGAAAGTCCTGAGCGATCCGTAAAGATTTCATAAACAGCTCTCCTCAATTCGACAGAAAACACTGTACTTAGCCGAAGTCCGCGGTTCCCATCCTGCGCTTCGTGATTCAAGAATTTCATTTGTTCTAGCTGGTCTTTGGCGAATGCCCTCACGACTTTCTTACGCGCGGCCCTGTAGCTTCAGCACACTGCCGGGCACGCTAGACACCAGGGTGATCTCGCAATGTTAGGAAAATTTGCAGTACTGTTGATGGCGGTCCTGTTCTTAGCGCAGTGGACGTTCGGCCAATCCACAGTCACCGGCGCTCTGCTCACGCTTACGCGCCTGGACGACAAACTTCACTCCGCCGCCCACCAATGTGACGTCTGCATCGTTCGGTTTCGTGCAAAACGTGCAAACGGCGGAGAACAGCGGAAATCGAACGGGCCAACTCTCGTTGCGACTCGATTTCTAGAGATGTTGTCGTGAAGGGATCAGGGTGTAAGCGCTTATTCGGACTGCGCTCGCACCAGCATGCGGCTGCTAATCTCGGCAAATTCGGAGACGAGCGCATTGGCATCACTTCCATTCATCGTCGCGGCATCGATTTCGCCACTCAAAATTACCGACGTCGCTATGTCTGCGCTGCACGCCAAGCAATATTTTTCCCCTCTGCCGGGCAACTCGAACAACTCCGTCACATGGCCACACGCACTACAATGACCGACAACGTCTTGATCCAATTGTTCCCATTTGGGTCCCATCTGAGTCCCTTCCTTTGCCGGTTGCGAAGCGAAAACGCTTCCAGAAGAAATGCACCCGTCAGAATCGAGTTCAATCCTAGGAAAATATGGCTCAGAAAGTCCTGATAGCTTTATTAAGAATCCATAAACCTCCGAGCATGGTTCTATCGTGTTTGTTTGGGCCAGCTTACAGCCGAAGCCGGGAATCGCAACATTCCGGGTCACGCTTGGATTGCAGGGCATTCTCTTGCGCGTTACACTGGCTCCCGAACGAGTAAAAAATGAATATTTCCGAGCTGACCAGGCCAACACCGGAAGAATTGATGCGCCGCCTGCAGGCGGAACGGAGCAGGGCCGATCGCGCTCGCCTAAAAATCTTCCTCGGTTATGCGCCGGGCGTCGGCAAATCCTACCGGATGCTCGATGAAGCATGCCGCAGGCTGTCCCGCGGCGAGGATGTAGTCGTCGGCGCTGTGCAGGAAAAACAGTCCGAAGATGTCCAGGCGCTTTTGTGCAAATTGGACGTGCTTCCTATGGCGGAGTTTCCTAAAGGACACGCCCTCGATGTACCCGCCGTACTCGCCCGTCGCCCCCAGGTCTGCATTGTTGATCCCCTCGCATTCCGGAATCCGCCCGGCAGCAAGAATCTGTACCGGTGGCAGGACGTTCTGGACCTCCTCGATGGCGGAGTTTCCATTCTGACCGGGCTCAATTTGTTGCACGTCGAGGAATTATCAAAAAAAGTCGAGGCTGTCACGGGAAAACGCGCCACGGACACCGTTCCAAAATCGTTTCTCCTCGCTGCCGACGAAATCGTTATTGTCGACGTGCCACCGGACCTCACGTTATCCCGCCTGGGCGAGAAATTAACCTCTGTTGGAATTAGCAATGAGCGGGAACGGCAGCTTTCTGAACTGCGTGAACTAGCCCTGCTGCTCACCGCCGAGGTGGTCGAGGCACAACTCATCCACTACCTTCGCGAGCACGGAATCGAACCGCTCTCGGGAATGCAGGAACGATTTCTGTTGTGCCTTACCCCGTGCGCGAGCGCGCAAGCGATGATTGAAAGTGGCAAAAGAAACAAGGACCGCTTTCAGGGCGAATTGTTTGCTGTGTATGTTCGCCCGCCAGAGAATTCCGAGGAGGAACGAGCCGCTATCCGGACGTACCTGGCCATGGCGCGGGAAGCCGGCGCTACGGTCGAGGTTCTCGACAGCAGCGATCCGCCATCAGCAATCGTAGAGTTCGCGCGGCAAAAATGCGTCACTCAAATTTTTATCGGCCACAGTTCACGCAAGAGTTGGCAGGATCGCATCTTTGGAGATCCTGTCCAGAAGCTAATTCGAGCGGCCGAGGGAATTGACGTCCGGGTTTTCCCGCACTCGTGACCTATCGTGGCTGAACCTACCTCGCAACGGCGCGGCAGCCTAAAAATCTACTTGGGCTACGCTGCAGGTGTCGGCAAGACATTTCAAATGCTGGCCGATGGACATACTGCGCACGAGGG
>Ga0193726_1001040_pt1 | contig 23993 bp, 19 predicted proteins | sample H2c1metaG_FD_144928 | JGI IMG/M metagenome (GOLD analysis project Ga0193726, IMG submission 144928) | Soil microbial communities from a riparian zone of the East river system, Colorado, United States - H2c1 | ecosystem: Environmental > Terrestrial > Soil > Riparian zone | place: USA: East River...
ATGTTCGCGTTCCTCGAGGACAGCGGCTACATCCCGCGCCTGACGATCTTCTGCGACCGGATCTTCCGCGTCATGGGGCTCAACGGCAAGGCGGTGCTGCCGATGGTGCTCGGCCTCGGCTGCGACACGATGGCGACGATGACGACGCGGATCCTCGGCACGCCCAAGGAACGGCTCATCGCGATCCTGCTGCTGGCGCTCGGCATTCCGTGTTCGGCGCAGCTCGCGACGATCCTCGGGATCCTCGGCGGCGTTTCGCCCGCCGCGCTCCTCACCCTCTTCGTCGTCGTCCTCGGCCAGATGTTCCTGGTCGGTTGGCTCGCGGCGCGCGTGCTCACCGGCGATCGATCGGAGTTCATCATGGAGCTCCCGCCGATCCGCTGGCCGCGCATCGGCAACCTTCTGACGAAGACGCGTCTGCGGGTGTGGTGGTACCTCGGCGAAGCGGTGCCGCTGTTCCTCGCCGGCACGGTGCTGCTGTTCGCACTCGATCGCGTCGGCGCGCTGGCGCTGATCTCGCGCGCCGGCCGGCCGGTCGTCACCGGCCTGCTCGGCCTGCCGCCGGCGACCGCACAGATCATGGTCATGGGTTTCCTGCGCCGCGATTACGGCGCGGCGGGCCTTTTCGCGCTGGCGCGCTCAGGGCAGCTGACCGGCGTTCAGGCGGTCGTCGCCCTCACGGTGATGACGCTCTTCGTGCCGTGCGTCGCCAACTTTCTCATCATGGTCCGCGAGCGCGGCCTGCGCACGGGCCTTGCGATTGTCGGCGTGATTACGCCAGTCGCCGTCTTCACTGGAGCGGGGTTGAACTATGTCCTGCACGCTTGTGGCATCCACTTCTAGGCCGGTTCCGCTGTCATCGCTCGGCGTCGGCGAACACGCCGTCGTATGCGGTGCCTCCGACGCATCGGGCGGACGCCTCGAACGTCTGCTCGCGCTCGGCATCACGCCCGGCGCGCTGGTGACGATGCTGCAGCGGTTTCCCGGTGTGGTGTTTCTCTGCGATCAAACCGAACTGGCGGTCGAGCGTGGCGTCGCCGACGCCATTTCCGTCAAGCCCATGGAGAACGTGCGATGACTCCGACTGCATCCCCCCTGCGTCTGGTGTTCTGGGAAACGACGAAGGCCTGCAACCTCACCTGCAAGCACTGCCGCGCCATCCCGCAGCGGGCGATCGGCCCGACGGAGATCCGGACGAAAGAGGCGTTCGACCTCATCGATCAGATCGCCGAAGTGGCCAAGCCGGTGATGGTCCTCTCGGGCGGCGAGCCGCTCTTCAGGCCCGACCTGTTCGACATCGGGGCGTACGGCGTCGAGTCGGGGTTCCGGATGGCGCTGGCGACCAACGGCACGCTCGTCACGGAGCGGGTGGCGGCGCACATCGCGGACGCCGGATTCGCGCGCGTGGCGATCAGCCTCGACGGCGCGAGGGCCGCGACCCACGATCGGTTCCGCGGACTCGTCGGCTCGCATGCGCTCGCGCTGCGCGGCTTGCGGGCGCTGCGCGCCGAAGGCGTGTCGGTCCAGATCAACTCGACCATCGCCAAGCACAACGTGTCGGAGCTCCCGGCGATGCTCGACCTCGCGCTCGAGATCGGCGCCGACGCGCTGCACCTGTTCATGCTCGTCCCGGTCGGATGCGGCCTCGAGATCGCGCCGGCGGAAATGCTGCCGGCCGACGAGTACGAACGCGTCCTGCACTGGTTCGACGAGCAGTCCAAGACCTGCCCGATCGATCTGAAGGCGACGTGCGCGCCGCACTACTACCGCATCCGCGCGCAGCGGCTCGCGGAGGATCGGAGCCACGGCGACATGACGCAGACCTTCATCGCGCCTGGCACGAAGGCCAAGGCGGCGCCGATGCTGCTCCATGGCGGCGGGCACGGCCAGCACCTGTCGGCGATGACGCGCGGCTGCCTCGCCGGCACCGCGGTGTGTTTCATCTCGAACGAAGGCGCGGTGTATCCGTGCGGGTATCTGCCGGTCAGTGCCGGGAGCACGCGCGAGCGGCGCTTCACGGAAATCTGGAACGAGTCGCCGGTCTTCCAGCAGCTGCGCAATCCGGACGCGCTCGAGGGCAAGTGCGGCGAGTGCAAATACCAGGCGCTGTGCGGCGGCTGTCGCGCGCGGGCCTATGCCGCGACCGGCAGCTTCCTCGCGGAGGAGCCGTTCTGCACGTATCGCCCGGAGACCGACCGCCGGCCCGCGGGATCGCGCCCGATCGGGCCGGACGCGCCGCTCAGGGCCTGACGCCGAATCTCCGGCGCACTGAGGAGGCGCACCGTGAAGACGATGAAAGCCGTGGTGTTCAAGGGGAAGGGGCGAATCGCGGTCGAAGAGATCGCGAGACCCCATGCCGGTCCCGGACAGGCGGTGATCCGCATCACCGCCACGACGATTTGCGGCACTGACGTGCATATCATCCGCGGCGAGTATCCCGTCGCGCCAGGGCTCGTGCTGGGTCACGAGCCGGTCGGCGTCATCGACGAACTCGGCGCGGGGCTCGAAGGCCTGTACGCCGTGGGCCAGCGGGTCATCGTGGGGGCGATCACGCCGTGCGGGCAGTGCTTCTACTGCCTGAACGGTTCGCATTCGCAGTGCGGCGGAGCGCTCGGCGGGTGGCGCTTCGGCAACACCATCAACGGAGCGTGGGCGGAATACCTATTAGTGCCGGACGCGCGCGCGAACCTCGCGCCGATTCCGATCGGCCTGACCGACGAAGACGTGATGCTCTGTCCCGATATTTTCTCGACCGGCCTGGCTGGTGCCGAGAGCGGGCAGATCCGCGTCGGCGATTCGGTGGCCGTGTTCGCGCAAGGCCCGATCGGTCTGTGTGCCACGGTGGGCGCCAGGCTGAAGGGGGCTTCGCTCATCATCGGCATCGACACGATGGGCGATCGGCTCGAGGTCGCGCGCCGTTTCGGCGCGAACGTGACGCTCAACGTTGATGACGGCGATCCGATCCCAGAAATCAAGCGGCTGACCGGCGGCCGCGGGGTGGACGTCGCCATCGAAGCACTGGGGCAGCAGGCGACGTTCGAGGCAGCGCTCAGGGCCCTGCGGCCCGGCGGGACGCTCTCGAGCCTGGGCGTCTACTCCGGGAAGATCAGCGCGCCGTACGACGCGTTCTACGCCGGCCTCGGCGATCAGACGATCGTCACGACGCTGTGCCCCGGCGGGCACGAACGGATGCGCCGGCTGATGGCGATGATCGAAAACCGCCGCGTCGATCTCAGGCCGCTGCTGACGCACGCGTTCGCGCTGGACGACATCGAGGAAGCCCTCGATCTGTTCTCCAGCCAGCGCGACGGCGTGCTCAAGGTCGCGCTGTATCCGAACGCCGTCCAGTCACGGCGGCCGCTCGAGGCCGTGGGTGCCGGCGCACTCGACGATCAGTGCTGACGGCGGTCGATTTGTCGCACTTTCAAGCCGATGGCGACGACGACGAGCAGGATGGCGCCGAGTGAGATCGCCAGCCCCGTCCGGCGGAAGCGCAGCTCCTGTGTTGCCTGCTCGCCGCCCTGGTTGACGCCGGTCAGGATCTTCATCCCCTCCTGCGCGACGGCGTCCACCTTCGCCGGATTGGACGCGTGCATTTCGGTCCGCGCCAGCGTCAGGTGCGATCGTGCTTCGACGAGCGCGAGCTCGTTGTCGGTGACTTCGATGCCCGCGTTCTTCACGCGCGCGATCAGCGCGCTCGAGTCGTCGATGCCGCCCTTCAACTTGTCGATGCTGCCGCGCATCGCATCCGCGCCGGCGCCGCCCTTGTCGGTGGCGCTGTGGCAGGTGGCGCAGACCGCGTGCCCCTTGGACCCGAGCATGTCGTCGGACGGCTGCAGCACGGCGTGGTTGCTGTGGCATTCGACGCAGCCCTTGTCGAAGAGGGTCGCGTGCGGACTCGCCTGGAACTTCTGCGAGAAGATGGCGTGGCACGTGCCGCACACGTTCGCCACCGCGCCGACGCCGGGCGGCGTCGCGCCGTGGTTGCCGTGGCAGTCGTTGCAGGTCGGCGCCGAGAGGTCGTTGCCCTTCGTCATCGCCGCGTAGTGCACGCTCTTCTGGTAATCGGCGAACTGCGTCGTCGGCAGCGGCGAGCCGTCGGCCAGGGTGTAGCCGGCCATGTGCCGCGGATCGGCGTGGCACCTGGCGCATGTCGTGGCGACGTTGGTCGGAAACACCGGGGACTTCGCATCTTTGACGAGGCGAATGCCGTGCGCGCCGTGGCAGCTGATGCAGGTGGCGACCTTCGTGTCGCCGGTCGCGAGCTGTTTGCCGTGAACGCTGGTGGCGTACTCGGCTGCCTGATCCACGCGCTGGCGCGGCGCGAACTTCCGCATCAGCTCCGGGTCGCTGTGGCAGCGGGCGCAGGTGGCGATCACCGCTTTGCCCGTCGGCTTGCCTTTGAATCCGTGCGCGGCGTCGTGGCTGCGCGCCTTGTCGGCGTTGCTGGGATCGCCGCCGTGGCAGTCCACGCAGGCGAAGCCGTTTTCGCGATGGACGTCCGGCGCCGAGAAGAGCGCCGCCGGCTTCGACAGCCGGGCGTCGCCGAGCGCCGCATGGCACGTGAGGCAGGCGTTGGCCGCGGGGGCCTTCGTCTGCGCCGACGCGGTGCGCGGCGTCAGCAGAATGGCCGCGGCCGCTCCGGCCGCGAGGCCCGCGAGAGCAGCGTGTCGGAGCGCGCGGCGGAAGGGTCCTGTGAACATGGCGTCCTATTTCGCGTAGTGGCCGATGATCGTGAAGACGACGAGATACACGAGCCCGAGCACCGCGATGATCGTGAAGATCGGGCTGCGTTCGCCGCGGCTCGCGCGCCGATCGAGGAACGGCACGAGCACGAGAAACAGCGCGGCGCATCCGAACGCGAGCACGCCGAGCCGTTCGCCTTCGAAGCCGAGGACATGGCTGGGCACGAGCTTCAGCGTGTGGAACATCGCGAGGAAGTACCACTCGGGGCGGATGCCCGGCGGCACCGCCGCGAACGCGTCGGCTTTCTTGCCGAGCTCCCACGGATAGAAGGCGGCGAGGGCGGCGAGCAGCGCAATCAGCACGTACCACGCCAGCACGTCGCGCAGGACGTAGTTCGGGAAGAAGGGCATCTGCGGCAGCTTCTCGCCGGGACGCAGTTTCTTCTCGACGCTCAGCGGCACGCTCATGCCCTGGCGCTGCACGAGCAGCAGATGCCCCGCGACGAGGAGCGTCGTCAGCGCCGGCAGGATCGCGACGTGCAGTCCGTAGAAGCGCGACAGCGTCGCGCCGGTCACATCGTCGCCGCCGCGGAGGAGGCGGAGCGTGAAGTGGCCCACGAACGGCACCGCGCCCGCGATGCCGGTGCCGACTTTCGTCGCGAAGAACGACACCTCGTTCCACGGGAGCAGGTAGCCGCTGAAGCCGAATCCGAGCATCAGGAAGAGGAGCAGGATGCCGGTGAGCCACGTCAGCTCGCGCGGCTTCCGGTACGATTTCAGAAAGAAGACGCTGAAGAAGTGCGCGAACGCCAGCAGGATGAGCAGATTCGCCGACCAGCTGTGGACGTTCCGGATCAGCCAGCCGAATTGCACCTGCGTGACGATGAACTGGACGCTCTCGTACGCTTCGGCGGAACTGGGCCGGTAGTAGAGCAGCAGCAGGATGCCCGTGAAGACCTGGACGGCGAACAGGAACAGCGTCATGCCGCCGAGGTAGTACCAGATCTTCTGCGCGTGCACCGGCACGCCCTTCTCGGCGATGAAATGGCGGACTTCGCTCAAATCGACGCGTTCGTCCACCCAATCGACGATCTGCTGGATCATTACGCTGATGCCTCGCTAGGCGCGCGACACGACGATCTCTTCATCGCCCGCCGGCCCCCGCATGTTGACGACGAACTTTTCGAGACCGCGCGGCGGCGGCCCCGACACGACGTTGCCGCCCAGGTCGTACGTCCCGTTGTGGCACGCGCACCAGAGCTGCGACGTATCTGCTTTGTACTGCACCGTGCATTCGAGGTGCGTGCACACGGCGCTGAACGCGCGCACGTCTCCGTCCGCGGTGCGTACCACGATCGCCGGCTTGCTGCCGAACTTGAAGATCTGTCCCGAATTGGGCTTGAGGGCGGACGCCTTCACTGCGACGACGCTAGCGGTCGCGGGCTCGCCGCTGGCCGGCGGTACGAGGAAGCGTGAGACCGGATAGGCGACCGCCACGGCGGTCGAGACGAAACCCGCAGCCAGCAGCGCGTCGAGAAAGGAACGTCGATCGACTGCTGGCCCGGGCCCTGCTGGAATCTCCGGCTTCACTTGATCGACGTCAGGTACGCGACGAGGCCGTCAACCTGATCCTTGCTCAACTTCACCGGCTTCATCGCGGGTTCGCGCGTCGACTTGGTCTTCGTGCGCATGCCTTCGGGATCGACGATCCACTCACGAACGTCCTCGGGCTTCATCTTGGCGAGCGCCGGTTCCATCGCGCCCTTGGGATTGCCTTTGCCGGCGATCGAATGGCACATGACGCATTTCTGCGACGTGAAGAGCGCCGCGCCCATCTTTATCTTCGCCGCGTCCTGCGCGCCGGCCGGGGCCGCGAACGCCATCACACACACACCTGCAGCGATGCTGAGAGCAAACGATCGAATCATCCTGTCCTCCTTTGAGAGCGGCGGCCCGCATTGTGAGCCGCGTGCGCAGGCAAAGCAAGGAAGACGCCAATGCTCACGCCCTGGAAAAAGGGTCGGAATGCTGGCATTTCGGTGAAGTCGTCTCAGACCGGGGCACCGCCCGCCTGCGGCGCCGGTGGAAATCTGACAGTGGCTTCGGCGCTGACGCATATTCACACCGCCGGAAATCCGGCGCGATCACCTGGCCTCGTTACACGACCGAGTGACAGCTGGCCTTTCGACGCCGTCGCCTCCGGGCGCCGATGCCGCGCGCCCACGCGAATGCGCGCGTCCACGATCCGGCAGCCGTTGCCCGGCGGTAACGCGATGACCGGATTGAGATCGAGCTCGAGGATCTCCGGCACGTTCTCGGCGAGGCTCGAGAGGCGCAGCAGGATGTCGCGCAGCGCGTCGAGGTCCGCCGCGGGATGCCCGCGATGACCCTGGAGCAGCGGGAAGCCGCGGATCTCGTGCAGCAGTTCGTCGGCGTCGCGATCCGTGAGCGGCGCGATGCGGAAGCGCACGTCGCCGAGGACTTCGACGTGGATGCCGCCGAGGCCGAACGCGATCAGCGGCCCGAACAGCGGATCGTCGGCCACGCCGATCATCGTTTCGACGCCGCCCGAGATCATCGGCTGGATGAGGACGCCGTCGATCCCATCCGCCGGCCCGAACTGTTTCGCGCGCGCGCAGATTTCGGAGAAGGCCTTGCGGACGGCGTGCTCCGTGCCGAGGTTCAGACGGACGGCGCCGATCTCGGTCTTGTGCTGAATCTGCCGCGACGTGAGCTTCGCAGCGACGGGGAAGCCGAGTACGGAGGCGAGCGCCGCGGCCTCGTCGGGCGTGTGCGCGACGGCGCCCGCCGCGAGCGGCAGGCCGAACGCGCTCAGCACGGTGCGGACCTCGTCGGTGTCCAGCCAGCAGTCGCCCTGAGCGGCGGCGATCGCGTTGCGGCACGCGTCGCGCGTGATCCCGGCGTGCACGTCGTCGAATCCCCAATAGAGTCCGGGCGGCTGCGCCCGCCACTTCGCGTACGTCGCGATGGTGCCGAGCGCGCGGGCGGCGTTCTCCGGGAACGAGTACATCGGCACGCGCTCGCCGTCGACGACGAGCGGCGCGCGGCTGCCCGAGTCGGCCATCACGCACGCGAGAATCGGTTTTCTCGTCGCGCCCGCGTGGCGTCCAAGCGCGATGCCCTCGCGGATGGCGGCCTGAATCTCCGCCGACCTGGCCGCGCCCACCGGCGTAAAGATGATGATCAACGCATCGGCTTCGTCGGCAGTGAGCGCGATCTCGATCGCGCGGCGATAGTCGTCGCCGCTCGCCGACGCGATCATGTCGACCGGATTGCCGACGCTGGCGGCCGACGGCAGGAACGCGGCGAGGCGGGCGCGCGTGCCGGCGGAGAACTCCGCGACCGTGAGTCCCGCGGCTTCGCACGCGTCCACGGCGAGAATGCCGGGCCCGCCCGCGTTCGTCACGATGGCGACGCGGCGGCCGAATGGGAGCGGCTGCGCTTCGAGGCACGTGGCGATGTCGAACATGTCGTCGATCGTGTCCGCGCGGATCACCCCGCACTGGCGGAAGAGCGCGTCCACGGCGACGTCGCTGGCTGCGAGCGCGGCAGTATGGCTGCCCGCGGCGCGGACGCCGGCGCGCGTACGCCCCGCTTTCACGGCGACGATCGGCTTCTGCCGGCCGATGCGCCGCGCGAGGCGCGAGAACCGGCGCGGATTCCCGAACGACTCGACATAGAGCAGGATGACGCCGGTCGATGGGTCGCCTTCCCAGTACTCGAGCAGGTCGTTGCTCGACACGTCGGCCTTATTGCCGACGCTCACGAACGTCGACAGGCCGGCGTGGCGGCTGACCGCGAGCTGGAGGATCGTCAGGCCGAGCGCGCCGCTCTGCGACGAGAACCCGATACGTCCAGCCGGCGGAAACACCGGGGAGAACGACGCATTCAATTTGACGTTGGGACTCGTGTTCAGCAGGCCCATGCAGTTGGGCCCAATCATCCGCATGCCGTATCCGCGGACCTTTTCGACCAGCTCCTGCTGACGCACGCGCCCTTCGGGGCCGGTCTCGGCGAATCCCGCGGTGATGATCACGAGCGATTTCACGCCGGCGGCGGCGCACTCATCGACAACGTTTAGGACCGCGGGCTGTGGAACAGTCAGCACCGCGAGATCCACGCCGGGCGGCAGGTCGCGTACCGACGCAAGCGCTTTCCGGCCCGCGATGTCGACGGCGTGCGGATTGATCGGATAGATCGGGCCCTTGAAGCCGGCGTCGATCAGGCGATCGCAGACGCGCCAGCCGATGCTGTGCGCGTCGCGCGAGGCCCCGATGACCGCGACCGACTTTGGTTCGAGCATCGGCCGCAGCGACGCGGCCGTCGCGATGCGGCAACGCTCCTCGGACGACGCGACGCCTTCGAACGACGGCGTCAGCGAGAGTTGGACGTCCACGCAGCCGGCCGCCGACTTCGATCGGATTTCGAACCCGGAGGCGTGAAACACCTCCAGCATGTCGCCGTTGTCGCCGAGCGTGGTCGCCTGGAAGCGGACGAACCCGTTCGCTGCCGCGATGACGGCCAGCCGCTCGAGCAGCAGTGTGCCGAGGCCTCGTCCCTGAAACAGATCGTCGACGGCGAACGCCGCCTCCGCCACGCCAGGAGACAGGGCGGAGTACGAGCCGACGCCGATGAGCCGCACATCCCCGTCCACGTGGCGCTCGGCGACGAGCGTCATGTTGCGCGCCGGATCCAGGTCGCCGCAGAGCCGCTCGATGAGCGAGGTCGGCGGCTCGCCGGTCACGAAGAACCGCTTGCGCCGCGACTCGGGCGACAGTTCGTGAAAGAACCGCCGCATCAGGTCGAGGTCGGCGGCCGTCGCCTGACGGACGGTCGCCACCGATCCGTCGCGCAGCACGACGCGCGGCCCGTACACGTCATCGACCGACGGCAACGACGAGGCGATGGAATGCCTGTTCATGCTTTGGCCAGCACGCTGAGAGCGTCGGGCACGACGAACTCGCGCTCGGGTTGACGGACAGTCAGGACGGGGCATGGCGCGGAGCGGACGACTTTCTCGGCGACGCTGCCCATCAGCAGGTGCGCCACGGCGCCGCGCCCGTGCGTGCCGACGACGATCAGATCGATCTGATGCGCCTTGGCGTAGTCGACGATCGACGCCGCGGGCGCATTCGACGTGAGCAGCACGATGTCAGTCGGCGTGTCCTGGTCCATGCGATTCCTGAGCTGCCGGCGCGCCTCCTCATCGACGTCGCGCTGGAGTTCTGGAAAGACGACGCTGTAGGTGTCGGTGCCGACGGCCTTGAGGTACACGTTCTCCGTCACGTGCAGGAGGTGGATCGTCGCGCCGAACGTGCGCGCGAGCGCGCGGCCGTAGCTGAGGGCCGCATCCGACGCTTCGCCGAAATCGGTGGCGACGAGAACGTGATTGAGCAGGATCATGACGTGCCTCTTATGAAACGGGCAGCGCTTGGTCGTGCAGCCGCTGCCACGACTGCAGAATGCGAACGTAGTTGCCGCGCTCGAACGCGGCCGGGTCGGGACAGCGCGCCAGGCTCATGCTGCCGCGCATCTGATCGAGCGATTCGTACTCGCGATCCTCGGCCCACCGCTCGAACCCGGCGATCAGCTCGCGGAGATGGCCGGGGCCGTGCTTCAGCAGGGCGGACACGATCTGCACGGCGTCCGCGCCGGCCATGATCGCCTTCACCGCATCCACCGTCCCGTGGACGCCGCCGCTGGCGGCGAGCGACGTCCGCAGCCGGCCGTGGAGAATGGCGAGCCAGCGCAGACGCAGCAGCAGCTCCGACGAATCGGACAGATGCAGCTGCGGCACGGTGTCCAGCTCCTCGGGATCGATGTCCGGCTGGTAGAAGCGGTTGAACAGGACCAGACCGTCCGCGCCGATCCGATCGAGCTGCGCCGCCAGGTGCGGCAGCGACGAGTAGAACGGCGACAGCTTCACTGCCACCGGAATTGTGATCGACTCCTTCAGCACCGCGACGATGTCGACGACGCGGCGCTCGACGGACCAGGCGTCCTCGAGCAGATTCGTGGCGACGTGGTAGAAGTTCAGCTCGAGCGCGTCCGCGCCGGCGCGCTCGATCAGCCGCGCGTACTCGAGCCATCCCTCCGGCGTCGTCCCATTCAGCGAACCGATGACCGGGACGCTGACGCGCCGTTTGATCGCGCTGAGCTGCTCGAGGTAGCGATCGGGGCCAAGCGCGTATTCGTCGCTCGTTGGAAAGTACGAGGACGCTTCCGCGGACGCGGGCGATTCCGCGATGAGACGCTCGTGCCCGGCGTGCCCGCGCGTCAGCTGTTCCTCGAACAGCGAGTGCATCACGATGGCCGACGCGCCGGCGTCTTCGAGCCGGAGCACGGTGTCCATGCGATCGACGAGCGGAGACGCACCCGGCATGAACGGATGCTTCAGCGTCAGCCCGAGGTAGCGTGTCGTCAGGTTCACGAGTGGACTCCCGGCCGTGCGGCCAACTCCTGGTAGAGGGCGAGGCGCCGCTCGATGCGCGCCTGAGCGCTGGCGACCAGTTCGCGGTAGCGCTCCGGATTCTGTTGCGCGGTCAGCTGGAAGCGTGTCTCGGTCGCCATCAGCTTCGAGACCTCGATCTTCGGCGCCGGCGAATCGAGCACCAGCGGGCTGTCGCCGGTGCCGGCGCGCCGCGGGTCGTAGTGGTAGAGCGGCCAGTAGCCCGAGTCGGCGGCCATCTTCTGGTGCTCGATGCCGAACGCCATGTCGTAGCCGTGCGCGATGCAGTGGCTGTAGGCGATGATCAGCGACGGTCCGGGGTACGCCTCCGCTTCGATGAACGCCTTGAGCGTGTGCGCGTCCTTCGCGCCGAACGCCACCTGTGCGACGTAGACGTGGCCGTACGCCATCGCCATCAGGCCGAGATCCTTCTTTCCGCCCGACTTGCCGGCGACGGCGAACTTCGCCGCGGCGCCGGTCGGCGTGGACTTCGACTGCTGGCCGCCGGTGTTCGAGTAGACCTCGGTGTCGAGCACGAGGACGTTGACGTTCGCGCCGCTCGCGAGCACGTGATCGAGGCCGCCGTAGCCGATGTCGTACGCCCAGCCGTCGCCGCCGACGATCCAGACCGATTTCTTGACGAGATAATCGAGGACGTCGTAGCGGTCCTTGATCTCCGCCCCTCCGCGTCGGCGCACGTCGGCTACCCGCTCGCGCTGCGCGCGGATGCCCGCTTCCGTGCTCTGGTCTGCGGTGAGGAGGGCATCGACCAGCTCGGACGGCAGCGTCGAAGCGATGTCCTGCAACTGCGCCTTCGCGCGGATGACGTGCTGATCGACCGAGAGCCGCAGGCCGAACCCGAACTCCGCGTTGTCCTCGAACAGCGAGTTGGCCCACGCGGGGCCGCGCCCATTCCTGTCCACCGTGTACGGCGTCGTCGGCAGGTTGCCGCCGTAGATCGACGAGCAGCCGGTCGCGTTCGCGACGACCAGGCGATCGCCGAAGAGCTGCGTCATCAGCTTGAGGTACGGCGTCTCGCCGCAGCCGGCGCACGCGCCGGAGTATTCGAACAGTGGCTGGAGGAACTGCGTGCTCTTGACGTCCGGCTTGACGGCCGCCCGATCCGCCTCGGGCAGGCCGAGGAAGAACTCATAGTTCTCGCGCTCCACTTCCCGCAGCGGCGCCTGCGCCGCCATGTCGATCGCGCGGTGCCGCGGATTGCCCTTGTCCTTGGCGGGGCACATCATCACGCACAGCGAGCAGCCCGTGCAGTCTTCCGGCGCGACCTGCACCGTGTAGTGGCCGGTGAAGTCCGGTCCTTTGTACGGCACGCCCTTGAACATCGCCGGCGCGCCGGCCATGAGCGCCGGGTCGTACACCTTCACGCGGATCGCCGCGTGCGGGCAGACGAGCGCGCACTTGTTGCACTGGATGCAGAGCAGCGGATCCCAGACGGGGATCTCGGTCGCGACGTTGCGCTTCTCCCACTGCGACGTGCCGGTCGGCCACGTGCCGTCGACGGGGAACGCGCTGACCGGCAGCCGATCGCCCTGGTTGGCGAGCATGACGGCGGTGACGCGCTTGACGAAGTCGGGCGCGCCGTCCGGAATCAGCTGCGGCAGGCGATGCGACGCGGTCGCCGACGCCGGCACGGCCACCTCGTGGAGATGGGCGAGCGTCGAATCGACCGCGTCGTAATTCCGCTGTACCACCGCGTCGCCGCGCTTCTTGTAGGTCTTCTCGATCGCCGCCTTGATGCGCACGATCGCCTGATCGCGCGGCAGGACGCCGGAGATCGCGAAGAAGCACGTCTGCATGATCGTGTTGATGCGCGTGCCCATGCCGGCCGCCTGCGCGACCGCGTAGGCGTCGATCGCGAAGACGCGCAGCCGCTTCTCGACGATCTGCTCCTGCACTTCAAAGGGCAGCGCGTCCCAGACGTCGTCGGTCGCCTGCGGCGCGTTCAGCAGGAACACGCCGCCCGGCTCGGCGTAGGAGAGGACGTCGTACCGCTCGAGGAAGCTGTACTGGTGGCAGCCGACGAACGAGGCCTGCGTGATGAGATACGGCGCGCGAATGGCCTTCGGACCGAAGCGCAGGTGCGAGATCGTCACCGCGCCCGACTTCTTCGAGTCGTACACGAAGTAGCCCTGCGCGTGCTGATCGCCGTCCCCGCCGATGATCTTGATCGAGTTCTTGTTGGCGCCGACCGTGCCGTCGGAGCCGAGGCCGAAGAACACCGCGCGCACGGTGCCGGCCGGTTCGACGATGAACGATTCGTCGACGGGCAGCGAGAGCTTGGTCACGTCGTCCACGATGCCGACCGTGAAATGACGTTTCGGCTCTTTCTTCCCCAGCTCGTCGAACACGGCCTTGACCATCGCCGGCGTGAATTCCTTGGAGCCGAGGCCGTAGCGTCCGCCGATGACGTGTGCGACGCGCCGGCCCGTTTCCGCCAATGCCGTCACGATGTCCTGATAGAGCGGCTCGCCGATCGCGCCCGGTTCCTTCGTGCGGTCGAGCACGGCGATCGATTTGACGGTCGCGGGCAGCGCGGTCGCGAAGTCGGCCACGCTGAACGGCCGGTAGAGCTTCACGGTGAGCACGCCGACCTTTGCCCTGGCGCCCAGCGCATCGCAGGTGGCCGCGACGGTTTCGGCGCCGGATCCCATGATCACGATCACGCGCTCGGCTTCGCGCGACCCGTGGTACTCGAACAACTTGTGCGCGCGGCCGGTGAACGTCGCGAACCGGTCCATCGCGCGCTGCACGATCGCCGGCGTCGCGTCGTAGTAGCCGTTGACCGCCTCGCGTCCCTGGAAATAGACGTCGGGGTTCTGCGCCGATCCGCGCAGGACGGGGCGATCGGGCGTCAGCCCGCGGGCGCGCACGGCGTCGACGCAGGGCTCGTCGATCATCCCGCGGACGATCAGCGGCTCGATCGTCGCGATTTTCTGGAGCTCGTGGGAGGTCCGGAAGCCGTCGAAGAAGTGCAGGAACGGCACGCGCGCTTCGAGCGTGGCCGCGTGCGCAATGAGCGCGAGGTCCTGCGCTTCCTGGACCGACGACGAGGAGAGCAGCGCGAACCCGGTGCTGCGGACCGCCATGACGTCGCTGTGATCGCCGAAGATCGACAGCGCGTGCGTGGCGAGCGCGCGCGCCGTGACGTGAAACACCGCCGGCGTCAGTTCGCCGGCGATCTTGTACATATTCGGGATCATCAGGAGCAGCCCCTGACTGGCCGTGAAGGTCGTCGCCAGACCGCCGCCCTGCAGCGCACCGTGCACCGTGCCCGCCGCGCCGGCTTCACTCTGCAATTCGACGACCGACGGCACCGACCCCCACAGGTTCTCGCGCCCGGCCGCCGCCCACGCATCCGCCGCTTCCGCCATCCCCGATGAAGGCGTGATCGGGTAGATCGCGATGACGTCACTCAGTTGGTACGCGATCGCCGCGCACGCGTCATTTCCATCGACTGTCGTCCAGAGACCATCCATGCGCGAAGCAGACTGCAACGCGCGTGCTCACCGAATACCCCTGCAATCCGCGGGAAAGCGCGGCCCGCTGCCGACAATCCGGCACGCGATCCCTGCCAGCAGGTGCCGGTTTCCCGTGACGCGGCTCATATCGCACCAACCAGCCGCGGGTCTCGACCTGGCGCCGTGGCTGAAGACTTGCGTACGCACGCCATCCAATGACACATCCGAAAGGGACCCGTGCTCGCGTTCTCCTGACCTCAGTGTTCGGCCCGTACACGCAGGACGACGAGTACGGCAGCCGATCGATCAACCCGATGGAGCTGTACCACAACCAGGTGACGCGGGAGCAGGGTCCCTTCTCCATCCGGATGTCCCACCGGTCGTGGGGCATCATGCTGATCCAGGAGAACATCTCCGCGCCGTCGACGGTGCTCGACTTTCCGACGCGCGAGCGGTTTATAAAGGAGATCACGGCGCACGAGTACGACGTGATCGGCATCTCGGGCATCGTCGTCAACGTCGGCAAGGTCCGCGAGATGTGCCGGCTGGCACGGCTGCACGCGCCGGGCGCGCAGGTCGTCGTCGGCGGGCACGTCACGGCGGTGCCGGGGATCCAAACGATCGTGGACGCGGATCACATCGTCAGGGGCGACGGGATCAGCTGGTTCCGCGCGTATCTCGGCGAGCCGGCCGGTGAACCGATCAAGCATCCGATGGTGCCTTCGTCGTTCGGCAACCGGCTGATGGGGCTGCGCGGCCCGCGGGGGATGGGCAATCCGGCGGCGACGATCATCCCGTCGGTCGGCTGTCCGCTCGGCTGCAACTTCTGCACGACGTCGGCGTTCTTCGGCGGGAAGGGCAACTTCCTGAATTTCTACGAGCGCGGCGAGGATCTGTTCCGCGTCATGTGCGAGAGCGAAGCCAAGCTCGGTGCGTCGTGCTTCTTCATGATGGACGAGAACTTTCTGCTCTACCGCAAGCGCGCGATGGAGCTGCTGGACCTGATGAAGGCACACAAGAAAGCCTGGTCCATGTTCGTGTTCTCGTCGGCGAACGCGGTGGCCAAGTACACGATGCGCGAGCTCGTCGAACTCGGCGTCGTCTGGGTGTGGCTCGGCCTCGAGTCGCCGCAGAGCGGCTACATCAAGCTGCACGGCGCGGACACGCGCGCGCTGACGCGCGAGCTGCAGTCGCACGGCATCCGCGTGCAGGGGTCGACGATCATCGGGCTCGAGCACCACACGCCCGAGAACATCGCCGCCGAAATCGAGCACGCGGTGAGCCACGGTGCCGACTGCCACCAGTTCATGTTGTACACGCCGGTGCCCGGATCGCCGCTGTACACACAGATGGAGAGCGAGGGCCGGCTGCTCACCGACGTCGAGCTCGCCGACATCCACGGCCAGTCCACCTTCAACTTCCGCCATGCGGCGCTCCCGGCGGAATCGGCGAAGCCGCTGCTCGACGGCGCATTCCGTCTCGATTACGAGCGCAACGGCCCGAGCATGTTCCGCCTGATGGAGACGATGATGCGCGGCTGGCGCCGGTACCACGACGACCCGGATCCGCGCGTGCGCGCGCGGTTCGCGATCGAGGGACGCCAGCTGGCGAGCGGCTACGGCGCCGCGCTGTACGCGATGGAGCGGTATCTGCGCCGATCGAACCGCGAGGTCAGCGACCGGATTCGCGCGCTGCGCCTCGACATCGAATCGACGTTCGGCACCACCGCGCGGCTCATGGATCGCGTCGTCGGTCCGGTGCTGCACTGGGCGGCGAGGCTCGATGCGCGGTTGTTTCCGCATGGGCGCGCGCTCGAGCCCGAGACCTTCGTGGATCGACGCAACTGGTCAGTGTGAGGCCGGGCTGCCGGAAATCCGGCGGCGCCGCGGTTTCCGGCTGCAAACAACGCGAAATCGCTCCGGCATCGCCCTTGCCTCTATCTGCGGCATGAGCGGAAACACAGCCGGCCAGGCCCTTCAGGATCGATTCGATACGATTCGCCGCGCGGAGCTCGAGCGCCTCAAGAAGAAGCTGGGCCGCCTCACCGAGGCCGATCGTCAGTTCGTGCAGCAGATTACGAGCGACGTGGTGAATGCGCTGGCGCGCGGTCCGCAGGAAGCGCTGGCGCAGGATCCGCCGTCGATTGCCGTCGACGCCCTGGTCCGCCTCTTCGCCCTCGAAGCCTGATTCCTACGGGTTGGCGCTGCGGGTTTTTCCCCGGGCGTCGGTCAATAGTTCGCGCACGCCAGCGGCGTTCGGATAGCCCGGGTTGGTGGCCAGCAGCTTCTCCCACACTTCAATTGCACCCGCGTAATCGTGCTTGCCGTCGGCATGCACGATGCCCGCGTTGAACAGCGTCTGCCCGTGGGTCGGCGAGATCTTCAGCGATTCCTCGTACTGCGCCAGCGCCTCGTCCGCGCGGCCGGCATACCAGAGCGCCGTGCCGAGATCGGTGCTGACGTTGACGTCCGAGCGATTCAGCGCGAACGCCTGCTGATAGAAGGGAATGGCCTCGACGTAGCGGTGCGCGTCGTACAGCAGGTTGCCGGCGTTGACGGCCGCCTGCAGGTTCTTCGGATCGCGCGCGAGGATGTCGCGATACGCCTTCAGCGCGCCTTCGTCGACCAGCGGCGCGGGCGCCGCGGCGGCCGGCTGCGAGGCGCTCGTCTGCACGGAAGCGCTCGAGGCGCGCGTGGCGCCAACCGCCAGGACGTAGCCGGCAAGTCCGCCAACGATCAGGATGAAGCAGCTGTACAGGATCCAGGAATATTTGCGTTCGTCTTCGTGGTATTCGCGCATGCCCGGGCCAAAGCATGTCGTATGCCGGACCCGTTGCCGGACATCCGGCGGGTCAGCGTCGGAGAGGCAGTGCAACCGTGACGACGGTGCCGCCGGTGGCCGGCACGTCGATCACGATTTCGCCGCCGTGCGCGTCGACGATTCGCTTGGCGAGCGGGAGGCCGAGGCCCGTGCCGCGGCTTTTCGTCGTGAAGAACGGCTCGAACGCGTGTTCGCGCACGTCATCCGGCATGCCCGGACCCGCGTCCGCGATCGACAGCCGGCACCGCCCGTCGGCGGCCGCGAACGTGGCCGTCACGCGGCCTGAGCCGTCCATCGCCTGCGCGGCGTTGATCAGCACGTTCTGAAACACCAGCTGCAGTTGTCCGGGATCGGCCTGCACCGTGCACGCGGATCCGTTCACGTGCACGTCGATTTTCGCGAAGCTCGGGTCGCGCCGAATCAGCTCCACCGTGTTGTGGAGCAGGGACGACAAGTCCACCGGCTCCATGCGCAGCTCGCGCGGCCTCGCGAAGACGAGCAGGTCCTCGACGACCCGGTTGAGCCCGTCGAGGCGCGTGATGATGTCGCCCATCACCGCGCGGTCGCGCAGTTCGGGCGGCATGCGCGACGAGATCACCTGCAGCGCGCCGCGGATCCCGGCAATCGGGTTCTTCACCTCGTGCGCGACGACGGCCGCCATCTCGCCCAGCCGGGCCAGCGCGGCCTGTTCCTGCAGCAGTTTTTCCGATCGCTTCCGGTCCGTGATCTCGTAGCGGATCGCCATGTATTGATACGGCTTTCCGCGCTCGTCGAGGAACGGCACGATCGTCGTGTCCACCCAGTAGATCGACCCGTCCTTCGCGCGGTTCCTGATCTCGCCGCGCCAGATGTGCCCGTTCGCGATCGTCGTCCACAGCGTGCGGATGAATTCCTTCGGGTGGTAGCCGGAATTCAGGATCCGGTGGTCCTGGCCCAGCAGCTCTTCACGCCGGTATTTCGAGATCTCGCAGAACTTGTCGTTGACGAACTTGATCGTGCCGCGCGTGTCGGTCACGGCCACGATCGCCGATTTCTCGAGGGCGAAGTTGACGTCCGCCAGGTCGCGCGTGCGCGCCTCGAGGCGGAGCGACGCCTCGCGCGATCGCACGATCACGATGACGGTCGTCCAGATCAGCCCGACGATCATCGCGTGGTTGGCGAAGATGAACCACGGGATGGGTGCCTCTGCCGAGTGCTTGGTCAGTCCGACGACCACGAGCGCGGACGTGACGACGCCGCCGATGTACGCGATGCGGGGCGGGCCGGTCAGCGTGCTGAGGAGCAGCGGGATGATGTACAGCACGCCGACGCCGAAGCCGGCGTCGGTGATCAGATCGACGATGAAGATCACTGCCGCAAGTCCGGCAGCCGCGGCCATCAGCGGTCTGCTCGCAACCTTCGACGAATGCAGGCGTTCGAGGAGCGAGTCGATCATGTGGCGCGAGTCTTGAAGACGGTCACGGTGTCGTGTCCATGCTAGTGCATTCAGCGGCGATTCTGGCTGGCTCGCAGGCCACCGGGCCCCAGGCGGCTCCGCGAGATATTCCCAAGATGCCGAAAAAGTCCCCGAACGTATCCGTCCTGGTCGTGGACGACGAAGCGCTCGTCCGGTGGTCCTTGACCGAGACGCTCGCCGATCACGGTTACGGCGTCAGCGAAGCGGCGGATGGCCGGCAGGCCATCGAGGCGCTTAAGGCGCCGGGTGCGGTCGACGTGATCATGCTCGACTACCGGCTGCCCGACTCGAACAACCTGCAACTGCTCGCGAAGATCCGCGCCCTCTCGCCTGAGAGCCGCGTCGTCCTGATGACGGCGTACGGCACGCCGGAAATCGCCGCCGAAGCCCTCCGCCTCGGGGCGTTCTGCGTCGTCAAGAAGCCGCTCGAGATGGACGACGTCGCCGATCTCGTGTCGCGCGCCCACGCCTCGAACGGCGCCTGAGCCCCGCTATACTAGTCGGTGCATGCGTGCGCCGACCGTCCTCGTCGTCGACGACGAACAACTGATTCGCTGGTCCCTGACCGATCGGCTCGGCCGGGAGGGCTATCGCATCCTCGAGGCGGAGAGCGCCGCCGGGGCGATCGAACGCAGCAAGGAAGGCGTGGACCTCGTCCTTCTCGATTTCCGGCTGCCCGATGGCGACGGACTTTCGGTGCTCAGGCAAATCAAGGAAAACGACCCCGACACGCTCGTCATCCTGCTGACGGCGTATTCGAGCGTGGACAACGCCGTCGAGGCGATGAAGCACGGCGCGTATCACTACGCGAACAAGCCGTTCAACGTGGACGAGATCGCGCTTCTGGTCGAAAAGGCGCTGGAGACGACGCAGCTGCGGCGCGAGGTGCGGGCGCTGCGGGCGAGCCAGGCGCAGCCGTACAGCATCGATCGGATCGTCGGCGAGAGCGACGCGATGGTCAGCGTGCGCGCGCTGCTGCAGAAGGTTGCGGGCAGCCCGGCGTCCACGGTGCTGCTGACGGGCGAAAGCGGCACGGGCAAGGATCTCGCGGCGAAGGTGATCCATTACGCGAGCGATCGCGCGTCCAGGCCCTTCATGAACATCACCTGCTCGGCACTGCCCGAGACGCTGCTCGAAAGCGAGTTGTTCGGGCACGAGCGGGGTGCGTTCACCGGCGCGGATCGGCAGAAGCGCGGGCTGCTCGAGTCGGCGGACGGCGGAACCGTGTTCCTCGACGAAATCGGCGAGATGGTGCCCGGGCTGCAGGCGAAGATCCTGCGCTTCCTCGAGGAGAAATCGTTCAAGCGCGTCGGCGGATCCGTCGATCTGCACGTCGACGTCCGCGTCGTCGCGGCGACCAACCGCAAGCTCGAGACCGAAGTGAAGGAAGGACGATTCCGCGAAGATCTTTACTACCGCCTCAACGTCCTGCCGATCGAGCTGCCGCCGCTGCGCGGGCGGCCGGCCGACATCCCGCTGCTCGTGAATTACTACGTGGATCTGTTCAACGGCGAATTCCGGAAGAAGATTCGCGGGGTGGATCCGGGCGCGCTCGAGGCGCTGAAGACGTACGGCTGGCCCGGGAACGTCCGCGAACTGCGGAACGTGGTGGAACGCGCGATGCTTCTGGCCGATGGGCCGACGCTCACGCTGCACGACGTGCCCGTGGCGGCCGGAACGGCGCGTCTGACCGAGCAGATCGATCTGCCGGCGGTGGGCATCGACCTCGAACAGCTCGAGCGGTCGCTCGTCGTGCAGGCGCTCGAGCGCAGCGGGTGGAATCAGACGAAAGCGGCCGGCATGCTGGGTCTGAACCGCGATCAGATTCGCTACCGGGTCGAGAAATTCAAGCTGGAAAAGCCCTCCTAGGCGCGCGGGTTTTCCCCCAAATTACTGGGGAATAGTCCCCGCTGGCGGCAGCCGTCCGTGGCCGCCGAACCGTCGATCCGTCAGAAACCTCCGGGAATCCGGCAAGTCCGCCGGTGGCACGTCAGTTGCCCCTCAACCGGGCATGATCACCAAGGAACGCGTCGAAGCGGTGCTCGCGCGGGTCAGGCCGTTCATGCAGGCCGACGGGGGCGACATCGAACTGCTGGACATCGAAGGCAACTCGGCCGACGTGCGGTTGACCGGCATGTGCGCCGGCTGCCCGAGCGCTCACATGACCCTGTACCTGGGCGTCGAGACTGCGCTCCGCGAGGAGATGCCCGAGTTCGAAACCCTGCGGTTGCGGTGAGGACGTCATGACCAATCCCACTCTTCCCACCATGGACTCGGTCGTCGTCGGACGCAGCGCGCGGATGCGCGCGGTCTTCGAGTTCCTGCGCGTCATCGGGAACAGCGACAGCACCGTGCTCGTCACGGGCGAGAGCGGCACCGGCAAGGAAGTGACCGCGACGCTGATCCACCAGTCGAGCCGCCGCAAGCATCACCCGTTCGTCGCCGTGAGCTGCGCGCTGTTCTCCGAAACGCTGATCGAGTCGGAGCTCTTCGGCCACGAGCGCGGCGCGTTTACGGGCGCCATCAAGGATCGGCCCGGCCGCTTCGAGCTCGCCGACGGCGGCACCATCTTCCTCGACGACATCGATGACGTGCCGCTGTCGATGCAGGTGAAGCTGCTGCGCGTGCTGCAGAACCGGACGATCGAACGCCTCGGCGGCACGCGCACGGTGCCGGTGAACGTGCGGATCATCGCGGGCAGCAAGCGCGATCTGAAGCAGATGGTGGTGGACGGCAAGTTCCGCGAAGACCTGTTCTACCGGCTGAACGTGCTGCCGGTCGCCCTGCCGCCGCTGCGCGAGCGCCGCGAAGACATCCCGATGCTCATGGATCACTTCATCGAGCGCTACTTCCGCCGCCGCGGCGAGGACGTGCCGCCGGTGTCGGAAGCCGTCAAGCAGGCCTTCCTGCGTTACGGCTGGCCGGGCAACGTGCGTGAGCTCGAGAACGCGTGCGAGCGCATCGCGCAGACGTGCACCTGCGGGACGGTCCGCATCGGCTGCATGTCGGCGAGCATTCTGCTGCGCGCCGGGGGTCCGCCGCCGGATCTGTCGTTCGTCGCGCCGGCGGCCGCGCCGCTCCAGGACGCCGCGCCCGTCTCGCTCGACGACCGGATCCGCGACCTCGAGGCCAACCTGATCGGCTGGGCGCTGAAGGTGAGCCACGGCAACAAGTCGCGCGCCGCAGAGCTGCTGCAGATCAAGCGATCGACGCTCGGCGACCGCATCAACCGCTGCGGCCTCGGCCGCGTCGAGCCCGCCGCCGCGGAGCACGACGCCGCGGCGCCCGCGCTGACGACCTCGTAGTTCAGGCCGCCTTCGGATCGTGGTCGAGCGCTTCGCGGATTTTTCGACCGAGCGCCTCTGACGTGAAGGGCTTGCTCAGAAAGATCACGCCGGGCTCGAGAATCCCGTGATGGACGATCGCCTCATCGGTGTAGCCCGACATGTAGACCACTCGCAGTGCCGGCTGCTGTTCGAGCAGCCGTCTGGTGAGTTCGGGTCCGTTTGCGCCCGGCATCACAACATCCGTCAGCAGCACGTCGATCGAGAGATGCGTTTCGAATAATCGGACCGCTTCATCCGCATTCGCCGCGACGAGCACCGTATAGCCTTGCCGCAGCAGCAGCCGCCTGACGGCCTCTCGCAACGGTTCCGAGTCCTCGACGACGAGCACGGTCTGCCCGTCCGCGAGTGGCCGCGCCGCCGCCAGTGTTTCGATGGCCGCCTCCGTTGCATCGGCTCTCGGGAAATACACCTTGAACGACGTGCCCTTGCCGACCTCGCTGTACACGCCGACGCTCCCGCCGCTTCGCGCCACGATGCCGTGGACGGTCGCGAGGCCGAGCCCTGTCCCTCGGCCTGGTTCTTTCGTCGTGAAGAACGGCTCGAACAATCGCGCCAGGACGTCCGGAGTCATCCCGGTCCCGGTATCCGTGACGATCAGTCCCACGTAGGCGCCCGGGATCACGTTGAGATGCGTTTCCTGGTAGCGCTCGTCGAGCTCGACGTTCGCAGTCTCGATGGTGAGCGTGCCGCCTTTCGGCATGGCGTCCCTCGCGTTCACCGCGAGGTTCATGACGATCTGTTCCACCTGGCCGCGATCGGCCTTGACCGGCGCCAGATTCACTCCACGGCTGACGAACACGCGGATGTCCTCGCCGATCAGCCGCGCGAGCATCGGGCGCATGTCGGCGACGAGGACATTCAGGTCGAGCACCGTCGGCTCGATGATCTGCTTGCGGCTGAACGCCAGTAGTTGTCTCGTGAGCTCCGCGGCACGCTCGGCCGCCTTTTGAATTTCAGTAATGTCTGAACCATGCTGGCCCTGCGCATCGAAGTCAGGCAGCAGCAGCTCGCAGAACCCGAGGATCACCGTCAGCAGATTGTTGAAATCGTGCGCGACGCCGCCGGCCAGCCTGCCGATCGCGTCCATCTTTTGCGCCTGGTGGAACTGTTCCTCCAGCAGCCGGCGTTCCGTGACGTCCAGTGAAACACCGACACCCCGCAGGGGTTTCCCTTCTGCGTCGAGCAGGATTCGGCCGGCGCCGTTCAGCCACCGAATCGTACCGTCCGGCCAGATCGATCGATTCTGGGTCGAGAAGTCCGCACCGGACTTCACGGCCTTCCCGATGGTGTGCAGCACGGACTCTCGATCGTCGGGATGCATGCATTCGACGAACGCGTCGAAGGTCCCGGCAAACGTTCCCGGCTGCAGGCCGTACTGCGCCTCGAGGATCTCGGACCAGCGCACGGCGCCGGTGGCGTAATCCACGTCCCAGATCCCGACGCCCGCGGCCTCCAGCGCAAATCGCATGCGCTCTTCTGCCGTCCGCACGGCCTCGACGGCTTGATCCCGTTCGGTGACGTCGCGGATCATGCCCAGCAGGTTGCCGTCCGGCATCGTGGTCGCCACCACCTCCGCGGCGAAGAGGGAGCCGTCCTTGCGCCGGAACTGCCACTCGCGGTGATAGTCGGACCTGGCCTTGATCTCGTGCAACGCCGATTCGATGTGGGGAATCTCCGGCGGAGCGACGATGTCCGACGCGTGAAGCCCGACCAGTTCCTGGCGCGAGTACCCGAGCA
>Ga0193726_1001041_pt1 | contig 23916 bp, 18 predicted proteins | sample H2c1metaG_FD_144928 | JGI IMG/M metagenome (GOLD analysis project Ga0193726, IMG submission 144928) | Soil microbial communities from a riparian zone of the East river system, Colorado, United States - H2c1 | ecosystem: Environmental > Terrestrial > Soil > Riparian zone | place: USA: East River...
TCACGGCATCCAAATCAACGTGCCCGGATCTGATTCAAACGAATTCGAAAAGCTAGAATCGTGGTCTGAACAGTGGAACGTTGGGAAACGATAGCAAAAATCCCGCCGAGATAACCGGCGGGAAGTATTGCAATCCAAATTCGCGGTGTGAGTTACGAAGCCCGCGAGTGACGCACGGTAGCCGAGAGAAGTTAAATCATCCTTGCGCAAGTCGCACTCTCGCAAGCGTGCCAGATCGATTGTTCGGTCAGCGTTGCCAGTCGATTGGCGTAAACCGCAATCGCCGCCGGTCCATTTCTTCGCCAAGTCTGTCGGCATACCGCTTCACTGACTCGCCGATAAATCGATAGCTCCCGCCAGACTTAATATCCGCGTCGACTTGCCGCCGAACGTTTTCATAATAAGCGACGAGACTCTCGTCTGCAGTATTATCAAAATTCATCGCGCTCGCCCCAGAAGGAAAGGTCGGCACCCGCCCGCCGTTTCGCGCCCGCCGGTTCACGCCGGCGGGTTTTATTTTGAACTTTCTCGTCCCGAGTCCCCGACGAGAGAACGCCGTTTAGCAGCTGGTTAAACCTCCGTATAACTCTCCCGATCCCTTTTCGGTATCGGACGCGCACCCACGTACAATTGAGCCATCAATCTCAATCGTTCTAGTCTCGTTGCTAATCTGGAAGAGTCGATTGCAGGTGGCAACCCTTCATTAACCATCCCGAGTCAGGCTCTTTAATAGGAAGTGCGGCAGAACCGGACTAGCCGGGCCGGCAGCTGCAGGAAGAAGTCGGCGGCGTAACGCCCGCCGGCTTTTTGCCTGGCCTACGAAGGTCACAATGGCCAAAGCAATCGAGCAAATTGTTGAGACCTACGTGCGGTACAATAGCCCCACCGAATGTTTACGGAACGAAAGGCCCCGCCATCAATTCAATGATTTGTCGCATCCCCCGGGGCACGACGACGCATGGTAAGACCCCTCGCTCTACGTGCTCGCCACTGTTGCTGAGTAGTTAGCTCGAACAACGGACCGCTGTTGCAGTCATCAGCACCTTCTTTGGCAGAGAAAGCCACTGGCAAAGTCGCGTTCTGAGAAACGACCGACACTGAACGTGCAATGCGCGCGGAATTCGCTCTCTCAGTGGCCAACTCGCGCAACTTCGGCTGCTAACCTTCGGAAGTCACGGCACAATTCCGCTGGTGAGATTTTCTCTTGTAATATCAGAGACTTACTGGCGGAGAGGGAGGGATTCGAACCCGCGTTACGGTTCGCGTGATCGATAACCCGCTGATCAGCAGGGCTGGTATGGCGGACCGCACCAGTTTCGCGCTAGAAACGACCTCACCGGAACGCAACGAACGCAATCAATCTCCGACGAAAATACAACAAAATCAACGAAGCCAACCTTTATCCTCCCGCTTATAACAGTCTTCTTGAAGGTTCTATTCCTGAGGTAAACGCGGCGCGCGAATGCGCGACGTGATAGCGCCGCTCGCATCCTATTTGCACTCCAAATTAGCCGAATTCCCTACGTCTGGCGCGTGAGCTTTTCATTTTCGTTCTTGTCTGCTCCCATGTTCCATCGACTTCGGTCAAAGGAGGGAAAAGTGACGAGGCGTTGTGGACTTATGCATTTGCGCCTGCCGAATAGTCCACAGAGGATGGTGCCGCCCTATTCTTCGACCGAGGTCGCGACGGCGATAGGCGTCTCACTGGATACTTTCTATCGCACGCGCCAAATCCGGCACGAGCGCGACGGCTTGCCAGCGCCGATCAGCGAACGTGGGCCGCTTAAATGGGAACGTACCGGCTTCGACGCCTGGCTGACTCGGCATCATCCCATGCGCCCGAAGACGATCGCTAATGACACATTCGCGCCACCGCCGGCAGCAAGCGATGAAGAACATCGCGAGCGACTGAGAACGGCCTACGGGCACGATGGCGCTTGACATTAGAGATCGTGCTAGATTCCAATGGGTGCCTTCTCTTACTTCGGCACCGAGGGTTTCTATGGCCGATCCGAAATTTCCCTATGTGAAGTGGCGTGACGGCCGTCCGCGCTCATCGCATGGCGCTTACGCCAGGGCACTCGGCTTTGTCGATGCCGACCTGCGCCATCCGCCCCACGATGAGAATGGCCGCCCGGTCGGCGCGTGGTTCAATCTTCAGGAGGCCTCCGATTTTTCCGACAAACGAAAATCGGAAATCGAAGCGGCGCGCCGCGCTGGCAAACTGCCAAAAAAGATTACGGTCCGGAAGCGCACCACGATCGAGGATCTTCTGGACGACTGGAGCAAATCGGCCGAGTTCAAGGCGTTGTCGGCCGCCTCGCAATCGTCCTATCGCAAGTGCATCTCCGCCATCCTCTACCGGCCGCAGACGCGTGAGGCCGCTGCAAAGATGCGTGCCGAGATCCGCGCCGCCAAGCTGCTGGGCGTGGCCGAGTCCGCGCGCGAACTCGAGGCGATCGCGACCGCCACGCCATCGTCAATCGGCAAGCCGGAACTCCGAGCGTTCTATAACTATGCGAAATCAGCACGCGGCCATCATATGGCGCTGGCGATGATCGCGACGCTGTCAGCCGCATTTACTTGGGGCCAGGAAAGCATCCTGTGGCGCCTCGGACCCAATCCGCGAGCGGGCATGGAGTTCGATCATCCGGACGGCCGCATCGTGCAGGTCGCGATGCCGGAATTTTCCGCGTGGGTCGCCGCAGCCGATGCGATCGAACGGGCCTCGATCGGCGACAGCTTTTATCTCGCGCTGTTCACCGGGCAGCGCCAGACCGACCGTCTGATCATGCGCGACGAGAGCGATGTCGCGGCACGGCACGCGTTCCGGCAAAGCAAGACTGGCGAACTCGTCGACATCAAGGAGGCACCACAACTCAGCGCACGGCTAAACGCCTCGCGCGCGCGAATAAAGGCGCTCAAGCTGAGGCTTCAGCTTGAGACGGTGCCGCTCGAATTCCTCGTCAACGAGGACAATGGCAAGCCTTATGACGAGAGCACCTATCGCCATTGGGTGTCGACCGCGCGCACCGTCGCCGTGTTTGGCTTTCTCGCACGCGATACCGTGCGTCAGGCGATCGTCCGCGCGGAGCGACTGACCACCGAACTGATCAGAACCATCGACAGGCTGTTCGCGCCTTTCCCTCTCGATGAAGAGAACAAGGCGCAGCGCGCCCGCGCGGTCGATCAGCGCGCGCGTATGCTGGCGGAATGGCTGGATGCGCAGGCGGCGCGCGACAGCAATGGCGATGGGGCAGCATGGCGCCTGAAGCCGTGCTCGTCGCTGATGTTCGTCAATGGCGCCGGCGAACTCGACCAGAAGCACGACCAGGACCTGCGCGATACCTGCGTCATGCTGCTCGATCGCGCGGGCTGCGACCTGCTGACGATCTGCGACATCACGGGGCACTCGTACCGAAGCGCACAGACCATCGTGAAGCATTACCGCGCCCGCAATGCCGATCGCGCCGATGCCGGCATCGACCGGCTCGAATTGCAGGTGCGCAAGGAAGGGATGAAGGGCTGAGCGCCGACGGGCCCCCGGATTCGGCGCAGTGGGTGTAATTCCGCAGCCGCAGCATCAGCTCTAGCATCTTTCCTGGTCAAGGAGCCTCGGCTAGGCGCAGCGCTCCGCTTACTTCTGGCGATGATATTCGCTGCGAACCTTCTTGCTCATTGAAAGCTGCTGCGCACCGGGTTCCATGAAGGACATTTAGAGAATATTAAGAGCTCGTCGCACGGCGTGCGACGTGCGACCACGAAAAGCGTCGCACGAGACCCGTTTTGTTCTGGACCGACATCCCGCGAAGGTACTGGAAAAGAAGGCCTTTTCCTTGGTGGGCGCACCAGGGCTCGAACCTGGGACCCGATGATTAAGAGTCATCTGCTCTACCAACTGAGCTATGCGCCCGGAACCGGCCCGGAAAGCCTTCGCAAGAGGGCGTCGTTTAGCAAAGCGACCCCCCAATGTCCAGCAAGGTGACCGGATTTTCCCGGCATAACCCGCTGAAAGGAAAATCAAAAAAGCCGCCGGAATCCGGCGGCTGTTCTTGAGCTTTTGGCTGGTTGGCGGTTCGCAGCTAGCTAGAGCTTCTCGGGGCCGTTCCGGTCGCCCCGATCCCTGCCCGGCCCGTTATCCCGGTCATAACCGCGATCCCGATCGTAGCCACGGCCCCGATCGCCGTCATCGCGGTCCATTCCGCGCATGAAGCCATGGGGTCGCCAGCCGCCGCCGAAACGGCCTTCCGTATGCGTCAGGATCGCAAGCCGGCGCTTCTGGGCGTCGTCGAGGGTCTTGTAGAGCGGGTCGGCCGCGTCGGCGATGCGCTTCATGGCAGCCGCCGTGGTCGCCATGGTGTCGGCGCGATCGCGCAGGCGCGTCACCGGATCGTCCGGCTTCTGCTGATCTTGCGAATCATTCCGCTGTGCATTCATCCGCGCATTGGCGCGATCGATCCGCAGTTTTGCGAAATCCCGCACCGCGGTCTCGACCGGCGGCCACAGCTTTTCCTGGTCGGGGTTGAGCTTCAACCCGGCCTTGACGCCGGCAATCCGCGCATCGGTAAAGGCTGCCCTGTCCTCGCTGCTCATTCGCGTATGGTCGTGAAACCACCGATTGTGCTGGGCATAGGCCACGGTCGAACCGGCGATGGCGAGTGCCGCGATCGCGGCGATCGTAAACTTCTTCATGCGAACCTCCGTTGAAAAGGCTCCCTGAAGATGAGGGCGCCCACGCCCGCAATCAACTTACAGTTTGGACAGATGGCTTCTGTTACCAAGATGTAATCTCGCGGCGAGTTCTGTAAACCAGAACAAGAAGTCCAAGCCACCAGCCAACGGTCAGGTCAGCCTTCTGCTGGTAGCCAGGTTCGGGAGAACCTTGTTTTGTTAAGCATTGTTGGCGGGCGGCAGGATGCTCACCGCCGCCCAAACCCGCCACCGCCAAACCCGCCGCCCCCAAATCCGCCGCCACCGGACCGGAACTGAGGCCGAAACGAAGACCCATGAAGCTGCGTCGACGCCATGCTGAAGTTGCGACCGGTTCTTCGCGGCGGCATACCGAAGTTGGACCGCGACACGCGCGAAGGCCGCTGATTGATACGACTTTGCGAGAGCAATTTCGTCGGCCGACCGTCCATATGTTTTGCCGCCCCATCCAGCTTCGTTGTCTGCGGCGCACCCATCTTGTTTAAACCGCTGCCCGGCAGATTGACGATCTTGCCGGCAGCGGCGTTGCTGTTCCCGAAAGATGCGTTGGTGCCGGGAGACCGCAACGTGACGATCTGACTGCCATGGCCGAGCTTGATCGAAGGTGGCGTCATGATCTGCGTGGGCCGCGAAAGCGGAATCATTTTCGGCTGCACCGCCAACTTCAAGGCACTCTGTGCGTAGGGACCGTTCGAGAACTTGTCATAGAACGATTGATACGCGACGGGAGAATTCGCGAGTACCGCGTTATGCCACGCCTTCGCCTGCACGAGGCTGGCCAGCAGCGCGCGGATGCGGTAGCAGAGCGGGTCGTTAGGGTAACGCTCGATGAATTCCTGATAGTGCTCGACGGAATTCTCAGCCAATACGTAATCATAGGCTTGGCGCGAGGCACGCGACGGCAGATTATCCGCCGTATAGACGGTTTGCTCCTGTGCCGGCGCTTTCGTGGCCGCGACCGCGGTATCGCCAAAGAAATAGAAATCGCTGGTCAGCGACGAGCTTTCCCAGGGGGTCTGCTGCCCGCCGGTTGAATTGTTCACCTCAAGACGAACACGCTTGAACAATTGCTCGATCGGCAGGTTTTTCTCGTGCGCCAGCCGCAGAAACGCAGCGGTATACGGACTATGGTCGCCGATGCCGTCGAGCGCTTCGGTACCTGGTGCGGTTGAATAGGCTACGATCGAGCCGTTCGGCGCATCGACGATCGCAAGTCCGCGTCCGGCATCGTTGAGCGTGGGAAACGGATTATTGCGGCAGGCATCGAGGATCGCGATCTTCATGCGACTCGGGATCGAGTCCAGCGTCGCCATCACGTCGACGAGCCGGACCGAGCCATTGATCAGATCGGGCTCGGAAGAAATCCGTGCGTCGACGGGAACCAGATAATTCTCGCCCGCGAGCTGCACGCCGTGGCCGGCATAATACACCATCGCCACCGTGTTCGGACCGCGGTCGGCGATCTTGCCGGAGAAGTCCTGCACGACCTGAATCATTTCATTGTGACTGACGTCCGTTGCCAAGATAACCTCGAAGCCTGCGGCGTTGAGGAGTTGGGCTACGGACTTCGCGTCATTGTCGGGATTTGAGAGCTGGGTAACGTTTTGGTAGTTCGAATTGCCGATGACCAGCGCGATGCGCTGCTCCGGGCCCCCCAAGCCCACGGGTTTACCTGCGTTAGCCGGCTTCTCCACCGACAGCAGCGATCTCTGCGCCGGTGGCTGCGATGGCGTCGACTGATCCATCAGGGCGGCTTCGGTTGCTGGCCGCTGGGCTGGAGCGGACCATGCCGGCCCTGCCGCCAACAGACCAGCCAGAAGACTGGCAGCCAAAAATGTTCCCTTGATTGGACTCATAACGTTCTCCCACAACAAATCTCGGCGTGAGATTAGATGCAGGCAGGCTAGTAACGGTTCATGCCGAGATATGTGATCTCGATCACGGCCGGGGCGGCCGGTCGTTCACAACATGCCGAGCGCACGCGGCAGCCAGAGCGAAATTTCCGGGACATAGGTGACGATGCCGAGAAAGATCAGCATGGTCAAAAGCCACGGCCACACCGCGACCGTCAGCTCGGTGATGCCCATCTTGGCGATGCCGGACGCCACGTAGAGATTAAGGCCCACCGGCGGATGGCACATGCCGACTTCCATGTTGACGACCATCAGGATGCCCAGATGCACCGGGTGAATCCCGAGCTTGACCGCCACCGGAAACAGGATCGGCGCCATGATCAGCACGATCGAGGACGCCTCCATCACATTGCCCGCCAGCAGCAGCAGCACATTGACGATCAACAGGAAGATGATCCAGTCCACCCCGACCGACGTGATCCACGCGGCAATGTGCTGCGGAATATTCTCATTGGCCATCAGGAACGAGAACAGCACCGCATTGGTGATGATATAAAGAATCATCGCGCTCATGTTGGCGGAGCCGAGCAGGACCTTCGGCACATCCTTGAGCGACATATCGCGATAGACGAACACCGCGATGACGAAGGCATACACCGCGCTGACGGCCGCGGCTTCCGTGGGCGTGAACAGGCCGGCATAGATGCCGCCGAGCACGATCAGGATCAGCAGCAGTCCCCACATGCATTTCCGGAACGCGACAAACCGCTCGGTCCAGCTCGCGCGCGGCAACCTCGGATAGTCGTTTTTCCATGCACGGTAGAAGGTCGTGAGCCCGAGCAGCGAGGCGAGCATGATACCGGGAATGACGCCGGCCATGAACATCTGTCCGACCGAGGCTGACGAGACGCGGTGGCCGGAAGGATCGAGCGCAACGCTGCCGCCGGTCGCCACGCAATAAATCACCATCACGATCGACGGCGGGATCAGGATGCCGAGCGCGCCGGACGTGGTAATCACGCCTGCGCCGAAGCGCTTGGGGAATCCCTGGCGCACCATCGCCGGCAGCATGATCGACCCGATCGCGATCACGGTCGCAGGTGACGATCCCGACACCGCGGCGAACAGCGCGCACGCCATCACGCCCGCCAGCCCGAGGCCGCCATACCAGTGCCCGACCATGGAGGTCGCAAAATTGATCATGCGGCGCGCGACGCCGCCGTGGGTGAGAAAATTTCCGGCAAGAATGAAGAACGGGATCGCCATGATCTCGAAATTGTCGATCCCGGTAAACAGTTTCAGCGCCACCGATTCGGTTGGAACATTCGTCATCGTGTAGATGAAGGTCAAAACCGTCATGCCGAGCGCGATCGAGATCGGCATGCCCGTCAGCATCAATGCGATCAGAAGCCCGAAGATAAACACGCTGCTCATCGCGTGACCTCCGCGGCGCCGATGCCGGGTTCTTCCACCTCGACCCCCTCGACATGGGCGTGGTCATGATGCGGCAGTTCGCCAGTGCGCCAGTAGGTAAATGCGACCTGAAGGAAGCGAAAGCACATCAGGTAGGAGCCAAGCGGAATGCAGAGGTAGACGAACCAGCTCGGAATCTCGAGATCGGGGGAGACCTGGTCGGTGTACATCAGCCCGATCACGAATTTCGCGCCCATGGTACCGATCACGGCGGTGAAGAAGGCGCCGCAAAACAGGCCGAACAGAACAACGACATTTCGCCACGGCGATTTGAGCTGGTTGACCAGAACATCGACGCCGACATGGATGCCGGTGCGCACGCCATAGGCCGCACCGAACTTCGCCACCCACACGAACATGTAGATGCACAATTCCTGCGCCCACGACAGATTGATGGGAAACAGCAACGGATAAAGCAAGGGAATGCCAATGAGATAGCGATGCATCACCGCGAGAAAGATGATGAAGGTCGCGAGCGCCATCAGCGTCGCGATCAGTATCTCCTCAAGACGATCGAGGATGCGAAGAAACATGACTCCCCCTGAAGGTCAGCCGCCGTCTGACGGCGGCCTGACCCTGCGATTCCCATTTGCACGATCGTTGATCGATCGCCGTCCCCCGGGCGGCCTGCGAAGCTTCGCGCCGCGTGAAGCTAATTGTTGCTTCTTCTTAGTTGGTCGCGCCCCTCGTCTCCTTGAGGAATTCGTCGATCAGCACCTGACCGACGCGCGATGCCACGTCCTTATAAACCGGATCCAGCGCCTTGCGCATCGCCGCGTCCTGCTCCGGCGTCAGCGTGACGATTTCGCTCTTGCCGGACTTCTTGATCTCGTCGAGCGCGTCGTCGTTTTCCTTGGCCGACTGGCCGTTGCCGTAGGCGGTGGCTTCCTTCATCGCCTTATCCAGCTGTGCGCGTGTGTCGGCTGGAATTCCATCCCAGAATTTTTTGTTCGTGACCACGACGTAGCCAATGTAGCCGTGATTGGTGTTGGTGATGTACTTCTGCACTTCATGCATCTTCTGGGTATACATGTTCGACCAGGTGTTTTCCTGTCCATCGACGACGCCGGTCTGCAGCGCCTGGTAGACTTCCGAGAAAGCCATCACCTGCGGGATCGAACCGAGCGAACGGAATTGCGCCTCCAGCACCTTGGAGGACTGAATCCGGAATTTCACGCCCTTATAGTCCGCCGGGCTGACCAGCTTCTTGTTGGCGCTCATTTGCTTGAAACCGTTGTCCCAATAGGCAAGACCGGTCATGCCCTTGGCGTCGAGCAGCTTGAGCAGTTTGCCGCCGAGCGGACCATCGGTGACTTTGCGCAGTGTCTTCAGGTCCGGCAGGATATACGGCAGATCGAACACCTCGAATTCCCTGACGCCGATCGGCCCGAACTTGGAATTCGACGGTGCCAGCATCTGCACCGCGCCGAGCTGCAGTGCCTCCAGCTCTTCCTTGTCCTTGTAGAGCTGCGAGTTCGGATAGACCTCGACCTTCACCTTTCCGCTCGTGTACTTTTCGGCCAATTCCTTGAATTTTTCGGCGGCGAGGCCTTTCGGCGTATTCGGCGCGACGACGTGGCTGAATTTGATGACGATCGGATCGTCCGCCCGTGCGGGTGCGGTCAAAGCGAGGACCGCGACCGACGCGGCCAAAATCAATTTATGCATGTTTCCTCCCGCCTGAATTTCCGAAGCGCGCACGAGCGGCGCGCCTGCCTTGGATGTTAGCCGTACCAATAAAGAGAAGCCGGCCGAAATGCCATTGCCCCTTTAGCAGGGGCTGTTTTGCAGACTTGTTGCAGTGCAGTATGTCTTTCCTGGCCGCTTGCGGCATTTCACGGAAGCAAGGTGCCGGCGTTAACGATTTCGGCGCCGAACTCAGCCGGCATCCCCGACACAAACGGTGTCGGATCAGGGCTCCCAAGCTCGATAACGCGAATGCCAGCGGGCCACTCAACTCCAGCGTTCCTCGGGATTTTCTTGTCCCGTATCTGCCGGGGCCTTGGCCGAACAGTCCAATAGCAGTTGGCTAACGCAGCGTTGCCTGTTGGAGAACGCACCCGGCCGCGACTTATCCGCGCAGCGCTGCGCCGAGACCAGGCTCGTTTTCGCATCCCTCCGCGGCCCGGAGATGGTCGAACATCAGACGGCTTGTGGTCGACAGTTGACGCGCGTCACGCACGACGATCTTGAGCTCTCGTCTGGCCCATTCGTCGCAGAGGCCGATCGATCGAAGGCCCATCCCCGCCCCGACGACGTCGAATGCCCGATCCGGAATGAGGCCGATACCCATGTTCGCCTGCACCATCCGGCACACCGCGTCGAAACCGGGCACGTGAATGCGCAGCCGCATCGACTTGCCCGCTTGCGTCGCCGCGTATTGCGACCTCAGATAAATCGAGCTCGCGGCATGAAGGCCGATGTGGTCGAAATCCAGCGTGTCCGCAAACCGCACGCCCTCGCGCGCCGCGAGCGGATGATCCGGCCGCACCACCAGCACCAGATTGTCATAACGATAATGGAATGTTTCAAGGCTGCGCATTTCGGTTTCGCCTGAGCAAATGCCGATCTCGGCGGCTCCCTCCTCGATACCCCTGACCACCTGCCGGCTCGGTCGCTCCTGCAGGTCGACCTTGAAGAACTCATGGGCGGTGAAAAAGCCGGACAAATCCTCGGGCAGGAACTGCACGATCGCCGAGAGGTTGGCGAGCATGCGGACATGGCCGCGCACACCTTGCGAGTACTCGCTCAGTTCGACGGCGATTTTTTCGATATTGAGAAGCGTGACGCGGGCATGGTGCAGCAGCGCCTCGCCCGCAGGGGTCAGCACCATGCCCTTCGACAGCCGCTCGAACAGGGTTACGCCAAATGCGAGTTCGAAATCGGCCATCCGTTTGCTGACGGCGGATGCCGCGATGCCCTCGCGCGACGCCGCCCGCGTCAGGTTCTTCTCCTCGCAAACTGCGATGAATAGCCGCAGCGTCGTCAGATCGATCCGGCGCAGCAGCGCGCTTTGCGCGGTGCTGCCGTTGCGCGGACCCGGCGGCGCGAGATCGATGCTTTGGAGCGACATTGAAACGTCCCCTCGTTTCGCTGGCGGGACGTTACCTTCATCAACCGCGCGGAAAATCTCAAATTGGCGCGCGATCTGCCGTGTCCTTGGAAATCCATTCCAATGGATCCCTCGCCCAGCGCGTTTTATTCCAATTCGGCCCGGTCCGGGTGGAGGACACGCAAAAACGCGGCGCTGAAGGCACCGCGTTTTCGTGTTCAATGTTGGAGCTGTGTCCTTTTGGAAAATCAGCTCGCCGCGGCTGCCGGAATATCGCGCTGGCGTTTCATGACGATCTTGTTGAGCGCCCCGAGATAGGCTTTGGCCGAGGCCACCAGCGTGTCCGGATCGGAAGCTTTTGACGTCATCGAGCGCCCCTCATGGGCGAGCCGAACCGAAACTTCGGCCTGCGCGTCGGTACCCTCGGTGACGGCGTGGACCTGATAAAGCTCCAGCTTGGCCTCGTGCGGCACCAGCAACTTGATGCAGTTGAACACCGCATCGACCGGACCGTTGCCTTCGGCTTCCTCGATCTTGATCTGGCCCTCGATATCGAGCTTCATGGTGGCGCGCTGCGGACCATGGGTGCCCGCGATCACCGTCAGCGACGTCAGCTTGATGCGGTCATGGGCGTTGGCGATTTCCTGATCGACCAGCGCCTCGATGTCCTCGTCGTAGATGTCCTTCTTGCGGTCGGCCAGCGCCTTCATCCGCGCGAACGCGTCTTCCAGCTGGTTGGCGCCGAGCTTGTAGCCCATCTCCTCCAGCTTGTGCACGAAGGCATGACGCCCGGAATGTTTGCCGAGCACCAACGACGATTTCTTCAGGCCGATCATTTCCGGCCGCATGATCTCATAGGTCGATGCGTCCTTCAGCACGCCGTCCTGATGGATGCCGCTCTCATGCGCGAATGCATTGCGGCCGACGATCGCCTTGTTGTACTGCACCGGGAACGACGTTGCGGCGGACACCATTTTCGACGCCCGCGTCAGCATGGTGGTGTCGATCTTGCTCCACCACGGAAACACGTCGTTGCGCACATTGATCGCCATCACGACTTCCTCGAGCGCGGCATTGCCTGCGCGCTCGCCGATGCCGTTGACGGTGCATTCGATCTGCCGCGCGCCGCCGGCGATGCCGGCCAGCGAATTCGCCACCGCCATGCCGAGGTCGTTATGGCAGTGCACCGAGAACACCGCCTTGTCGGAATTCGGCACCCGCTCGATCAGCGTGCGCATGAAGCGGGCATATTCCTCGGGCGTGGTGTAGCCGACGGTGTCGGGGATATTGACCGTGGTCGCGCCGGCCTTGATCACGGCCTCAACGATGCGGCAGAGGTAGTCCATCTCGCTGCGGGTGGCGTCTTCGGCCGACCATTCGACGTCGTCGATCTGGTTGCGCGCGCGGGTGACGTTGGCGATCGAGAGCTCCATCACCTGTTCCGGCGTCATGTTGAGTTTGACGCGCATGTGCAGGGGTGATGTGGCAATCACCGTGTGGACGCGGCCGCGCCTGGCGAACTTCACGGCTTCGGCGCAGCGGTCGATGTCCTTCGGATTCGCGCGCGACAGGCCCGCGATCACCGCGTTCTTGGAACGGCGGGCGATTTCGCTGACCGCCTGGAAGTCGCCTTCCGAGGTGATCGGAAAGCCGGCCTCGATGACATCGACGCCCATGTCGTCGAGCATCTCGGCGATTTCGAGCTTCTCCTCGAAGCTCATGGTGGCGCCGGGGCACTGTTCGCCGTCGCGCAGGGTGGTGTCGAATATAACGACGCGGTCCTTGTCGGACTTGTTGACGGTGGTCATTGGAGAATTCCTTTGGCTGGTGCGCTGCTCTTGAAGCGCTGAAGGGGTCTGGTGATCTCGCGCAACCCCTGAGTGCCCAGGCGCAAACCGCCCAGACGGCCCTCAGGGGCCGATAAGAAGCAGAAGCCCGCCAAGAAGCAGGGTGGACAAGGACGCAGCCGGAATCGCGTCGGGACGGACGGCATCGGCCGCGCCACCCTGAACTCCGTACTTTTCGCTGCGAATCAGCATTGCCAGACCCTTTGGACAGCGCATTCTCGGCCAAAACCGTTGACGGTTCGTTGCCAGAGCGCGCGCTGCGACCCCTTCTAAACGAGAACCGGGGATGGTCGCAACGCCAAAAGATGGTCAGATTAGCTGACCTAATCGAAGCGACGAGCATAGCGACAGCTTCAACCCCCGCCGCCGATTGCTGCACGGCGAACACAGCCGCCGCGTTGCGGGGGAGGGTCAGGGAGGGGTAACCGCAACGGCAGTGCTTGTGGGTCCCCCCTCTCCAGCGGTAGGGCCGACCGTCCGCGCGCGCGTTCGCATTGCAGGTCAGTGTTCAGCGACTCAGATTTCAAACAGCGAATTCAGTTGAGAACCGTCATTCCGGGGCGCGCGAAGCGCGAGCCTGGAATGACGATGTCTCATTGCAGATACGACTTCGGGCAAATCAGGTGCGTAGGTTTGGTTGGGTATTACGGTGACGGTGCACTAATCCAATCCGATCGAAGACCGCTCGCGTAGCGTTAGTTAAGCGCACTGTCACCGTAACGCGGTTTAATCGCAGGAGGCCCACCTGCTGCCATAGCCGTCGTCGACGGCGCATCGCGCCCGCGCACGGTAGGGCACGGGCAGAGGCGGCCTCGGCGCATAGTCGCGTTCCTGCGCGTAGTACGGCTCCGGAGCGTAGTAACGCTCGGGATAGGCGGGCGCGCGTTCGACATAGACCGGCTGCGCGGCGTAGGCCGGTCCGTACTCGCCATAGACCGATGCCGGTGCACGATAGGCGGGACCCGGCGTCCCATAAGAGGGCTGCCGATATCCGTAACCGGGTTCCGGGTAAGGCGGTTGCCGATAGGTCGGTCCCGGACGCACATAGACGTTCGCGGAAGGCGCGTAGATTGCGCCTGGCGCCATGTAGACGGATGACAGGTCGCTGGCCGCGGCGGCCGCGGAGCACAGAACAACAAAAGCCAGCGTGAGCGATGATCGATACATGTGTGAAGCCTCCAACAATGCAGCCCCGCCAGCTAGCATGATTAATTTTCGCTAAACAATTCGCAGGGCGCAATGATATTCTGCACGAACAAGTGTGCCATTTCTGGACTGCATTAACCATACATCGGCATCGCAAGTCGTGGACCAAGCGTAGCGCACTCAAATCCACAGTCCCGCAATTGTCGCAATTGTAATTTCCGCGGCTAGCCCGTCATTGCGAGCCAACGGGTCGCAATGACGGCTCAAGACAAACATCCAAAACAATCGCCGCCTTGGTCATGCACTCACATCAGGAATGGGCGTGCTTCTTCAACCGAAGCGCCAGCGCGACGAACACCACACCGATGATCACCGCATAGGTGCCGATGACCCAGACCAGCGCGAGCGCGCCCGCACCAGGAGCCAACATCATGCCGATACCGAACAGCACCGAGATGACGCCGCCGAGGATCAGGAGCCACTCGTTGTCGATCTCCTTGCGCAACTGGATCGCGCCTATGATCTGCAACACCCCGGTCGCGATCGCCCATCCGGCGATGAAAAACAGCAGCACGAGCGCGCTGAGACCCGGCATCAGGAACGTCAGGAGCCCCGCCGCGATCCCAAGCAGACCGACGATAGCCAGCCACCAGCGCGGCGCCGGCGCGCCACCGGTAATGGCGGCAATGATCGCAAGCACGCCGTCCACCAGGGCAAAGGCGCCGTAGAACAGAATCAACGTCAACAGCGTCAGGCCAGGCCAGGCAAAGGCGAGCACGCCAAAAATGATCGCCGCGATGCCCCGCAACAACAACAACCACCAGTTCTTCGCCAGTGCATGCACCATGGCCGACCCGAGGCCAGTTCCGGATTGTCGATCAGTTTGTACCGTAGTCATGGGACACTCCTCTCGAATGATTGGAAGGCGCCCATCCAGCGTAATCCTCGATCGCCCAAATGCAACCCTTGCTACCGCCGGAATGATCGAGCCATCTAGGCGCGTCGCCCCCAATTACGCGACCACGCCGCTCAACCCTTCCCCTCCTCCAGCAACGCCGTCCGCGCCAGGCGGCCTCATCTGATCTCTCGCAGAGGGGTATTTCGAGTATTTCGTTCCAGTTAGGAACATTCCCCAATGCGAATAGCTAGTCCATTTATCATGATCACTCATATCATCGGCTCCTTGCATGAAGCTGATGTAGGTTAGCAATCCGCCGACACCATTAAATTGAATTTTAGATTTTGGACGCGCGCAGGCAAGCTCCGCCTTACCTCGATGAGCCGACATCGGCAGCATGACCGTTTAGGTCCGAAAAGTGCCATGAAGAGACTCATGCACCGCAGCAATTACCTGCTTTATTCGATCACCTGGTCGGCGCGCAGCAGGAACGATTCCGGTATCGTGAGGCCCGCGCCTTGGCGGCTTTGCGATTGATGACTAGCTCGAATTTGGTTGGGATCCCGAGCGGGAGTTCGCTTGGGCGCGCACGCCGGAGAATTCTGTCGATCAAAAACAGAGGACGGACAATGAAGCAAGCTACCTTGCGGCCAGAATCATACACCAAGAAGGTTGCACTCGTCCTGCAAGGCGGGGGCGCCCTTGGAAGCTATCAAGCCGGTGTTTACGAGGCGCTCGCCTCGTCGGACTACAAACCTGACTGGGTGGCCGGCATCTCGATCGGCGCGATTAATGCAGCCCTGATCGCCGGCAATTCGCCGGAAATGCGGGTTGAAAACCTGCGTGAATTCTGGCGCACAATCACAACGTCCGCGATATGGCCCGTACGGATTTCTGATCTCGTCAACGGCGCGGGTTTGCCTTTAGACCTTGGAAAGCAGATCAGTGCAATGCGTGCGCTGATGTTCGGCCAGTCTAACTTCTTCGCACCGCGAAAGCCTACCGACTGGTGGTTCGGCCACACGCCGACCAGCTACTACGACACGAGCTCGCTGAAATCCACATTGGAGCGGCTTGTCGATTTCGACCGCATTAATTCCAGGGAAATTCGCTTCAGCGTCGGAGCCGTAAACGTCAGGACAGGCAATTTCGCCTACTTCGATAATGCGGAGACCGAGATAAGGCCGGAGCACGTCCTCGCGAGCGGCGCTCTGCCGCCAGGGTTTCCCTCCGTGGAAATCGACGGAGAGCACTATTGGGACGGCGGCCTGGTATCCAATACGCCGCTGCAATACGTGATCGAGTATTACCCGCGCCGTAGCCATCTCATCTTCCAGGTGGACCTTTTCCCAGCCCGCGGCGCCCTGCCCGGGAATTTGAACGAGGTTACCGAGCGGGACAAGGACATCCGCTATTCCAGCCGAACGCGGGCGGGTACGGACACTTTGCGGCGGCTGCACGATCTGCGCCACAGCATCAACATGCTTTGGGAGAGAATCCCCGACGATCTGAGGACCGGCCCGGAAGCCGCCTTGCTCGACGAATTCCGTTGCGTCACCACCATGGACATCGTTGAATTGATTTACCGTCCGGCGCATGCGTTGGGACAATCAAAGGACTATGAATTCGACCGCCCGACGATGGAAACGCGATGGGCGCAGGGTCTCTCCGATGCGCAGGAAACGATAATGGCGGCGCCGTGGCTGGAGCCGATGCCGCCGGAGCTCGGAGCGCGCACATTCGACGTTCGCGCGAAGGGTCCAATAGGGGACACCTCAAAGAATTCGTTGAACAAGGCCGGTGGGTAATTGTGACCGCTACGGCGCCGACTGGGGCAGAGACCTGGGGCGCTCAATCAGGATATGGCTGCGCACGAATGTCCACGCCGTAATTACCCGCCCGAGGGCGGGCAAAGAACGCAGCTATTTTTTCGCCGCCTTCCCGAGCACCAACTTCGTTCCCCCACCCTTTCCCTCCTCCAGCAGCGCCTTTCGCACCAGCTTGAACTCCTCCAGCGACGCCTTGTCGGCCCTCGGGAATTTCAGGTCGAGCTTTTCCAGCGCGCCGACGATGGCCGAGCCGATCACCACGCGCGCGAACCACTTATGGTCCGCCGGCACCACATGCCACGGCGCCAGTGCCGTCGAGGTGTGCCTGACGATGTCCTGATACACCGCCATGTACCTCGTCCACAGCGCGCGCTCGGTGATGTCGCCCATCGAGAATTTCCAGTTCTTCGACGGCTCATCCAACCGCTCGAGAAAGCGTTCGCGCTGCTCTTCCTTCGAGACGTTGAGGAAGAATTTCAGGATCACCGTGCCGTTGCGCCCGAGGTAGCGCTCGAACGCGGAAATGTCCTCGAACCGTTCCTGCCAGATGTTCTTGGTGATCAGCCCAGGGGGAATCTTCTCCTTGGCAAGAATTTCCGGATGCACCCGCGTCACCAGGCATTCTTCATAATAGGAGCGGTTGAAGATGCCGATGCGGCCACGCTGCGGCAGCGCGATCGTGCTGCGCCACAGGAAATCATGATCGAGTTCGTGGGAAGTCGGTTGCTTGAACGAATGGACGTCGCAACCCTGCGGATTGACGCCCTCGAATATGCTCTTGATCGCGCTGTCCTTGCCCGACGCGTCCATGCCCTGAAAGATCAGGAGCACCGACCAGCGGTCCTGTGCGTAGAGTTTTTCCTGAAAATCGTTCAGCCGTTTGCGGTTGGCTTCGAGAATCTTTTCGGCCTTCTCCTTGTCGAGACCGCCCTTCTCGTTGGTCTTGTGCGATTTGAGATGGAACTCACCCGATCCGTCGACACGGAACGGCGCCACGAAGGGTTTCAGCTCGGCCGAGAGAGATTGCGATGACTTCTTGTTCATGACGGGCGATACCTTTCTTAAGCCAATGCGAGTTGACGCAGGTCGGCGGCCAGCTCATCCACACGCTGCGGCACAGCGTCCCACGCAAACATGAACCGGGCCCCTCCTCCGATGAAGGTGTAGAATTGCCAGCCCCGATCGCGGAGCGCCGCAATCCTGGCGTCCGACATCCGAACGAAGACGGCATTGGCCTGAACGGGAAACATGATTTCCAATTCGGGCAATCCGGCGATCTGCTGCAGCAGGCGTGTTGCGCAGGCGTTTGCATGCTCCGCGTTGCGCAGCCAAGTCCCGGTTCCGAGCATGCCGACCCAGGGCGCGGACAGAAAGCGCATCTTCGACGCCAGCTGCCCGGCCTGCTTGCATCGATAGTCGAAATCCTCTGCAAGCTTGCGGTTGAAGAACAGGATGGCTTCGCCGGCGGCCATTCCATTCTTGGTTCCGCCAAAGCAGAGAACGTCGATGCCGGCGCGCCACGTCATATCGGCCGGGCTGCATCGGAGACTGGCGCAAGCATTGGCAAAGCGTGCGCCATCCATGTGAAGACTGAGACCAAGTTCCCGGCAGACCGCCGAGATGGCCCGCAATTCGTCCAGACCATAGACTTGTCCGGTCTCGGTCGGCTGCGTGATCGTCACCACCCGGGGCTTGGGAAAATGGATGTCGCTTCGGTTGGTCGCGATGGCGCGGATCGCATCGGGTGTCAGCTTGCCACCGGCAGATTGCGCCACCAACAACTTTGAGCCGTTGGAAAAAAACTCCGGGGCACCGCACTCGTCGGTCTCGACATGCGCGACGTCCGAACAGATCACGCTGTGGTAGGACTGGCACAGCGAAGCCAAAGCGAGTGAATTCGCTGCCGTGCCATTGAACGCAAAGAACACCTCGCAGTCGGTCTCGAACAGCGCGCGAAAGGCATCCGATGCCTTCGCGGTCCAGACATCATCGCCGTAGGCGGGCGCGTGGCCCCGGTTTGCCTCGGCCATGGCCGCCCACGCCTCCGGGCAAATTCCAGAACAATTGTCGCTTGCGAATTGTTGGGGTTCGCTTGTCATTCCGCACCGCCTCTCGGTCCATCAGTTCTGCTATCGCGCGCGTGCTGCGCCAGAGCGCTGTCATTCCGGGACACGCGGCTTCGCGTGGACCTCAGATGTGCAATTGCACATCGGGGAATCCCTGGATTCCGGGTTCGCTCGCTTTGCTCGCGCCCCGGAATGACGTCACTGAGCTGCAAGTTGCTGCTCGATAAACGCCGTGACAAAACGCGGCATCGCCGGGGTGAGATCCGACGACGCGCGCACGAGGTGGATCGCGGCAAACTCGGGCTGAGATTGCCGGGCGAGATTGGCCTCAATCCTGGCCTGCAGCGCTTCGCCCGAACCATCGACGTCCAATATCTGGATCAACGCAATCGCAGAACCAGAGACAACGCAATCCCAGTGCGCGCCGGGCCGATAATCGTTTGATGTGAGACCGGTTTCCTCCTCGACTTCGCGGCCGACGCTGCCTGGCATATCGACCGCGCCACCGCTGACATCATTGAGGTCGGGCGTTCCCGATGGAAAGTAGATGCGCCCGCCATTCGCGGTATGCTGGCTCATTTCGCCCAGCACGAATGCGCCGTCGGAGCAGCGCAGCGCGCCCATCCCGAAGCCGTTGAAAACGCCCTTGTCAGGAAAACCCCAGTCGCGCCACGCCAGGAAGCTCGCGAAATCGATATCGAAATAACTGGCGCTGAATCGGTTGCCGGTGAAAACCGGGTTGCGCGCCAGCAGGATGGGCCCGTTCCACATTTTTGGCTTTTCACGCTGCTTGACGGCGAAATGCGCCGCGATGTCGGCGCGCCGCTCGTCGGCGAACGGCCACGACCACGGCTCAAACTTCAGATCAAGCTGCGTGACGCGATGAATGACCGGCAGCGTCATGCCATTTTACTTCGCATTCATCCCCGTCGTCTTCTTGGCCTGGTCGACATATTTGTTGGTCCAGGTCTTGCTGACATCGATATTGGCCTTGGCGACTTCGGGCGAACTCTCGCTGAATACCGCCAGCACGGCATCGGCGCCCTTCGGATCCATCTTGCCGGTCTCGGAATACATCGGGATCGTGTTCTTGAGCGCCGCGAGATAAAGCTCCTTGTTCTTGCCGACCGTTTCAGCCGGCATCTTCGCCATGATCTCCTCCGGCGAATGCGTGTGAATCCATGTCAGCGTATTGACGATCGCATTGGTCAGGGCCTGCACTTCCTTCTCATGCGAAGCGACCCACGCCGTCGTGGAGTAGAGCGCGCCACCCGGATATTCGCCGCCGAACACATCAAGCGTATCCTTCTGCGTCCGTGTATCGCTGAGAATGCGCAGGTCGGGATGGCTGCCTTGCAGGACGGTGACCGACGGGTCGAGCATGACCGCCGCGTCGATCTGGCCCTGCTCCATCGCCGCGACCGCGGTCGCGCCGAGACCGACGCCGATGACGGAAGCGCCGGTCGGATCGATGCCGTTCTTCTTCAGCAAATATTTGAGAAAGAAATCGGTCGACGAGCCCGGCGCGCTGACGCCGACTTTCTTGCCGGCAAGATCCTTGATCGATTTGATTTCGGCATTGTGCGAGGGCGACACCACCAGCACCAGCCCGGGATACCGGTCGTAAACCACGAAGGACTGCAGCTCCTGCTTCTTGGCGGCGAGATTGACGCAGTGGTCGAAATAGCCGGAAACCACGTCGGCGCTGCCGCCAAGCACGGCCTTGAGCGCGTCCGAGCCGCCCTTCAGGTCGACCAGTTCGACGGCAAGCCCCGCTCTGTCGAATTCGCCGAGCTGTTTTGCCAGCACGGTCGGCAGATAGCACAGGCAGGCGCCGCCCCCGACCGCGATGGTGATCTTGCTTTGCGCGGCCGCCAGGTCGGACATCAGAAACAGCGCCAAAAGCGCCCCGGCCAGCCTGCCAAACATCGTCTTCATGGTTTCCTCCGCGGCGCCTGTTCAGTTGGGCGCACGATAGAGCAGCGCGCGCCTCTTGAGAAGGCGACTTGGTCAGGATCCGCCCACGAGGCCCGTCATTGCGAGCGAAGCGAGGCAATCCATCTCGCCGCAAAGAAAGAATGGATTGCTTCGTCGCCGCACTCCTCGCAATGACGTCCAGACACAACTTCGCCCTCGCGACGCTATGCGCCCGAGGCGTTGCTGGATCTTCCGCCCCCTTAGAGGGCGTGGGGAATGCCGGATGCCCGTTGCACCCGCGGCCTCGTGTGCACTTGGTAGTGGTAGAACGCACACGAGTAAAAACGAGTACACCGGAATCACCCGACATTCCCGCACGCAATGGTTTTAACGGTTTCCTTCGTGCTCTCCCCGGCGATCGGGCTTGTTTGCCACCGTCGCCCGCGGATATGTCTTGTCTAAGCCCGGTTGGGCCGACTTAACTCCGCGAACTTGACGCCAGCGTCGGGCGTCAGGACCACACGACTTCGCCGTACGCTGCAACATCTCTCGTCCGCTCGCTGTTGATCGCTCACAAGTCTTTCAACTCGCCCTGCAATCCCGTCGCGCGCAAAACGCTGCCGCGTCCACCGCATCCCTCCCCGCGTCCGTGACGATCATGATACGCCCCTCTGGTGGGGTGGGATGCGAAAGTTCTAGATTTGATTTGGTCAGGTGGCAACAAATATCTTTCGGAAAATCCGAAAAAAATGACTCGACAGCCCTGTCAACAAACCGCCCGACGGGCAAATCACCTGAGCCGGTCTTGTTGTCAACACCGTCTGCTTTCGCATCAACGGAAGCTGCGAAGCTCCAATAGAGTTTCAGGACGCAGGATGGATTGAGCCTGCGAAACCCATCATCTCCATAAGATCCAATGGATGGGTATCGCTTCGCTCCACCCATCCTACGCGCTGCTTGCTTGAATGTAGCTGCCCTAGCCTGGGGATTGCTTCCCATTGACCATCGAGAGGACCGTACGGGCGAGATCGGCAGGGGAATCCACCAACTGGTCTGCGCCAGCAGTTTCAAGTTCGTCTCGGGTACCATAACCCCAGAGCACGCCAAGACCGCGCATTCCGACCGCATGGGCGCCGGAAATATCATATCGGCGATCCCCGACCATCAGACTGTGAGACGGCGAAAGACTATGCTTAGACAGAATATGGGCGAGCAGTTCAGGCTTGTGATCCAACTCGCCGCTCGGCAATGAGCCATAGATGCCATCGAAGTATGTGGCAAACTTCAGATGGTCCAGAATGCGGCTTGCGAAAATCGCCCTTTTTGATGTCGCGAGATAGATTCGCAATCCGGTCCGCTTAATCTCTTCAAGGGATTTGCCAATTCCCGGATAAGGCACGCTTCCGAGAAACCCACTTTCACCGTAATGTTGACGATAGGCAGCGACTGCTTCACCGACTCTGTCGTCTCCGTATGACTGTAGCAAGATTTGCATGATATCTTCGAGCGGGGGCCCGATGGTACGTCTTATATCGAGGGTCTCATCCGGTTCATGTCCAAGGGCGCGCAGTGCCGCAAGGCAGCTTGCCAAAATGCCGGGGTGCGAATCGATTAAGGTGCCGTCGAGGTCTAGAAGAACGGAGCAAGTCATGATCCGAAGATATCGGCCAAAAGAAACGAGTACAAGTTCGTTTGGTTTCGTTTCTGCTTCGGGGGGCAAAACCGGAAGTGGTGGCATTTCCAGAACATGTCCGCTGTTCCCCTGCGAAACTGTCGCGCTGACGTTCGACACATCGGAGACAGCCGTAACCGCGCTTCGGGCGGTCTAATAAGTGTAGAACATCCGTTGGATCTCCTTGGTGTCGGTCGTCTTGGTCAGCGCCAGCATCAGCAAGATACGTGCCTTCTGAGGGTTAAGCGTATCCGAGACTACGAAGTCGAGTTCGTCGTCCTTGGCCTCCCCATTGCGCGCGACGATGCCGTTCCCGACACGGCTGCTACGAACAATCACGACCCCCTTCTTGTGGGCCTCGACGAGAGCCGGTTCAACCGCGGGCCGGGCAAGACTGCCGTCACCCACCCCAGCATGCACGATCCCCTTAGCCCCGGCTGCGACAAAAGCGTCGATCGCGACCCGGTTCATGTTGGCGTAGCCGTAGACAATATCGACTTGCGGCAGGACATCGAGACCCGAAACGTCAAATTCGGAGTCCACCGTGTGCCGGCGCGTCGATTGACGATAGAAGTACGGTTTGTTTCCCTGCATATAGCCGAGAAAGCCGAGTTCCGGTGTGCGGAAGGTGTCTGCCGTCGAGGTGTTGGTCTTGGTTACCTCGCGAGCCGCGTTGATCTGATCGTTGAGAGCAACGAGCACGCCCTTGCCGACCGCCTCGTCGCTGCCAGCGAGGATCACGGCGTTGTAGAGGTTGATCGGCCCATCCGCGCTGATCGCTGTCGACGGCCGCATCGCGCCGACGATGACGACAGGCTTCTTGCTCTTGACGACAAGGTTCAAAAAATAGCTGGTTTCCTCGATCGTATCAGTACCGTGCGTGATCACAATTCCATCCACGTCGTCCTGCGCGAGGAGCGCGTTGACGTGCTTTGCAAGCTTGAGCCAGTAGTCATTGTTCATGTTCTCGCTGGCGATCTGGAAAACCTGCTCGCCCTTGACGTTCGCCACCGTTTTCAATTCCGGAACGGCGTTCAAAAGGCGCTCTATGCCCACCGTTGCTGCGGTGTAACCGACCACGGTGGTGCTGCTCGCGCCGGTGCCGGCGATCGTGCCACCGGTCGCCAGAACCATGACGTTGGGCAGCTGACCGGGGCCCTTCGCGTCCGCGACTGCAAAACTGAAGAACAGCACGAAGAGCACGCTCATTGTCGCCAATATGTGATCACGCACTCGAAGCTGCCACATCTTGACCTCCCTTTCCTAGAAAGCCTCGTCGATGCGCCCCAGTTCGCTCAGCGTTACATGATCCTCCAGCCGAGGCCCCCTGTCTAGGGTGGCGACGCTTTCGGATGGTCCGCTAATGGGATGGTCCGGCCGTGCTCCTGCCCCGCCAGCAAGCGAAGCTGGCAAGGGGCGCCAAAGACGAGGGAGCACGCCATGTCTCAGACAG
>Ga0193726_1001042_pt1 | contig 23913 bp, 25 predicted proteins | sample H2c1metaG_FD_144928 | JGI IMG/M metagenome (GOLD analysis project Ga0193726, IMG submission 144928) | Soil microbial communities from a riparian zone of the East river system, Colorado, United States - H2c1 | ecosystem: Environmental > Terrestrial > Soil > Riparian zone | place: USA: East River...
ATATCCGGGCGAGGAGAACGAATTCATGACGCAAGTGTTGATGCCCAAGGCGACCGCCGTCTGGCTGGTCGAGAACACAACCCTGACGTTCGACCAGATTTCGGCCTTCACCGGCCTGCATCCGCTCGAGGTCCAGGCGATCGCCGACGGGGAAGTTGCAGGCGGCATGACAGGTCTTGACCCCACGACCAACGGCCAGCTCACCAAGGACGAGATCAAGCGCGCGGAGGCCGACCAGGCGGCGCGGCTGAAGCTCAGCCCGCGTGACGTGCCCGAGCCCGTGGCGCGCTCCAAGGGGCCGCGCTACACGCCGGTCGCCAAGCGCCAGGACCGGCCCGACGCCATCGCCTGGCTGCTCAAGGTTCATCCCGAATTGCAGGACTCTCAGGTTGCCAAGCTGGTCGGTTCGACCAAGAGCACCGTCCAGTCGGTGCGCGACCGCACGCATTGGAACATGCAGAACGTGCGCCCGCGCGATCCCGTGACGCTCGGCCTGTGCTCGCTGAAGGACCTCAACGACTCCGTCGACAAGGCGCGCCGCAAGGCCGCCCGCGAGGACGCCGCCAAGAAGAAGGCGACGGCCAAGGCCACCGTGGCTGAAGAGCCCGTGGCTGAGGAGCCGGTGGCTGAGGAGCCGGTGGCGGACGAGCCGGCCGTCGATCCCGCCGATGCCGACCAACCCGATCTCGGCGAGACCCGGCACAACTGACGCGGGGCGCTCCACGCCCGCTCGCGCTCGTTGACAGTCCGGCCTCGGCTCCCGATAGAATGCAGCGATCTCAGTTGGTTAAGGATCCGCTTTGGGGCTGCAATTCCTGAACGATTTCTTCTTCGAGTTCGTAACGCTATTCGTCATCCTCGACCCCGTTGCGACGGTCCCGGTGTTCCTCGCTGTCACCGTCGGTCTCGAACGGCGACGCCAGCTCCTCGTCGCCTTCTACGCGCTCGGCGTCGCCTTTCTGGTCCTGCTGTTCTTCATCTGCGTAGGCCACGGCCTGCTGAACGCGCTCCATATCCCCATGGCTTCGTTCCAGCTTGCAGGCTCGCTGGTCCTGCTGCTGTTCGGGCTTCGCATGGTGCTGGGCAAGGTGATCGAGGATGCTCAAGCCATGCCCGAGACGGCGACACCCCTGCAGCGTGCCGTCTTTCCCCTGGCCATTCCCGGCATTGCCGGGGCGGGCGCGATCATGACCGTGATGCTGCTGACCGACAACAAAGTGCGCTCCTTTGCCGAACAGGTGGAGACCACAGGGATTCTGGCTCTTTGCACGGTGTTGCTGTTCGGTGTGTTCGCCTCCGCCGGGCTGATCTCTCGCCTGCTGGGCCGGCCGGGCATTGAGATCGTGAGTCGCGTGTTCGGGCTCATCCTGGCGAGCATCGCCATCACCAGCATGATCGTGGCAATCAAACTAAGCTTCGGGCTGGCATAGCCATCGCTGGCTGGCGATGGACGGCGACCATGCCCGGATGCAGGATCGACAGTAGCGCGTTTCGCACGCCCGCCGCCATCTCGCGGCATACGGCATGCATGCGGCATACTGCAGCCAACCACGAACCCACGGGGGAGCTGACCATGACCGAGATGACCAGGCGCCTGCTGCTGTCAGGGGCCACCGCCGTGCCATTCGCCGGCTGGGTACGCCTTGCCGACGCCGCCACGCCGAAGGACACCGCCGTCTTCGCCAAGCAGATCGACGACATCATCTCCCTCGATCCGGGCGAGAGCTACGAACTGTCCGGTCAGGAAATCTGCACGAACGTCTACGATCGGCTGCTGCGCTACGAGGCGGAGGACCTGAGCAAGCTGGTCGGCGGCGTCGCTGAATCCTGGACCGTATCGCCGGACGGCAAGACCTTCACCTTCAAGATCCGCCCGAACCTCAAATTCCAGTCAGGCGGGCCGGTGACGGCGGAGGACGTGGAGTTTTCCCTGCAGCGTGTCGTGCTGATCGACAAGACGCCGGCCTTCCTGCTCACCCAGCTCGGCTGGTCGAAAGCCACCGTCAAGGATCTAGTGAAGGCCAGCGGCGACACGCTGACCGCCACGATCACCGGCGACTTCGCCCCTTCCCTGGTGCTGAACCTGATGACCTCCGTCGTCGCCTCGGTGGTGGAGAAGAAGGTCGCGCTGGCGCACGAGACGAACGGCGACATGGGCAATGGCTGGCTGAAGACCAACTCGGCGGCCTCCGGCGCGTTCAAGCTGGTCTCGTGGAAGGCCAACGAAAGCGTCAGCCTGGAGGCCTATCCCGGCTTCCGCCTGGGGGCGCCGCCGCTCAAGCGCGTGGTCGTCCGCCATGTGCCGGAGCCCGCCTCGCAGCGCCTGCTCCTGGAGAAGGCGGACGCCGACTTCGCCCGCGACCTGACGCCGGACCAGATCAAGCCGCTGGCCGGCAACCCGGACATCAAGGTGGAGTCCTTCAAGGCTGCCAACACCTTCTACATGGGCCTGAACCTGGGTTACGAGCCGCTGGCCAACCCCAAGGTGCGCCAGGCGATGAAGATGCTGGTGGACTACGACGGCATGGTGAAGAGTTTCCTGGCCGGCCGTTTCTTCATCCAGCAGAGCTTTCTGCCGCTCGGATTCTTCGGCGCCATCGCCTATGCCCCCTTCAAGCTCGACGTGGCGAAGGCCAAGGCGCTGCTGGCCGAAGCCGGCTACCCGGACGGTTTCACGGTGAAGATGGCCGCGCCCAACGTCTCGCCCTGGACCGAGATCTCGCAATCGGTGCAGCAGACCATGGGCCAGGCCGGTATCAAGGTGTCGATCGAGCCGATGGAGCTGAAGGCGGTGATCGGCCAGTACCGCGCGCGCGCGCACCAGATCGCCATGCTCTCCTGGGGCCCGGACTATTTCGACCCGCACACCAACGCCGACAGCTTCGTGCACAACGACGACAACTCCGATACGCCGAAGAGCAAGCCGATAGCCTGGCGCAACAAGTGGTTCATCCCCGACATCACCAAGGAGATGCTGGCTGCGGCAAAGGAGGTCGACACCGCAAAACGCGCCGAGCAATACGCCGCGCTGCAGAAGAAGGTGACGGATGACGGCCCGTACATCTTCATGTTCCAGAACAACCTCCAGGTGGCGCGGCGCGCGACAGCGACCGGGTACAATCCCGGCATCACCGAAGACTTGAACTTCTTCCGCACCATCCGGAAGTCCTGACGCGTTGAGTGAATCGGCCACACAGGGAGCGCCATCCGGCGCTCCCGCCCGTGCCGGCGGCGGGCCTCGCGCCTGGGGTCTAGCCAGGAGCTTGGCCAATCGGGCGGCGCGCATCCTGTTTTCCGTCGGGCTCACCTTCCTCGGGCTCACCTGCGTCACCTTCTTCATCGGCCGGGTGATCCCGATCGATCCGGTGCTGGCCATCGTCGGCGACAAGGCCTCTGCCGAGACCTATGCGCGGGTGCGGGCCGAGATCGGGCTCGACCTGCCGCTGCCCGTGCAGTACTGGCGCTACCTGATGAAGGTGGTGCACGGCGATTTCGGCAATTCCGTCATCACCTCGCACCCCGTGCTGCAGGACCTGCTGCAGGTGTTCCCCGCCACCTTGGAACTGGCGCTGCCGGCGTTGTTCATCGGCGTGGTGGCCGGCGTGCCGATGGGCGTGCTGGGCGCGACCCATCGCGGCCGCTGGCAGGACCAGGTGATCCGCCTGCTGTCCCTGCTCGGCTATTCCATGCCGGTGTTCTGGCTGGGGCTGGTTGGCTTGCTGCTGTTCTACGCCGGGCTCGGTTGGGTCGGGGGACCGGGCCGACTGGATGTCGGGTTCGACGACATCGTGAGCCCGATCACCGGCATGATCACCATCGACAGCCTGCTGGCCGGTGAATACGACGTGTTCTGGAACGCGGTCTCGCACCTGCTGCTGCCCGCCTCCATTCTTGGCTACCTGTCCCTTGCCTACGTGGCGCGGATGACGCGCAGCTTCATGCTGGGGCAGTTGCGGCAGGAATATGTGCTGGCGACCCTGGCCAAGGGCCTCTCGCAGTGGCGTGTCGTCTGGGTGCATGCGCTGGGCAATGTCTGGGTGCAGCTCGTCACCGTCATTGCGCTCACCTTCGGCAGCCTGCTCGAGGGCGCCGTCCTGACCGAGACGGTGTTCGCCTGGCCGGGCCTCGGCCTCTACATGAAAAATTCCTTGTTCAACGCCGACCTCAATGCCGTGCTGGGCGGCACGGTGCTGGTGGGCGTGGTCTATATCGGGCTGAACATGCTCTCCGACCTGATCTACCCGCTGGTCGACCCGCGCGCGCGGGATCAGTGATGGCCAACGCGCCCGTCGCCGGCCCTGTCTCCAGCACGGCGCGTGCCTGGCTGCTGAGCCCGACGCCCGCCAGCCGGACGCAGGCGCGCTGCGGCCGCTGGTTCCGCGCCTGGCTGGGCTTCCGCCGCAACCCGCTGGCGATGAGCGGGCTCGGCATCGTGCTGCTGCTGGTGCTGATGGCGGTCTTCGCCCCGCTGATCGCCGATCGGCAGGCCGCGACCCTGCAGGTGCTGGCGGACCGCTTGCAGCCGGCGAGCTGGCAGCATCTGTTCGGCACTGACGAACTGGGGCGGGACATCTTCTCCCGCGTGGTCTTCGGCTCACGCATCACGCTCACCATCGTCGCCATGGTGGGCGTGATCGTGGTGCCCGTGGGCCTCGCCATCGGCCTGCCCGCCGGCTATTTCGGCGGCGTGGTCGACAAGGTGCTGATGCGCATCACCGACATCTTCCTGGCGTTTCCGCGCCTGGTGCTGGCGCTGGCCTTCGCCGCCGCCCTGGGTCCGGGGATCGAGAACGCCGTGATCGCCATCGCGCTCACCGCCTGGCCACCCTATGCCCGCCTCGCCCGTGCCGAGACGTTGACCAGCCGGCGCGCGGAATTCATCCAGGCCGCGGAGCTGCAAGGCGCCTCGCCGCTGCGCATCATTGCCACCCAGATCGTGCCGCTCTGCCTGCCCAGTGTGATCATCCGCCTGACCTTGGACATGGCCGGCATCATCCTCACCGCCGCAGGCCTGGGCTTCCTCGGCCTCGGCGCGCAGCCGCCGGCGCCGGAATGGGGGGCGATGGTCTCCTCGGGCCGGCAGGTGCTGCTCGACCAGTGGTGGGTGGCGACCATCCCGGGACTGGCCATCTTCATCGTCAGCCTGGGCTTCAATCTGCTGGGCGACGGGCTGCGCGACGCGGGCGACGCAAGGTCATGACGGATACCCTGCTCGCCGTGCGCAACCTCAGCGTCACCTATCCCGGCGACGACGGCGATGTCCGCGCGGTGCGCAACGTCAGCTTCACGCTGGGCCGCGAGCGCCTGGGCATCGTGGGCGAAAGCGGCTCCGGCAAATCCACGACCGGGCGTGCCATCATGGGCCTGGTCGGTCCTCCCGGCCGCATCGAGGCGGACGAATTGCGGTTGGGCGACACCGACTTGCGCGGCCTCAGCGAACGCGGCTTTCGCAAGCTGCGCGGCCAGCGCATCGCCATGGTGCTGCAGGATCCGAAATACTCGCTCGACCCGGTGATGTCCGTCGGCCAGCAGATCGCCGAGACGCACCGCAGCCACCTTCGCAGCACCAACCGCGACGCCAGGCGCGCGGCGCTCGAGATGCTGCAGGCCGTGCATATCCGCGATCCCGAGCGCGTCTACGCCATGTATCCGCACCAGGTCTCCGGCGGCATGGGCCAGCGGGTGATGATCGCCATGATGCTTATCGCGGGCCCCGACATCCTGATCGCCGACGAACCCACGTCGGCGCTGGACGTCACCGTGCAGACCCAGGTGCTGGCCATCATGGACGACCTGGTGCGCAGCCGCGGCATGGGGCTGATCCTGATCAGTCACAACCTGCACCTGGTCTCCTCGTTCTGCGACCGCGTGCTGGTGATGTACGCCGGCCAGGTGCTGGAGACCTGCGCGGCCGGGAAGCTGTCCGAGGCGAAGCATCCCTACACGCGCGGCCTGCTCGCCGCCCTGCCTCAGCTTGGCAACCGCCGTGCCGAGCTGCCGCAATTGCAGCGCGACCCCGCCTGGATGGCCGACCTTGCATGATCGCTCTCGACGACGTCACCATCACCTACGGCACGGGCTCCCGCGCGCTGGTGGCCGTCCGCGACTTCACGCTGGGCGTCGCTGAAGGCGAGGCTGTCGGCCTGGTGGGTGAGTCCGGCTCCGGCAAGTCCACGGTGCTGCGCGCCGTCGCCGGGCTCGTTCCGTATGCATCCGGCCGGATCATGCTGGCGGACCGGCGGGTCGACCGACGCCGCACCACGGCGCAGCGCAAGATGGCGCAGATGGTCTTCCAGGACCCGTACGGCTCGCTGCACCCGAACCAGACGGTGGACCAGATCCTCGCCATGCCGGTCGCCATTCACCGGCTGGACCGCGGCGAGGCGCGCATCGCCCAGGCGCTCACCGAAGTCGGCCTCGGTCGCGAGCATCGCTACCGCTACCCCCACCAGCTTTCCGGCGGCCAGCGCCAGCGCGTGGCCATCGCCCGGGCCCTGATCCTCGAACCACGCATCCTGCTGCTGGACGAACCCACCAGCGCCCTCGACGTATCGGTGCAGGCGGAAATCCTCAACCTGCTCAGCCGCCTGCGCCGCGACCATGGGCTCACCCTGCTGATGGTCAGCCACGATCTCGCGGTCATCGCCCATCTCTGCGAACGCATCGGCGTGATGAGCCGCGGCCAGTTGCTGGAGATCACCACGGCGACAGCCATGGCGAACAACCAGGTGACGCACGACTACACGCGCGAGCTCCTGCGCTCCAACGCCGGCTACGACCGCAGCAGCGTCTCCAGCGGCGAACTGGACGTGGCGGCAGGCTAGGCAAGGCCTGCCTCAGGCGAGCCTAGCTACTTCTGAGGTAATCGACCGTTTCGCGGTGCCGCCATAGGCTCGACGGCATGGAAAGACGAGGCCTGATCCGCGCAATCGTCGCCGTCGGCGTCGCATCGTCGCCGGCGCTGTCCGGGCCCGCCCGGTCCGAACCCTTAAATTCCGAGCCCAAGTCTCAAAGGAGAATCGCGATGAGCAACCTCAACGAAGTCGTGGTGCGTTACCTGGCGGCGTGGAACGAGCCGGAAGCCAAGCGGCGTCGCGAGCTGGTGGCGAAGGCCTGGACCGACGACGGCACCTATGTCGACGCGGCGAGGGAGGGCCATGGCCACGACAGCCTCGACGCCATGATCGCGACGGCGCAGGGGCACTTCCCCGGCTACCGGCTGCGTCTCGCGAGCGGCATCGAGACGCATCACGACTACCTCCGATTCAGTTGGGTGGCCGGCGGTACGGCGGACGCGCCGCTCTACATCAAGGGCACCGATTTCGTGGCGGTCGCCGGCGATGGCCGGATCAAGTCGGTGGTCGGCTTCGTCGACGCCGCGCCGGCGCGCGCTTGAGGGGAGGGTGCGATGGACAGGAGAAGTGCCACGACGTCGCTCGCCGCCGCGGCCGTCGCCGCCCTTGTCGCCGCCGGCGGCCGGTCGGCCGACGCCAGGCCTCAGGAAGCCAGGCAAATGGCAAGCGGGCCACGGCCATCCTTTGTCGAGACGGACGACGGTGCGAGCCTGTTCTATGTCGATTGGGGCGCCGGCAAGCCGGTGCTCTTCACCCATGCCTGGGCGCTCAATGGGGATATCTGGGAGTACCAGCTCACCGAGCTCGTCGACCAGGGCCTGCGCTGCATCGCCTATGACCGACGCGGCCATGGGCGGTCCACCGATCCGGGGCGGGGCTATGACTACGACCGATTGGCCGACGATCTGGCAGCGGTCATCAATCAGCTCGATCTCAGCGACGTCACGCTCGTCGGCTTCTCGATGGGCAACGGCGAAGCGATCCGATACCTGCAGCGACATGGCAGCGCTCGGATCGCGCGGCTCCTGATGGTGAGCACGATCCCACCTCAGTCGGACCGCGACTTCAGCGCGTTCATCGCCGGCCTGAAGCAGGACCGTCCGGCGGTTTTCGCCAAGGGCGTTGCCGCCTTCACCGGAGGCCATCCTGCCGTTTCGCCCGCAATGACCGAATGGGTGATCGCGCAGTTCATGCGGGCCTCGCCGAAAGGCACCATCGAGTGCATGCGCGCGATCTCGCGCGGCGATCTCCGCGCCGACATGCGCGCCGTCACCGTGCCGACGTTGATCGTCCACGGCGACAAGGATCAGCTCAACCCGCTGGAAAAAACCGCGAAGAAGGCCGCCGAGCTCATACCGGGTTGCGCGCTCAAGGTGTACGAAGAGGCGCCGCACGGCCTGGTCATCACGCACCGTGACCGCCTGGCGCAGGAGATCCTTGCGTTTGCCCGCGGCTAATGCGGCGCAAACAGCAGTAGACCGCTCGCTAACGTCGCCGACGACTGCCGCCAGCTCGGGTAGTATCGTCGAGGCGCCATCTCAAGTTCCTATCCCCCGCCAGGCGGTGAGGAGTGCGACGCCGACGGGAGGCTAGCTCATGGCGAAGTTCGCGTCGGACACACTCAGCGACTTGCATGATCTCAAGGAGGTCAGAATCCGGACCGAGAAGCACCCCGACAGCGCGGTCGTGATCTGGGTGGTGGTGGCCGACGACGAGGTCTTCGTGCGCTCGTTCCGCGGCTCCAAGGGACGCTGGTACGCGGACCTTGCGACCGGCGGCCCGGCCACGCTGGAGTTTGCCGGCCGGCGGCTCAGGGTGCAGGCGATGCCGGCGACCGATCCTGCCGCGATCGAGCGGGCCAGCCGCGCGTATCTCGGCAAGTACCGGTCGAGCTCCTATGCGCAGGCCATGGTGCAGCCCGAAATGTTGCCGACGACGCTGCGCCTCGAACCGCGCTGAAGTGGCGCCGCTACGACTGCGAAACCATTTGCGCCGCCACCTCCTGCGCGGCGCTCTTCATGTCTCGGGCAAGCTTGAGCGAGGTCGCGCGATCGAGCTGGTTGCCGAGGCCGACGGCGGCGAGGGTGCGGGTGATCGTGCCGTGGCTGTTCAGGACGGGCACCGCCACGATGGTCACGCCGGCGATGTAGTTGCCGCGATCGATGCTGAAGCCCTGGCGGCGCGCGGCGTCGACTTCCTTGCGCCAGGTCTCGTAGCTCGGCGCATTGTGCCAGCGCAGTCCGCGAAACCGCTTCTCGATCTCGCTCCACGGCTGGTCGCTGAAAGCGGCAAGGCAGCGGCCGGTGGCGCTGATCAAGGCGGGAAAGCTGCTGCCGACATCGACATGCAGGCGCACCGGCGCCTGGGAGCGCGCCAGCGCGACCACGATCATGTGATCGAGGTCGGGCAATTCGACACCGATCGCCGTCACGCCGTAGCGCCTCGAGAGCGCCTCGAGCTTGGGCCGCACGAGGTTCGGGAAGTCGCCGTTCTCCAGAACGGCGCGCGCCAGAGGCAGCATGCCCACGCCCAGGCTGTACTGCTTGGTGACGGCGTCCACGCGCACCAGCTGCTCGGTCGCGAGCGCGCGCAGGATGTGCAGTGCCGTGCTGGGCACCAGATCGAGAGCCTGGGCGATGGCTTTCAGGCCAAGCGGCGTGCGGCTGCGGCTGAGCAGGCGAAGCACGGCGATGGCGCGCGTCACGGCGGGAACGGCCCGCACGCGCGGAGGACGGCGATCTTTCATGGTTGTATATATACAATATCCCAGCCCGAGTGAAGGCGTAGCGCTCACTGCGATGGCTGCGGCGCCGCCGCCTGTCGTCAATGCCCGGCCGGCTTCACACCGTCAGCATCACCTTGCCGACATGGTCGGCGCGCTCCAGTTCGGCATGCGCACCGGCGGCGTCCTTGAGCGGGAAGGTCTTGTAGATGATGGGCTTGATCTTGCCGGCTTCGAGCAACGGCCAGACCTTTTCCCTGAGACCGCGCGCCATGCGGCCCTTGTTCTCAACGCTCTGCGGCCGGAGCGTCGAGCCGGTGAGGGTGAGCCTGTTCACCATCAGCAGGCCGGCGCTGATTGTCGCCGTGGCGCCCAGCTGAACGGCGATGACGACGCAACGGCCGTCCTGCTTCAGGAGCTGCAGGTTCTTGGGCAGATAGTCGCCCGCCACCATGTCGAGCACGACGTCGACGCCGCCCGACAGCTTCTTCACCTCGGCCGCCCAGTCATTGTCCTTGTAGAGGATGGCATGGTCGGCGCCGAGTGCGCGCACCGCCTTGGCCTTCTCGGCATTGCGCACGGTGGTGAACACCGTGGCGCCGAACGCCTTGGCGAGCTGGATCGCCGTCGTGCCGATGCCGCTCGCGCCGCCATGGATCAGCACGCTCTCACCCGCCTTGAGCTGACCGCGCTCGAAGAGATTGTGCCAGACGGTGAAGTAATTCTCCGGCAGCGCCCCTGCGCGCAGCATGTCGAAGCCCTTCGGTGGCGGCAGGCATTGTGGCGCCGGTGCGGTGCAGTACTCGGCGTAGGAGCCGCCGGGTGTGAGGGCGCAAAGCGCGTCACCGACTTTCCATCCCGTGACGCCCGCGCCGAGGGCCGCCACGGTGCCGGCGGCCTCGAGGCCCGGCAGGTCCGACGCGCCCGGCGGCGGCGGATAGAGGCCGGCGCGCTGGGCGATGTCGGGGCGGTTCACACCGGTGGCCGCGACCTTGATCAGGATCTCGCCGTCCTTGGGTTGCGGCACCGGCCGCGTCGTCGGCACCAGCGCTTCGGGCCCGCCCGGCTTCTTGATTTCAACGCAGGTCATCGTTGCGGGAAGAGCGCTCATGGTCGGCCTTTCGGAGCAATGGGAGCAATGGTAGGTCTCCCTTAGCCGCTTCCGTGGAGCCACGCCATGGCCTTCGACCTCGACGATCTCGACCCCCGGCAGAAGAAGCCGCAGCCCAAGAACCTCGATGCCATGAACATCGAGGACCTCAAGGAGTACATCGCCGTCCTGAAGGCCGAGATCGTCCGCGTCGAGGACAAGCTCAAGGCCAAGCAGAGTCACGCCTCGGCGGCCGCCTCGTTCTTCAAGAAGTGAGTCTCGATGTCGCTTGAGGGCAAGGCAGTGCTGGTCACCGGGTCGACCAGCGGAATCGGTCTCGCCGTCGCCCAGGCCTTCGCGGCCGAAGGCTGCAGCGTGATGCTGAACGGGCTGGGCGATCGCGAGACGATCGATGCGCTGCGCGACGGCATCGCCCGCAAGGCCGGCGTCAAGGTCGCGTACAATGCCGCCGACATGAGCAAGCCCGCGGAGATCGCCGACCTCGTGGCCGACACCCAGGCCAAGCTGGGCGGCATCGACATCCTGGTGAACAACGCCGGCATCCAGCACGTGGCGCGGATCGAGAACTTTCCGCCGGACAGATGGGACGCCATCATCGCCATCAATCTCAGCGCATCGTTCCACACCATCCGCGCCGCGTTGCCGGCGATGAAGCAGAAGGGCTGGGGTCGCATCATCAACATCGCCAGCACACACGGCCTCGTCGCCTCGAGCCACAAGGTGGCCTACGTGGCGGCCAAGCACGGCTTGATCGGCCTCACCAAGGTCATGGGCATCGAATGCGCCGACAGCGGCGTCACCTGCAATGCGATCTGTCCCGGCTTCGTGTCGACACCGCTCGCACTGGCCCAGATCGAGGTGCGGGCGAAAGCCGACAAGCTCTCCGTCGAGCAGGCAAGCCGCCTGCTGATTGCCGAGAAACAGCCGCAGGTGCAGTTTACCACGGCCGAGCAGATCGCCGGCCTCGCCGTCTTCCTCGCCTCCGACACCGCCTCCAACATGCAGGGCACCGCGCTGGTGTCCGACGGCGGCTGGACCGCACAATAAGGAAAATACCGTGGCCGACGCCAAGTTCCTGAAGCCCGACACGCTGGCGCTGCATGCCGGCCAGCATCCCGATCCCGTTACCGGCGCGCGCGCCGTGCCGATCTACCAGACGACATCCTTCGTGTTCCGCGACGTCGACCACGCCGCCAGCCTGTTCAATCTCGAAGTCGGCGGCCACATCTACAGTCGCATCTCCAATCCCACCGTCGCGGTGTTCGAGGAGCGTGTCGCCGCATTGGAGGAGGGATCGGGCGCGCTGGGCGTGGCGAGCGGCCAGGCGGCGCTGCATATCGCCATCGCCACCCTGATGGGGGCGGGAAACCACATCGTCGCCTCGACCTCGCTCTATGGCGGCACGCGCAACATGCTGGCCCTCACCCTGCCGCGCTTCGGCATCGAAACGACCTTCGTCAACCCGCGCGACCATGACGGGTTCGCCAAGGCCATCCGGCCCGAGACGCGGCTGGTGCTGGGCGAGACCATCGGCAATCCCGGCGGCGAGGTTTTGGACATCCCGGCCATCGCCGCGATCGCGCATGCCGCCAAGATCCCGCTGATGATCGACAACACCTTCGCATCGCCCGTGCTCTGCCGTCCGCTCACGCTGGGCGCCGACATCGTGTTCCACTCGGCCACCAAGTTCATCGGCGGGCATGGCGTGGCGATCGGCGGCGTGATCGTCGAGGGGGGCCGCTTCGACTGGGAAGGGTCGGGCAAGTTCCCGACGCTGACCGAGCCCTATGCCGGCTACCACGGCATCGACTTCGCCGAGGAGTTCGGCCCGCACGCCTTCGTCATGCGGGCGCGCACCGAGGGCGTGCGCGACTTCGGCTCGTGCATGGCGCCGCAGACGGCTTTCTATCTGCTGCAGGGCCTGGAGACACTGCCGCTGCGCATGGCGCGCCATGTCGAGAACGCCCGCAAGGTCATCGCCTTCCTCAAGGCCAATCCCGCGGTCGAGCGCATCGCTTCGCCGGAGCTGCCCGACCATCCCGACCATGCGCTGGCTAAAAAGCTCCTGCCCAAGGGCGCGGGCTCGATCTTCAGCTTCGACATCAAGGGCGGGCGCGAGGCCGGCCGGCGTTTCATCGAGCGGCTAAAACTCTTCTCGCATCTCGCCAACGTGGGCGACGCCAAGTCGCTGGTCATCCATCCCGCCTCGACCACGCACGCCCAGCTCGACGCAACGGCCCTCAAGGAGGCGGGGATCGGCGAGGGCATGATCCGCCTCTCGGTCGGCCTGGAAGATCCCGACGATCTTTTGGACGATCTCGGCCAGGCGTTGCGCGCCGCGGCGAAAGGCTGACCGTGAAGCTCACCGTCAACGGCCGCACCGTCTTCGCCACGACAGGCGGCACCGACTTCGACCCGGCCAAGCCTGCCGTCGTGTTCCTGCACGGCGCGGGCTTCGACCGCACGGCGTGGCGCCTGCAGACACGCTGGTTCGCCCACCATGGGCGGAGCGTGCTGGCGATCGACTTTCCGGCCCATGGCTGGTCCGAAGGGCCGGCGCTCGACAGCATCGCCGCCATGGCCGACTGGACCGCGGCGCTACTCGACGCAGCGGGGCTCAGGAACGCCGCGCTGGTCGGCCATTCGATGGGCGGCCTGGTGGCGGTCGAGACCGCCGCGCGTTTCCCCGACAAGGTGCGCGCCCTCGGGCTGTGCGGCGTGGCGGCCGAGATGCCGGTGCACCCCGAGATGCTGGAGTCCGCCAAGGCGAATACCCTCAAGGTCCAGGAGCTGATGACGTTCTGGGGCATGGGCAATGCCCTGCACAAAGGCGGCATGGTCTCGCCCGGCCTGTGGCTGCGACGCGAATCGCTGGCCGTCCTGTCGGGCAACAAGCCCGGCGTCATCCATGCCGATCTCGCGGCGTGCAACGCCTACAAGGGCGCCCTCGCGCGCGCGGCGCAGGTGAAATGTCCGACGGTGCTCGTGCTGGGCGACGGCGATCTCATGACGCCCGCCGCCAAGGCCAAACCATTGGCCGCAGCCATTGCCGGCTCGCGCACCGTGGTGATCCCCAACAGCGGGCACTTCATGATCGTGGAGCGGCCCGACGAAACCCTCGAGGCCTTGAAGGCCGGTGTCTGAGCGCGTCGCCCTCGTCACCGGCTCGACCTCGGGCATCGGCGCTGCCATCGCTCGCCGTCTGGCGCGCGAAGGCTACGCGGTCGCGCTGCATGGCAGGCGCTCCGCCGACGCCGGTCGCGCGAAGGCGGCCGAGCTGCCGGGCGCCAGCTATCATCAGGCCGACCTGGGCGATGACGCCGCGACACGCGATCTTGTCGCCGCGGTCGTCAAGCATCACGGACGACTCGACGTGCTGATCAACAACGCCGGCGAAGCCATCCGCATCCCGCATACCGACCTCAAGGCGGCCACGCCGGCCGTCTGGCGGCGCATGCTCGACATCAACCTGATCGCACCTTTCGTGCTGACGGCCGAGGCGGAGCCCGCGCTGCGCAAGTCGGCCGAGAGCGGCCGCCCGGCCAGCATCGTGAACATCGGCACCCATGCCGGCGCGCGGCCGAAGGGCGCCTCCATTCCCTACGCCACGGCCAAAGCCGGCCTGCATCACGCCACGCGCCTGCTGGCGCTGGCCTTGGGACCGGCGATCCGGGTCAACTGCGTGGCGCCCGGCCTTGTCGAGACGGCCATGGGCGCGGACTGGCCCGAGGCGACGGCGCTCTGGAACACCAAATCCGCCATGCGACGCGCGGCCCGGCCGGAGGACATCGCCGATCTGGTGGCCGCGCTGGTCGGCAACGACTACGTTACCGGAGAGATCGTCATCGCCGATGGTGGGCTGAACCTCACCTAGCCAGACACGGAGGAAACCATGAACGTCCAGACCTTGCCGCCGGGCTACAAGACCGCGCCATGGACGCCGCCTGAAAAAATCACCGGCGCCATGCTGGCCGAAGCGACGAGCAAACTGATCGAACTTCTGCGCATCCGCACCCAGCCGATCGGCATGCGGCTGTTCGAGGATCCGGCCGACATGGACAAGATCCAGGGCGTGCGCAAACCGACCGACGGCATGAAGTTCACCATGTGCCAGATGGTGACACAGTCGCGCTGGTACGGTTTCACGCTCGGCATCACCGTCGACAATACGCGCGGCGGCAATTGCGGCGGCGTGGTCGGGCTCAATCATCCCGGCGAGGGCTTCCTGTCGGGCGACCACATGAACGGCGTGTGGTTCGGCAACAAGGAGGCCTCGGCCGCGCACCAGGCGCAGATGCCGCGGGTGCCCGACGGCAAGTATAACGGCCTGGTCGTGTCGCCGCTGCGCTCGGCGCGGCTCGATCCGCCGGACATCTGCCTGTTCTACGGCTCGCCCGGCCAGATGATCTATTTCATCAACGGCCTGCAGTTCCACCGCTACCGCCGCTACGACTTCACGGTCACGGGCGAGAGCGCCTGCGCCGATTCGTGGGGGCGCGCGCTGGCCACGCGGCAAACCTCGCTGTCGCTGCCCTGCTATGCCGAGCGCCGCTACGGCGGCGTGGCCGACGACGAGCTTCTGATGGCCTGCCCGCCCGACGAGTTCCTGCGTGCCATCGAGGGCATGGGCCATCTCGGCAAGAACGGCCTGCGCTATCCGTTCCCGCCCTACGGTGCGGCGATGGATCCCGCCTTCGGCATGGCCAAGAGCTACGGCTGACATGCTCTATGTCGTGGCCTGGCCAGTGCTGGCCGAGGCCGACGACACCGCCCTGCGCCGGCTCCGGGCGCAGTACCACCCGCGCGAGGCCCCTCTGATCGGCCCGCACTTCACCCTGGTGTTCGGCGCCGCCGCTTCGCAGGAGGCGAAGCTGCGCGACGCTCTCGATGGGCTCGCGGGCCGGCGGCCGTTCTGGTTCGTGCTCGACCGCCTGGTCCGCCACGACATGACGCCGCCCTCGCGGGCAGCCTACCTCTATGCGGTACCGGCCGACGGCGGCGCCGAACTCACAAATCTCTATGAAGAACTCAACCCGATGGCGGGCGGCGAACCGTTCGAGCCGCACATCACCCTGGGGCTGTTCGATCGCGCCGCCGACGCCGAGCAGGTGGCCCGCATCGTCGAGCGCCAGCACCTGCCCATGCACGGCCGGATCGAGGAACTGGCGCTGTTGCGCCGCGGCAGCGACGCGCTTGAAGTCGTGAAGAGCGTCCGGCTCTAGTGCCAGAGCGGCGGCAACGGCGGCAGGCGGACGTTGCCGGGCCGCGCCACGATGCCGAACCGCGCCAGGGTCTCGCGCACTTCGCGCGGCGCGCGCAGGCTCGGGCCCACGGTGTCGAGGCCGCCCAGCCGCAGGACACGCTCCAGCACCTTCTGCCAGCGCTCGGATTCGGCCGGGAAGCGGTGGATCTCGACCTGCCGCGATTCGTCGATGCCGGCCTTGGCCTTGGCGATGTTGAGGGCGAGCTGCAGGCCGCCCAGCTCGTCGACCAGGCCGGCCTTCTTGGCGTCGTCGCCGGAGAGGACGCGGCCGCGGGCCGCCGCATCGAGCCTGGCGCCATCGAGCTTGCGGGCTTCGCCGACCTGGCGCGTGAATTCGGCGTAGATCGCGTCGAGCTCGCGCGATACCGCCGCGCTCTGCGCCGGCGTGGGCGCCTGGAACGGCGAGTACATCCCGGCATTGGTGCCGATGCTCAGCCGATCGACCTTGACGCCGAGCGATGCCAGCAAGTCGGAGGCCACGGGCCAGATGCTGAAGACGCCGATCGAGGCGGTGATGGTGGTGGGCTGGGCGACGATGACGTCGCCGCGAATGGCCGCGAGGTAGCCGCCCGACGCCGCCACGTCGCCCATCGAGACGATCACCGGCTTGCCCGCCGAACGGGCGCGCCCCACGGCGTCGGCGATGGCATCGGCAGCGGGATAGGTGCCTCCTGGCGAATCGATGCGCAACACGATGGCGCGCACTTCCTTGGCCCGCGCCGCCTGGTCGAGCGCGTCGACGACGTCGTCGGCCGACGCCACGACGTCGTCGTCCAGCGGGCTGTCGCCACCCGCCCCGGACGTGATGGCGCCGCTGAGCCGCACCAGCGCCACGACCTCGCCATGCGGCTTGGGCCGCGATTCATCGGCGGCATACTCGGACAGGGCGACGAGATCGCGGCTCTTGGCCCGTGCCCCGACCTCGTCCAGCGCGTCGCTGCGATAGCCGATGCGGTCCACCAGGTTCTCCTGCCGCGCCCTCTCCGAATCGAACGGCACTGAATCGACAAGCTGACGCAGCTTGGCGGGCTCGATGTGCCGCTCGCGTGCCACGTCGCTCACGAACTGGCCGTACAGGCTTTCGAGAAGCTGCTGCAGGTTCTGGCGAGCCGGGCCGGTATAACCCGTCTCCAGGAACGTGTCGGGCGCGCTCTTGTACTCGTAGCGCTTGCCGCCTTCGATCTGCACGCCGATCTTGTCCAGACCGGTCTTGATGAACGGCGTTTGGACCGCGATGCCGGCCACCGCAAAACCGCCGCTCGGCTGCAGCCAGATCTGCTCCAGCGAGGAGGCGAGGTAATAGTCAGCGAAGTGCGTGCCGCCGCTGCCCAGCGATTCGGCAAAGCCGACCGCGAACTTGCCCTTGCCGCGGAAATGGGCGATCGCCTGGCGCAGCTCCTGCACGCGGGCGAGGCCCGCCGATTCGTCGCCGATATCGACGAACAGCCCGATCACCCGCGGGTCGTCCGCCGCCTGCCACAGAAGCTGCACGGTCTCGACGATGTCGCGCGAACCGCCGAACAGCCCGCCATGCAACAGGCCGGAAGACTTCGCTTCGGACGGCACGGTGCGCAGGTCGATCGACAGCACGATCGGCTGCGCCAGCGGCTTGGCTGCGAACGGGCCCGAGGCCACGAAAGCGGCAGTGCCACCGATCGCGATCAGGGTGAGGGCGCCCACGGTCGCGAGCAGGCCAACGATAAATCGCCACATGGCGAGTCTCCGTTCAGCTCTTAGGGTTTGACCAGATTCGGCCGGAACGTCCGCACGGCGTCAAGCATTGCCGAGGCCCGCGTGTCGAGCCCGTTGTCGCGCACCAGCACGGCCGTCGGCAGGCCGCGGATCGGCCTGAGGCCGTCATCGAAGCTCCACATCGACAAGCGAAGGTTGGCGGCGATGAAAGCCGGCGGGGCGATGCCGATTTCGAGCTGCGGCCGGAGCGCCAGCCGACGCAGCCGCGCCCATTGGATATCGTCCCAGGCGAAGCGCAGGTCGCGGCCGAAGCCCAGGGCGATGCCGTCGCGGTCGATGACGATCTGGGGCCGGCGGTTGCGATAACGGCTGATGCCGACAAACACGTAGTAGGCCATGGCCACGGCCAGCAGGCTGAACAGCACGAAGCGCGGGTCGTTCGTCGACAGCGTTGGCGCATTGGCCGGATGGGTGACGAAATGCAGGATCGCCACGCTGATCATGCCGGCCGAGACGACCGCCATGCTGATGTTGTGCAACGATCCATAGCGCGCCTCGACAGGCTTGGCGGCAGCCACCCCGCGGCCTCAGCCGCACTGCGCGCGGTGGCGCAGCAGATGGTCGGCCAGCACGCACGCCACCATCGCCTCGGCGACCGGCGTGGCGCGCAGGCCGACGCAGGGATCGTGGCGGCCCTTGGTGCGCAGTTCGACCTCGTTGCCGAAACGGTCGATGCTGCGCACCGGCGAGAGGATGGAACTGGTGGGCTTGACGGCCAGCCGGCAGACGATGTCCTGCCCGGTCGAGATGCCGCCCAAAATGCCGCCGGCGTGGTTGCTGAGGAAGATGGGCGCGCCATCCTTCATGCGCATCTCGTCGGCATTGTCCTCGCCGCTCATGGCAGCGGTGGCGAAGCCGTCGCCGATCTCCACGCCCTTCACGGCATTGATGCTCATCAAGGCCTTGGCGAGATCGGCATCGAGCTTGTCGTAGACCGGATCGCCCAGCCCGACAGCGATGCCCGAGGCCACGACCTCGATCACCGCGCCGCACGAGCTGCCGCGCTTGCGCACGTCGTCGAGATAGCCCTCCCAGCCCTGCGCGGCCTGGCGGTCGGGACACCAGAACGGGTTGTCGGCGGTGGCCGCCCAGTCCCATTTGGCGCGATCGATCTTCTGGGTTCCGAGCTGCACCACGGCGCCGCGGATGCTGGCGTCGTCACCCAGGATCTTGCGGGCAATGGCGCCCGCGGCGACCCGCACGGCGGTCTCGCGCGCCGACTGCCGGCCGCCGCCTCGATAGTCGCGCACGCCGTATTTCTTGAGGTAGGTGTAATCGGCGTGGGAGGGACGGAACTTGTCCTTGATCTCCGAATAGTCGCGCGAACGCTGGTCGACATTGTCGATGTGCAGCGCGATCGGCGTGCCGGTGGTGACGCCTTCGAACACGCCGGACAGGATCCTGACCGTGTCGGGTTCCTGGCGCTGGGTGACGAAGCGCGACTGGCCGGGCCGGCGCTTTTCCATCCACACCTGGATATCGGCTTCGCTGAGCGGCAGGCGCGGCGGCGTGCCGTCGACCACGCAGCCGATCGCCGGACCGTGGCTTTCGCCCCAGCTCGTGAACCGGAAGAGCGTGCCGAAACTGTTGCCGGCCATGGCTGCCGGCCTCCGCCTTACTCGCCCTCGAAATTGCCGAGCAGCTCGGCGATCTGCTTGGCCGACGAGGTCTTGATCATGCCGACGACGTGGTAGCCGCCATCGACATGCATGATTTCACCGGTCATGCCGGTGCCGAGGTCGGACAGCAGGTAGAGAGCGGCGTTGCCGACTTCCTCCTGCGTGATGTTGCGCTTGAGGGGCGAGTTGAGCTCGTTCCACTTCAGTATGTAGCGCCCGTCGTTGATGCCGGCGAAAGCCAGCGTCTTGATCGGACCGGCGGAGATGGCATTGACCCTGATCTTCTGCTCGCCGAGGTCGGCCGCCAGGTAGCGCACGCTCGCCTCGAGCGCGGCCTTGGCCACGCCCATGACGTTGTAGTGCGGGATCACCCGCTCGGCGCCGTAGTAGGTGAGGGTGAGGATGCTGCCGCCGTTCTTCATCAGCGGCACGGCGCGCTGCGCCACCGCCGTCAGGGAATAGCAGCTCACATTCATGGTGAGCTGAAAGTTCTCGGGCGAGGTGTCGAGGTAGCGGCCCCGCAGCTCGTCCTTGTTGGAAAAGGCGATGGCATGGACCAGGAAATCGATGCCGCCCCACTTCTTCTCGATCTCGGCGAAGGTGGCGTCGATGCTTGCCGCGTTGGTGACGTCGCAGGGCTCGATGATCTCGGCGCCGATCGAGTTGGCCAGCGGCCGGACGCGCTTCTCCAGGGCCTCGCCCTGGAAGGTGAAGGCCACCTTTGCCCCTTGCTCGTGGCAGGCCTTGGCGATCCCCCAGGCGATCGAGCGCTCGTTGGCGACGCCCATGACGAGGCCCTTTTTTCCGGCCATCATTTGTGCAGCAGCGATCATGGGTCGTTCTTAGCGGGGTAAGCCTATTGGGACAAGATGCCGGTGGTCTCGCCGCCCACAGCCCCTCATATTGTGGTCATGATTCGGGAAAAGTCCGATCCGCTGGCGCTTTTTGGCGAATGGTACGAGGAGGCCGCCAAGAGCGAGCCCAACGATCCCTCGGCCATGAGCGTGGCCACGGTCGGGCCGGACGGCACGCCGTCGCTGCGCATGGTGCTCCTGAAGGGCTATGACGCCGAAGGCTTCGTCTTCTACACCAACACTGAAAGTCGCAAGGGCCTGCACCTGCTGGCGCAGCCCAAGGCGGCGCTGCTGTTTCACTGGAAGTCGCTGCGTCGCCAGGTGCGCCTGGAAGGGCCGGTATCGCCGACCACGCCCGAGGAGGCCGATGCCTATTTCGCGACGCGCGCCCGCGGCAGCCAGATCGGCGCCTGGGCGTCGGACCAGTCGCGGCCGCTCGAGAGCCGTTTCGCGCTGGAGAAGCGCGTGGCGGAAGCCACCGCCAAGCATGTCATCGGCAAGGTGTCGCGGCCTCCGCACTGGTCGGGTTTCCGCCTAAAACCGCTCCTGATCGAGTTCTGGCAGGATGGCGCGTTTCGCCTGCACGACCGGCTGGAATACCGCCGCGCCGCGCCAGGCGAGCCCTGGACGACACGGACCCTCTATCCCTGAGGCGACGATGGCGATCGAGCCACAGCGCCTGATGCGGCTCGCCACCATCGCCTCGATGGCGGTGGCGGTCATCCTGATCGTTGCCAAGCTGGCAGCCTGGTGGGTCACCGACTCGGTGAGCATGCTGTCGTCGCTGGTCGACACCTCGCTCGACTTCGTGGGATCGCTGGTGACGTTCTTCGCCGTCCGCCAGGCCCTGATCCCGGCCGACGCCGACCACCGCTTCGGCCATGGCAAGGCCGAGGCCCTGGCTGGCCTCGTACAGGCCGGCTTCATCGCCGCCTCGGGCGGCGCCCTGCTGCTGGCGGTGGGCGAGCGCCTGATCAATCCGCATCAAGTGCGCGAGGAGCAGGTCGGCCTGCTGATCAGCGGGCTGGCGGTCGTGCTCACGCTCGGCCTGGTGGCGTTCCAGCGCTACGTCGTGAAGCGCTCCGGCTCGATCGCCATCGGTGCCGACATGGCGCACTACAAGACCGACCTGGTGGCGACCGTCGTCACCGGCGTCGGGCTCTATGTCTCCGGAAGGCTCGACCAGCCGCTGATCGACAGCAGCGTGGCCGGACTGGTGGCGCTCTACCTCGTTCACGGCGCCTGGAAAGTCGGTCGCGACTCGCTCGACGTGCTGATGGACCGCGAGCTGCCGGACGAGGAGCGACGGCGGATCCTCGACATCGCGCGCAGCCATCCCGAGGTCCGCGGCGTGCACGAGCTGCGCACGCGATCGGCGGGCCTCACGAAGTTCATCCAGCTTCATGTCGTCCTCGACCCGACGATGCCGCTCGGCAACGCCCATGTCGTCGGCGACCGCATCGAAGCCATGCTGCGCGAGGCCTTCCCGCAGGCCGAGATCATCCTGCATGTCGACGGCTGGGACGATCGCGAACTGCGCGGGCCCGCGGCCTGACCATGAGCCGGCAGCCCGCCTTCGTCGTCGAGGATCAGTCGGAGACGATCGTCTTCCTCGAAGCGCATCTGTCGCCGGCGAAGCGCATCGACACGCATGGTGCCGTGGTCTTCCTCGCCGGCGAGCGTGCCTACAAGCTGAAGCGCGCGGTGAAGTTTCCCTACATGGATTTCTCGACGGTCGACCGGCGCGCCGCGATGTGCGCCGCCGAGATCGAGATCAACCGCCAACTTGCACCGGAGATCTATCTCGGCACGGCGCCGGTGCGGCGCGGCCGCGACGGCAAGCTGGCGCTGGGTGAAGTCGGCGAGAGGGCGGCCGATGCCGTCGACTGGCTGGTCGTCATGCAGCGCTTCGACGAGGACGGCCTGCTCGACCGCATGGCCGAGCGCGGCGCCCTGACGCCCGAATTGATGACCGCGCTGGGCGCCCGCGTTGCCCGCTTCCATGACGGACTCGCGCCGATCAGAGCGGGCTTCTGCACGCCCGACGACTATCGCCACTCGGTGGCGGCCGACGTCCGCCAGATGCGCGAGGCCGGCGACCGGCTCGATCCGCCGACCAGCGAGGCTCTGGCCGAGACGATGCCCGCGGCGCTGGAGCCCCATATGGAGCTGGTGGCCCGCCGCGTGGCGGCCGGCGCGGTGCGCCGCTGCCATGGCGACCTGCACCTGCGCAACATCGTCATGCTGGGCGATGAACCGGTGCCGTTCGACGCCATCGAGTTCTCCGAGCGCATCGCCAATATCGACGTGCTCTACGACCTGTCGTTCGCCCTGATGGACCTTTGCGAGCGCAGGCTCGGGCCGCTGGGCAACCGCCTGCTGAACGAGTGGCTGTGGCGCATCGCCGAGTTGGCCGACGCCCCGCACGAGGAGGCACTCGCCCTGTTGCCGATGTTCCTGTCGCGGCGCGCCTCGATCCGCGCCTTCGTCGATGCCCAGGCGGCGGCGGTGGGCGGCGCCGACGCGACACGCGCCCGCGACTACCAGAAGGTGGCGCTGTCCTTCCTGCGACCGGCGCCGCCACGGTTGGTGGCGATCGGCGGCCTGTCGGGCAGCGGCAAGACCACCTTGGCCCTCAGCCTGGCGCCGGAGATCGGCCGCGCGCCGGGCGCCGTCGTGGTGCGCAGCGACGTCGAGCGCAAGCGGCGGGCAGGGATCGCCCTGGAAGAGCGCATGCCGGCTGGCAGCTATACGCCGCACGCGTCCGCCGCGATCTATGCGGCTTTCCTGGCCCGCGCCGAACGCGTCCTGCGGGCGGGCCACAGCGTCGTGCTCGATGCCGTTTTCGCCCGCGAGGACGAGCGCGCCGATGCCGAAGCGCTGGCGCTCAAGGTCGGCGTCCCATTTGAGGGTATTTGGCTCGATGTCCCGAAGGAGGTGGCGCAGGCGCGGGTGGCGAGCCGCAAGGCCGACGCATCGGACGCCACGCCGGCGGTCGTCGAGCGCCAGTTCGGCTACGACCTGGGACGGATCACGTGGCAGCGGCGTCATGGTCTTGCGGATCGTGGCTCGCCGGCGCCCTCGTGACTGGCGCCGAATTTCCGGTATTTCCGGTATTTCCGGCGGTCGATTTCGGGGCGCCGGGCCTTTCTGTTTTCGAGTAACAGAACCTCGGCCAATTTCCGCAATTTCCGCAAGCGCTACGCCAATCACGGCGGGCGTCTCCAGCACGTGCCAGTTTGCACAGGGTAGGTCGGCCGCCGGACATGGCGATGCTCCTCGGTTTGCGGCCGAGCAGACATAAGTGCAACTATAGTAAAAGTCAAGTTATACTTTTAAACAGCCAGTCCCAGTAAATGCGTGCCATGCGGCGCAGAAACTCGAGGCGCCGCGCCGGTCGGTGCGGGCAGCCTTATCGTCCGCCTTCGCCGATCAGGATCTCCTCGGAGACTCTGCCGGTCAGCTCTTCTTCCTCGTCCAGCAGGCGCTTCTTGCGCCAGCCGCCATGCAGGTAGATTCCCGCGGTCAGGAGCGTGATGAGGACGTTGGTCACCGGCACAGACCAATAGAGGCCCTCGGCTCCGAGGGACGTGTGCCTGGACAGCACGTAGGCCAGCGGGAATTGCAGCACCCATTGCGACACGATCGTCACCATCATGCTGATCACCATGTTGCCCGAGGCGCGAAATACGCCGGTCAGCGCAAATTGCGCGCCCATGAAGCCCCAGGACAGTGCCA
>Ga0193726_1001043_pt1 | contig 23909 bp, 23 predicted proteins | sample H2c1metaG_FD_144928 | JGI IMG/M metagenome (GOLD analysis project Ga0193726, IMG submission 144928) | Soil microbial communities from a riparian zone of the East river system, Colorado, United States - H2c1 | ecosystem: Environmental > Terrestrial > Soil > Riparian zone | place: USA: East River...
CGATGTAGGAGTGGAAGTACTTACGCGATATTCGCGCCAATTAGCAGCGGCGGCAATTCCATCAGGCTATCCAGCAGCACGTCTGGCGGATGCTGCGCCAGGCGATCGCTGCCTAATCCGTAAGTCACGCCGCAGGCCCAGGTGTTCGCGTTGCGTGCGGTTTGCACGTCCACTTCTGAATCGCCGATCATCATCGCTTCGCGCGGTGAAACCCCAAAATCCGCCAGCAGAAGTTGCATTCCCATCGGGTCAGGCTTTTTGCGCTCAAAACTATTCCCGCCGTATACAAATTTGAAATATGCTGAGAGGCCTAGTCCGTCCAAAATCTTCTCGCTGAAGCGCACCGGCTTGTTGGTCAGCACGGCCATTGGAAAATGCGCGAGCGCGGCCAGTCCTTCGCGGACGCCGGGATACGTCACTGTGTTATCCAGCATGTGCTCGCGGTAGTAGCCGAGGAAATGTTCCAATCCTCGTTGGCAATCATCTTCTGATGCGCCAGGACCGAGCACTTTTCGGATTAACGTCGGCGCGCCGTTGCCCACGTAACTAAAAATAATTTCGTGTGGAATTGGGGGACGCTTCATGTGCTCGAGGGTTGCGGCGACAGAAAGCGCGAGATCGAGCGCGGAATCAATCAGCGTGCCATCCAAATCGAATACGAGCACACGCACTGCATGAAAAGTTTTTTGTAAGTTGCGATCCATGTTAAGTAGGCTTTCGTTACGTAAAATTCTATTGTAGCGGAACTGGCTTCGCACATCTAACCGGGCGCGATTTCGATCAGCCTGCTAGAATGTTTTTCGGCGACAAAAATCCCATAAATCGAGCGAGAGATTAATGGCCCAACTGTTCCCATTCCGCGCATACCGCTACAATCCGGCAAAAACCGATCCCGCGCGCGTGTTGACGCAGCCCTACGACAAGATCACTCCAGAAATGCAGAAGCGTTACGCAGCATCTAGCCCTTATAACTTGATCACCGTGGAAAAAGGCCCCACTCGCGAGGACGACACTTCGCCAATCGACGTTTACGATCGCGCCGCACGAGTCGTGGACGATTGGATCACCGCGAAAATTTTGGTGCAGGATCCTTCGCCGACTTTCTACGCATACTTTCAGGAATTTGAAGTCCCCGGCACTACGCAGCATCACATTCGCAAAGGCCTAATCGCGCTCAGCCGCTTGGAAGACTATTCCGCCGGCGTCGTTTTCCGTCACGAACAAACACTTGCCGGTCCGAAAGCGGATCGCCTTGAACTATTGCGCCGCACGCGCGTGCACACCGGTCAACTTTTTATGCTGTATGACGATCCTGTCCGCCGGCTGGACGCAATTCTTGAAGGTGTTTCGCAAAAGCCGCCCACGATGGACATGCGCGACGAATTCGGAGTCGTCCATTATATTTGGCGAATCGACGATGAACGATCTATCTCGACGATTCAGTCAGTGATGGTAGACAAAAAACTCGTGATCGCCGATGGCCACCACCGTTACGAAACCGCGCTCGCATATCGCGACGAACAGCGCGCGAAGCACGGCGCTGCAAATCCTGATGCCGACTACGAAAAAGTGATGATGACGCTCGTAAATTCGCACAGCAAGGGTCTGACGATTTTGCCGACGCATCGTGTTGTGGCGGGCCTGCCGAAATTTAATTTCGCCGTGCTACTGAAGCAACTCTCTGAGTTTTTCGACGTCCGCGAAGTTCCGCTCGAAGGCGCCGCTGCTCGACGCGCTTCAATCGCCCGAGAACAACTTGCGTTCGCCGGCGCATCCGGCCGCGCGATTGGCGCGTATGGTGGCGGCGATACGTTGACGCTGCTCGTCCTGAAACAGGACGCTGATCTCGCGAAGGCGCTTCCGAACGCATCGCCGCGTCAGCGTGAACTCGACGTAGTTCTGCTGCACGATTACATTCTCGATAAAGGTTTGGGCATCAGCGCGGAAGCCGTGCGCCAGGAAACCAACACGCGCTACGAACGTGAAACCGCAGCGGCGATGTCCGCAGTTGTTGAAGGACGAGCGCAAGTCTGCTTCCTGCTGAATCCGGTACGCGTTGAACAAGTAATGCAGATGGCGCTGGCTGACGAAGTGCTGCCGCAAAAATCCACGGATTTTTATCCGAAAATGTTAAGCGGCGTTACGATTTATCGGCTTGAGAAATAGATCAGCAAAAAAGTTCGCAGGAAACTAGAAGCGGGTCGGAATTGTGGGTCGCGGCTTCAGCCGCGACATTAGCTCACCCCAAGATGGGCTTTTGCCCCTGAAGCAACGAGCACGCAGGTCAACGCAGCACGCTCCGCGAAACTTCGCAGAGCGCGCCGCGCCAATCAGCGTCAATCTTGATTAATTACTTGCTGAAGCTTCGGATGGCAGCCGCTTCGGAATCGTACACGTCGAAAACGGTGAGCAGCTTCGTAACCTGAAGCACTTCCTGGAACTTTGAGCCGAGGTTGCTCAAGCGCAGTCCCGCGCCCTGCGACTTCGCGCTGTGATGCGACGCCACCAACGTGCCCAAACCGGCGCTGTCGATGTACGTTACGTTGTCCATATTCAGCACGATTTTCTTCTGGCCCTTGGCCAGCAGAGCCTTCACTGTTTCGCGCAATGCGTTGCTCTCTTCTCCGAGCACAATGCGTCCTTCAAGCGCGATTACCGCTACTCCGTCCATCTCCCGCTGAGTTACCTTCAGTGCCACGATCGACCCTCCTCATATGGCCGGCTAATTCTGAACCTCTTGGACTCCGGCGTCATCCCAAAAGTTCCCGGCGCAATCACCGGGCTAAATTCGCAATCAATAGTAATCAGAGCACGACATATAATAACCGCAAAAGGTGCATATCAGCTTGCACTTTCGTGCCGTAAGCTTTTCCGAACACACCGGACAGAACGACAACGCGTGTTCCGTTTCAATCGGGGGTACTTGCGCGAATGTCGCCGCCACCGGCGCTTTATCTTCAGTGATTCTCACGGCTCGAAGTTTATAGCACAACCCGGCTGGAGTGGGAAGTGCAGCAAGCAACAGTGCCTTACCAGCACCGATTGAGTAGCCCCGACATTCCTGTCGGTGCAAACTTGTGCTCTCTCAAATCGATCTTAAAAAAACTGCCTCAGACAGAAAAGTCGGAGCTACTCGCGCTACTGCGGTTTGAACGGCTCCGGCATAAAAAATCCGGCCTCGCGCGGCAATCCTGCGCGTTCAAACTGTATCGTGGTATGAGAAATTTTGAAGTCGTCCGCCAGCTTCGAGCGAACTTTTTGCAAAAGCATCTCGCACTGTTCCAGATGCATATCCGGAATACTTAGATGGCAGGACAGCGCGTAAAGATCCGTCCCCAGCGTCCAGATATGAATGTCGTGAACTTCCTGCGCGCCCGAAGTGGCTAGAATCGCCTTCGCGACTGTTTCCAATTCCATGCCGCGCGGCAATCCTTCCAACAAAATGTGCGAAGCCTCGCGCAAAATTCCAATGCTGGACCACAACACCATCGCGCCAATCGCCGCGCCCAGCAACGGATCCAGCCACTGAGCCGCGGTTGCTCGGATTACTAACGCGCCGACAAGAATGGCGATATTGGAAAGCGCGTCGCCCAAATTGTGAATAAAAATCGCGCGCACATTTAAGTCGTGGCGTCCACGCACAACAGCCAATGTGATACCGCTATTGATCACCAACGCGACCACGGAAATCGCCATCATGATTCCAACGTGCACAGGTTCCGGATGGCGGAAGCGCTGCCACGCCTCGTAGAACAAAAATCCCGAAATGAAAACCAGAATGATTGCGTTGATAAACGCCGCGAGAGTTCCAACGCGATGATAGCCAAAAGTTTTTTCGTCGTTCGCAGGACGCTCCGCCACACGCATCGCAATCCACGCAATCGCCAGCGAAGGCACGTCCGTTAAGTTGTGCACCGCGTCGCTAATCAGCGCGATGGAATGGCCCATCACGCCGCCGGTCAGTTCCACGGCTACTAGCAGCAACGACGCCGCAACTGCTCCGGCCATTACTCCAGAGCCGGGCATCGGATGCGCGTGACCCGCATGGCCATGGCTGTGCCCGTGATCATGTGCGTGGCCGTGAGCGTGATCGTGCATCGCGGTATTCTACTATGCTCCTTTGTTTGCGCGTCCGATCAAGATGACCGAGATTGCGATTTCGTCCACAGTAATTCCAGAGTAAGATGATCGCAGATTTTCCTGCACCAAAATAACTCAACGGCGGAAGATGCAACGATGCGCTCGCAACTCCTCATCCTTCTAACTGCTCTTTCCGTCGCAACTATCTGCGCTAGTACGCTGAAATCAACGCAACGCGAATCGCCCGCACCACAAGCATCTTCTTCATCCGTTACGAAACAAAAGTCCCACTTCGTCGGTTCAGAAAATTGTCGCAAGTGCCATGAACCGCTCTATCAAAGCTGGAAACAAACGCGCATGGCCAACGTTGTGCGCGATCCGAAAGAACATCCCGAAGCTGTGCTCGGCGATTTCTCGCATCCAACGGCCGACGTAAATTTCGATCTTAGCCAGGTCGCGTTCGTCTACGGCAGCCGCTGGAAACAGCGCTACTTCACCAAGCGCGGCGATGATTATTTTGTTTTGCCGGCGCAGTGGGACATCAAACACAATCGCTGGCTTCCCTTCCACGTTGCCGACGGCAGTGATTGGTGGACTAAGTTCTATCCGACCAGCAATTTTGAACACCCTACCGGTCCTCTCTGCGACGGTTGCCATTCCTTGAATTACAATCTCGAAACAAAACAAGTTACCGAATGGAATGTGGCCTGCGAAAAATGTCACGGCCCCGGCAGCGAACACGCCGCGCATCCCACGCGCACAAATATCGTGAATCCCGCGAAGCTTGACGTTGTCCGCGCGAATGACACCTGCATGCAATGCCACACTCAGGGACGCCCGCTAACAATTCCAACGCAGGGAAAATATGTTGATTGGCCGGTGGGCTATCAACCGGGCGATCGCCTCGCCGATTTCTGGAGCCTTGAAGAAAGTCGCCTGGGCACACAGGATTTTTACTACTACGCCGACGGCACCGCCCACAAGAATCGCATGCAGGGAAATGATTTCGTGCAGAGTGTGATGTATCACCGCGACATGAGCTGCTTCAATTGCCACGATGTGCACAGTAATAAAAATATTTCAAATCTAAGAAAGACTGGAAATGATCTCTGCATGGCATGCCACGGGCCCAATGGCTCGGCAGGTCCAGCAAGTTTGAAAGGATCCATTACGGACCATACGCATCACGCCGCGAACAGCCCCGCCAGCCAATGCACCGCATGCCACATGCCAAAGATCGAGCAAACATTGGGCGACAACATGGTCAGCGCGCACACTTTCCAATTTATTTCTCCGCGCCTGACCGAACAATTCAAGATTCCAAATCCCTGCACGACTTGCCACTCGGATAAGTCCAATCAATGGGCGCTGGACCAGCTCAAAACCTGGCAGACAGTTTCTCCGTGGCGCGTTGCGCGTTAAACAAACTCACGACAAAGTTTCATGCTATGTAACCCGCTTCCCTTCGCTCTCATCCAACCAACATGCAAAAGCGAAAACTAGGAAATTCCGGAATTGAAGTTGCCCCGCTCGGTTTCGGCGGCAATGTTTTTGGCTGGACGGCCGACGAGCCTACATCCTTCAAATTGCTCGACACATTCGCGGCCGCCGGCTTCAATCTAATTGATACCGCCGACACATATTCCGGTTGGGTGCCCGGTCATCAAGGCGGCGAGTCCGAAACCATCATTGGCAAATGGCTTGCGCGGACGGGAAATCGCAAGAATATGATCATCGCCACAAAAGTCGGAATGAAAATGCCTTCCGGCAAAGAAGGCCTTTCCAAATCGCACATTCTGGAATCAGCGAACGAATCGCTGAAACGCCTTCAGACCGATTACGTCGATCTCTACCAATCCCACATTGACGATCAGAAAACTCCGCTTGACGAAACTCTCGAAGCGCACGCGGAATTAATGAAGAGCGGAAAAGTTCGCGCGATTGGAGCTTCCAACTACACTGCCGAACGTTTGACGGAAGCGCTCGACGTCAGCGCGAAACACGGACTGCCCGCATACCAGTGCCTGCAGCCGCAATACAATCTGCATACTCGCGCCGATTTTGAATCCAAACTTCAGCCACTTTGCGTGGCACGCGGCATCGGCGTGATCCCATATTTTTCACTGGCAGCTGGATTTCTTACCGGCAAGTATCGTTCGGAAGCGGATCTCACGAAAAGTGGTCGCGGCGGCCGAGTAAAACAATATCTGAACGAGCGCGGCTTCCGAATTCTAGCTGCCCTTGATCAAATCGCGAAGGAAACAAATTCCAATCCGGCAACAGTCGCTCTCGCCTGGCTGATGGCGCGTCCTGGAATTACAGCCCCGCTTGCGAGCGCAACAAATCAGGAACAATTAAATGATCTGATTAGCGCGCCGGATCTGCATCTCGACCCCGCCGCAACAGCCGTTCTCGACCACGCAAGCGCCTAACGCGCCGCCTGAATCGCGGAGCTTCCCGAATTCGCCACGCCGCGCGCGGGAATTTTCGTGCCGATACTCTTAGCCGGCGCGTCTTCCATCTGCCACTTTTGAGCCAATCGCCCCAACTCCGCCAGCACCTTCTGAATGTCCTTCACGCGCTTAGTGAGTCCATACGTCACTTCCGGCGGAATCGTCGGCTTGTAATCGCGATAGAGAAATCCCTTCTCTTCCAACGCCCTCAGACGTTCCGTTAACACGCGCGACGAGATTCCCACCACGCTTCGCCGCAGCGCGCCAAATCGAGTTGGCCCGTTATGGCTCAGCGTCCAAAGGATATGCAGCGTCCAGGGACGCGTCAGCGTCTCCAGCAGCCCACCAATCGGGCAAACGTGCTCGGCGGCGGGCCCATCCCCGGCGCATAACTTCTCACTTGCCTTGCTCGATTTCGCCATATCCGCATCCTCCCGCGTTACTTGGTTACTATAAAGTGCCTACTTTACAAATCCTAGTAGTTATTTATAGTAAGCAGATGAGACAAGTATACCACCTACGATCGTTCAGCGCAAAACAAAACGGTATACGCGTCACAAATTGGAGGCTTTATGAACCTGCTTCACATTGATTCCAGCGCACGCGCCAGTTCGGAATCCCGCAAGCTAACCGCGCGATTCGTTCAGGACTGGAAACTTGAAAATCCAACGGGAACGGTCACGGTGCGTGATCTCGCCACCAGTTCGCTTCCCCACATTACGGACACGTGGTCGGCAACTTATGGCGATCCCGCCAACCTAACTCCGGAGCAGCGTGAATATCTCGCCGTCTCCGACGAACTGATTGAAGAACTCCGCGCGGCTGACACCGTCGTGATTGGCGCGCCAATGTACAACCACATGATTTCGTGGGAACTGAAAGCCTGGATCGATCAAGTCATGCGAATGGGCAAAACGTTCGTCTATGGCTCGAACGGCCCTCAAGGATTGCTAACCGGCAAACGCGCCGTGGTAATCACCGCACGCGGCGGCAGCTATCCTGCAGGATCTTCACGCGCAGCGGCAGATTTTCAAGGCCCATACCTGCGCCACATTCTCACAACGATGGGCTTTTCCGACGTGACGTTTATTCACGCCGAAAATGTGATGGGTCCGCAAGCCGAAGCCTCGCGAGCCGGCGCAATCGAGGCAATCCACGATGTAATCGCTGCTCATGCAAACGGCGAGCCACACGAGATGGCTGGCTCGTCGCAAGGCTGAGGGGATTTTGCACAGTTAAATTGTTCCACGCGAAACAATGCTGCACGGTGCGGCACATTGTCCGGCGGCTGGGCATAAGTCATGTAACGCGAACCAGTTGGCGGGTGCCAATTCGAATTGGCGTTCGGTTTCGATACAAAAACGCCTCATGTCCGCCACAAATAGGTCGTCAATTCAACGCTTTTCCACACCTGTACTTTTATTGCCCTCAAGTACTATGGCGCTCAACACGCCAAACTTTTACTCTATCGATACGACCAGAACGCTTGAATCCTGCTCACGAAGAGGCCCAAGTTGCGCGTTACAAGACGAGGCACTAATCCCGACGGTACAAAAGTTGAGCTGCGAAAGTCTCCGCGTTTCCCTGTCGCCGTTCCCATCGAGGCGAGCTGGCAAACTTCCGACGGCAAACCCATCAAGCAGGACGCCGTCGCTCGCCAGGTGAATATTCGCGGCGGATTTTTGGAAATGGCGAACTATCCTGAACTTGGCACCAGAATCACGCTGACAAATTTCCTTTCCGCTGAAACTCTTGATGCGCGCGTGCTCGCCACGCCCAATTCCCGCGCCGGAGTTTCCAACGGCATCATCATTGAACTGGTAGCTCCCAGCGATACTTTCTGGGGAGTGGATTTGCAGGTGAAGAAAACCGCCGTGGAATTACGCAAGCTGGAAACTTCTCTGCGCAATCAAGGAATTGATCTTCGTTTGCTAAAAGAATTTCGCGATGCGGTGGACTACATTCGCACCGCCGCCACAGTCGCCCAGCAATTGCGCGAACGTCAACTCGCAGGCCGCTCGGACGACGACGTTCTCGCGTTAATCGCCGGCGAACGCGCACGCCGCGCTACAAATCTTTGCCTCGAAGTCGCATCCGATATGGACGCCGCAAAATCCGCCAAGCAGCCGAAGGTCGTCGCCGAATCCTATCGCGGACTTCAACAGGCCTGCGATCGCCTGAAGCAACTTCTAAAGCGGCAGGAATCCGAGCATCGCGATTCCGATCGCAATGCACTCGAACGCCACGCGACTACTCGCGGTTAAACGCGCGGCCGATCACTCGCATAAATCAAAAGCGCACGCGTTACTTCTTATCAATCGAAAGCAATTCCACATCGAATATTAGTGTTGCGTTCGGCGGAATAATCCCGTTTCCAGCGCCGCGATCTCCGTAGCCGAGCTTCGGCGGAATTCGCAATTGTCGCTTGCCGCCCACTTTCATTCCCGGAATTCCGTCAACCCATCCCTGCACCACTTCGCCGGATGCCAGCTTAAACTTTAGCGGCTTATCGCGATCTACCGAACTGTCGACTTTCCTGCCGTTCTCCAGCCAGCCCGTGTAATTCACAGTGACCGTATTCCCCTTTTTTGCAGCGTCTCCCGTGCCTTCTGTAATTTCCCAGTAAAGTACTCCGGAGGATGTTTTCTGTGGCGCGCCCTCCACCACAGTCGGCTTACTCGTATCGACTTTTCCGCCCTGCGCGAAAAGCGCCGCAGCAGTCATGGCGAAAATCGAAATTAACATTGCGCGTCTTATCATTTCTGCTCCTTTGATCTGTTTCCCATCACTCTGCCACTTTAACGTGAATCAAAATTGGCAAATCACGTAGGGGCGGGTCTGCGACCCGCCCGCCTCCATTGCTTCAAATAATCTACTTCGCGCGCTTGCCTTCTTGGACGCACGTGCACTTGGGATGATAGTTTATGCTTAGCAATCGCGCACAGCATTCGCAAATTGCACAACCGCTACCAATGCTCATCTTCATCACCAACGACTACGCCGAACTCAGCCACGAAGCGGCGCGCATGATCGCCAATGCCATGCGCAAGAAGCCCGACCTGCGTCTTGGCTTCGCCACCGGTGACACGCAGCAAGGAATGTATCGCGAGCTAGTCCGCATGCACCGCGAAGGAGCTCTCGACTTCTCGCGCCTCATCACTTTCAACCTCGACGAATACATTGGCCTTCCCGCCGGACATCCGCAAAGTTTTCGCGCATCAATGCACAAAAGTTTGTTCGACCATGTGAACATCACCGCGTCACAAATTCATGTTCCGGACGGATCCCCGCGCGGCAATTTCGATGAAGTTTGTAAACAATACGAAGAAGAAATTCAACGTGCCGGTGGAATCGACCTGCAAATCGTCGGCATTGGCAAAGATGGCCACATCGGATTTAACGAGCCAACGTCCAGCCTCGCGTCACGCACGCGGCCGAAAACTCTCATGCAGCAAACCATCGAAGATAATCGCCACAATTTTCCAGCGGGAGATGAACCTCCGAGCGCCGCAATCACCATGGGCATCGGCACAATTCTGGAAGCGCGGCGAATTCTGCTGCTCGCATCCGGCGCCGCAAAAGCAAAAGCTGTCGCCCTCGCCGTCGAAGGACCGTTCACCGCATCCGTTTCCGCTTCAGCATTGCAAATGCATCGCGACGTGACCATTCTTGTGGATCACGACGCCGCCGAGAATTTGCAGCACAAAGATTACTACCGCAAATCGCTCGAAATGACGCGCAAGCTGACACCTGACCGTGTCTGGTAGCGCATTTCAGCGGATGACATCCGTGCAAGTTCCTCGTAAGATACTCGCGTTTTCAGTCAGGCGGGCGTGATGAACCTTCGCAAACGATTTCTCGTCCTTTTATCGATCGCAACAGCCGCCTTGTTTTTCTGCTCTGCGTCACACGCAGACCGCATGACCTGGAAGGTCGACGGCGTTCAACGCGAAGCGCTGGTTTTTCGTCCGCTCGGCGCTGCGCCAAAAGCGCCCGTCCTATTCGCATTTCACGGTCACGGCGGCACCATGCACGGCGCTTCCGAAGCTTTGGATTTTCACCACGCCTGGCCGCGCGCCATCGTAGTTTATATGCAGGGACTTCCGACAGCCACCGGCGGTGATCCCGACGGATTGAGGAGCGGCTGGCAGTCGGAATCCGGCCAGCTTGGCAATCGGGATCTAAAATTCTTCGACGCAGTGCTCGCCACTCTTCACGAAAAATTTTCGGTAGACGACAGTCGAATTTACGCCATGGGTTTTTCAAACGGCGCGTTCTTCACCTATTTGCTCTGGGAACAACGGCCGAAAATCTTTGCCGCTTTCGCGCCGTGCTCCGGCAACATTTTCCCGTCAGTGCATCTCACCGTGCCGAAGCCCGCGTTCATTGTCGCCGGCGACGCGGACGATCGCATCGGCGCAAATCCCCGTGATGAAGCCATCAAAACCGTACGTGAGCTGGACGGTGCAACAGGTAAGAGCGTGGCGTGCGGCGAGGGCTGTAATCTCTACTCTTCTCCCCAAGGCGTCGGAGTGAAAGTTCTAATTTTCCACGGCGGCCATGAGTTTCCGTCGAACACAACACCTTCCGTCGTCGCCTTCTTCAAGAATCACACGCTCATTAATTAATTTCCGCGGCGGTAATTCAATTCCCAGGGGATCGGCCGATTCCCTTCCCTAAAATTTCTCAATAACCTTCTGCACCTGCCCAATTTTCTTCTGCACTTTGCCCGCAATTCTCTCGCCGGTTCCTTCATCCTCCAAATCCGGATCGTTCGTAAACTTTCCCGCTTTCTCTTTGATCGCGCCTTTCACTTCGTGAATTTTCCCGGCCACTTGATTTTCCGTGCTCGGTTTCATTTTGCCGCCCCCTGTATGAATGGATGAAATGACTTCCAGCGCGCAACTAAACGCCTCCGCTTCGTCGCGCGCCGGAATCCGGGTACTCCAAAATCATCGCCCCACGGTGATGGTCTCAGAGGCGCTTTGTTTCCCCATGCACCGCATCCTAAAAGAGGCCCATCTCGATAGCTGTACAGTTAGAGACATATTTGCAACTCTCCTACCGGCTCGCTACGCCCCATCTTGCGTTTTCCGCGTCATCTCCGGGAATGTCAATTGACTCAGCCTGTAGCCCTGTTTAACATTTTTAGTTGGGGCATTGTTTGCATCGCGACAACGAAAGCCACGCGATTCACATCCCTGCGCGCTTCCCGAGAAGATCATCACCGCATCCGCAACGCGCGCCGAAATTATTCGCACCGTGAATTGCATCGCGAGAATATCTTGAGCGCCAAAACTTGAGCTCACCAACGGCACAAATTCGTTTCTGGGGAGTGCGCGGTTCAACTCCCACCGTAGACCAGGCCACCTGGCGTTATGGCGGAAACACGCCCTGCATCGAGCTGACAACTCCGGGCGGCACGCGATTTATTCTGGATTGCGGCACCGGCCTGCGCATGCTCGGCAATCACTTGGCGGAATGCAATTCCATCCCCGGCATGAATCCGGGCAGCAACGGCACGCCCACAAAAAATCCGCCGGGTACCACTTTCCCAAATGAAAAAGGTGACGCGCCAATCCACGCGCACATTTTTGTGACCCACTATCATTGGGATCACATTCAGGGAATTCCATTTTTCGCGCCGCTGTATACGCCGCAAAATAAATTTCACTTTTATAGTTTCCGCTCAAAATTTTTGGGGCGCGATAGTTTGAAGCAGGTCTTCGAGACGCAGATGGCGTATCCGTATTTTCCAGTGAACGTCAGCGCCATGTCCGCCGAGCGCGAATTCACTGAAATTTCCGGTGGCGAAACATTTCAAATTGACGATGCGAAAATCAGCATCTTCTGGCTGAATCATCCGCAAGGCTGCCTGGGCTTTCGCTTTGAAACTCCGGCAGGAATCATTGCCTACGCCACGGATAACGAACCCGGCGACGCCGAACTCGATCGCAATCTTGTGAAGCTCGCCAGCGGCGCAGATATTTTCATCAACGACGCGCAATACACGCCCGAACAGCTCGCCGGCCCGCGCCGTGGCTGGGGACATTCCTCGTGGCTTGCGGGAACGCAAGTGGCTCGCGAAGCAGGCGCGCGAAATTTAGTTTTGTTCCATCACGATCCAGACAGCACGGATCGCGAAGTCGATGACCTCCTGCGTCGCTCGCGCCAACATTTTGAAAATGTTTGGGCAGCAGCCGAAGGAATGGCGATGGGATTGGACGGCCAGCAGGTGAACGTACATTTGCCGACCACGCGTACCGGTCAACGCCGCGACGGAAATTTGCGCGCGGTGGTCACCGGCTACACTTCCGACGGCCGCGCATTTCAGGAAGAAACTGTGATTCGCGATTTAACCGTGCAGGGCGCGATGCTCTACTTGAATCACAGCCCGCGCCTGCAATCGGAATTGCAAGTTGAGATGGGCGATCCCGGCAAGGAAACTCCCGCAGAACATCCCATGAAGTTGCGCGGCTACGTTGTGAAACTGGAACCCGGCCCGCAGACCGAACAAACCGCAGTCGGCGTGGTTTTCACCGAATAAATTACCTACAACTTATTCTGGTTTCAACTGCGCAATCTCCCGCATCCGCGCAAACGCTCGACGTATGTGCGGAATCACAATCGATCCGCCGACAACCAGCGACACATTCAGCGCGTCAATCACTTCCGCGCGTGTCCAACCTTCTTCCGCGCAACGAACCAGATGATACGTGATGCAATCATCGCAGCGCAGCACCATCGACGCCGTCAGTCCCAGCATCTCCTTCGTTTTCGTAGTCAACGCGCCCGGCTCGTACGCCTGATGATCCAGCGCAAAGAAACGCTTCATCCCCAAATGTCCGCAACCCAGAATCTCCTCATTCAAATCCGCGCGAAATTTATTGAAGTCCGCTAATGTTTCCGCCATCTCGCCTCCCGGCTGATTCATTCCTTAAATATATTTCACCGCTAGAATATGGAGTTCAGTTTCGCCGCACCCGCAACGCAAGTCAACGCCACGCTCCTTGACGCATGTCCCATCACAAAGTACGCTTCGTTCGCCAAGTATTTCTATTCACCGAGGTAGTGCGTGCCAGCAAAACCATTCGCCGGAACGGAATTCGAGTTCAAATTTCGTGTGTGGTTTTTCGCGCTCCTCTTTTGTATTTCATTTCTCTGCTATTCATTCGACAAGAACAACGCCGCGCAAACAGCCGCCAATTGGCTGACGAACGAATTCCCTCGCTACGACGACCTCACCTGGGCGCGAATTATTTTTAGCGTGGCTGCCGCGCTCATATTTATCGGTGCACTGATTCGCGCCTGGGGTACGTCATATCTGCGCTCGTCGGTAATGACGGACTCCAAATTGCACACCGATCGGCTGCTGGCTGACGGTCCGTTCCGCCACGTTCGTAATCCGCTCTACTTTGGAAATATTCTGCTGGCCTTCGGAATGGGAACCACCATGAGCCGCGAGGGATTTTTCGTCCTCGTCATCGGGATGTACATAATTGTTTATCGTTTGATCCTGCGCGAAGAATCCGAGCTCAGCGAATCGCAGGGAGAAAGTTATCGCGCCTACTGCGCGGCGGTTCCGCGTCTGCTGCCTTCAATTTTTCCACGTGTTGCCGCAGCCGGAAATGTGCCGCACTGGTTGGATGGTTTTCTCGGCGAATTGATGTTCTGGCTCTTGGGAATAAGCGTCGTAGTGCTTGCAGTTACGTTGAATGGATTAGCGTTTGAATGCGTGCTCGGAGTTGCGTTCGTTGCGCCGTGGTTGCTGGCAATTTTTCGAGGCAAACCCGCGTCGTCTGCCGCGTAAACATCGTAATTTCAAAAATGATTTGTAGCAGGGCACGACTTTAGTCGTGCCATACCGCAGGATAAGGAAGGGGTTTTAATCCCCGATGCTTTCCGCGCGCCAAATAACAAATTCTACTTCCCGCCGCTCCCGCTTATCGTTCTCCACGCCCGCAAAATTTCTCCTACACTCCACGCTTGCGCCGGACATCCCCTCGCCGCAAATGGCGCCTCAGCATCGAACACTTCGCTAATCGTCCCCAGCCCCGCTTCCTTCATGTGCTCTGGAATCGCATCAAATAATTTCAACGCCGCCGCTGCATCTCGATAAACTCGAAAATGTGCCAGCGCAAACGGTCCCAACAACCACGCCCACACCGTCCCCTGATGATAGGCCGCCGCCCGCGTTTCCTCGTCGCCAGTGAACTGCCGGGAATATCCCGGCTCGCTCGGCGCAAGGCTGCGCAATCCAAATGGCGTCAGCAAATTTTGCGCGCATGATTCCACCACCGCGCGCTGCTGCACAATCGTCAACGCGCTTACCGGCAGTGACACCGCGAAAATCTGATTCGGCCGCGCCGTCGCGTCATTTCCCGCCGGCCCATCCAACACATCAAAGCAGCATCGCCGCTCCGGATTCCAGAATCGCTCGAAATTATCCCGCGCGCGCTTTGCCAATCCCTGAAATTCCAAACTCGGCTGACCAACCTGCCGCGCAATTGTCGCCAGCGTTTCCAGTGCGTTAATCCACAGCGCATTAATTTCAACGGGCTTCCCAACGCGCGGCGTAATCGAATGTCCTCCGGCCTGCGCATCCATCCATGTCAGATTCGTTCCCGCTTCGCCCGCAAATAAAAGTCCGTCCGCTGGATCCGCGTGAATTCCGAAACGTGTGCCGCGAGAATAATTTCTCGCGATCTCAGCCAACGTCGGAAATATTTCGCGCGCAAATTCTAAATCGCGCGTCGCATCCAGATATTGACGCACAGCTTCCACAAACCACAGCGCCGCATCCACTGAATTAAATTCCGGTGTCTCGTCATGCTCCGGAAAATAATTCGGCAGCATCCCGCCATCAATAAACGTTGCAGCATTCCGCAGCAAAGATTTCGCAAACTCCGCGCGTCCCGTGACAATCGCCAACCCGCAAAGCGAAATCGCCGCGTCCCGGCTCCAAACTCCAAACCACGGATATCCCGCAACAATGTTCGCCGCCGGCTGTGCCAGCTTTTCTCCAGCTAGTGGCTGCACTCCCACAAGAAATTGATCCGCGCCAAGCACGAGCTGCTGAATCCACCCCGGCGCTGAAAAAAAGTCCGTCGAGGTTGTCGGCGCCGGCGTAGTTGCTTGCGGCGTAGCAGTTCCTCGCAACTTCTTTTTCGCAACAGCCAGTGGACTCGATTCCCGCGTCGCCGCTAATGACGCCAGCGCATTTTCAAGTGACGCCGAAATTCCGGCCCGCGCCACTCCATCTGCAAACGAACTTCTTGGCGCCGCAGTTGTCTGCATCCGCGTCAGCAAATCTGCCGAGCGCTTTTGTTCCGCGACAAGCGAAACGCCAGCTTCCAAATTCGCAGCCGCATCCGTAGTGAACGTCAACGAAACGCTCTGCCCTGCCGCAATCGACGCGTGAAAAGTAGCCGCATGCAAATGATCTTCGCTATCACTCAGCCCACGCTCGCGTTCCAACGCAAGATCGTAGTTGTAATACCACTCATGCGCGGCCTCCACCGAAACTGACGCGCCTGCACCAAAGATAAAAAACGGCGTCGCTCCATCAAACGCCGCGACGCGCAATCCATTCGCGCCAGCGCGTTTATATTGCTCCACGTTCATTCGCCAGTCGCCGCAATGCGTCGCGCCATGAAGATCGCGATAATTCACCATCACTTTGATCGCAAGATTCATCGCGTCTGCGCCGTGTTGCGATCCCACTCGCTTCACAAATTGATACTCAACAAAAGTTGTGTTCGCGCCGTGCTGCATCCAAACACGCTTTTCAAGAATCGCGCCGTCAAATCCGTAGCTCCAAACTGGCACACAACCCTCCAGCCGAAACGATTCAAGAAAAGTGTATCCCTGCGGATCGACCGTGCCTCCGCGCCACCGGTTCGCGCCCAACATATATGTAGCGCCGTCCACTGACGCAATTTCGTCCACCTTCGTAACCAACAAAGTTCTTTTCCGCGGCGGCTCCAGCGCGGCAATCAGCAACCCGTGATATCTCCGCGTCAAAATTCCCGCCACAGTTCCCGACGCAAAACTTCCCAGCCCGTTCGTCACCAACCACTCGCGCGATTCCGCCGCCGTAAGCTCCGCGCAAACATCCCGCTCCAATCGCACAAACGACGTTCCACTCTTCCGAACAATTTCCCGGTCGCGCGAATCTTTTTGAATTGCGGCGCACATAGTAGTCATTTCCAAAATAGCTCAGTCCAACGCAAAGCACAAAATCGGCGCGCTAAATCTTTATTACGGATATCAAATGCTTCGCGGGCCATTCTAAGGCTACTCCGAAGATTTTCACGCCGACGGCAACGCCGCCATCGCCCGATTCTTCGTCGGGGACGCATCTCGGGAAACCGCGTGGCCGCCACGCGCCTTCAGCGCCGCTACGGGCGCTTTCCTTTGACTTTGCATTTGATTTAGTTCCGCCGACTCCGCTCGCCATAGCTAGAGCGGCGGCGGACCGATCTTCCTACCCCATGTTCTCTAAATCGACCATCGGCGTACCGCATCGCACGACGTGAAATAACCAATACAACTAATCTTCCTCGTTCGGGTTCACAATCGAGTAGATTGGCGCCAAGATCACTCGACCGAATACGATGCCGCGGGCCCGGGAAATGACCATGAGACCATTCTTGTCAAAAACAATCCTCGGCGCAATCCTCATTCTTGGCGCGGCGCTTACCGTTCGTGCTCAGTACCCACAATCGCTAAGCATCGACATCATCGTTGCCAAAGCCGATCAGGTACTCATGGGACGAGTCGTCAACTCAGGCGACACGGCGCGTGACAAAGACGGCAGACGCAGAGGGACTATCGTTCTCTCGGTCGAGAAGACCCTAAAAGGAAACCAGATGCGCGGCTCTCTCGATCTCCCGATCGCAAACTGGGATGATTCCTATCCAGGAGAATTCAACGCAACCACTTCAGACTCAGAAATTAATTCTCACCGCCTTCTGGTTGCGTTGCGACGTGACTCGAAAAATCAAACTAGGATTGCGGCCATCGACCTCGACTCTGCCTCGTTGGAAATCATGCGAGCCGACCTCGTTGCGCTGAAAACTTCTGCGGAGGTAATTCGCGCCGCCGAAGACGAGATCCGCCGTATTCCCGTGGGCGGCAAACCAATCGACGTCTTTGAATTGCGAGCGCCAAGCTACGAGGTCAAAGGCGATCCTTTCTACGGTTGCATGATTATCGTTCCGGCGGACGAACGTCTGGAAAAACGTGCTCAGCAGTGGTTAAGTGATCCTGACACACGCCTCAATGGGGTGTACGCGCTTCGCTCCTTCAAGTCTGACGAAAACATCCGTTTGTTGATGGCACTCCTTTCCGACGCCGACTACCCTGTTCGCCAGCAAGCATACCAAGTTCTCAAAATCTGGGGCGTTGAGGTGCCAAAGCCCGCTCCCCGAAACGATGCAAACCCCCTAGTACCCGCGCCACCCGTCGCGCCTCAAAACGTAAGCATCGCCAGATCGTACGACGCGCACATGCCGCCCGACGAATACGTGAAACTCGCATTTGTCGACGCAAATCATTTCTACGCAATCGGAAGTAACCGTGCGCTCGTATACGAAGTCGGGGCCATAGTTAACGGGCGGCCACCGGCAATCGTCGCGAAGTTCGATCCCGACACGGAAGTCAGGTCAGTCACCTCCGACGGAAGAAAGGCAATCCTCGTCATCACCGACTCTCCTGAACGCTTCCGCCTCATCCTCTTGGACTCCACAACCAGTAAACGCGAAGATATTCCATCCAGCTGGTACGATTCCACCGATTCAGAGATACCCGCAGCCCTCTCCGGCGACGGTCGCCTCCTGTCGATTTATTCCGAGGCGGGCCCCACCGACAGCCCAATGACCGTTTCCGTCTACGATTGGCAAACGAAGTCGCTCGTCGCGAAAAGAGCAAGCGAGTTGATCTCCGCCGGGGGAGGGTTCGGAGGCGGTGTCACAACCGATGGTCAGATTGAATTCGTGAATGGTCGCGTCGGTAGTAAGCTTGTCGACCTGAAGTCCGGTCGTTTGCTGGGAAGGTTTGGCCCCGACTCGGTGCGTTCTCCCGACGGCAAATGGGTCGTCGAATTTCCGGACCAGTCCTTTAACGAATCAGCGCCAAAGGAAGCAATCATCAAAGACGGCACGAACGCCCAACCGCGCGGTAAGCTCAACCTCGATCCACCCGTAGGAGATAATGAAATCTACGGTTCAATTAGCGGCGCGTTCTGCGGAACCACCGGCCACTTCGTTGTAGCGCGTGGACGGACCGTGACGCTCTATTCAATCCCAAGCGGAAGTCTTGTCGTGAATTTTCCCGCATCGTCGTGGCGCGATCCGAAGGCTGACGACACAACTCGCCCAACGGTCGCGTGCTCTCCAACAGGAACACGCGTCGCGATTCTGTCGAGCTCGCGCTTAACATTTCACGATCTGAAGTGAGAAAATCTGACGCGCAACGAAAATTGCGAGGTGTAACGTGAAGCGAATTCTTATGATAGTCATCGCGCTCATATTCTTCGCGTCCAACTTTGCCCACGCCAGCGCCCTGCCGCCGGGCCAATATGGAATGAGGGGAAAATACATCGGAGTACTTCTGTGTGGGGACTGCGCCGGAGTTTGGACCGAAGTGACTCTCGAAGATCCCGGCGGAAACTGGGGCGCCGGCAGCGGAACTTTCGTGATGACGGAACGTTTTACCGGAGGATCCCACGGTGCCGCCAACCTCACCACTCGCGGCAAATGGACGACCGTGGATTGGGTCAAGAATGAATCTTACACCGGTACAATTGAGCTTCGCGGCGACGATTTAGACGGCCGCACGCCTCCTCCTCGTTACTTTCATTGCGATCACGGACGCTCGCTTCGCCTACTCGACAGCAACCGCGACGACTTAAATTCGCTAAAGCCGATACAACTTCAACGAGTGATTCCGCCTCCGCAACCAATTTTTGGCCCGGTCACGGAGGCACAACACAACGCAATTCTTCAGGGCCAAATAGGCGACGTTTTTGAAGTCGCTCTTCCCGCCGCCTCATTGAAAGACTCATCGTCTGCGTGGACAATGAAACAGCCCGCTTCAGGCACCATTGCACTGGAGTCATCATCCGGCTCCGGTGCCCAAAACATTTTTGCAGAGATTTTTCGTGTGAAGGCTACTGGTCCCGGAAAGATTCGTGTCGAATTCCAAAGCGCCCTGAATCCGCAGCGCACTGTAGCGTTCACTTTCGAGATCGCTCGCTAACAAACGGGTGACCGTCGGGTGCCACTTGTTCACCCCGCGTAGCGGACGAGCAGGGTCGGCGCGATAATCCAGAGAACATTGTTGGCGCCGGCCCATCCGTGACCAGTACCCAAGTTGCTCCGATTCTGGATGTTAATGGAGCCCTCGATCTGCAACTCCTCGTATAACGTCCCCCGGGAAACACGTGCTACCCGAAAGCCTTTATGAAGAGCAAATGAAGGAACGGCTGCATTAAAGTTAAACACGAGGGGACAAAACACGATGGAACACGATGGGACAGACGGGACGTTTCTCCAGTACTCCTTAACTCGGCGCATCACGAGTCCGCAAGTTTCTCGCCAAGTATTTGGTACCAAGTACCAAAGTTTACTTGATCAATAGATATCGCCCGCGCTACCCTGAACTGCAGACTTGAACGATCCGTGCAAGAAACTTATTCCGTACCGGACTTCGCCCACCCTGCCGGCTTTAAGATCCGCCGTTTTCACAAGAGCGTACAAGAGCATCAAAACAAACGACTTAATAAGTCCTTTGTTTTGATATTTATAGCAGGATCGAGCGACCTAACTCCTTTGTTTTGATATTGTTGCCAAAAACACGGGGAGAGGGGGATCAGTTGGGGAGCTAGTCACTCACAACTAATCGCTAGCAACTGCCCCTAAGCCCTTTGTTTTCACACTGATGCTAAAAGGGGGCCCATTAACCCCTTTGTTTTCACACTGATGCGCGTAACCGGGGGGTAGGGGTAGCACGGTATAGACCGGGCACATCCCTGACGGAACAGACGCTAGGAACCTGAACCTCGTGGACACACGAACACAACTCGCGCAACTGCACCCAACGTTTCAATCGGTCCGCGCAAAGCGCGCGAAGCCAATTTCGCGGCACTTCGTTGCAGACTCGCCGATTGTTCCGCCGTCAACTCCGCGCGATACAAATCCGCGCGCCGCGCAAAAGAATATCCGTCATATTTTATTTCCTGCGGAGGTTCGGCGAGCGACAGTAAATATTCCCAGAAACTTTTCGATGCGAAAAGTGATTTGTGATCGGCGTCCTTTTTATTCACATCAATTGACTGGCGCGCTTTCACGGCGCTTTCCAGCACAACAACTGTGCACGCATCAGAAGAAAATGTTCGGCTCGGATCGTCAATGGAAAATTCCGCGAGCACGGCGGAAAGTTCCGCGGCGTCAGTTTCAAATCCTTGCCACCAGTAGCGGAAGAAATGGAAAACTACCGTTCCCGTTCGCAGAATTTGTTGCACGCGCGGCAAATCGCGTCCCGTTACGCACAGCACCATATCCACCAGTTCGCGCAGCTTAAAAGTTTGGCGGCGCACCGGACGAATGCTGACGTATTCGGCTTCTTCTTCTGTAAATCGAACGGGAATGGTTTCAGGAAGTGGCACGGAACTAACTTAAGTTATGCGCCAAGACGCGTGCGAACGCTATCGCTGAGCGCTTTGCCGTCAACTGTTTTGTCTTCGAGTTTCGCGCGCGCGGCTTTAATCACCGCGCCCATTTGTTTCGCGGAATTTGCGCCGGTCTCAGCAATCGCGGCCGTAATTGCGTTTTCAATGTCATCGGCGCTGGCGTTTGCCGGAAGATAATGTTCGATGATGGCGATTTCTTTGGTTTCTTTTTCGGCCAGCTCGGTTCTGCCGCCCTTGGTGAACATTTCCACGGACTCGCGCCGCTGCTTCACCAGCGTCTGTAGCATTTGCAGAACTTCAGCGTCATCCAGCGGGCGAATCTTTTCGATTTCTTTAAGCTTTAGCGCGGATTTCATCATGCGCAAAACACTCAGACGCAATTCGTCTTTCGCGCGCATCGCGTCGACTAAATCTTTTTGGATCTGCTCCATCAATGGCATCGTTTCGATTCTCCGGCTTGCCGCAAATATTCGTGGAAAACGTCACTATAACACAGGAAATCCGTGCTGCCCGGAAAACGAAATACAGCGCGCGAAATTTCAAATGCAATGTATCGGAAAAATGGGAATCGTTTGACATGTCTTCCGAGCATCCATACGCTAATCCAACTATGAATATTGTTGTCGCCGATCCAATCAGCCAGCGCGGACTGGAACTCTTACGCAAACCAGGATGGAATGTAATCACTCCATCACGCAATGAACTCATCGCAAGTCTCGCAACAGCCGACGCGCTGATCGTTCGCAGCGCCACGCAAGTCACCGCGCAGATTCTGGAAGCCGCGCCAATCCTTCGCGTCATCGGACGCGCAGGAGTCGGCGTCGATAACGTCGATCTTGATGCTGCAACTCGCCGCGGCGTTTTGGTAATGAACACTCCCGGAGGAAATGCCGTCAGCGTTGCGGAACATACTCTCGCTCTCTTGATGTCCGTTGCGCGGCGAATTCCGCAACACAGCGCCGCGATTCACGCAGGCCGCTGGGAAAAATCCGGATCGCAAGGAGTGGAACTCCGCGGGAAAACATTGGGTCTCGTCGGCCTCGGACGCGTTGGCAACGAAGTAGCTCGTCGCGCACGAGCAATGGAAATGTTGGTGCTCGCATATGATCCTTACGTGAGCGAAAGCGCCGCGCGCGATGCAGGCGTTGAATTATCCGGACTAAATGAACTTCTTGAGCGTTCCGATTTTGTTTCGCTTCACGCCGCGCTCAGTCCCGCAACTGAAAAATTAATCAACGCAGAAAAACTTTCGCATTTCAAACAAGGCGCAGTCCTCGTAAACGCCGCGCGCGGCGAACTAGTAGACGAAGCCGCTCTCGCCGATGCTCTGCGCTCCGGAAAACTTTCCGGCGCCGGACTAGACGTATTCGCCGTCGAACCGCCGAAAGATTCGCCGCTGATTGGATTGCCAAACGCCGTGTTCACACCGCACATTGCCGGCTCAACGCGCGAAGCACGAGAAGAAGTAGGAACTCTAATCGCGCAGCAAGTGTGTGATTTTCTAACCGACGGCGCGCTTCGCAACGCCGTAAATCTTCCCGCGCTGAGCGGCGAGCAATATCGACGCGTTCGTCCGTGGATTGATCTCGCCGAGCGCCTCGGATCTTTTCTCGCGCAAATCGGCGGTGCGCGATTCGAGCGTGTGAGTATTGCATTTGCCGGCGAGCCTGCCGCGATGGGCGCGAGCCTTCTGCGCAACGCCGTTCTCGCCGGATTACTAAACACTGTGCTCGACGAAAAAGTGAATCTCGTAAACGCTGGACAAGCTGCAGCGTCGCGCGGACTTGTGATTGAAGAACGCACGCGAAAGCGCGAGCAAGGCTATCCGGACACAATCGAAGTAGCGATTCACGAGTCATCCTCAGGGAATTCCGCGCACAGCATTAATGCCGAAGCGACGGTGCTGCACGGAGTCTCGCCAAGAATCCTGCGCGTCGATGGAATCGAGCTGGAAGCTCCGCTCGCCGGCACAATGTTATTTTCGCGGAATCGCGACGTTCCCGGAGCGATTGGAGAGATTGGAACTGCGCTAGGAAAACGCGGCATGAATATTTCCACGTTTGCGTTAGGCCGGCGAAATGCCGTCGGCGGTGCGGAAGCAATTGCCCTAGTGCGGCTCGATGGCGATGTACCGGAATCTATTCTGGAATTTGTGCGGGGAATTTCCGCAGTCACAGAAGCGCGTTTAGTTCGTCTGCCCGAGTAAATAAATAACGTCTAAATAAAAAACCGGCGGACCTTTCGGATCTGCAAATTGCATTTCCGAAAATCCCGCCGGTTCGTGCAAGGGTTACTTTCCTTCAACCGCCATGTACAACACCTGCTTGCTGCGATTCACCAGCAAAAGCGTTGATCCAGTTTTTGCTTGTGACATCGCCAGCTGAAATTCCTGAGTGTTGTGCACCGCGTGCCGATTCACTTCCACCACAACGTCGCCGCGCGCTAAGCCAGCTTCGGCCGCCGCGCTTTCCGGCGACACTTGTGAGACCACAACTCCCTGAGACTGAGCGGAAACTCCCAGTTGCTGAGCGATTTGTGGTGTTAGGTTTTCGATTTGGACGCCGGTCATTCCACCGTCGGCGCCTTTTGAATCGCCGTCATCCGACGCAACTTGCTTTTCCTCTTTCAACTGCGCGAGCGTCACCGCAACGTCCATCACTTTGCTGTTGCGCATTATTTTCAGA
>Ga0193726_1001044_pt1 | contig 23905 bp, 17 predicted proteins | sample H2c1metaG_FD_144928 | JGI IMG/M metagenome (GOLD analysis project Ga0193726, IMG submission 144928) | Soil microbial communities from a riparian zone of the East river system, Colorado, United States - H2c1 | ecosystem: Environmental > Terrestrial > Soil > Riparian zone | place: USA: East River...
AGCAGGTACTGGCCGGCGACCCGGGCCTGGCCGCGGCGCCGGCCCGCCCCCCGGAGCCGGACCCGGAGCCGGGGCCGCCGCCCGCCGAGGTGCGGTTCTCGCTGCCGCCCGGCCCGGCGGCGTTCACCGGCCGGGAGGACGAAGTCGAGCGCATCACGGGCGCGGACGCGGCGGTCCGGGCCATCAGCGGGATGCCGGGGGTCGGGAAGACGGCGCTGGCGGTGCATGCGGCGCACCGGCTGCGGGACCGGTTCCCGGACCGGCAGCTGTTCATCGATCTGCGGGGGCACACGCCCGGGCAGCAGCCCGTTCCGGCGGAGGCGGCACTCGCGGCGCTGCTCACGGCGATGGGCGCGGATCCGCGGTCGCTGCCGGAGGACCTGGCCGGCCGCGCCGGGCTGTGGCGGGACCGGATGGCCGGGCAGCGGGCACTGCTCGTGCTGGACAATGCCGCGAGCAGCGCGCAGGTCGCGCCGCTGCTGCCGGGCGGTGACGGGTCCCTGGTGCTGGTGACCAGCCGGCGGCAGCTGGCTGACCTGCCGGGGCCGGTGGTCGGCGTCCAGGTGGAGACGCTGCCGCCGGACCGGGCGGGGGAGATGTTCGTCGGGCTGGCGCCGCGGGCGGTCGGCGATCCGGTCGGGGCGGTCGCTGAGCTGGCGGCGCTGGCCGGGTTCCTGCCGCTGGCGCTCAGCCTGCTGGCCCGCGTCTACAACCGGCACCCGTCGTGGGCGCTGGCCGACCTGGCCGCGGAGACCCGGGCCCGGCTGCTCAGCCTGACCGCGGAACGCGACAGTGTCGCCGCCGCACTCGAGGTTTCCTGGCAGCAACTGGGTTCTTCCCAGCAGGACTTCTTCCGGTGCCTGAGCCTGCACCCGGGCACGGTCACCGACGCCTACGCCGCGGCGGCGCTGGGCGGCGTCCCGCTGGCCCGGGCCCTCGCGCACCTGGACGCGCTGCACGGCGAGGGCCTGCTGACCGAGACCGGGTACCGCCGCTACGGCATGCACGACCTGGTCCGCCGCTACGCCGCCGACCGCGCGGCCGACGGCCCGGCGGCGAGCCGGGAGGCGGCGGTGGGCCGGGTGCTGGACTACTACCAGCACACCGCCGACCGGGCCGAGGCGCTGCTGGCGCGGCACGGCCGGATCGGCCCGGCCCCGGTCCTGGCCGCACCGCCGGCCGCCGCGCCGGACCTGCCGGACGGGGCGGCGGCACTGGCCTGGGCGCGGGCCGAGCGGCCCGGCCTGGCCGCGTGCCTCGACTATGCCGCCCGGGCCGGCGACCAGGGCCGCGTGGTGGCGGTGACGGCCGCGATGGCGGCGGTGCTGCAGCACGACGGGCCGTGGCCGCAGGCCATCGCCCGGCACGAGGCGGCGGCGGCCGCCGCGGCGGACCTCGGCGACCGGCTCGGCCAGGCCAGCGCCCTGAACCAGGTCGGCCTGCTGCGGCGGCTGACCGGGGAGTACCCGGCCGCGGAGCTCGTCCTGGGCCAGGCGCTGGGCCTGTTCCGCGACGTGGGCGAGCGGCGGGGCGAGGCCGCTGCGCTGGCCCAGCTCGGGGCGGTGCGGCTGTCGGCCGGGGAGTACCAGGCCGCGACGGCGGTGCTGGCGGAGGCGGTCGGGATCTTCCGCGCCCTGGGGGACCGGCGCGGCGAGGCCAGCACCCTGCACGACCTGGGCGTGGCCCGGCTGATCGGGGACTACGGCGCGGGGGCGGCCACGCTGGAGTCGGCCCTGGCCATCTCCCGCGAGGTCGGGGACCGGGCCGGGCAGGCCAGCGCGCTCTATTACCTGGGCGACGTGCGGCGGGCGACTGGGGACTATCCCGGTGCGGCGGTCCTGCTGGCGGAGGCGCTGAGCGCGTACCGGAGCCTGGACATCCGGCGCGGGCAGGCCAACGCGCTGGACAACCTGGGCGCGGTGCGCCGGTTCACCGGGGACTATGACGGGGCGGCGGCGGTGCTGGATGAGGCGCTGGGCATGTTCCGGGACCTCGGCAGCCGCGCGGGGCAGGCCAGTGCCCTGTTCCACCTGGGTGCGGTGCGGCGGCTGACCGGGGACTACGCGGGCGCGACGTGGGTGCTGCGGGAGGCGCTGAGCATTGCCCGCGGCATCGGCAACCGGACCTGCCAGGGCAATGCGCTGTTCGAGCTGGGCGCGGTCCGGCGGCTTACCGGCGACTTCGCCGGCGCGGCGCAGGTGCTGGGCGAGGCGGTCGCGGTGCTGCGCGAGATCGGCGACCGGGGCGCCGAGGCGGAGGCGCTGAACGAGACCGGGGCGCTGGACCTGGCCCGCGGCGAGCCGGGACCGGCCCGGGACTGCCATCAGCAGGCGCTGGAGCTGGCCCGCGCGGTGGGCAGCCCGTGGGACGAGGCCGGCGCGCTGGCCGGGCTGGCCCGCTGCGACCGGGCGGACGGGCGGCTCGCGGCGGCCGCCGCGGGGCTGCGGCAGGCTGAGCGGATCTTCGAGCGGATCGGCGCGGCGGACGCGGCCGGGGTGACCGCGGAGCTGGAGGGCCTGACCCGGGCGGGGTGACCGCGGAGCTGGAGGCGCTGACCCTGGGCGGGGTGGCCGCCTTAACTGTGTAGCTGGCTCCGGGTCGTTGGCTCCGGCAACTGGGGGATAATGCGGTTCTTGGCAGCGCCGGCCTGGACGGTGGTGCGCTGCCGCGGAGTGCGGGTCATTCCGGGGAGGGCTCGTGGCCGGGGAGATGCAGTACGGCCTGCTGGGACCGCTGGCGGTGCGCCGGGACGGGATCGCGGTGCCGGTCCCGCCGGGGCAGCAGCGGGTGCTGCTCGCCGCGCTGCTGCTGCGCGCCGGGCGGCCGGTGAGCGCCGATGAACTGGCGTTCGTCCTCTGGGGCGACGCCCCGCTGGCCTCGGTCCGGCTGAGCCTGCAGAACTGCGTGATGCGGCTGCGCCGGTCGCTGGGCGCAGGGGCGGCCGCGATCGTGACCGAGCCGGGCGGCTACCGGATCGACGTGGACGCGGGCTCAGTGGACGTGGCCCGGTTCGAGGCTGCGCTGGCGGCGGGCCGCGCGGCGGCCAGGGCGGGGTCATGGGCCGAGGCGGCCGCGCTGCTGGCCGGGGGGCTGGCGCTGTGGCGGGGCGAGCCGCTGGCGGGCGTGGCGTCGGAGATGCTGGCCGGCCGCGAGCGGCCGCGGCTGGCCGAACTGCGGCTGCAGGCGCTGGAGGCGCGGATCGAGGCGGACCTGCGCCTCGGCCGGCACGCCGACGTGATCGTGGAGGTGCGGCAGCTCGCGGCGGCCGAGCCGCTGCGGGAGCGGCTGCACGCGCTCTTGATGACGGCGTTGTACCTGGACGGGCAGCAGGCCGGCGCGCTGGCGGCCTACCAGGCGGCCCGGCGGGTCCTGGTCGCGGAGGTCGGCGCCGAGCCCGCCCCGGAGCTGCAGCGGCTGCACCGGCAGATCCTGACGGGCGAGCCCGTCCATTGGGGCACGGTCGGCGAGGCGCTCGCGGGGGCCGGCGGGACCGAGGCCGGACCTGGGGCTGCCGGCGGACCCGGGCCGGCCGGCGGGCCAGGGCTGGCCGCTGGAGCCGGGCTGGCCGCCGGGCCGCCCGAGCCGTCGCTGACTGAGGTGCGGTATTCGCTGCCGCCCGACACCGCGGCGTTCACCGGCCGGGACGCGGAGGTGGCGGCCATCACCGCCGCGGTCACCGCGGGCGCGGCCGGCGGCGGGGTGGTCGCGATCCGGGCCATTGACGGGATGCCGGGCGTAGGCAAGACGGCGCTGGCCGTGCGGGCCGCCTACCTGCTGCGGGACCGGTTCCCCGACCGGCAGCTGTTCATTGACCTGAGCGGCCACACGCCGGGCCAGGACCCGCTGGCCCCGGAGGACGCCCTGGCCGGGCTGCTCGCCGCGACCGGGATGGACTCTCGGTACCTGCCCGCTGACCTGGCCGGCCGGGCGGGGCTGTGGCGGGACCGGATGTCCGGGCAGCGGGCGGTGCTGGTCCTGGACAACGCAGCCAGCAGCGCGCAGGCGGCGCCGCTGCTGCCGGGCGGGAATCAGTGCCTGGTGCTGGTCACCAGCCGCCGTCACCTGGCCGACCTGCCCGGCGCGGTCACCCCGCTGCTGGTGCAGACCCTGCCGCCCGAGCAGGCCCGCGAGATGTTCGTCCGCCTCGCTCCCCGCGCGGCTCGCTCCCCGGCCGGGGAGCTCGCGGAGCTGGCCGAGCTGGCCGGGTTCCTGCCGCTGGCCATTAGCCTGCTGGCCCGCGTCTTCAACCGGCACGCGTCCTGGTCGCTGGCGGACCTGGCCGCCGAGACCCGGGCCAGCCTGCTCACCCTGGCGGCGGAGACCGCCAGCGTCGCCGCCGCGTTCGAGGTGTCCTATCAGCACCTCGACGCTGAGCAGCAGCAGTTCTTCCGGCGCCTGGGCCTGCACCCCGGCACCGCCACCGACGCCTACGCGGCCGCCGCGCTGGCCGGCGTCTCGCCGGGGGAGGCGGCGCGGCTGCTGGACGGCCTGCATGGCGAGGGCCTGCTGACCGAGACCGGGTACCGCCGGTACGGCATGCACGACCTGATCCGCCGCTACGCCGCCGACCGGGCCGCCGCCGACCCGCCGGAAGAGCGGGACCGGGCGGTCGGCGCGCTGCTCGATTTCTACGAGCAGGCCGCGGCCGCCGCCCAGGCCCAGCTCGCCCGGCACGCCCCGGTCACCCCGGCCCCGACCAGCTCCAGCCCGAGCAGCTCCGACCCGAGCAAATCCGGCCCGACCAGCTCCGGCCCGGCCCGTTCCGCGCCTCGGGCCGAGGCGGCCTCGGCTCCCTCGCGCCGAGCCGCAGCGGCCGCGGCTCCCGTCCTGGCCGACAGCGTCGCCGCGCTCGCGTGGGCGCGGGCCGAGCGGGCCAGCCTGCTGGCCTGCCTCGACTACGCCGCCCGCACCGGCGACCGGGTCCGGCTGGTCGGCCTCACCGCGGGGCTGGCCGCGCTCCTGCACCACGACGGCCCGTGGGCCGAGGCCATCGCCCGGCACGCCGCCGCCGCGGACGCCGCCCGGCAGCTCGGCGACCCGACCGCCCAGGCCAGCGCCCTCAGCGAGCGGGGCCAGCTGCGGCGGCTGACCGGGGACCTGGCCGGCGCCGCCGCCGACGCCGACGAGGCGATGGCCGTCTACTGCGCCGCCGGCAGCCGGCTCGGCCGGGCCGCGGCCCTGAACGACCGCGGTGCGACCCGGCTGACCGCCGGCGATCTCCCGGCCGCCACCGCGGACCTGGAGGCGTCGCTGGCGAGCTTCCGCGACCTGGCTGACCGGCGCGGCGAGGCCAGCGCCCAGCACGACCTCGGGCCGGCCCGCCTCGCGGCCGGCGACTACCCGGCCGGGATCGAGGCCCTGTCGCAGGCGCAGGCCATCTTCCGCGACCTGGGTGACCAGCTCGGCCAGGCCAGCGCGCTGTTCTACCTGGGCGACGCGCGCCGGGTCACCGGGGACTACCCGGCCGCGACCGCCACCCTGGCGCAGGCCCTCGCCATGTTCCGCGACCTGCGCATCCGCCGCGGTCAGGCCAGCGCCCTGGGCAACCTGGGGGCGGTCCGCCAGCTGACCGGCGAGTACCCCGGCGCGACCCGTGACCTGGAGGAGTCACTGGAGATCTTCCGCGACCTCGGCAACCAGGTCGGCGAGGCCTTCACGCTCGTTCACCTGGGCGCGGTGCGCCGGCGGACCGGAAGCTACCCGGGCGCGGCCTGGGCGCTGCGGGAGGCCGTGAGCATCTCCCGCGCCATCGGGAGCCAGTACTGCGAGGGCAGTGCCCTGCTGGGGCTGGCGGCGGTCCGGCGGCTGGCGGGCGACCTTGCGGAGGCGGGCCGCGTTCTGGAGGAGGCGAGGGCCATCCTGGCGGATTTCGGCGATCCCGGCACGGAGGCGGAGGCGCTGAACGAGGCCGGGCTGCTGCACCGGGCGCGCGGGGAACTCGGGCCGGCCGCGGACTCGCACCGGCAGGCGCTGGAGCTGGCCCGCGAGATCGGGAGCCCGCTCGACGAGGCGGCCGCGCTGGCCGGGCTGGCGCGCTGCGACCTGGCCGCGGGGGAGATGGCGGCGGCCGTCGCGGGGCTGCGGCAGGCGCAAGAGCTGTTCGGGCGGCTCGGGGCGGCGGAGGCGGGTGACATCGGCGCCGAGCTGGACGCTCTCACCCCGGCCGGGCTGGCCGCGCGGCCGCCCTGAGGTAGCCGGGCGGAGGGATAATGCGCTTTTTGGCGGCCGGCCAGAAAGCGCGCGGGTGCAGGCCATTCCGGGAGGGGTCGTGGCGGCGGACACGCAGTACGGCCTGCTGGGGCCGCTGACGGTGCACCGGGGCGGGATCGCCGTCCCGATCCCGCCGGGCCAGCAGCGGGTCCTGCTGGCCGCGCTGCTGCTGCGCGCCGGCCGGCCGGTCAGCGTCGACGAGCTGAGTGTCGTGCTGTGGGAGGACGCCGAGCTGGCGTCGGTGCGGCTGAGCTTGCAGAACTGCGTGATGCGGTTGCGCCGGTCGCTGGGCGCGGGCGCCGCCGCCGTCGTCACCGAGCCGGGCGGGTACCGGATCGACGTCGGCCCCGCCGAGCTGGACGTGGCGCGGTTCGAGGCGGCCCTGAGCGCCGGGCAGGCTGCCGCCCGGACCGGGTCGTGGGCGGAGGCGGCCCGGGTGCTGGCCGCGGGCCTGGCCCTGTGGCGCGGTGAGGCGCTGTCGGGGATCTCCTCCGAGGCACTGGCGGTGCAGGACCGGCCGCGGCTGGCCGAGCTGCGGCTGCAGGCGCTGGAGGCTCGCATCGAGGCGGACCTGCACCTGGGCCGGCCCGCCGAGGTGATCGTGGAGGTGCGGCAGCTCGCCGAGGCGGAGCCGCTCCGCGAGCGGCTGCACGGGCTGCTGATGACGGCGCTGTACCTGGACGGGCAGCAGGCCGCCGCGCTGGCGGCCTACCAGGCCGCGCGGCGGGTCCTGGTCGTGGAACTGGGCGTCGAGCCCGGCCCGGAGCTGCGGCGGCTGCACCAGCAGCTGCTGGCCGGCGGCCCGGTCCTGGCCGGCGAGGTCGCGGGGGCGGACGCGGACCCGCCAGGGCCGTCGCTGGCTGAGGCGCGGTACTCGCTGCCGCCGGACACGGCCGCGTTCACCGGCCGGGACGCGGAGGTGGCGGCCATCACCGCCGCCACCGCCGGCGGCGGGGTGGTCGCGATCCGGGCCATCGACGGGATGCCGGGCGTGGGGAAGACGGCGCTGGCCGTGCGGGCCGCGTACCTGCTGCGGGAGCGGTTCCCGGACCGGCAGCTGTTCATCGACCTGCGCGGCCACACCCCGGGCCAGGACCCGCTGGCCCCCGAGGACGCCCTGGCCGGGCTGCTCGCCGCCACCGGGGTCGACCCCCGCTACCTGCCCGCCGACCTGGCGAGCCGGGCGGGGCTGTGGCGGGACCGGATGTCCGGGCAGCGCACGCTGCTCGTCCTGGACAACGCGGCCAGCAGCGCGCAGGCCGCGCCGCTGCTGCCGGGCGGGGATCAGTGCCTGGTGCTGGTCACCAGCCGCCGTCGCCTGGCCGACCTGCCCGGCGTGGTCACCCCGCTGCTCCTGGACACCCTCCTGCCCGCGCAGGCCCGGGAGATGTTCGTGCGGCTCGCCCCGCGGGCCGCGCCCGCCACCGGCGGCCGGGTGGCTGAGCTCGTCGAGCTGGCCGGGTACCTGCCGCTGGCCATCAGCCTGCTGGCCCGCGTCCACAACCGGCACGCGGCCTGGTCGCTGGCCGACCTGGCCGCCGAGACCCGCGCCCGCATCTTCACCCGGGCCGGGGAAACCGGCAGCGTCGCCGCGGCGTTCGAGGTGTCCTACCAGCACCTCGGCCCGGAGCAGCAGGCGTTCTTCCGTGCGCTCGGCCAGCACCCCGGCGTCACGACCGACGCCCATGCGGCCGCCGCGCTGGCCGGCGTCCCGCTCGGCGCGGCCGCCCGCCTGCTGGACGTGCTGCACCGCGAGGGGCTGCTGACCGAGACCGGGTACCGCCGGTATGGCATGCACGACCTGATCCGCCGCTACGCCGCCGACCGGGCCGCCGCCGACCCGCCCGCCGGGCGCGCCGCGGCGCTGTCCCGGATGCTGGACTACTACCAGCACACCGCGGCCCGCGCCCAGGCCCAGCTGGCCCGGCACGCCCCGGTGCCGCCGGCCGCCGTCGTCGCCGGGGGCGCGCAGCCGCCCGCGGTCCCGGCGCCGGCCGGGGTCCCGGCCCTGCCCGACAGCGTCACGGCCCTGGCCTGGGCGCGGGCCGAGCGGCCGACCCTGCTGGCCTGCCTCGACCGCGCCGCCGAGGCGGGCGACGCCCGCCGGCAGGTCGCCTTCACCGCCGGGCTGTCCGCGATCTTCGTGCACGACGGCCCGTGGGCCGAGGGCCTGACCCGGCATGCCGCCGCCGCGGACGCGGCCGCCCGGCTCGGCGACCGGATCGGCCAGGCCGCCGCCCTCGGCGAGCTGAGCCACCTGCGGCGGCTGACCGGGGACTTTCCCGCGGCGCTGGCCGACGTGGAGCAGGCCCTGGAGATCTTCTGCTCGGCCGGCAGCCGGCTCGGCCGGGCCAGCGCTCTCCTCAACCGGGGCGGAATCCGCCTGTCCAGCGGTGACATCGAGGGGGCGGTGGCCGGGCTGGAGGCGGCCCTGGGCAGCTTCCTCGACCTGGCCGACCGCCGGGGCGAGGCCAGCGCCCGCCACGACCTCGGGGTCGCCCGCGTGGCCACCGGGAACTACCCGGCCGGGATGGCGGCCCTGGCCCGGTCCGAGGAGATCTCCCGCGACCTCGGCGATCAGCTCGGCCAGGCCAGCGCCCTGTTCTACCTGGGCGACGCGCGGCGGGTGTCCTGCGACTTCCCGGCCGCGGCGGCGACCCTGGCCCAGGCGCTGGCCATGTTCCGCGACCTCGGCCTCCGCCGCGGGCAGGCCAACGCGCTCGGCAGCCTGGGGAGCGTCCGCCGGCTGACCGGGGAGTACGACGCGGCCGGGCCGGCCCTGGAGGAGGCCCTGGCCGTCTTCCGCGACCTCGGCACCCAGGTCGGCCAGGCCCTCGTCCTCACCCAGCTGGGCGCCGTGCGCCGGCTGACCGGCGACCACGGAGGGGCCGCGCGGGCGGCGCAGGAGGCGCTGAGCATCGGGCGCCGCATCGGCAGCCGCCTGCGTCAGGGCATGGCCCTGGTCGAGCTGGCGGCGGCGCAGCGCGAGGCGGGCGACTTGCCGGCGGCGGCCAGCGCCCTGGACGAGGCGCTGGCCATCCTCACCGAGTACGGCGATCCCGGCAGCCAGGTCGAGGCCCTGAACGAGGCCGGGACGCTGCGCCGCGCGCTCGGTGATCTGCCGGCGGCCGAGAGCGCCCACCGCCAGGCCCTGGACCTGGCCCGCGAGATCGGCAGCCCGCACGACGAGGCGATCGCGCGGGCCGGCCTGGCCCGCTGCGACCTGGCCGCGGGAGACCTGGCCGCGGCCGCCGCGGGGCTGCGGCAGGCGCGCGAGCTGTTCGAGCGGCTCGGCGTACCCGAGGCGGCGGACGCCGCCGCCGAGCTGGACGCGCTCAGCCCGCCCGACCGAGCGGTCCCGCAGGCCTGACGCAGCGGTCAGCTGGCGCCCGGCTCCTGGCTGAGGCGGCTCTGCAGCGCGGCGATGGCGCTGGCCGAGTTCACCTCGACGTCGTATACCGCGTTGGTCCAGAATTCTCCGCGCTGCGAGATGACCCAGTGCGTCCAGGCCGAGCCGTGCACCTCGCACACCGGCCGCACCGTGGCCGCGGACGGGACGGGCACGGTGACCGAGCAGCTCGTGAACGTCTTGCTGCCCTTGGTTGCGGAGAACGCGACCGTCATCTTGACCATGACGGGCGAGGTGGCGAAATCATGCCGGCCGGAGTAGATCACGCGCATCATGCCGGCGACCCCGCACCGGGCCAGGGTGGTGCAGTCGACGATCTTGTTGTCCCCCAAGACGTTGACGAAGGAATTCGGGTCCGGGGCGGCCGCCAGCGCCTGCACGTCGGCCCGCAGGGTCGCGAACGTCGGCTTAACGGTCGCCGCGGTCAGCGGCGTGACGTCGAGCGAGAAGGAGTCGAAGCCGCTAATCCCGGCGACATGGATCAGCCGGTGCGGGCGGGCTGCCGTGATGTAGTAGCTGACCCTGTCGCTGACGAGCACGATCACCTTTGTGCCGTGGAACGTGCTCGCCGTGGCGTCCGGCTTCGGCCCGACGCGCGTCAGCACCCGGCCGAGCCGGACCGGCGTCAGCGAGGCAACGCTCATCGTGATCGCGTCGTCTGGGGCCTTGACCCAGCGGTTGGCGAGATACTGGGCCAGGCCGAGGTGGTCTTGCTCGTCTTCCAGCCAGAACGCCGTGGGTGCCTTTAGGTACGTCGTGCCGCCGATCGTGACGCGACCGACCGGGACGCCGAGCCTCGTGTATGTGCCCTCGGCCGTCCCGGCCCTGGTCACGCTGAGGTGCGTGGGCCGGGCGGCGAACGTGCCCGCATAGCTGATGGCGTCCGCGGTGCCGATGGCCCGCCCGGCCTGCCGGGCCATCGTGGCCGGCGAGTCACCGCGCGTCAGCGGGATCACGATCGCGACCGCGATCGCGGCGATGACGACGACGCCCGCCGCGGTGCCGATGAGCAGCCCGCGCCGGCGCCGGCGGGGAGTCGGCCCGGCGGCCGCGGGAAACGCCAGAGTCGGGTTCTGCCCGGCCTGCGCGCCGGCCTGCCCCCAGCCCGGCAGCGGGGGAGGTTCTGGATTCACGATTCCGCCTAAAGGCTCCGTAGCAGGCACGCGGGTACCGTCGGCAACCCAGAAGTCATTATTAGTGCCAATCCGGCACGCGCACCATGAGTCTTTCCGGCCGGATCGCAATCGCCAGCTGCCGCGTGGAGCCCATCAGCTCGCCGTCCAGCTCCCACGGGTACTCGCGGTCGGCGTCGATGCGCAGCTCCCGGAACGCCCCGCGGGTCACCGGCCCGCCCGCGGGCCGGCGCAGCAGCACGCGCGCGGCGACGTCCAGCCACCCGGCCCAGCCGGTCGCGGTCAGCATCACGACATCGAGCAGCCCGTCGTCGGGGGCCGCGCCGGGCAGCAGCGTCACGCCGCCCTGCAGCCGCCCGACGTTGCCGGCGATAACAGCGCTGGCCCGGCGCCGCTGCGGCGGCCCGCCGTCGACGCGCAGCGTGACCCGCATCGGCCGGTCCCGCAGGTGCCGCAGGCCGCCCACGGCGTAGGCGACCCAGCCGAGCCGCTTCTTCAGCGGCTCGCTGGTGCTGCTCAGCATCCGCGCGTCGAGGCCGAGCCCGGCCATGACCAGGAACGGCCGCCCGTTCGCATCCCCACGTCCAGCTCGCGGCTCACCCCCGCCAGCGCCACGCCGAGCGCGCCGCGCACGTCGAGCGGCAGGCCGAGGTTGCGGGCCAGCAGGTTGCCGGTGCCCACGGGGATGACCGCCAGCGGCGTGCCGCTGCCCGCCAACCCGGCCGCGCAGGCGGTGACCGTGCCGTCGCCGCCGCACGCCAGGACCAGGTCGGCCCCGCCCGCAACCGCCGTCCGCGCCTGCCCCTCGCCCGGGTCCGCGGCCGTCGTGGCCAGCCACACCGGCTCGTCCCACCCGCGCTCGGCCATCGCCGCGCGGACCTGGGCCCGGAACCGGGCCACGTCCGCGAACTTCGCGGGATTGACGATCACCGCCGCCCGGCTCGCTGCCGCCCGGCGCGCCGCCGGGCCGTCGCCGGGCCGTCCGGGGGCCAGGGTCACGCTTGGACCCTATCGGCGCACGCCGCCGCGGTGATCGTCCGCGCCGCCGCCACCGCGCTGGCGATAGCCGACTCGGGTGCCACTCCGCACAGGTCCGTGAGGGTGAACAGCGCCTCGGCGCTCACCACGATGGCCAGCTGCGTCTTGAGCATCGCGAACCCCTCCGGGTCCGCGGCGCCGAGCGTCCCGTCCAGCGGCTCAAGCGCGTAGTCGATCAGCCCGAACCGGTACCCCGGCCGCCCCGCGGCCAGCTCGGGCCGCGTGATCGACGCCGCGATCATCGCCCGGACCGCGCCCTGGGCGGCGAGCACCCGGCGCAGCAGGGCCTCCGCCGCCGCGGCCACCCGCTCGACCGGGTCCGTGCTGTCCGCGACCTGCGCCAGCGCCTGCTCCGGGCCGGGCCAGATCCCGGTCATCGCCTCGCGCAGCAGCGACATCAGGTCCGGGAAGTACCGGTAGGCGGTCGCCTCCGAGACCAGCGCGGCCCGTGCGACCGCCGGCATCGTGATCTCGGCCCCGGCCTGGATCAGGTCGCGGGTCGCGTCGACGATCGCCGTCCGAGTCCGGGCCTTCTGGTTCACCCGCCCGGGGCGCCCCGCAGCTGTCGTCATCGGCCCATCCTCCCGCCCGCCCGCACCATGAGTCAAGTGTGCTCTCGTTATGAGAGTTCACTTGCATAACGAGGCCCTCCCCGATACTGTCCCTTCATGAGAGCTCACTCTTACGAAGGGACTCCGGAGATGACCGCCCCCGCGACCCGCACCCTGACCGTCGACGCCGCCGCCGTCGGTGTCCCCGTACCCGTTACCTTCACCGAGCGCGGCGCCGGGCGCCCGTTCCTGCTGCTGCACGGCGGCGCCGGCCCGCAGTCCGTCGAGAGCTTCGCCGCCCTGCTCGCCGCGGACGGCCCGGCCCGGGTCATCGTCCCGGTCCACCCCGGCTTCGGCGGCACGCCCCGCCCGGACCAGCTCGCCAGCATGAGGTCCCTCGCGGCCGTCTACGGCCAGCTGATCGATGACCTGGACCTGGCCGGAGTGACCGTCATCGGGAACTCGATCGGCGGCTGGATCGCCGCCGAGATCGCCCTGCTGGCCAGCAGGCGGGTCAGCGGCGTCGTCCTGGTCGACGCGGCCGGCCTGAAGGTCGACGCCGATCCCGCCGCGGACTTCTTCGCCCTGACCATGGACCAGGTCGCCGACCTCAGCTATTACCGCCCCGACGACTACCGCATCGACGTGGCCAGCCTGCCTGACCCGGCGAAGGCGGCCATGGCCGCCAACCGGGCGGCGCTGGCGGTCTACGGCGGGACCGCCATGGCCGACCCCGGCCTGCTCGACCGCCTGCCGGCCATCACCGCCCGGGTGCTCGTCGTCTGGGGCGCGGCCGACCGCATGATCCCGCCCGCGCACGGCCGGGCCTACGCCGGAGCCATCCCCGGCGCCCGGCTCCGCCTCATCACCGAGGCCGGACACCTGCCCCAGCTGGAGGCACCCGGCGAGCTGCTGCAGTTCATCACCGAGTTCACTGGCACCCTCGCGGCGCGCTGACCTGACCCGCCGGCCCGAGCGCCGCCCGACCCGAAAGGCAGGAAACCATGCCCGACGTCTCCATCGTGGGACCCGACGACGGCGACATCGTGCTGTCCGGCCCGACTCAGATGCGCATCCTCGAGGACGGCAGCCATACCGCGCACCGCCTCGGCCTCGGCGAGATCACCATCGCCCCGCATACCGCCGGCCCGCCCCAGCACCGGCACGCCCAGCACGACGAGGGCTTCTACGTGCTCTCGGGCACGGTCCGGTTCACCGTCGGCACCACGTCGCACGACGTCGGGGCCGGGACCCTGGTGATGGTCCCGCCCGGCGCCCCGCACACCTTCGCCAACCCCGGCGACGTGCCGGCGGTCATCCTGAACACCTTCACCCCGGACCTGTACGTGCAGTACTTCCGCGACCTGCGGGACATGATCGCCGCCGGCCACCCGCTGTCCCCGGCCGTCATCGAGGACGTCATGGCCCGCTACGCCACCACCCCCGGAACCGAGTCCGCCTGACCAGAGGTGTCCGGCTAGGGGTGCCGGACGGCCAGGCCCGGATCGCGGCCGCGAAGCTGCTCGCTCACCAGCAGCCGGTGGCAGCGGCCCGGGTCACGCTCGAAGCAGAGCAGCGCGACGCGCTCGCCGGGGTTCGCGCCTCGAGCTCAGCCAGCGCCGCCCTGGCCGGCGGTGCGCCGAGCAGCTCGTGAAACCGGGCGCGGCTCCCGGGGTCGCCTTTCCGAAATGGCTCGCGGTTGTCCCCGGCTTGCGAGATGACGGGGTCAGCCGGACGTCGGCGAGCACCTGCACGTCAGCCTCGGCGAGCGCGGATACCAGCTCTGCTGCGCTGCGGCCTTCGTATCCCACGGTGACCAGCACCGTCTCAGGTTGGGCCCCCATGGCCACCATCATGCTCCGCTGACGTGGTCGCCGCGCCTCCACGGTAGCCCGGCCGGTTATTTTCTTGACCGATCGTTCTTGATAGTTGTACGTTTTGGGTGTGGCTAGGACCAAGGAGTTCGACCCGGAGGCGGCCCTGCGGGCTGCGCTGGAGCTGTTCTGGGCGCGCGGCTACGAGGCGACCTCCATGGCCGACCTCGTCGAGCACACGGGCGTGGCCCGGGCCAGCCTCTACGCCACCTTCGGCGGGAAGCGCGACCTGTACCTCAAGGCGCTGGACCGGTACGGCGACCTGACTGATCCCGGCCTGCTGGACCGGCTGTCCCAGCCCGGCCCGGCGCTGCCGGCCGTCCGGGCGCTGGTCGAGTCGTACGCCGGCGAGGCAGCAGGCCCCCGCGGCCGCCGGGGCTGCTTCATGGTGAACACAGCCGTCGAGCTGGCCCCGCACGACCCGGCCGCGGCGCGCCGCGTCCAGGCCAGCTGGGATCTCATCGAGGCCGCGCTGACCTCGGCGCTGATCCGCGCCCAGGCCCAGGGTGAGCTGCCGGGGGACCGGGACCCCCGCGCCCTCGGCCGCATGCTGCTGGTGCTCATGCAGGGCCTGCGGGTCATGGGCAAGGCCGCGACCGAGCCCGAGCGCCTGCGCGCCGCCGCCGCCCAGGCCCTGAGCCTGCTGAGCTAGCCGACTGATGAGCTAGCCGTCCGCCCGGGCGCCTGAGCGCGCGTTTGGCCTGTCCGTTATCAAGAACGATCGATCTTAAATATCGCCTCCCGAAGGACGACAGTGACAGCAACTGACCCCGGCCCCCAGGCGGCCGGCGACGGCCCGGCGGCGGCGCAGGCGGCGCGGGCCCGGCCCGTGCGCGCCTTCGCCCTGCTGGGCACCATCCAGGTCACGCTGATCTTCACCATCACGCTGATTGCGGTGCCGCTCCCGGCGATCGGCCGGGAGTTCGGGCTCGGCCGTTCCGGCCTGGTCCTGCTCAGCACGGCCTACGGGCTCGCCTTCAGCGGTCTCCTGCTGCTCGGCGGCCGGCTCGCGGACCGCTGCGGCGGCCGGGCCGTGCTCACCGCCGGGCTGGCCATTTTCGCCGCGTCTTCCGCCCTGGCCGCGCTGGCGCCGGGCTTCGCGGTCCTGCTCGCGGCCCGCTTCGGCGAGGGGATCGGAGCCGCCCTGGCGGCCCCGGCCGCCATGACCGTCCTGCGCGCGGTGCTGCCCCGGCCCGATCAGCAGGCCCGGGCCCTGGCGACCTGGGGCGGGCTGCCGGTCCTGGGCGCCACGGCCGGAGTGCTGCTGTCGGGCGTGCTCACCACCTGGGTGTCGTGGCGCTGGATGTTCGCCATCGCGGTGCTGGCCAGCCTGACCGCCCTGCCGCTGGCCCGCCGGTGGCTGCCAGCCGCCGCGCCGGGTACCGCGAGCGCGCCGGGCGCCGGGCTCGATCTCCGGGGCGCGGTCCTCGCCACCGCCGGGATCGTCCTGCTCAGCTACGGCCTGGTCCGGACCGGCGGCCAGGCCTGGTCGACGGCCGGGGTCCTGGTCCCGCTGATCGCCGGCCTGGCGCTGCTGGCCGCCTTCGCCCGGGCTGAGTCCCGCAGCCGGGATCCGCTGCTGCCGCTGGCCTTCCTGGCCGGCCCCGGCCGCCGGACGGCGCTGGCCGCGATCAGCATTGCCGCGGCCGGGACCGCCGTCGTCTACCTCCTGATGTCGCTCTACTTCCAGCAGGTCCGCGGGTGGTCGCCGCTGCGCACCTCGCTGGCCTTCCTGCCGTGCGCGCTGTCGCTGGCCGCGACCGGCCGGATCGCCGCCCGGCTGGTCGCCCGGCTCGGCCCCCGCGCCACGCTCGTGACCGGCCTCGCGACGGGCGCCGCCGGCCAGCTCCTGCTGGCCCGGCTCGGCCCGGGCACGGTCTACGCCGCCGGCGTCCTGCCCGGCCTGGTGCTCCTGCCGGCCGGCGCCGGGCTGACCTTCGCCAGCGGCACGGTGCTGGCCGGCGCCGGCGTCCCGCCCCGCCAGGCGGGCCTGGCCGGCGGCGTCATCAACACCGCTATCGAGACCGGCCCCACCGTCGGCGTCGCCGGACTCGTCGCCGTAGCCGCCGCCCGGACCGCGGCGGCGGCCGCCGGCGGCGCGGCCCGCGCCGCCGCCATGACGGACGGCTACGCCTGGGCCCTGGGCGCCGCCGGGCTCGCCTTCATCCTGCTGGCGCTCGCGGCCGCCCGCTCGCCCCGATACCACGACCCGATCCCGCTATCCCCGATCCCATCCAGGAGGAGCTCATGACTGCCCGCTTCACCGGCCAGAACGTTCTCGTCACCGGCGGCGGCGCCGGCCTCGGCCAGGCCATTGCCCTGGCCTTCGCCGCCGAGCAGGCCACCGTGGTCGTGGCCGGCCGCGCGCCGGACCCGCTGCGGCACACGGTCGCGCTCATCGAGGACCGCGGCGGCCGCGCCACCGCCGTCACCGCTGACGTCACCCGCTCCGGCGAGGTGGCCGGGCTCGTCGCGCAGGCGGCCGCCGCCTACGGGCCTCTCGATGTCGCCGTCAACAACGCCGGCACCCTGACGGCGGCCGGCCCGGTGGGCGACATCGACGAGGACCAGTGGGCCGCGCTCGTCGCGGTCAACCTCACCGGCACCCTGCTGTCGATGAAGTACGAGATTGCACACATGCGGCGGCAGGGCGGCGGCGCCATCATCAACGTCGCCTCCAGCCTCGGCGCCCACATGCGCCTCGCGGGCCTGGGCGCCTACGTCGCGACCAAGGCCGCCGTCAGCGCCCTGACCCGCAACGCCGCGCTGGACCACATCGGCGAGGGCATCCGCATCAACGCGGTCAGCCCCGGGCCGGCCGACACGCCGATGTCCTTCCGCCCGGGAGAGAGCCCGGCTGACCGCGACGCCCGGCTGCGGGACACCCTGCCGGCGGGCCGGGTCGGCGGGCGGGCCGAGATTGCCGCGGCGGTGCTGTACCTGGCCTCCGCGGACGCCCAGTTCGTCGTCGGGACCGACCTGGTCGTCGACGGCGGCGCCACCGCCTAAGGGCGGCACACGAAGGCGGCCGGGTCGCCGGAGATGCGGAAGACGCCCTCGGCGTCGATCACCTCCTGGACGGCCCGGCGCACGCCCTCGACGATGTCGCGCCAGGGCCGGGGCGCCTGGCCGGCGTAGCTGGCGGCCATGCTGGCCACATAGTCCGCCGCCACCGATGCGTCGGTGATGAGGACCGGCGGGGCCACCCCCGGCCGCACGCAGGTCACCAGCCCGAACACCGCCTCCAGCTGGGCGGCCGCGTTCTCCGCGGAGAACGCGTCGGCGGCCGCGGCCGGCAGCCGCCAGCTCCCGGTCCCGCCGTCCGCCGCGCGCTCGATGAGGGTGCGCAGCGGCTGCCCGTGCCGCGCGCCGTTGGTCACCGCGACCAGGATGCCGCGCGGGGTCAGCACCCGGCGCAGCTCGCGGATGGCCTGTGCCCGGTCGGCCACGTGATACAGCATGTGCGGGGCCAGCACGACGTCGAACGCGCCGTCCCGGACCGGCAGCGCGACCACGTCGCCGTTGACCACGGCCGGGTGCGCCGCGGCGGCGAGCATCCCGGCGGACAGGTCGAAGCCCACCGCCCGGGCATGGCGCTCGCGCAGCGCCCTCAGGTAGAGGCCGTTGCCGCAGCCCGCGTCCAGGACCCGCCGTCCGGGCTCGACCTGGGCCAGGTCCAGCACCCAGCTGACGATATCGAAGTACGGGCTCTGGTACTGCCACAGCCGCTGCCGCGCAGCGAGGTTGCGGTCGTCCGCGTACTGCTCGGGCGGGCTCACGGCCACCGCGGACCGGTGCCCTGATCCGCTTCCGGCCAGCCCGGCGGGCACGTCAGGCCGCTTCCGGGTCGAGGCCCAGCGCCGACCGGCCGCCGTCGACCGGCAGGACCGCGCCGTTGATGAAGCTGGCCTCATCCGAGAGCAGGAACGCGACGGCCGCGGCCACCTCGGCCGTCCCGGCCGCCCGGCGGGATGCAGCCGGGCGATGTCCGCCTCGGTGCGCGCGGCCGCCTCGGGCCCCTGGCCGGCCAGCAGCGCCCGGTACCGCTCGGTGCTGATCGACCCGAGCGCGACCGCGTTGACCCGGATGCCGCGCGCCCCGTAGTCGACGGCCAGCGCGCGGGTCAGGCCCTCGGTCGCCGCCTTGGCCGTGGCGTACGGCAGCGCCCCGCGGACCGCCCGCTGAGCCTGGTGCGAGGAGACGTTCACGATCGAGCCCCGCGTGCCGCGGGCCAGGAACCGGCGGATGGCCGTGCCGCAGCCCGTCACGGCCGGCCCCAGGTTCGCCGTGATCAGGTCCAGGACCGCGCCGGGCGGCGCGGAGTCCACCGCCGCGTCCCGGAACACGGCCGCGTTGTTGACCCAGCCCGCCAGGACGCCCGCGTCCGCCGCGAGATCCGCGGCCCGGCCGGTCACGGCCTCATCGGCGGCGTCCCCGGTGACCGCGGCCAGTCGGGGCCCGGCCGGGTGGTCCCGCGTCCAGGCCGCCGCGCCGGCGTCGGACTCGATGATCACCACCGCGCCGCCGTCGGCCAGCAGCCGCTCGGCCACCGCCCGCCCGACGCCGCGGCCGCCGCCCGTGACCACGTAGGAATCTGTCATGCCGTCACGGGACCCGCCGCCGAGGGCACCCGTGATGCCCGGCCCCGGGCTCCGGCCAGCCCGCTAACGTGGCGATCCTGACGTGCCGAACGCGACGCCGGGCAGTGCCGCCCGGAGCCGCTCGCGGTCCTGGCCGCAGGCCCGCGTGTGCTGCCGTTCTTCCATCGCGCGCCTCCGCTGCCGCCGCCGTGTAAGCGCTTGCCCGCCAGGATACCGATCTTCGGCGCCCGCCCTCTACACTTGCGGCCGCGCGGCGCCGGCGGGTGTGCCTAGTCCCGGCCGTTGGCGTGGCCGGTCAGGCGGAGGAACACGGTCACGGCGACGATGACCAGGGCCACGCCGCCGCCGTATTCCAGGACCTGCAGCCCGTCATTGACGTCCACGACCAGCTCGACGAAGGTCACGGCCAGGACCATGACGATCATGGCCAGGACGCGGCCCTTCAGGTCGTTGAGATCGCGCATCTCCAGCCAGGCCGGCATCCGGGCGATCCCGCCGACCCGGATCTCGCCGATGAACAGCTCATAGAAGCCGATAGCCGAGATGAGCAGCGTCGCCCCGATCAGGAACAGGTCGATGTCCAGCAGGAACAAGCCGATCTGGTGGCCCACCGGGAACGGGTGGCTGGAAATGACGCGGACCGAGTCCACGAACACGGCCGCGCCGTAGACGAAGGCGCCGAGCGCCGCCAGGATCAGGAACGCGACCGGGATGATCGCCAGGCTGAGGGAAGCGGCCAGGGACCGCTCGACCCGCTCGGCCGCCGGGCCGGGCAGCCGGCGCGGCTCCGGGCCAGCCGACTCCGGGCCAGCCGACTCAGGACCGGCCGACTCCGGGCCGGGCGGCCCGGGCTCAGGTTCCTGCGGCATGAGCCTCCCGTCGAGAGCCGGGCGCTGAGCCGCCAGCGTTCCGGCGCCCAGGTCTGTTCCGTTGCCCGATGCTTACCCAGTCTTCAGTAGACCGAGTACCCGGCGGGGAGCTGGCCCCGGCCGGTCAGCGCGCGCAGGACGGCCGCGGGCTGGTCGCGGCGGGCCGCGATCGCGGCGACGAAGGCCAGGCTCTCCCGGAGCGCGGCCGGCGGCGGGGCGAGGTCGGCGTCCAGGGCACCGGCGAGGTCGAGGGCGTGGATGGTCAGCTCGGCGATCCGCGAGGGCAGGTACCGGGCGAGCGTCATGGTCCCGGCCGGGCTGCCGAGGACCGCGTCCGGGGCCGTGGCCCCGACCAGGGCGATGGCGCTGGCCGAGGCGGCCGCGATGGCGGCGGCCGGGTCGGCGCCGAGCGCGGCCACCGCGTCGCGGCCGCGGGCGGCGATGGCGGCCGCGCTGAAGTAGGGGCTCCCCGGCGGCTGCGGCGGCTGGGGGCGGAGGAGGTACTCCGCCAGGAGCGTGTGGCTGCGGTTGGCGTGGCCGGCCAGCTCGCGCCGGGTCCAGGTACCGAGGCCGGGCCCGTCCCAGCCGTCGTCAGGCACCAGCCGGGCCGTCTCGACCAGGAAGCCCGACGCGTCGGCGAACGCGGCGGTGAGGGCATCATCCACGGGGCGACCTCCAGAAGCGACCGCCTCATCATGTGAGATCAATGCCGTGTTGTCAATGTTGACTGTAATCAATATCGGGACGGCAGGGCCGGGGCGCCGCCGCGTCAGGCGGGTGCCTGCGGGTAGCTCAGGAATGTGGATCAGGCTGCTGAGGCGCAGGTCGCGGCCGGGTGCCCGAAGCGCATGATCATGGGGCCGTGCGGCGGGGTGCGCGCCGACGGCGAGTGCGAGGTCAGGCCGGGCCCGTGCGCGTTTGACCGGCCGGTGTCGTGGGGCGATCCGGTGCGGCCGGTTCCGCTGCGGGCGACGCCGCTGGTCCTGACGGACTTCACGTCGCAGCCGTTCTCGGTGCCGGCGCTCCGGTCGGTCGCCGCGGTGCTGGCCCCGGCCTGCGATGCGGTCCTGGTCGGGGAGCACCACAACCGGCCGGACTTCCCGCCCGCGCTGCACGCCGCGCTGCTGCTGGAGGCCGGCGTCCGGCCGTGGATGACGCTGGCCTGCCGCGACCGCAACCGGGTCGTGCTGGAGCAGGAGCTGATGGGGCTGCGCCACATCGGGGTCGACGCCGTCCTGTGCGTGACCGGCGATGCCCGCGGCTACGACGTGCGGCCGGACGTGACCCAGGTCTTCGACCTGGACGGGCCGCGGCTGGCCGCGCGGGCCGCCGCCCTCGGGCTGCCGGCCGTCGTGCCGGAGACCCCGGCCGCGCCGCCGCGGCCGCTGCGCGGATTCCGGCTGGCCCAGAAGCAGCGGGCCGGCGCCGCGGCGGCCGTGCTCAACCACGCGTCCGCGCCGGTGGTGGCGGAGTTCATGGTGTCCGCCGCGCAGGCCGGGGTCACCATCCCGGTGATCGCCGCCGTCGCCGTCTTCACCGACGCGCCGTCGGCCGGCGTGCTGACCGGGCTGCCCGGCCTGGACCTCGACCCGGCGGCGGTCGGCGCGGTGCTCTCCGACCCTGACCCGGTCCAGGCCGGCATCCGGGCGGCGGCGCACGAGGCCCTCGCGCTGCTCGCGATCCCGGGCGTCGTCGGCGTCAACCTCTCCGGGCTGGGCTCGGCCCGCGGCTACGAGTTCGCCGCGAGCGTGAAGGCCCAGATCGCCGGGCTGATCCGGGAGCAGCACGGTCATGGCGGGTGAGCTCGGCCCGGCCATGACGGCGGAGTTCGACACCGTGGCCGAGTGGACCGCCCGGGTGGCCGCAGACCTGGGACCGGACTACTACATCCCGGCGGCGTGCCGGGGGAGCGGGAACCCGTCGTCCCTGGACTGGCTGCTGGCGGCGCTGCGGCCGGCGGCCGGCGACGCGATGCTCGACGTCGGGGCCGGCCTCGGCGGGCCGGCTGCCTACGCCGCCGAGCATGCGGGCGCCCGGCCGGTCCTGCTCGACCCCGAGCACGGCGCGTGCCGCGCGGCGGCCCGGCTGTTCGGCGCCCCCGTCGTCCAGGCCGATGCGACCGCCCTGCCCGTCGCGGACGGGGCCGCGGACGTGGCCTGGTGCCTCGGCGTTCTGTGCACGGCGCCGGGCGCGGCCGTCCAGCTGGCCATGCTGCGCGAGCTGCGCCGGGTCCTGCGTCCCGGCGGGCGGGCCGGGCTGCTGGTCTTCACCGCCGCGGCCGGGCCGCTGGACGACCCGCCGCAGGGCAATCACTTTCCGACCGGCGACCAGCTGAGCGCGCTGATCACAGCGGCCGGGCTGGCCGTCGGGGACCGGGTGAACGCCGCCCGCCTGCCGACGCCCCCGGCGGACTGGGGCGACCGCGTCGCGGTGGTCGAGGCGGAGCTGAGCCGTCGGTTCGGGCGGCGGCCGGAGCTGGCCACGGCCCGTGAGCAGAGCGGGCGGATCGGGCGGCTCCTTGACTCCGGGCAGGTCACGCCGGAGCTGCTGCGGCTGGATGTCCCGCGCGCCGTTCTTACGAAAGTGTGACGTGGCGGCGAGCTGCGTAAGACGGCCACCGCGGCGCGCTGCTGACCTGGGTGGGCCCGCGGATCACTGCCGGCCCACCCTCTTCCAAGGAGCACGGACATGCGCAAGCGCACATGCCTGGCCGCCTGCGGCAGCATGCTGGCGGCCACCATCGGGTTGTTCGGCGCGGCCGCCCCGGCCGGCGCGAGCACGGCCTCCCCGGTCGTCGGCTACACCTACATCGACGGCAACACCGCCGCGGCCAACACCATCGACGCGTTCGCCCGGCACGCCGACGGCTCGGTCACCCCGCTCGCGCGCGGCCCGTTCGCCGCCGGCGGCGCGGGCACCGGCGCCGGGCTGGCCTCGCAGGGTGCCATCCAGGCCACCCGCGACGGCCGGTACCTGCTGGCCGTCGATGCCGGCAGCAACCAGGTCTCGGTCCTGCGCGTCACCCGCGGCGGCGTGCCGGTGCCGGTCGGACGGCCGGTGGCCTCGGACGGGAAGCAGCCCGTCAGCATCGCGGTCTCCCCGTCCGGCCTGGTCTACGTGGCCAACTCCGGCGCGGGCGGCAGCAACTACACCGGGTTCCGGCTCAGCCCCGGCGGCACCCTGACGCCCATCCCGGGCTCGACGTTCGCCGTCCCGGACAGCTCGGGCCTGGGCGACGTGTTCTTCAACGCCCTCGGCACTCACCTCGTCGGCACCCGCACCGGCACCTCGCTGATCGACAGCTTCGTGGTGCTGCCCGGCGGGCGGCTGCTCGCCGCGCACGGCTCGCCGTTCACCGGGCAGGGCCTCGGCCAGCTCGGCGCCGAGTTCTCGCCCGCCCGGCCGTCGCAGCTGTTCGTCAGCAACGCGCACAACGGCGTCGGCCTCGGCACCGTCTCGGCCTACCGCGACGGCCTGCTGGGCCGGCTCACCCCGGCCGGCGCCTCGCCCTACGCGGACGGCCAGACCGCACCGTGCTGGGTGGAGATCAGCCACGACGGCCGGTACCTGTTCACCGTCAATACCGGGTCGGCCAGCATTTCCAGCTACGCCATCAAAGCGGACGGTTCGCTGGCCCTGATCGGCAGCACGCCGATCGCCGGCGGCGGCGCTGACATCGACGCCCGGCTGTCGCCGGACGGCCGGACGCTGTCGGTGGACGGCAGCGGCGCCCACATCCTGTCGGTGTTCGCCGTCAGCGGCGGCCACCTGACCGAGGTACCGAGCTCCCCGACGCCGCTGCCCGCCGGCGCCCCGTCAGGGATCGTGAACACCTAGCCCGGTCTGTTCTCCCTGGCCCGCCCGGTCGGCGGGCCAGGGAGCGATCGCGGGTCCCCGCGCTGGTCGGGGCTCCATAGGATCGGGCCATGGTCCCCCCTGAGTTCGCCGTCGACGGGACCCTCCCGCCGCCCGGCCCGGATGCCGACTCCCACCAGTGGGTCCGAGAGCTGGCCGGCACCGGGCCTGAGCAGGAGGCGGCGCTGGCCCGCCTGCACGCGCTGCTGCTGCGCATCGCGCAGGGCGAGGTGCGGCGCCGCGCCGGGCGGCTGCGGATCGCCGGCCCCGAGCTCGACGATCTCGCCTACCAGGCCGCCGCCGACGCCCTGCTGGCCATCACCGCCAAGCTCGGCCAGTTCCGCGGCGAGAGCCGCTTCACGACC
>Ga0193726_1001045_pt1 | contig 23901 bp, 13 predicted proteins | sample H2c1metaG_FD_144928 | JGI IMG/M metagenome (GOLD analysis project Ga0193726, IMG submission 144928) | Soil microbial communities from a riparian zone of the East river system, Colorado, United States - H2c1 | ecosystem: Environmental > Terrestrial > Soil > Riparian zone | place: USA: East River...
AACCCGAAAAAACAAATCCGCGCAGGGTACGGCAACCCGTGCTAGAGTGGGCGGCACCCGGACGTGGAATGGGAAACCAAGTGCTTCGCTACTTCCTCTGAAGCCTTGGGAGGGGGCTTCCATCCCGGTGCGGCGCGTTTGGTGCCGGATAGGAAAAGGCACACTTGTTGCATGCCTTACTCTGCCAGAAACTTTCTTAGCCTCGTTCGGAGAGAGTTCGCGGGCCCGGCTGATCGTCCTGCTGGTCGGTGTCTTGTCAACCAGATTCACAAGCGTCCGACAAGCATGAACCATTTGCTAGCTTGTGGATTTCGAACTGCACAACCACCAAGGTGCCAGTGCTGTCCTAAATTCGGGTTGTCACCTTATTCCTTATTCCTTGTCCAGAACCATAGTTAGCAACACTCGCAGTTGCTCCTCATAGGCGCGATGGGACGGAGTTGCCTTCCATTGCTCCTGCGCTCTCGGATGCGGGAACAATTACATCACGCCAGCCGATGATCGCCGCCCTGCCGACCGGTGATGTTGGGAACACGGAGCAGGTTGTACCCACGGGGAATCAAGGTCAAGGAACGCCCGATGTGGTCGGCATTTACATGCCTCTTGCCGATAACCTCATTAAGTTTTCCCATCGAGCCCAACGATGCGCCGGAATCGAGTGGTAGACCTGTGAGGTTTCACAATACATCCAAGGTCAGAACGTGCAGCCCTTGCGCTCGCGAGGCCCGGCCATGGCCATCTTGTTTGGACGTTCGGATTTCGTAACGCATAACTAAGGTGAGCACTATTGAACAGCTCAACATTTTAGCGAAGTCGTACAGTTGCACTTAATCATAATAGGGATTGTGGAGCATACGACTCATGGTTGTTGTTCCCGTTGCGACGCGGTTACTGCTTCCCCAAGCCTGCCGCGTCGCGTCATCCCCTTCACAGGAAAGCCCTCGCGTCGTTATAGGAGATCAGAAATGACAACAGCCCGTCCCCAAGATTACTGCAAATGGCGGCGTAGCGACCATCGACTGCTGCGGCGTCTCCTTAGTTCGAGGTGCTTCTGTGATCTTTCAAGACCCCACACCAGCCGTTTATTGCGATGAACAAGAGCAGGTCGAACGCCGGTTAACAAATCGCAACAAAGTCAGCATCTGCTGGCCGCCGCCAGAGTACATAGCGCTGGTCTTCGCGCGAAAACTCGAAGACGAAAACTGACGGTCATTCAGTATGAGTCTATTTCCCGCTTTGAATCGACCGTGCTCGTGGCCTCTTTGACGATCCGATCTGCGCATTTCGTCAACGCATCATCCCAACAAGATCCCGTACTTTTGCTGATAGCCTTATCTTCCGCCGATGCAAATTCCACTCTGTACAGTACTAGGACAACAGCAGAACAACAACAACTCGGTTTGAGGTTCTTAGCGTCGGCTGAAGGGCTTGTCAACGTTATCTTGCTATTTTTCACAACATGCGGTCATAACATCTTAATTATCGTCCTACACACTGGACAGATGGTTATCTGTTCGAACCGTGGCCCTTGACAGGGGACACTCTTGAATCGTACGAATCAAAAGGCGAAGAGCGTTTCGAGCTAATACAGCACAGATCGGCCGCCGCTTGTAGCTACATTGGGCGATGCCTAAGCAACACGATCCGTTTTAGGTTCTAACGCCTAAGTACCTCACGGTTAAAGGAGTTTAGAGATGCAACAGGTTCGACGTGACTTTCTCTTGTCGTTGGCCTCAGCCGTACCTCTGCTATACCAATCGCTAGCTAAAGCGCTGGACTTACGAAGCGACCATTTCGAACTCGGAATCCCTGATTCAAAAGTGACGATCGTCTCGAGGTTGGATTCCCCTGCAGTTTCTGTGGCACGGCAGCGTCTCGCGAGCTACTTGACGAATCTAACGGGAGAAGCCCCACTGTTTAGCAATACGAATTCTGATGCGCGGCAGCAGATTATCCTGGGCGATTCCTCCGTTTCGAAGCATTTCGGTTTGCCTCTTCCGCAAAACCGCCCGGGCAGTTTTACAGTCGGGTTGCTGGCAAAAAAAGGTCAATCGCAATTGATTGTCAGTGGGCAAGCAGATGAAGGGGTGAAGCGGGGCGTTTACCATCTGATGCAACATTTGAGCCTGGACAATGGCAAGTTGGCGTTTCAGCCAGGGATCACCGAGTCCAGCCCATTTTTTACAGGTCGAGGCACTCACCCAGGCGGATTCGTGACCCAACTCTTTGGACAAATGAAGGATCCTGTAACCTTCAGCCAAGAGCCAGCGACTGCCGCGCAGCTGGCGTGGAATCATTGGGATCACTGGGATCCAGAACGAATTCCGGGTTATGTCGCGATGCTGGATTTCTTCGGTTACAACATTATCGAAAGCGAAATTGACCAGCTAACACCAGATAGCCATGCCTCGTCCGCCGAAATAGAAGAGACGATGAAGACACGCCGCAGTCTTTTTGTAAACAGCATCCGACACAACGGAATGGGCCATGGCGTACATTTTATCGGAACGCTGGACGGCGGTGTTCCGTATGGGAGTGATTCAAAGAAACGTTATGACGATTACTATAATTCCGCAGCGCAAGCTGTCGGGCCTCATATCGACTGGGTCATGACCCATTGGCTGGACGCCGGCGGGTGGAAGAGTACACCTGAACATCCTTGTACAATCGAGGTCCTGCAAGATCTCCACATGCAAATCGACCGTGCATTCAAGAAGGCGAATTCGAAGGCCGAATCGATTCTGGGTCTGTGGGCTCTGGACGAACCGGGGTTTGGCACTGGAAATATGAAGTGGGATGGATATGACGGAGTAGACACAATCCTAAAGAGCGGTCTGATCCCCGCCGACGTCGGCCTGGCTATGAGTCGGACGTATCGGGCGCAGGAAGCCAGACGCATCGTAGCCTCCGGACACAAGGCTAGCGTTTGGGGTTGGTATCTTGACGATAATGAACTGGTCTATACCATGCACGTTCACACGCATATCTTGCAGGATTATCTGCGGCAGGTACCGGGCGAAGCCCGTGATCTCAGCGATTTTCATACTCTGAGTGATTGCCAGGCGGAAACAAACCTCTATACTATCTATCTTGGCGCGCACATGTTGTGGAATCCTCGTGAAGACCCAGAGGTTTACCTGCGTGAGGTTGCCAAGCTAGTCTACGGTCCAAAGCTGGAAAGCCCTGTGTTTCATGGCCTAAAGGCGATTGCGGATATCCGCTGTGGCAAAGAATGCCGTGGGTATTGGAATCCGGGATACGGCGGCCGGAACAACTTCAACGGAGTCGTGACATTTGAACAAGCGCTGGTGCAGTCGGCGGAAGCATGGAATGATCTCAAAGGCGTCGAAATCGACAAGAACTATGTTTCGCCGATTCAATTTCATCGGCCGGTTGAAGTGCTTCTCAAGGAACTCAAAGGCCATGTTGAGGCGGTTGCGAAATACATGCGCTGCTTGAAGGATCGGCAAGAGGGAAACGCACCTCCAATGGAGGTGCCGGCCGCTGATGGCCCTTTTGAGTACTATGAAAGAATAAAATACCTTCATCCGGAGGCAATCTGGTGGCCCGCTACAATCGCGGATCATAGTGAACCAGAATCTGCCATGTATGCTGGCGGATTCACATCTCCGCCGGTGCCGACGAATGTCGGAAAGGGCCAGAATCCAAAATACAGCGCGAAGCCGAGTCACTGATAGACGCATCTTCTACAAAGGAGGAAGGATAGATCTTTTGTACAGACCTGTTGTGAGAGACTCTCACAATGCGTTGGTACAAAAACTCGATCCTGTTAATCCTGACGAAACACAACCCTCGGGCAGCTCGCGCTGCCTGCCCGGGTAAACGAACACTAAGCAGACGATCAGAATTCCAATCGTAGCGCAAGCTGCAATTGTCTTTCGCCGCTGGTGCCAAGAATCTTGCCGAAAGTAGCAGGTGCGTTCACGTCAAGGCCCGGTGTATTCCACTGCTGATGGTTGAAAGCGTCGAACGCTTCCATCCGGAACTGAAGCGAGGCTGCTTCGCTCAGGTGGAAATTCTTGTAAAGTCCTAAGTCGAAATTGACTGTCGGAGGACCCGTCAGGATATTTCTTCCGCAGTTGCCCGTACGAGTATTGGGAGGCATAGAAAAGTCAGCGGTATTAAACCACTCGTCGGCGGATCGATTAGACAACTCCCCGTGACCGGCTGTACAGTCAGCTCGCACCGGTCTAACCACGTTTAGGCTTGCCTGCGCGGAACTTGAAAGTATTGTCAGCCCAGGCCCGGACATGAGCGTAGCTATACCTGTCAATTGCCACCCGCCCAGAAAGCCGTTTACAACCGGGTTGACGTTGCTCATCCACCGTCTGCCACTGCCAACAGGCAAAATGTAGATAAAGTCGGAAGTCAGAACGTGGGCGCGACCATAGTCGGTGGGGCCCCAATCGTGATCCCGGTGCCAATAATCTGCCCCCGAGTTGCCAAACAGAACCGTAGCCAGATTGTCCATGGTCTTTGACCAAGTGTAATTGACGGTAAACAATAGGCCGTTAGTTAGCGGCTTCTTGAGCTTGACTTGCAAAGAGTTGTAGCGTGACTCCCCACTCGATATTGTTGAAGTGATCGTGGTGAATGGAGTGTTGGGCCGGAAATTGTTCGTGTTTGGAAAGGTCATCGACTGGTTGATGTTGAACTGCTGAGGGCCGTGCAACATCCGACTCCCCTGATATCCAACGTCAAGCACCATCTGGCCCGGAAGAGCTTTCTGCACATTTAAGTTCCAGCTTTGGACATATTCTCTCTTGAGATGCGGATCCACGTTCACGGCGGGAAACGTGCTCGGGGGGGCTGGCCCACCAAACGCAGCCAGAGGATCTGATATGTCAAATGGATCCGGATTGACCATAGTTACGCCAGCGGTGAACGGTGCGCCTATGCCGTCGGAAGAGTACTGGTAACTGGCATCGGGAACATAACCGATTCCGTAACTCCCGCGAATTGTTGTTTCTTTGACGAACCTAGGTTGATAAGCGAACCCGACTCGCGGCGCCCACTTTGTGCTGTCCGGGAACTTCAGCGTTCGCCGCGGAAGCCCTACGCTCTCGCTAGTGACAAAGCTGCCCGGCGGGTACAGCGCCAGGGCCTGCGGGTTCACATAGGGATTGTTGTCCAAAGATCCTGTGACGACCAGTTTACCCAAGTCGGGGACGGAGCCTATCACACGATCGAATTTCTCTACTGCCCAAGGAGAATATTCAAAACGCCCACCCAGATTGAGTGTTAGTCTAGGTGTCACTTTCCAGTCATCCTGGAAGAAGCCAACGATCTGGTGGTCGCGCCAGTAGTATTTTCCAGAGCCGGGCGCGCCGGGATTAAAAAGGAAGTAGAAAGGTCTACCTAGCAGCATGTCGCCCAATCCTGCGCCGGTGAACCCCCCTTGGAATATCATGAAGCCCTTCTTGATGTTAGCGGTGTTCAGGTTGTTACTCTGGGTATAGTGAACATCGATCCCAGTGGCGATGTTGTGCCTTCCTTCAGTCAAATGTATTGAATCACTTAGCTGGTAAGTAGTGACGTCCGCGCCGATCGGGCCAGGGTACTCTCCCACCGTGCCACTATAGTCTGGTCCGCCGATAATAGTGAAGGGATATCCAGGACCATGCCCTGGCAGGTTCGAACCAATCTCTCCCCAAAAGTCGACTCCTGCCAAAGTAGCTTTATTCGAGAATTGATCTGAGTCGCGATGGGAAGACACTGACAAGGAGTTGACTAAGCGAGGGGAAACAGTATGTGTCCAGTTTACCCCTCCCCTTCGTAGGTTGAAGAGGACAATATTCGGAGCAAGAGCGGCACCTGTAGTGCCCGCAAAGGTATTCTGTCTACGGGCGAACGTGAAAGACAACGCATCCAATGAAGAGAATACGTAGTCGACCTTTTCGTCAAACTGATCCCAACTGTTGGTAGTAGCTCCATGACCTCTAAAGAAAACCCCGTCATTGGCTAGTGGAAACAGGGACATTAACTCCGCGCCGAAGGGTGTAATTCGATCAGCAGGGATCGTTCGGTTTGGGAAGTTCTGCCCCGTCGACGGGTCTTTGACGTCGAAAGTGAATATTCCATTGCGCTGGTCGGCCGTGGGAACCTGCTCATTAATAGTGACATCATTACTGGATCGAAGTGCTTGGTAGGATGAGAAGAAAAATAGTTTGTTCTTGAGAATGGGCCCCCCCACGGTCACGCCAAACTGATTACGCCTAGTGGCGGCGCTCTTACCCACAGCCCAGGCGTTGCGGGCATCCAATGCATTGTCCTGGTGGTATTCGAAGAGGGCGCCATGGAACTTGTTCGTGCCGCTCTTGAGCGAGACATCCACGGCACTGCCACTCCGGCCGTACTCGGCACTCATGCCGCCGGTCCGCACATTAACTTCCGAGATTGCGTCGAGCGACGGTGACATCGATTGGTGAAACTGATTCTGGTTGTTATTGTCGGCGCCATCAATCGTGAAGTCAGTGCTGTTGAAATCCCCCCCACCCACAGTAAAGCCAGGGCCTAGATATACCCCGTACTGACCGCCAGAAACGTAGCCCGGCACAACACCCGGCGTGAGCGCTTGCAGATCCGCAAAGTCTCGAGCAAGTACAGGTAGTTGCGTCATTTCCTGGGTTGTCAAGGTGGTGCCGACCTCGCCGGACTCCGTGATCAGGATTGGCGCTGTTGACTTTACGGTCATCGTTTGAGCGGTCGTCGAAAGTTTAAGGGCCACGTCGCTCCGCACCACCGTTCGCATCGCGACCTGAATGCCGGTCACTTCCATTGTGGCAAACCCATCGTGTTTGGCACGCACGGTGTAAGTCGCGGGAGCCAGAAACGAGACTTCATAGGAGCCTTCGGAGTTAGTGACAACGCTTCTGTTGACACCTGTGGCCTCATTGGTGATTGTGATAGTCGCTCCGGGAACTACGGCACCTGTCTGGTCAGTAACAACACCTACGAGACTGGAACTCCCAGTCTGTCCAAGCAGTTCGGGGCTCAGCCAAGCACCCATTACAATCGATATTATCCAAACGCCAAGGATGTGAACGTTCACCCTGCTCCACGATTTCACTTTGTTCATAGTCCCCTCCGCGACAAAAGTCATCAGAAGAATGTTTGCCCGCCGCTCTGTCACTTGGTCTTGTAGTGGCGGCCGTACTTGAAGTCAACGGGAAAGAAGGCAAACGGACCTCCCTCGTCCACCATATGGGATTATTTCTTTTCCCCGACTTGCCCCCGCGAACGAAACACGATCCAGTGCCGTCTGCTTTCGCTGATGGCCGCGCAGAATCATCTCCACCGCATCGAAGATATAGCTAAGTGCGGGGAAATCACGGATTGCCCAATGCTCTCCTCCACGGAAGTTTGCCTTCGGAGAATTTACTGAGGTCCAGCCGGTCCAGAAATATCCCAAACTGCTCGCGCCGGAGCGTCCTCGCGATGAGCTTTTGCCACGCTAGTTGTTCTTAAATATCCGAGACCGATCCATGGGCTGGAAGCGTCGCAAGGAATCACATCTTTAAATAATTCCCGGCTATGAGCGCGCCTGCAACCTCGTCGTAAGACTTTCCATTGATATCAACGGGGAGGGGCTTCAACAAACAAGATGAACCACTAGCTCGTTCCGCCCACCATGGGCCCCGGTGCCGAGCAGGTCGGCATAATAGGAGGCAAGTGTGCGGTTCCGTGGGTACGAATATCGCTGCACGTTCAGTTCCTTGCCGTTGATCCACGCGGTCAAAGCCTTAACTCTGTTGAGACGCAGCAGCGGGAACACAACTAACGGGTGCTGGTCGAAGGCTGGCTCGGATCCGAAGGAGTTCAAGAATGGTAGCTCAAAACTCGTTTCAAACCACCAGGCGCCTTCAGCGCTCTTCGCCAGGTCATCCAGCGGTTTTCGAACTGGCGCTGGTTCTCCGACAGCAAGCCGCGCACCAGACAACCCAGATTGATGCCCTCGACGAAGTGCGATGTGGATTTCCTGCATTTCACTAAAAGCGTTTTCGACCCATGCTCCGCAGAAGTTGGCCACCGGTCCCAGGCCGAGACGGGACGCATCGTCATCGGTCAGCGGCAGCGGGACTTCAGCATCAGTAAATAAAGGGAAACGAACCACACTTCCCTCACCCAAGACTGCCGGCCATCCCGCAGCGACACCCTCTTTGAGACTGCCCGGTCGCACTCGCCAGCTGCGCAGCTCTGTGGGAGCGGGTTTCCGGGGAAAGGTGACCTCTAGCAACGCACCTTCTAGAGTGCTCGAGAGGAGTGCAATGGAGGCAGGGGCCGAAAGACGAGGATCGATCTCTTTCGGATAGTCGAGAACAGTGGCTGTAACGATTGGCTGGTTGCCTTTCGGCAGCATCACGGCGAAACGTGCGGTCGAGCCCTGCGGCGCAGAGGTCTTGAACACGTATCCGCTCGCATCAGTTTCCACCATGCCAGGTAACCCGTACACTCTTGGAACAACGATTCCGCGTGGTGCGGGCCGGACTTCCAGCACGATGACTTGCTGCGCGGGGACCTTCATAGGCAACCGCGTACCGAGTGCCGGCCAAGGACCTTCCGTCGTCAGGCGCAAGCATTCATTTGGGTGGATCTCGGCGATTTCGCAGTGCCCTATACCGGTAAATCCAAGGGTTGCGTCCAGCGGTACTTCTACTGTCCGGTCCCAATAATTCGGATTGACCAAGAAAATGAATCCACGATCCCCTGCAGCGTGACTGTATATCTCGACCGCTCCCATGCCCGGGTTGTCGCCTGCCCGATAGGTCTTGGTCCAGAGCGCGTAGTTGTCCCGTATCAGCTTTGTCCAGCGCTTGTAGAAGTCTGTCACCTTGCTCTGATCCGAGGCCGGTAGCCGGTCAAGCCACGGACGGATTTCCCCCAGGCCAAGGTTTGGGGTAACGGCGAGCGTCGATAACGCGCCATATTCGAAGTTGCGAATATCTGGCACGATTGAATTTTGGCTTAAGAAGTATTGAAAGTTAGTGAAGAAGCGATAGGGGAGAAATACAGAGTGGTGAAGTGAGACCATCTGTTCACGCCGAGCATCGTCGAGCAACCGGGTCATATTCAGACCTTGCCACGGTGTCCCAATCGTTGGATCGGTCAAATACAAGTTTGGGGCGTACCAGGCCAGCTTCGGTAGCATCTCAGTAAAATCGCCCGCATTGGGCCATGTAAGCATCTGCGGCGAGACCGCGTTAATAGCTTCAATCACGTGGATTAGACCGCGAATCTGATGGTAATAACTCTCGGTTCCCGGTGGGTGCGCATGATTAGAGGCATGGCACGGCGAGAACTTCAGCCCGTCCAGACAATGTAAATCGAATCGGAAACGGCGACAGTTCTCGACTACTTTCTCGACATACAAATCTGCAAATTCCGGACAGCCGAAGCAATATGTCTTGCTTGGCTCTCCATCCTTATTGCGAATGAGCCAGTCTGGACGGTTGAGTTTGTTCCGGTAGAAATTGAAATGCGGAGAGTACACGTAGTTGGTGGCGGAGTAGTCCCCAATTAGCAGGCCACGTTCATGGGCGGAGTGCACTAGTTTGTCCAATTCTGGTTTGGGATCATTCGGTCCCCATTCAAAGACTCCAGGGAAGGCCTGGTAATACTCCATCCCCAGTTTGGTCATTAGGTGCAAGTCTTTTTCAACCAGATCCCTATTGGCAAAGAACAAAGGCTGATCCCGCATAGTGTAAAAGATGACGTCGCCATCGACCTGAGTGTATCGGTTCACAATCGATGCAACTATGTACATCGGTCTTTCAAAGCGGGGTTTCCGATGGCCCTGGACATATGCATCCATGGCCTCGACCTCGCCATCATCAAAACCGTAGTGTTGCTGGCCGGTCAATCGTACGGCGCCGAAGGTTAGCGAATGAGTGTTGTATTCGCTGCCAGGCGTAAGCGGGGCATGAGGGGGATAAGAGATACTGGTTACCCCTGCTGTCGAAGCGATATTAGAGTATGGGAAGTCCAACGAAGCGAGCAGGCCAAGATCATCTTGTCGATAAAACGCGACGATGTCTTGGATTTTTGTACGAGCGATGCTCGGCTCACTTGAGGACTCGGCATTCCAGAGGACTACTCGAGAGAGATTTCCTCTCCGCTTGGGAAGGAGCCTAAGTGACTTGGTTATGCGTCCCGGTCCGCTTACTTTATACTTGAGTTCCCACGCAATTGTGTTCGTCTCACCACGAAACGTTGCACTGCGCGCAGGAGTAGCGCCTTCTTGATGGATCAGAGTGGCAGCGGCTCCGGCAGGCGAAAGATTCGTGCCGTCGAGGTGAAGTATCCAAGGATCACCTCGTAGGCCCAGAAGAGGGCGTTCTTCAACAAGGTATCGTGATTCAACTAGGCCCCAAGTGCCGTACTCGAGAATGACCTGAATTCGATCGTCACCCAGCGCAATGGTGTGCCCTCCTCCCGGGTTCTGGCTGGACAAGCCGAGTTTCGCGCCACCAGCCAAAACCGCCGTACTCATCAGGAATGTTCGTCGGTTCATAGCTTTTCAAAAACTCCTCCCAGAAGTTGTACTAACCATTCGGCGCCGGGGCGGGAGCGCCATAGATGCACGCGCCACGCCGGCTATGGGATCAGCCGACAAAAAAGGAAACGCATCGAAGAATGTTTCAGATGGCTGAAGACCATCGCATTGCTGCGGAAAGTGCGTCATCGCGGGATCTTTAAGGTGGACTGGGCGTCCGCCTTCGCTTGTGCCCGCTTACAACCTGGTGCGTATGCGGAACCTGAGTCGAGCGGCGGTTCAACCCGGCTAAGTTGCAGGAAGTCCGCATCACCGAAACTTGGAACAAGGTTCACGAGGTAGCCTAAAGGCCTAAAGACCTAAAGTCTCCTGCACATAAAAGAAGAAGATCGGAGAAGTGACAGGGAGTACATCGTGTACCTCAATTTTTCAGGCCTGCTGGAGGCGCATTGGGGTTATCAAGTTGAAGACTCGCGAAACCGGAATTGGTGGCTTTCCCGGATGTTAATTGTTTCGCAAAGATTACATCCCAATTATGCAGATCGATTCATGCCACCAGCACATATTGACCCTTACCGCACTGTTCTTTCACGTCTTATGTAGATCGGTTCCACGTCCGTCTGTGATCTTCACCTCACGCCTAACCTTCCAGCCTCATCTTCAAGTGCGCAAGCTGGCAACTGTTGCCGTCTTGGCTCGATCGATATCGAGCCGAAAACGCCTATTCCGTAGTGGTTAGCCACAAGTTTGGATTTCTGCTAATGACAGGCTACCGCCAACTCGCTCGCCAACGCGAACGCAAACCGCAAAACAAGTGGCCGTACCTTAGACAAGCGGTGCCGCGGCCCGCAGATGACGGCTCTCTATTGAAACGCCTGCTTGGTAATCAGAGTCACGTCGGTTAAAACGATAATCGATCGAATATATTCTTCTATCCTGAGAACCCTTGTCAAGGACTCATTTCTATCTCAAACGGGAACTATCAAGTGCCCGGGACTAGCAGGCGACGAATAAGGCCTTGACATCGGGCTATTCTTCAAGTAATTACATGAATCGATTATCGTTTATGGTCGAAAAAAACAATTATATTTGTGTTTTCCCCGAGGTGCTCCCAAGGTCGACCAAACGGTTCGAATTTAACGACCTAAGAATTAGGGTGGGCGACGGTAGGGTGGGCCGCTTGGGGATTGCGCGGCATCTGCGATGCGGAACATTAGCGATGGTGAACGGGTTCTGTTGTCGCTGGATGCAATTCAATATCAGGCGCGTGTTTGAAAGCTTGGCCACTGATTCTGCGGTTTGCACCCACCGTCATCGGCGGGACGGCGGTAGCCTGTCGTTAGCGCGAGTTCCAATCCGCGGTGGTGCGGTACCAAAAAACGTGTGTGTTCCACTCCCGATCTGCATTTGTTAAGAGGGGGTTTTGGGTGTTCCAGAAAATGAAAATCACACCTGTGGAAGCGATCTGGCGCAGGTAGCTCATAACTTTAGATGGCTAGTTCACGGAAGTTCAAATGGAGGAGAGATGCGTGTTCTTGCAGTCGGTGCACACCCTGATGATCTGGAAATCCTTTGTGCGGGAACGCTCGCAAAGTATGCCAGGCGAGGAGATCACGTCAGTATGGCGGTCGCGACTAACGGCGAGGTAGGGTCTGCTACGCTCCCTAAAAAAGAGATCGCCGAGATCCGGCGTGAAGAAGCAGCTGCTGCAGCAAAAGTTATAGGCGCTGATTTCTACTGGATGAACCATCCGGACGAATTTCTCTTCTCAACCGAACGGACCCGCCTGACATTTTTGGATCTCGTACGTCAGTCTCGCCCAGATGCCATCATTACACACGCACCAACCGACTATCACCCGGACCACCGGGCCACGGGTGGCATACTGTGGGACATCCGAGTCATGACAACTGTTCCAAATATCAAGACCGCACATCCCCCCTGTCAGCGTATCCCCGAAATTTTTTACATGGAAACGTTGGCTGGGATTGATTTTGTGCCACAGCACTATGTCGATATCAGCGAAACTTTTGCGCTTAAGCAAGAAATGCTGGCATGCCATAAGAGCCAGTCTGCCTGGCTCGAGAATCAATACAAAATCAGTTATCTGGAAATGATCGAGATTACCGGACGCTACCGCGGATTTCAGTGTGGGGTCAAATACGCTGAAGGTCTTCAACCTTCGTCAACGTGGCCTAAATGGAGCAATGAAGGTTTTCTTCCCTGAGGCAACTGTATCCGGTACATAATTGCGCAATAACGAACCCGCAGCCCTTGCAGTATCTCTGGTCATGTGATTGATCCGCAAACTCTTTACTCGGGAACATCCATATGAACCGACGCCATTTTCTTTATGGCTGCACCTCTGCGGCCCTCGCTAACAACCATTGGAGCCTGACGGCTTTCGGCCTCGGCGGCTCCCAAGCAGGAAAGCCCGGGAATCTCGATGAAAGTCTGGCTGGCCAGCCCGTCAACCTTGCGCTATTTGGTGAACTCCAATCCTGGTTGAACCCCAGCCAGGTACGCTTATTGCAGGACCACCCAGGCCAGAATAGTTCAGGGCCACTGCGGCTGACGGACATACTCTCGAAGGATTCGGAGTTTGATTTGGGGGTGGCATGGCCCGAATTTCGCACTATCCACCGCTTGGTGGTGCGCTTCGCAGCAAAGGACAAATGTCCACAGCGAGGAAGGCAATTTGTGGAATTTTGGGATGGGATCAGTCCGCTACAGGGGAGATGGAAACTCTTGGAGGAGGAAACTAATCTGGGCATTCCACAGGGTATTTCCCTGGAAGTTGACGGTCGGATTTGGACTTTTAATTTCAGCGACCAAAGAACCTGCAAGATAAGACTCCGTCTTCAAAACGAAAGACAAGTCGAGGTCGAGAGCTTCGAGGTGTACGGCCCCTCCAAATGGAAGGTAGGCGAAGTTCGCATTGAATTGGGACGATTGAAACAACAGAAATCCTATGACGGTTCATTCAGTATCTACAACGGTGCCCTACTTGAACTACAGCCAATTGGCGATACCCAATTAACGGAACCATCCACATGGACTGCCAGTCCAAATGGCAGGATGCCATCAGGGGTAATTGCCAAGTTGCTTTACACCTCAGGAATGGACGTGGATCGAACCATCGCCACGATACGCAGCAACGCTTGTGACTTTTCGTTCTTGCCGGGAGAGGCCCTGGAACACCGACCTATTGACATCGCAGAATTCGAAGTTTATATCCGTTCCAGCTCCCTTAATTTGGATCGCGCGGCCTATCGGATGAAATACGGACAGTCTGCCCGCATTATCAATGCAGTCTCACCGCATCCTGAGCAAACGCTGGAAAAGGCCTACCAAGCGATCCGGGCCAGACGCGTAACGCTTGCCTTCGTCGGAGTCGATTCGAATAGTCACAAGTTTGGTATCGCTCCTGACGGCCATGTGGTGGTTGGGAATAACGACCCGAGCAACGGCCGGCAAATGGTTCCCAAGTTCTCAATCTATTTTGCCAGCACAGAAGAATCAACATTATTTCAAGAGCCTTCAACTGCAGCCGACCTATTCAAAAAGGAGGATGAAAAGCTGCAGCAGTTGGAGGAAGGATGGTTGCCCATGGTAACCACCAAGTGGAGTAGAAATGAGGTCAGCTTTGAGCGCCTTGACTATGCGACACTACAGAAAGCGTTCGAACCCATGGATGAAGCCACTCTATTGGGCAACGAATTGGCACTGCTCATCTCCCGGCTTATCATTCGGAATAATTCACCCGTCCCAAAAACGATTAGTTACTACCTGAAGCCTTGGAATCAGCAAACTGGACGCGTCGACTACGGCGCGATCCCGGCGAACTCCACAAATGCATGGATGACCGCCCTCCAGGGGGATAGCATCATTGTTACGGAAGGGGAAAATGAGTACACGGTTTGCACCATCGATCTACATGGCCGCGGTTTGCTGGCGATGGAAGCGACCGAAAACGCGGTCAGGTATTCGGTGGAGCTAAACCCGGGAGAGGAACATACGCTCCACACGACAATTCCAGGCCGCGCCTCCCCGAAGCGGAACGCGAGAAACTCCACAATATCTCTTACGAACAGGCGCGTGACGCAACCGTCAGATACTGGAAGGACCGCCTCGCCGAAGGCATGCAAGTCGAGGTCCCAGACCAGCGAGTTCAGAATCTCTACAATGCCACTCTGCAGCATTTTATGCTGGTGCTTACGAAAGATGCGAAACGCCAGGAACACTACGCCAACGTGGCGATGTTCTATTACGGAGCCATTGGAAGCGAGAGCAGTCCCATCATCCAGAGCCTCGACATGCGTGGTTTACACCGGCGCGCCGAAAGTTGCTTGAATGCCTGGCTGTCGACTCAGGGCGACTCGATGCCTTCTGGAGATTATGCTTCCAAGGAAGGCGGATTCTATCATTATTGGTCGAACTACACTATCTGCCAGGGAGGTGTCCTATGGGCCTTGGCGGAGCACTACTTGTACACCCGTGACCGGCAATGGCTCTACAAAGTGTCGCCACAAATCGTAGCAGGCTGCGATTTCATAGTCAGAGAGCGCAAGCGAACGATGAAAGATTTTGGCGACAATCAGAAGCCGCTCTGGCACGGGCTGGCGCCTGCTGGATGCGTGGCTGACATGCGTGATTGGGAATACAGTTTCATGTTGAACGCGTATTTCTATTTAGGTTTAAAAAAGTCGGCTCAGGTTCTTCAGGACGCGGATCCCAAGAATGCGGATCGGATCTCGGCCGAGGCAGAAGATTATCTCCAGGCAATCCACCGGGCATTGAAAGAGTGCGCGGCTATTTCTCCGGTTACGCGTCTTCGAGACGGTACCTCCGTGCCTTCAATTCCCTCTTATGTCGGTTTACGAGGACTAAGTACCGACGTTAAGGACTCCGTGGATCCCGATCTTCGTCACTCATATGCGTACGACGCGACCATCGGGCCCTTTCACTTACTGATGGGAGAGGTGGTTGCGCCCGATTCGCCGGAAGCGACCTGGATGTTGAATTACCTCGAAGACCGGTTCTTCATGTTTAGTCCTCTACCGTCGCGGGTCGAGCTTGATAATCTCGCTACAGATTGGTTCAACTTGGGGGGATTCGAAAAATTGCAGCCATACTACGTTCATTACCAAGATGCCTACTTGCGGCGCGATCAGATCCCTCAATTTCTACGCGGCTTTTTCAATACTCTGGCGTCAATTTCCGATCCTCAAACTTTGACATTCCAAGAAGAACTGGACTCCGGTGGAGGCCAGCCGCATAAGACTCATGAAGAAGGTTGGTTCTTTCAGCAGTTCAGGAATATGCTCGTGATGGAAATGGGGAATGATCTTTACCTCGCGAAAGGTACACCTCGTCAGTGGCTGGAGGAAGGTAAGAAGATCATCCTCGCTCACGCACCGAGCTATTTTGGAGAGCTCAGTTACCGCATTGAATCTTCCGCCGACAAAGGCCGCATTGTGGCGACCGTGCAGCCGCCCAACCGTCGGCAGCCTGCATGTCTCTATCTACGCTTGCGACACCCCAAGAATGTTCCGTTGAAACGAGTCACAATAAACGGCCGCCCCTGGAAGAATTTTGATGCCGATAAGGAATGGATCAAACTCCCCGTGCAGGCAGGTGAAATGAAGATTGTAGCTTACTATTTGTGAATAATTGGCCTCGCCTCCATGGCAATCTATGGAAGGAGGGCCGGGCATAAACTTATCGATCTAAGAAATTATTCCCCGCATCATCCAAGTTACCCGAAACTCTTCGAGGAAGGCCTGAACTTGAATCAAACAGTCACTTCCGACGCCCTAGTTGCCCCAACTACACCCTTCAAAATCTCGACACTTGCGGATGGCAGTCGTTTACTCTTTTTGTCAGTTGGCGGGCCGTGCACTGGGGCTGTTCGCGCCCGGAGGCGGTGAGACTTTCTTATGGGTCAATCCAGCGCTCAGCTCTGCCGAGTCGGCGCACAAGTTGTTTTGCGGGCCGGGACTGACGCAACCTCGGCGGCGACAGGACGTGGTTAGCCCCAGAGATAGACGTTATGCCACTCAATCGCTTCTTGGTACGAACACCATGACGAGGCTCACGAAAAAGACTGCGCAGATTTTTTTCTGGGAACTCGATGCCCGAGTGGAATCCGTGGCTGCCAAAGCCGGAGTCGCAAAATTGCCGGTCTCGCAATTCCAGCACCCAGGACAAAGTGGTCTATTTTCCCAGCTGCGTGAGCAGGCTGGTTTGGAGCTTCCGTCGCAAGCCCCTATGCGGTTTCGCAAACTGCGTGCCTGGAGGGCCTGTTAGCAAAGGCGGGAGACTCTGCTCTCCATCCAGCCGAGCTGGAACATCTTTGCTGTGGCATGGCGTTCTCCAGCAAAGGCTTTTCACGGCAGGCCGATAGAAAGACGAATGAGCTAATGCATGGTCTGGTCCGCGTTGCCCAGGATGGAAAACACCCAGTGCTGATTGACACCAGCCCATGTGCGCAACGATTGAACAGATATCAGAACCGGTATCCAAATCTACGTTTCTATGACATTTCTGATTTCCTAACAGATTGTGTGGTACCCAGAGTTCACCTTCAGAAACGTCCCGGCAGCATGGCAATACACGTCCCTTGCAGTTTGCAAGCAAGCGCGCAAGAATTTCCTGATCAACCTCGCCAGAGGTGTGCAGAGAATGTGTGCGTGCCCAAATCCGCACCGTGCTGCGGATCTGTCGGAGACCGATGTTTCACCAATCCCGAACTTATAGCATCGGCATTGGTGAGCCTGAAATCCGAGTTTTCGTCCCCGATTGCCAGATGGGCTACTCCACCAGCCGCACCTGCGACATCGGAGTTTCCCTTTACAGCTGCATCAGCTACCAATCGATCGCGTACCTGGTAGACGAAGCAGTGCATGCGCTTTGACGCTGTCTCTATCTGATTAGTGAGCGAACTCGGCCTATTGACGGCGGGGAAGAACACCAAGAAGCAAGTTGATACCAAGGTATTGAACGGGGTGAGAAATGAAACTGTTACGCAAACGCATTCCATGCCTAAGTGCGCTGTTTTTGACTCTTGTTGTGATTCCGGCCTCGCTTTGTTCGCAGGTCGGGTCGTCCAACACAATCAAGGGCATAATAACCGGCCCGACCCGAACCTATGTCTCAAACGCGACGGTAATACTAAGAGACGTGGGAACGAATATAGGCCGATCTGCGCTGAGCGCCAGTGATGGGGCGTATGTATTCACCGACCTGCCTAGTGGGAGATATGACCTCACCGTGATGGCTTCTGCCTTTCAGACGGCCGATGTCAAAAACATCGAGCTGGATTTGGTTAGGGATTCCCGCATAGACGTGAAGCTCACGTTACCTGCCGCCGGGGCACCAACGGCACAGGACATCTCATTTGTCGCGGCTTCGGATAACACCGTGCAGAGATATGTCCTCCTGCTTCCAGAAGAGTTTGGTACCTCGGGACCACATGATGTGCTGATCGCACTCCACGGTCACGGCTCCGATCGTTGGCAATTCATGAGACCCACGCGAGATGAGACTCGCGCCGCAATGGACATTGCGGCGAAATACAAGATGATTTATGTCTCGCCCGATTATCGAGGCACCACGTCCTGGATGGGGCCAAGAGCTGAGGCTGATCTTACTCAGATTATTGAAACTCTGAAGAAGCAATACCGCGTGGGCAAACTCATTTTGATTGGTGCCTCAATGGGTGGTGCGTCTGCTCTCACGTACGGGGTGTTGCACCCCGAGCTCCTTGACGGCGTAGTTTCGATCAACGGCGCCGCCAATTACCTAGAGTACGAGAACTTTCAGGACGCGATTAGTGCTTCTTTCGGAGGAACCAGGGAGCAGATTCCGATGGAGTACAAACTTCGAAGCGCCGAGTACTGGCCGGAGCGATTGACGATGCCAATAGCCATCACTGCAAGTGGCCAGGATAAGACCGTTCCGCCCGGTAGTGTCTTGCGACTTGCACATATTCTGCAGAATCTGCGTCGGCCGGTATTTTTGATCTACAGAGAAAACGAAGGACACCAAACCTCATACCTTGACACGGTCACGGCACTTGAGTTTGCCGTTGAAAGCTCGCGGCATCATTGACCACAGAAGCGGCACTGCGCAAGTCGAATCGGAGACTTGTAGGCTCAGTTTGGTATGGCATGGAGGGACATTAACGAGTAGAGATTGTGGTCGGCGAAAAACCCACTTTTGCGGGAATCGATCCCTACAACAAACTAATCGACCGAAATCCGGAAGACAATTTGATCGCGGTGGAAGAGAAGAAATGATTCATATCTCGCAGAAGTTCAACACTAAGTCGGTCTTAGCAATGATCCGCTCCCTGTCTCACAACTCTTGGGGATGTAGCAATCGCACTCCCGCCGACGGACACACCTCTGAATAGTCAGCGGAAGAGAATGGCTTCCCACCTGTCGGCTCAAAGTGTTCTAGCCATTCGACAACTCTAAACACTGAAGTTGGAAACGGGCTCGCTCCGTCCGCGTTCAACCACTGCAATCGCTGAGGGCCATCCTCGCGAGGAATTTCCGCTCCAAAACTCTCGGCTGCTTGAAGGATAACTCCGCCGTGGCTACCTGACAGGTCACGAAACTCGGAATCCGATATCAACCTCTTCAATTGCCCCACCTGCTGTTCTTGGATTTTTCCTTGCCGCCGCTCCTTTTGTCCGTTGTTCAGTGACCGCACGACCCGATAGTATCCATCACGAGAGATTGCAATACAAATATCTCGGAGCCCATCCCCTTCCGTGATGACAGAGCCAGCAGAACTGTCATATGACAGCCGTGCTAGCAAATCAGAGCCCTTAGAGTGATCAACTTGACCCCACAGACCGACTGAGGTCAGGAGAATCGCCACTGCCAAAGACGATCTTGCATTGAGCCGGAAGTGAAGCTCGTAGGAAAACATGAGGAACCTCCTGTGAAGCGCGCCTATTTTACACTCTCTGGCTTTGGCATGCATCAACTCTTGTAACCATATTTGCGCTAACTAACCGAGACCATCACTTTTCATCGTCTCAATGACATCTTGCCTCAAGGCTTTCCAAGCGGGAAAGATTCCTCCCGTCAGCGATGAAAATAGCGAGATTGCTCCAGCCACTGGCCACCACATTGCATGCGTTTCCAAGGTCGCAACCCTGATTGCGCGAGCTTTCCACAATTAGGACTGCAGTCGAGCTAGGGCGCAATCGGAAACGTTGCGCGGCGCAAGATTGGGGCATTGCCGATGGGCACCAACGTGACCGCAATTTCTGAGCGGTCTGACTTGCCTGGCAGCGTGCCTTGAAGCGTAATCACCGGCGCATCAAAGGGACGCAACCAATTCGTTCCCTGGGTCAAGTAGACCGGCTTCAAGCCGTATCCGCGCCAGCGGGCGGACGCCGGCAGCACAAACGCTTCGTATTTTCCCGGAATCGGCAAGTAAGTTGTATCTTCAAAGCCTTTTACGAGATAGGTCTTCGTCACGGTCTTGCGCTCCTCGATTCGCTGCACAAACAGCAACGCGCCGTATTGAAGCGCAACCTCGCCGTTGGTGGCGGCGACCTCGCGCACGGTGGGCCGGAACTCAAGGGTAACGATAGCGGACGCCTTCCACTTACGTGTCACGATCCAATACCCACCTTCGCGACGAATGGCGGCCCCCTCGCAGGTGACCGCGGTGCCGTGGGACCAGCCCGGATCTCGCAGCAGCAGCGGGAACTCGATCTCACGCTCCGCCTGTACCGTAATCTCGATCTCGTTCTTGAAGGGATAGCTAGTCTTCTCGTCGATCTGCACGCGCACCCCGCTGACGGTCGTCGAAACCGAGCACGGGCCGTAGAGCAAAGCGGCGAGACCGCCATCCGTCACGCGCATCCACATGCCGCGCACAAAGAGGGGTGCGACATTGGCGGCGTTCGGATTGCAACAGACAGCTACATCCGCGTGCGTGGGCGAGAACTTGCTCTGGGGATCGGGATGCATGCCGTCGGGAGAGAGATTGTCGCAGTGAAAGCGGTTGTCGCAGGTAAGATAACTGATCGCACTGCCGTCAGGCAGCCGCGAACCCTGTGCTGCGTTAAACCAAATCTGCTCGACACGGTCGCCGAGGTAAGACAGGCCCGTCTTTTGCAGCGCCGATTGAAGAGTGGATTGAATCTCCTTGGTGGCGCAGTACTCGTATTCGGTGAATTGTGGATCGGGCTTGAGGCGCGCGACATCTTCCTGACTCACAGCCGAGCCGCTAACCTCGGTATAGCGAGAGAGCTTCTCGAGTGCGTTGCGCGAGGCCTGTCCAAGGTCTTCCCTGCCCGTGGCCATCCAAAGCCAGAGCGGCACGCGGATCGTCTCATACGTGTTGGGGCCGTGATCGGCAAAACCCGCGTCCAGATCGAGAAGATTGTGCAGACTTGTATCAGAGTTCCGCGCGGTCTCGCTCATCTCCTCATAGAAGCTGAGCATGAAATCTCGATACTTTGGATCGCCAGTCTGATTGAAGAGCGTCTCCATCACGTCTGAGATCATGAGGTCGTGACTTTGTCCGTATCCTCCCGGACCCGATGCGAGCGGAGTTTTTCCGGCACCCATCATGGAAACAATAAGGTCGGCCGCTCGAACGACTGCCTGATGCACGTGCTCATCATGGGCCAGTTCGGCGTAAGCGAGTAGCCCCCGCAATAAGCAAGCCTGCGTCCACAGATCGCCCGGCGCCGAGAAGCGCATGTCCGGCGCGAAGACACCCAGGTAGCCATCCTTGTCCTGAGATGACAGAATGTGGTGCACATATTCGTCCGCCTTGCGAATAGCCTCGTCGTCGCCGGCAAGATAGGCCATCATCATGAAGCCTGAGCGCCAGTTTCCCTCCGTCTCACCGTTCCACCAATTGATTTTGGCGGAGTTACTCTTGCTCTCCGCCGAGCCGCTGTTCCGATGGCTTCCGAAGGTATCCGACGCAGCTTCGTGGCATAGCTCGTCGAGCCGCCCCGCAAAGCCGCCGTTGAGGTCCCGTGTCATTTGTTCTTTGATCCACCCTGACGGCTTCACCTCTCCCATCGGCAACCCGGTAAAGACAGGGGCGATGGCTTGCGTGGCTTTTTCGCGGTGACTTTGGAAAAACGCATTTGCGCCATCGGATGGCGTTGCCCAAGGTGCAGGCAGTCGGCGGACAGTCGATAACCACGGGGGGAGAATGGAACTGTACGAAGCGGCCAATAGCAACTTTAATGAGTCCCGGCGATCCATCATGAATCCCTTCGAAATCCCAACTCACGCCCATTGTAACGTGTGCTGTTACGGCGAAAGGCATCAGCTTGGAGATCCCCGGCGTCAGGCACTCAACAGACAGAGCCAAAATTGAGGACGCGCGGTTGTCACAGTCTATCGGGACACGTCCGAACGGCGTAGCGAGAGCGGGACGGGGCGAAATCGGACGCCACCAATTGGGTTTTCGCGGGTAGCGGCTCCAAGTTGTTGAAAATTGGCGGAAGCGAGTGGGAGTCGAACCCGTTTCCAAACGTCAACTAAAGGATTTAACCGAGCACGGTCAGCAATCTTAGTCCACGTAAGTGCATGAAAAACATAGAACTGATTTTAACTGATTTGCTTGGCGCACCTGCGTGCGCCCTCACGACGAAGACTTCGTGGGAAATATGAGAGGGGGTACCCCCATCAAGCTTAAGGCTGACAAAGGCTCAAAACAGCGGAGTTGGCAGCACTGCAAGGCTCGGACGAAGGCTGGCGATCCCTGCCAGGCACCTGCCGTCGAAAGAGGGCTCTGCTTCTTCCATGCCAATCCCGAGAAATTATCAGAGATGGGCCGGCAAGGTGGAAGCAAGAACCGCCGCGCAAACCATGGCGACTGCGATCTTCAGCACCGGCCATTGAAAACCATCGGGGAGGTAAGCCTGTTGCTCGAAGAAACCATCAATCGAGTTCGGAAAGGTCCATTTGATCTTCGCGCTGCGAACTCGATTGGATTCTTGGCGGGCATTTTGTTAAAGGGTTTAGAGCGCGGAAGGGTCGAAGAGCGTCTCGACCACCTGGAAGCGGCTATGACGGGTAAAAGAGGAATGGACACAGTGCTTTTTGAATTCAAATCTCCGAAGGAGCAGCCTCATGAAGGACCAACAACAACGCCTCAGGGCAATTGAACTGACTCTTACACCGTTGCAACTCGTGGTTCTGTGGCTCACCAAATCGCTCCAGGCAGGGACTTTCGAGGATGGATCGCAACAGTCTCCGTCGCCGCGTGAAGCAGTCGCGAATGCGGTATACGACACGGTTCGAAATTGCATGGAGGGTCAGCCCGAGCCGCTGATTGAACGAGCGGTACTCCAGGCTCGTCAGGAAGCCGACTTCCTCTACAACATCATCATTGACTTGAATATGGCGGTTCGGACCAGCCATGAAAACCGCGTGCGTGAGTACATTCTTCTGCGCGGATTTCTAAAAGCAGTGAACCGAGGACGAAGGCCGGAGGATTGCCTCGAGGAACTACGTTCAGGAGTGCTGATGCTCCTCAGGAGCGTATTCATATTGGAGGGCGCGATTCCACAGGTTGCAGCCGAGCGCTTTGGCAACCAAGCCATTTTGTTCAGCGACACCGAATCGAATTTGAAGTTACAGATCCAAATGGCTGAAGCTTTAGCTAAGTGCTTCAACCTGATCGCAACCAAGTTGGGCGTGGCAGAGATAAAATTGGACGACGTTCGAAGGAGTGTACAACCGAAAATTGATCAAAGAGTATCTGAGTGGATTGGTTCTGCTCGCCTTACTATGCTTTCCAGTTTCGGTGAAGAGAAAGATTGCCAGGCTGCCCTAAAGGCTGCATTCGCCCAACCCCACTCCCCGCAACCCTAACGCAGTTGTGCCGTCATGTTGGTCTATAGCTGTAAGAACGGCCCATGAGGAGACACCTCAGTTCGAGCCTCTAAGCGCCGTAGAGCCACGAACAATTATTGCCGCACTGAGAGATTGTCTGTAAGCGTCCGACGGTGTCAACTCCGGACGCTTACGATTGTCTCAAGGGTGCCGTCGGGACGCAGCGACGATCCTGGGCATCAGCGTGGCGACTCTGTATCGAAGGTTGAAGGAATATGGCCAGTGAGCAGGAATCCCGCAATGTGCTGCGAGGCGGGAATTGGGATTGTTGCTGCAATCTGGGGGCAGGAAACTGGCAAATCCCCAGAGTTGCTCACATCCAGCGATGAACAACACTGATCGGTTTGCTCAAGTCTGCAGAATTTCACTTCAATTTCACTTCAATTCTTTATATTAATTTCGCAGAAAACCTGGCCAAAGGGGGCAAATGGGCGGACACGGTTGCGGACGCCGGTCACAGCGAGTCCGATTAACCACCTCCTGCTACCTCCAAATCGA
>Ga0193726_1001046_pt1 | contig 23888 bp, 33 predicted proteins | sample H2c1metaG_FD_144928 | JGI IMG/M metagenome (GOLD analysis project Ga0193726, IMG submission 144928) | Soil microbial communities from a riparian zone of the East river system, Colorado, United States - H2c1 | ecosystem: Environmental > Terrestrial > Soil > Riparian zone | place: USA: East River...
CAAAAAACAACTAGATGGCCGTTTGCTGGAAATGTCCAGAAGCATATTGGCAGATGAATACAACAAGGTGAATGACAAACTTCTTGAGAGGAAAGATGCCGATTAAACGAATGCTAAATCCTGTCGATGCTGTTAAATTGGCAGAAGCTGATGAAGACGTTCCTGCCCAAAAACTGGCATTGGCACTTCTACTGCTGGATGCGGACGGTCGTCTTGAGCAATATGAGCTCTCCCCGTGGACCGACCTTCCACCTATGATCAGGTGGATGGCGCATGCCTTACTCCACAATGATGAATTACGCACTCGTGTAATCAGAATCTTGAAGATGAGTGACAAATGGCCGATGACGAACTAAAACCCAAACTGACGGCACGCGACAAGGCTGAGCTCTTGGTTCAAATGACCAAAGAAGCCAAACAGCTGACTCGCAAGCTCCACGCCTCGGCATGCATTGTCATTTGCATGTTTGAGGAGGATGGCCAAATCATGTTGCAGGACGCAGGCATGTTCCCCATGCCCCCAGTTGACTTCTATGAGCTAGTCAAGAACGCTCACCAAAACGGTCAGCTAGGGCCTACCGCCAAGAAAATCCTGAGGCCTAACTAATGATTTATGACAGGACGTTGAATTCCGTTCGAGGCCCCTATGAAATAGAAGTTCGACATTATGAGGATGGTTCAGTAGAATTGTGGTTGCCCCAGATGGCTACCCCCATTACCATCAAAAATAATGCAGTCAGAATCGAACTTCGAGTTCCAGGTCTTCCTATCCCAATCGAATTGACTGCTAATTGGGTTAAGGCTCCTACAATTGATTAACAAGAAGGTCGTAAAACAGTTCCTTGAGCGTCAGCTGGATAACCATGACTGGCTCAAGGACCTTAGACGACCTGCTTTGCTTAAGGAGTTTTCGGCGGAAGTAAAACTTCTGCCGGGTTTTGATAATTTGTGGTTACACCAACTCGTCTGTTTCTTGCTTGTGACTGAATTGAAGCGCTTCATGCTTCATATAGACATGGGTGGGGGCAAGACATTGATTGCCCTGTTTTCCATCCTCAGACGCAAGATGCTAGGTGAGAAGCCTCTGGCCATTGTCTTTGTGCCATATGTGTCTGCCGTGGATACGTGGATAGAAGAGTGCAAGAAGCATACACCAGCTTTGAAGCTGATACCGTTGCTGGGCACCACTATCCAGAACCTGCGCACGCTGGAAGAGCGTGAAGGCGACGTTTACGTGATTGCTTATAGCAGTGCCGTTGCCATGCTGGCAGAAGACCACCTTAAGAAAAAGGGTTGGACCATAGATCCAAAAAACACCCGGAAGGTCTTTGAAGGCTTTGATACCTTCATAGCGGATGAAATTCACAAATGTTCAGATTTAAACACGCTCACCTATCGCATGTGCCGAACGGTCAGTGCGGGATGTGAATATGGCATGGGCCTGTCAGGCACGCCTTTTGGCAAGGACGTAGGTGACATCTGGGCACAGTTTTACCTGATTGATTTTGGTGAAACCTTAGGGGAGACCAAAGGGTTGTTCCAAGAGGCCTTCTTTGACAAGAAGCGGAACTACTTCACCAAGTTTGATGAATACGTCTTTGATAAGAAGAAAATGCCACTTCTTAACAAAGTGATCAAACACAATTCCATCCACTATGCAGCAGCTGAGATGCATGATCTACCAGCCAAACGGTATATCAAGCGTAAGGTGCCACTTCCTACCGCCATGGAGGGGTACATCAGCAAAGCAGCTGAGGAATTCATAACCGCCTTGAAAGCAGGTGGCACCCGACAGGCCGAAGCCAGCTATATGCAACTAAGACAGCTGGCTTCTGGCTTTATGACCGTAGACGGCCAAAATAACACCAAGATCAAAGTGTCATTCGACACCAATCCCAAACTGGACCTGCTGGAGGAATACATCGATGCAATGGCCCCGGAATCCAAAATGGTGGTCTTCCATCATTTTGTGCACACTAACTATCTCATTAGTGATCGTCTTAAAGCCCGGAAGATCAGACACGCAAGAATCTGGTCAGGTCAAAAAGACGTACTCGGCGAGCTTAGACGGTTTAGGGATGAGGACAACTGCCGCATCTTGGTTCTTAATGACCAATCCGGCTCCACCTCCCTTAACCTCCAGCACGCCAACTACATGTTTTTCTTTGAGCAACCAGATTCGCCGATCAATCGTAGTCAAGGTGAAAAGAGAATATATCGAGCGGGTCAAACCAAACCGGTCTGGATCATAGACCCATTCATGGAAGGTACGGTAGACGAACGTATTTTCTATGCAAATATGCAAGGCAAGAAATTGCTAGACCAACTTCTGAAGGGCGTACAAAAACTATGAAAAATATGTTTGAAATGGAACATACCACTATCGCAGACTCAAGTCTGTGGCAGCAACTTAGTCAGCAATTTATTGCTGACAATGAAGGAGACTTCCTCTTTGGCAGATACGAGGTAGCACTGAGCACCCTAATAAACCCAAAGAGGAGCGTACTACTCAAACTGAAATCCTACCTATCTGATGCAAGGATGGTAATGCCACTTGATACCCGGACAACTGTAATAACCGGGAACTATCAAGGGACGCCGATACTGTTTTGGGTCTATACTGATGACACCGGAGATGTCTGTAAATACAAGATAGACATCACGGCACAGCCTGATGCTCTTGACGGCCTCCTCCAACAAATTGGCAGGGACTTCTTTCAGGACCATCTACCAGTCATCAAATGGTGGTTCATTGGCAAGCATGGTGAGGACACCAGAGAGTTTTATCTACCCCAGTCAAATGACAAGATATTGCAGGAGTTCTATCCGGGGATAGATGACCCAGAGCAGTATCTTGAAGATTACATGCGTTCAAACGAGTCCGTGCTTTTAATAACAGGGCCTCCGGGAACTGGTAAAACAACCCTGTTGAGGCATCTGATTACCAAGTATAAGCTTAGCGCCCATATCATTTACGATGAGCGCTTGATGGAGCGTGACAGCCCATTTCAATCTTTTCTATTTGGAGATGGGGACTATCCAGTCCCAATAGGTGAAAAAGAAATGGCGTGTATTGGTGGCGACATCATGATTGTTGAAGATGCCGACACAGTATTGACCTCTCGGGAACGAGATGGAAATAGGCTGATGTCTAGGTTTCTGAATATTTCAGATGGCCTTATTAAGATCCCCAACAAGAAAATGGTGTTCACCACCAATATTATTGATTTTGGGAATATAGATGATGCCTTGGTACGGCCCGGCAGATGTTATGGTGTGCTACATACAAGGTTGCTCAACTACACCGAAGCGCAAGCTGCTGCTCGAGCTGGTGGGATGGCGTTACCTGCTAAAAAAGCAGACCCTAGTTACAGCTTGGCCGAACTGTTTAATCAAGGCAAAACAGCTGAGATCAGGAAAATTGGCTTTGGCATAAGGCACTGACATGGACCGTTGCAAACGAGGCCATCCTTTCATTGCCAGTAACGTGCAATGGATTAAGGTGAAAAAGGGAAAATATCGTGCATGCAAAATTTGTAAAGCTGCACGAGTACGACTTCGTTATAAAAATGATCCCGAGTTCAGGGCTAGATTGATTAACACAGCCTTAAAATTCTACTACAAGAAGAAGGCAGAAAAACAAAATGGACTGGCAGAGGTTTCTGGATGAAAACAATATCCATTATGTCACCAGAGGGCCGAACACTAAGCGTGGTGAATTATCCATCCAATGCCCAATGTGCGGCGATGAGGACCCCTCAGAACACTTGGGCATTAACCTTCAGACTGGAAAATGGGGATGTCATAGAGATGCTGGTCATAGAGGAAAGTCTTCTCGAACACTCATAAAGGCCATCCTTGGCTGTTCCAGCCCGCAAGCTGGCTTCATAGTCAAGCAGTACAGCCACAGTGACCCAGACACACTGGAAGCCGCATTAGCCGTTCTTGAAGCTGATAATAACGGTACTATTGAACATGATGAAGATATCGCCATGCAGGCTAGGCTCCAGCAAATGGGGCCGCAATTCAAGGATTTCAATCGCATTAAGACGCGAGGCATTACCCAACGTTTCTTCGAGTACTTACAAAATCGTGGCTTTGAGAATCCACAATTCGTCATTGATCGGTACGATTTACGTTGTGCCCTTACAGGCAAATACAAAGACAGAATAATTATCCCCATAAGGCACAATGACGAGCTGATTGGCTGGACCAGCCGTGCTTTGGGTAAACCCCTAAATGCCCCTCGCTATCTTGCCAGTTCTGAGGACGTCAAAGCCTTCATATTCAACTACGATCAATTGAAGTATGGAGCTCAACGCTTGATTATTACAGAAGGTCCCTTTGATGCTATTCGAGTAGATAATCACAATTTTATCTGTGAAGATAGATTAGACTATCCTATTTCTTTCAGAGCTACGTGTACCTTTGGGACATCCGTAACTGTCAGTCAGATAGCCCTACTTCGAGCGTTGAAGAAAAACTTCAATGAAACATGGGTCCTATTTGATCATGGAGCAGAAAACTCTGCCAATGATTTAGCTGAATGGATAGGTGCCAAAGTAGCTAACCTACCTGATAACTATGACGACCCCGGTGAATTAGATAATGAAGAATTAGATTATTTTGGAACTAAATTATTCCAAGGCTGGTGGGGTATGGGTGGGCTGTCTCAGCTCGTTAAAACCAGACAAAGCAATGTCAAAGGCATAGCACGAAGTAATGCGTGGTGGAAGCGTTCCTCACACAAGCCCTAGTGGCATTGACTTCTATGCCGACTCTTTGACAATTTCACCGCCCCACACCGCACCTAAGGGGCATCACATGAAAGAGCGTGCTCAGCTATCGTGGCATCCCGTTTGGTCAAAACAGATTGAAATTTGGACCTCAAAACAAGTTCAGAAAAACCTCTGGCGTTTTGATAGAATGGAAGAGTTCAAAGACGTCATGCAGGATGCGAGGGTATTATTCTTCACCCTTGAAAGGAAGTATCCTATTGTAAATGACATGCGGCATTTTTTTGCTTTGTACAGAACTTCATTGAACAGAATGTTCACAGACAAAGCCCGGTTAAAGCAAAAATCAGTTATCGACCAAAATGTATTTCTTGATGAAATTATTGATGCGTTGCACCTAGAAGGTACTCCCAATTACGGGCATCTGGCATTGCTCCTTGATGAACTGCCCGATGAGCTAAAAACCGTTCTACAGGCCTTGACGACCGGTAGAGTTAGGCTCAAGCTAGATAGACCAACTAGGGCAATGTGCAAGAGAGAAAACTTTAACATGCGCTTGAAAAGGCGCTTTTCCTTGTCAATGTCCGACCCTGTTGGTGAACTCCGAAGCTACTTCGCCAACTCCTAATGAGGGTAAAATGCACGACATTGAACGTGAGTTGATCCAAGCTACTGGCTACAAAGCACGCCAAAAATACGCCAATCGGCAAGATTACCTCAAATCCATCCTAAACGCTGTGGCTAAACTGACCGATGATGATTTCGACGCGTTGACGGATGAGACTGCCTTTTGGGTAAACGCAGCAGTCGAAGCTCATAACACAAAGAATGAAGAGATCGTTGATTTTGACGAACTTGATCCTACTACAGGAGAGGCTGATCCTGATACTCCTGACGGAGACTATGACGATAATATTGATCCCGTCACCGGAGAAGTTCTTGAAGATGAGGATGACGTGCCTCATGATGAAGAAACTGAAGCTGAAGATGAACCTGAGGAAGAGCCACCCCCAATAAAGGTAAAAGCAAAAGCAAAAGGTGGCAAGAAAGGCAAGAAATTTGCACCACAGGTTCCAAGCGTAGTCCGTAAAAAGCCTCAAAAATCAGCTCCCAACAGACTCCATCCATTGCATACTGGCGAGGACGTCGTCCTTGACAAATGGGGCTGCATGGAAGGAAGCAAAAACTCTCAAGCCTTACTTTTGTTTGAAAAAGGCGCTACCGCAGCTGAAGTCAAACAGAAGCTAGGAGGCACCTACTATAACATCTTGGGCCGTTGTGCTGCTGCCGGTCACAAGATGGAGAAGGAAGGTCATATTATCAAGCTGACACACAAAGACGAGCTTGGTAAAAAGGCCACTGCAAAAGCAGCACCAGTAAAAAAGAAAGCGAAGTAACCATGCAACACGATTTTATTCTACTCGACCGATCTGGCTCTATGGCGAGTCAATGGGATGAAATGCTTGGAGCCATCAATGCCTATGTCAAGGATTTGGCAGCTAAGAAGGTGGATACCGGCGTCACCCTCGCTACCTTTGATGGGGGTAACGGGCTCCAGTTTGAGATCATCCGTGATCGCATTACCCCGGAAACATGGAGGCCTGTAAGCAACAAGGATGCAGAGCCCCGTGGTATGACACCTCTCAATGATGCCACTGCCAAGATTGTAGACTTGGCTGAATATGGCAAATACGACAAACTGGCACTTATCATTGCAACTGATGGTGCGGAAAACGACAGCAGGGAACTGCCGGGGCCGCAAGGCACCGCTACAGTCAAGAAAATGCTGGATGGTTGCCGTGCCAAAGGTTGGCAGGTGATTTTCCTCGGTGCCAACTTTGATAATGCTGCACAAGCTGCTTCCTACGGCACCCTTGGAGGTCAAACTGTCAATTCCTCAACAAGGAACTTGAGAGCTACCATGGGCAAAATGAGCGCCAAACGGGCTGATTATGCTGTCGGAGCCAGTGCTACCATGGATTGGTCTCCTGAGGAGAAGGAAGAGGCCAAAAAGCAATAAGCCCGGCCTCGGTGGACCGCAGGGCTTCTAACCCCACGCGGTGGGGGTTCGATTCCCCCACCGAGCACCATAACTGAAAGTACAAAATGGGTAAAATACTGCGTAAAAGACAAAAGGTCCTGAATGAGCGGAAGATCGCTCATTCCAACACATTGAAGTCCCTTCCACATGGCAACAACCCGGCGGCATACCGCCAGCCGGGTTCCATGAACCGTAAGGCAAAGAGGTAAGCCATGCACCATTTCTGGTAGATACCCCAGAGGGCCTCCTAGAGGCCTAAGAATAGTTCATATAACCCCAACCTCTAGGAACAGAAAATGAGATCACACCTAAAAGTCAAAGTATACACTCTTGCTGCTGAGATGACGTACATCAGGCGACAAGAGGAAAAGTGGAAGTCACGGGCTAGGTTTGCTCGGCAAAAAGTAGTCAGGTCGACTGAATATGCTGAACGAGCTTTTTGGTCACACCGATGGCATCGTGAAACCCTAAAGGTAGATGCACGTACTACGCATCTTGCCTATGGTTGCATGCGGGGTATTCCTTATTCCAAAATGGAAAACCTGTGCTATGGCCCTATCAAGGGCTATGGCAGCTCTGAACCGGACTGGAAATCCATCGAGAGCATGGTTGAGCGTTTCTCAAAGGATGAGGATTCGCCACAACTGTTCATGCAAATGTACTCTGAGTGGTTTGCCTTTGCCAAGGATTGGTACGACGGTAACAAAGATCGTATCGAAGCTTGGCGGATCCAACGTGAACAAGAGCGTCAAAGGCAGCTTGCTGATCCTGTGTATCAGCAGCAACTTCAGGATGTCAGAGACTCAATGAAGCAACTCAATACGCCCGTTAAGGTCTGAACTAGCTTGGCCCCTTCCTACCCCCGTGTGGGGCCAATAAAGGGGAGGTTGGTACGTTTTAGAACTATCAGCGATACCAGCCTCCCTACTTTCGAGGAAACGACATGGAGAAAATCCCCACACACACAAAAGAACGTGTAGGCTATTCAGATTCTTTGGGCACAACTGGTGCTCGTTGTTGCATATGCGAATCTTACCTCGGTGAAGGAGATTGTGAAAGAGTAAAAGGAAAAGTTAGCCCCGATGGATGGTGTAAATTGTTTGAAGCTGACTAGCAAAAAGGAAACTATATGAAACGTTACGCTTTGGCTTTAGCAGCGTTCGTGGTTCTTATCGCACCTGCAAAAGCGCAACCTTATCCACCCTATGGTCCCGGTCCTGATCCCCGTGAATGGGGGCCAGAGGAACAGGAGCGGTATATGCCTCCATGGCCACGCAGAGGCCCTCAAGTGGATCCATGCATCTATCGCGGTGATTGCAGGCAGCCTAGATACCGTAGTGGTGAAGGCCCGTATCCTATGCCACCGAATCGTCGTGGACCTAACAGATGGGAGGATTACTGATGCCTTGGTGGGCTTGGACATTACTTGGTGTCTATCTATTTGGGTTCATATTTATGCTATGGCTCAATCTAGCTAGTGGCCCCGTTACCCTCGGTCTCGCTTTTATGAGGGCTCTTGTATGGCCAATTTTCCTTGCAACAGGATGGCCACAAGGCACTCGTTTTCCAATGGATTAATCTCAATGCTGTTTAAGCGCTTAGACAAGGCCAGCGGTAAGGTCTTAAAATCGAGCCGCCCCTTGCTCATAACGCCGCAGCAAGCCTATGTCCGGCCCTCACAGGGCCGGGATTGGTTCAGTACCACCACCACTATCTGGCAGGTTGATGAAATCATCAAACGCCGTGTCCGTGACTGGCGCAGGTTGACAGATGAAACCGGCCATAGTGGTACCCGTGATCAATCCTTCCGGGCTGATCACAACTCAATTTACACGGGAACGCATAGTGTGTTTCCGGCCCCACTGATGGAGATGATCATTGTCCGTTACGCTGGTGCACAGGGCTCTCATATTCTTGATGCTTTTGCAGGTGGGCCTCCACGTGGTCTTGTGGCGGCTATCATGGGCCATTCATACACAGGGTTTGAAATCCGTTCTGAACAAATTGAAGAAAATGAAACCCTTCTAAAAAAGCTGAAACTCACGGGAGCTACCTATGTCAAAGGGGACGGCTGTCTTTTACATACTAATCAGTATTTCGATTGCGCTATCACCTGCCCTCCTTATTTTAATTTGGAGAAGTATAGCGATCAACTCGACGATCTCAGTAATCTCGGGAGTTACGCTGAGTTCAATGCTCGTATGTGGTGTTGTGCTATGGCTCATAGAGAAAGAATGAAACCCGGTGCTTTCGTATGTATCATTGTGGGGCTGTTCAGGGACAAAAACGGTGAATTAGTTGATTTCCCCTCTGACACAGTTGAGAACTTCCGTGAGGCAGGTTTCCTGTATTGGCAAAACATCATCCTATCAAAGAACTTCGCATCAGCAGCAGTGAGAGCTTCCAATGCTTGGAAAGGTCAAAAACTGGTTCCTCGTCACGAAAACCTACTCATATTTAAAACACCTGAAGACTGAAAAAGAACGTTTTGAATATGACAAATGGAAGTTACTGGTCAGTTTAAGATTCCGCCCTAGGAATTGGGGTGGCATTGTCCATGCCAATCATAGAATTTTTCTGTTAAAAAATTCTACTGAAGACATGGAAGTATGGATAGCCAACCATGAATGGGGTTTGCATTTTAAAATAAAAGATAAAACCTATGGCGGCATCAACATTTGGGGAGGCTTAGTGCCATGGAGACGTGAAGTTCTAAAACATGCCTTAAGGGCTGAAAAATCCCCATGGATAAATAAAGAGGATCCCTTTAAATGAACCGCATAGAACTAGTTAAAACGCTGGAACTGGTAAAACCCGCTCTAGCTACCACCAACATGATCCCAATCTTCCAGTGCTTCACTTTCGATCAAGGCACTGTATCCGCCTATAATGATCAAATAGCCATCATAGGGCCAACTGATTTTGATGTTGGTGGATCAGTAGCTATCCACGGTAACACCCTGTTAGGGCTGCTCTCAAACAGCAGTGTTAAGGAAGCGGAGTTTGCCCAAAAAGGCAACGAAGTTATCGTCACTATGGGTAAGTCAGTCAGTAAACTCCCGTTTCAGCCTGAAGAAAACTTCCTTTTCCATGAACCTGAAGAGGCGTGGAGATTCAAACTGCCCTATACTGAAAACTTCAATGAAGCGATCAGGCTTTGTCTGGAAACCGTATCAGTGGACACCACACAAACTGGGCTCATGGGCATCACCCTTGAGGACAATCTGATGTACTCCTGCAACGGTGATTGCCTTACCCGTATTAAGTTGAAGAGCAAGTCCAAGGATCGGGTACTCATGCCAACTGCCTTCTGTGAGGCTGCTACAAAGCTGTGGGCAACACTGGAAATGACATCGGGCACCCTCTATTTCAACGATGAGTGGGTAATGGTTGATTTTGAGGAATGGCTTGTATTCGGCCGGGTACTTGAAATCAGCGAGCCCATTGATTTTGTGCAACTGATCAAAAAGACCGTCAAAGGGGGGATCCCTCCCTGTTACCCATTTCCTGATGGTTTTTCAGAAGCACTATCCCGTGCTCGTGTACTGGCTGATCCTGAGAGTCAAAAGACTGTCACAACTATTGTCAAAAACAAGATGACGCTACTCACTGAAACACATATGGGTGAAATCAAGGATGATTTCAAACTAGAGGGCCATTCAGATGTGGTAGCCAACATTAACGCTAGTCATCTACAGAAAGCCCTTGAGTCCTGCATAGGGATAGCAATTTTAGAAAATTGCACCATCCTTGAAGCCCCCGACGTATTTAAGCTCGTGAGCAACATGTCATGAAATTCTATGATCGAATCTGGAACTGGTGGTTTCCACCAAAGCCTAAAATGCATTCGGGCAAATGCGACTTTTGTGACAACTACGGCATGATTTGGCTTAATGGTCAGCAAATCCTTTGCTGGGATCATTATTGTCAAGAAATGCAGCGGCAAATTGATGAAATGGATAAATGAGTTTTTTCTTTACCAAGGAAAGACCCAAACCCGTAAGACGAGGGGGGACACCGGCCAAGCTAACGCAGGCCGGTCAAGCGTCTAAAGACAGCCTTAACCGGCTGGGCTGCAAAGCATGCCCGTTGGATAAAGCGGACAATTGCACGCCAAAGATGAAACCAGTTTTATTTGATGAAACTGATATTTACATCCTTGGAGATCAACCCAATCATGAAGACGACAAGAGAGGCATCCCCTTTGCGAGCAAAGCTGGCAAGCTACTTACTTCTTTGTTGGATATTGATGGCAACTATTCCTTTGACAATGTTATTCGAGATTTTGATCACGATTACATTGCTCCGTCATGGGTGGCCATGGAGGCTTGCCGTGGATTGGTCACGAAATCAATCGAACGTGCAAAACCGAAACTATTACTCGGATTAGGCATCCTACCCCTACAATGGATGCTGAAAAGCAGTGACATGGTAGGCCTGAGAGGGCGGGTCTTTGCCGTACAGGTTGGATCTCATAAGTGCTGGTTTCTGCCCACTTACCATCCCCAATACATCCTTGACACCGCCTATGACGATTCACAGCCCCTCCGCAGTAAACTAGGGCATTGCCTCAAATTTGACGTAGCTCGGGCCATTTCACTGGCAAATAGCCTACCAACCCCCACGATTGACACGCCACAAGGGGCTAGGGGCGGCATACAGTGCTTTAACGGCACGCCCCGCGCCTCATTAGGGGCTTTGCTAAGGCTTATCAGTGAAGCCCGCAAAGCCCCTGAAAAGGCCATCGATCTGGAATGTGATAATTTGAGTCCATTCAGGGCTGGGGCAACGGTCCTGACCGTGGCTATCAGTTTTGGGGATACCAATTTTGCCTTTGCCTTGGATCACCCAAAATCAGGCTGGTCAGAGATTGACAAAGGCGCGATAAAGCTATGGCTGGCAAAACTGCTTTCAGATAAAACCACCATCATTGCCCATAACGCTCCTTTTGAATGCAGCTGGTTGGTTTTCCTATTGGGCAAAGACGTCATTTGGCATGACAACTGGGAATGCACTATGATGCAATCTCACTTCCTCGATGAACGTCGAGGAAAACGTGGTGGTCATGATGAACAATTCCAACCCAACCCGTACCAAGCTCTGGACTTTCTCGTTAGGCAACACTTCGGGATCGCGTTCAAAGCATTATTCAAGCTTGACCGGAAAAATATGGCCAGAGCCGATCTGGATGAAACGCTACTCTATAACGGTGCGGACGCCAAATATACGTTACGTCTTTTCCATAATCAAACTGACAGACTCCGGGCTATGGGATTACATGCTGCGTATCGAGAGGCAGTGGCGCGTCAACCCACCGTAGCCTTGATGCAGTCCATTGGCATCGATATTGACCGTAAACAAAACAAGACAATGCAAACTAGGCTTGGGGGTGAAATTGCAGAAATTGAAAAAAGGATCAAAGGCTATCCCGAAGTCCAACGATTTATTGCTGATAGAAAAACCTTCAATATTTCATCTTCAGTGGATGTACTCAGCTTACTTAAGGGCTATGTCAAAGGAGATACATCCCTCCTTAACTCTGAAGGAAAAGAATCGGTTGACAAAGCAATATTACAAAGATTGCATCACCCTATTGGAAAAGATATTGAAGAATTCAGAAACCGAAGCAAGCTAAAGTCAACTTATGTTGATGAATTTGAATTCGGTAAAGGCAGCCTCATTTGGCCCGACGGCAAAATCCACCCTTCCGTCAACACCACCTTCGCTGAAACAGGCCGGACCTCTTCGGATGGCCCGAATCAGCAAAATTGGCCTAAGCGTGGTAAAGGAATATCGGTCCGTAAACAACAGGTGCCTCCAAAAGGGCATGTATTTGTTTCCCTTGACTACGGGCAGCTTGAGGGCTGCACGGGAGCTATGTGCTCCAAGGATAAAGTCTTCATTAAAGCTTTGTGGGAAGACTATGACATGCACATGGAATGGGCGCAACGCGCTGCATTCCTTTACCCCGCCTATATAGGCGGGAAGCACATGCTCACTGACAAAGCTACAATGAAGACTTTCAGAAGTCTCGTGAAAAACAAGCTGGTGTTCCCAGCTTTCTTTGGTGCAGCTGAAGATTCAGTTGCGGGGTACCTGACAGCCGCTACCGGGGTAGAAGCACCTAAAACAGTCATCAAGCAATTGTTCACCGAGTTCTGGAAATACTTTAACGGTGTCCATACTTGGCAAAAGAGGTTGATGAATGACTATTATGAAAACGGTTACGTCGAAAGCCCAACAGGCCGCCGACACCATTACCCGCTTAGCAGGCCGCAAGCTATTAACTATCCCATACAGTCTGTGGCTTGCGACATTACTTGTAGGGCTATGGTGCGGCTTTCTATCATTGCTGCTGACACGGATGCTTGGTACCTCCATCCCATCATGAACATCCATGATGATTTGACTTTTGCTATCCCTGATGATCCTCAAATCTTAGAAGAAGCAATTGAGATCATATACCGGGTGATGCTAAATCCGGGGTATGATTTCATCAATGTGCCGATGTCAGTCGAATGTTCAATCGGCGACAATTGGCTTGAGATGAAAGAAATTGGGAAATTCTACTCAAACAAGGATCTATGATGCGTTTTAACCACCCTAATGACAAATCTGAAGATAGGTTGCACCCTTCCCATAAAACCCGCTTTTCAGATGCTTCATCATTTGATGAAATTTGTGTCTTATGTGGTGCAACAGATATAGCAGGCGGTGGCTGGGGGCTGTTGAAATACACATGTCCAGCATGGAAAGAGGAAGATCCCAATGTGCCAGAAGTGCGACAGGTACCCGAAATTTAACCGTGAACAAGTTTGGTTCAATTGTGGGTTTTGCGGCAAGAAGCTGCTGACAGAATGGGTACCCAGCTATTGGGGCGGAGGGATGCTGCATGGCGATTACGTATTACTAGGAGACGTAGTCTTTCATGACCGTCACCGCAATGACTGTGCAGACTTTTACCTGAGGCCTTTGAGCGAAAAGCACCCAAATGATCGATCCCTATAAGGTTCTTGGCCTTGAAAAAAACGCCACTATCGAAGAGATAAATGCTGCCTATAAGAAAGCAGCGCGTTGGGCACATCCTGATGGTGGCGGCTCAGCTGAAGAATTTGATGAAATCAGACAAGCACACTTGATTTTGCTTGATCCTAAAAAACGCCGCAGGTTTGACAGGGATGGTATTGTCGATAACAACAATCCAGACAATACCACCGCTACTGCTTTGCAACGCATAACCATGTTCTTTGTGCGGAGTGTCCAAGCTACCATAAATGCGCCGCAAAACTTGCATCTTAATCAGTTGGATCTTATCCAAGGTGCCAATTCATTTTTCGATCTTGAAATTCAAAATCACCACAAACAGATTTTTGAATTAGAAACGCAAGTCAAACAATTTGAAAAAGCACTTAAAAGACTAAAGACCAAGCGTGATAGAAATGTCATCGCTGAACTGGTCAATCATCATGTTTCAGAATTGAAAAGCGGCATCTTAGCCCAAAAGCGAGAAATCGAAATTTTTGAAGAAGCCAAACTAATCATCAAAGATTACACATTTGAGCAAGAGCAAGGTATTTGGCTCGGAGGGTTACATCGTTGAGCCTACATACCCTTTATCGCCCTGAAACGTTTGATGACGTCTTAGGGCAAACTACAGTTGTCCGGTCATTGAAAAAAGTGATCAAGGATGGACGTGCTCATACGTTTCTCTTTGTAGGACCAGCTGGTACCGGCAAAACCACTCTAGCTCGTATCGTAGCCAACACTGTAGCCGGTAAAGGTATTGCAAACCTGATTGAATACGACGGCGCATCAAAATCTGGTGCTGACGATATCAGGACATTAATCACCTCGTTGATGTACAGGGCTATAGGTGAAAGTTCAGTCAAATTCGTCATTCTGGATGAATGTCAGAAGCTTTCATCAGCTGCATGGACCGTATTGTTAAAACCAACCGAAGAGCCCCCAACGCACGTTTACTATGCATTTTGCACCACTGAGATAGCCAAGATACCCAAGGCTATCCAAACACGGTTCCTGCGCTATGACTTGAAGCCTCTCAAAGAGGAGCTGATCCTTGATTTACTGGTTAAGGTGGCTGACGCAGAAAAACTGGAAATTAGTGACGACATTATTGAGGTTATTGCTGAAAATGCCGGAGGCAGCCCAAGGCAAGCTCTCGTTTACCTTGAGGCTTGCGTTTCGTGTCGATCAGTGGCTGACGCACGCGACATTATGCGCTCTGCGGGCCAGAGCAAGGAACTGATTGACTTGGCACGCTGGCTTGTTGCGGGGAAGGGCTTGTCATGGGTCGAAGCTACTAAGTACGTGAAAGCCCTTGAGGGACAAGAAGCTGAGAGTTGCCGCATCATGCTATCCAACTACTTTGCCACCGTATTACTAGGGACAAAGGCTGACAAAGTGGCGGTGAGGCTCCTTAGTCTTATCGAGGCTTTTTCAAAACCGTATTACAGCTCTGACAAACTAGCTCCGCTTCTTTATTCAATAGGCTTAGCCCTAAATCTGGACAGTTAAATGGACCTGTACAAATACCTACTCGATGATCGTCAATGGAGAAAAGAACACCGTGTTGCCCATGCGAAGGCAATGCTTAAACAAGCTAAAACTCGCGAAGAACGTGAGTTTTGGCGTGATGTAATTGAAGCAAACGTTGGAGAGTAAGATGGAATACCGTAAGCCCCAAGCGGGCATATGTGAGAAATGCGGGTCAACAGATGATCTGTTGCCTTATGGTCTCAACAATGAACGCATCTGTTTTGACTGTGCGATAAAAAATCCCAACATCAGTTATGACCGCATGCGGGAAGTGCTTAAAGGAGGCCAATCATGAAGACAATCAAAATCAAAGGGGTGCTTATCCTCGATAAACTAACCGATTCGTATGTCCTACATGGGGACGGTGAAAAATCATCAACAGACATGTTCAAGCTCCTCACAGGCGGTCAAGAACCTTTGTGGAATTATGACCCAGCTGGGGATGCAGCACATGCCGTTGAATTTGAGGTAACAGTTCCTGAACTAGAGATAGAAGCACCAACAGAAAAAGTGGATGATCCCTTTAGCTGATTTACAGCAACAGCTAGCTATCGACAAGTCCGTGCTTGATGATGAAGTCATCAGGCAACCTGTCCTATTCTACACTATCAGTGAAGCGCTGACTGATGCCCTTGCTAGACGAGATGGTGCAAAAGAAGCACTGGCATTTGTAGATGCTGAAATGGATAATGTCTGCCGCAGAAAACTATCCAAGGGTGATGCCAAAGTCACTGAGAAAATGGTTCAAAACCACGTACAATGCAGCTATGAACATGGAAAAGCATTCGACGTCTATTTGAAAGCCAAGACCTATGCTGATAAGCTTCTAGCCCTCAAGGAAGCGTTTCAACAGCGCAGTTATATGTTGCGTGATCTTGTTTCCTTGTACTCAGCCAACTATTATGAAGCCTCTTCCATCAAACCTACGCAAGCCACGGAAGCTTCTCACTACAACGCAAACCGTGTACGTATGTCTAATGCGAGAGCAGCTAGAGGCAAATGATGGATGGCGTGACATTTCTATTTTTGATTGCCTTTGCCGGATGTATCATTTACCTGCTGGGTCACTCATTTATAGCCTCCTTCTTCAAACATAAGGAGGAGTTGATCAAGCGCACAACTCAATATGTGAAAGGTGATCGGAATGGCTAAGAAGGAAGAGCGTGGTTTCAGGTATCAGAAGCGTGACAAGGAAACGCTGAAAGAACGAGCCAATATGAAAGGTGGCAACTATGACACCTTCATCAAGCCGAAATTCAAACAATGGAAGCCAAAAGAGGGAAAAAACCTTATCCGCATACTTCCCCCTACATGGGATAATGCCCGTCACTATGGATATGATATTTTCATCAATTTCAATATTGGAGCAGATAATCAATCATATCTTTCCTTGAGTAAGCATGACAAGGGTGATGATCCCCTTGTGGAAGCCCGACGTGAAGCTCAAGCCGAGGGTGACAAAGCTCTTGCCAAAGCCCTCAACCCGTCACGACGCATCCTTTACTGGATCATCGATCGAAATGACGAGGATGAAGGCCCCCTGCTTTGGGCTGCACCTTTCACCTTTGACAAATCCCTCAGCAACCTTTGCATTGATGAAGACACCAAGGATGTGATTTTCATTGATGACCCTGCTGATGGTCATGACGTGCGCTTCTATCGTGAAGGTACTGGTCTGAACACCACCTATGATCCAAGCAAGATGAAGGTGCTTAAAGCTTCAAACATCCACGAGGATGAAGGAATTGAGCAGGATTGGCTTGATTTCATTTATGACAACCCCATCCCAGAAACATTGAATTTCTACGAGTACGACCATATCAAGGCTACTTTTGATGGTCAGGCGGGACGTCAGGATGAGGATGAGGATGAAAAGCCTGCACCGCGTCGTAAACGTGAAGTAAAAGAAGACGCAGCACCACGGCGACGCACACGGCATGACCCTGAGGATGAAGAAACCACGCCAAAGAAACGTGGCCCTCGTGAAGACCCTGACGATGAAGATCTTGAAGAAAGTCCAAAACACCGTGGCCGTACAAGGGCGCGCTCTGACATGGACGTCCCTGAAGGTGAAGATGAAGAAACACCTAAATCCAATGGACGTCGACGTACACGCCCTGAACCTGAGGATGATGAAGAAATCCCTTCGACCCGCCGTACAAGAGGGTCAGACGCTGACGAGGAGGAAGGTAGCGGCAGCCTCCGTGATCGTATAGCGAGGCGTCGCAGTCGTACCTCAGACAATGACAGAGGCTAGACGTAACGAAATACTAAGGCGGGCGGGTAAGGACATCTGCCCGCCCATGAACGATGAAATACCATATGCTCGCTGGGAGCATGAACGACAGGTCATCAATCGAGCAGGTTACCGAACTTGGTTCGAGCTTTTGAAGGATAGACATGCCAAAAGCAGTTAACAAGGCCGCCCCAAAACCTACTCCTGAGCAAGAAGCTGACTATGCTTTAAGTGTAAAGATGATCCAAGATATTCGTGATTTTTGGGTTAAACAATCTGCTGACACAACAATCGATCAATTTAAATTATACCGAATCGGGGTAGTAGCCTTCTCACAATGGGCCTCTATCTTGGGGGTAGACATTGGGATGACCGTTGAACAATTCACCAATGTATGTCGCGCCAACTTCGAGCAGGCCTATGCCCAAGCCCCCAAATTTGGCTAAGCGTGTTCGAGTACGGACAGCCAAACCAAAGAATTCATACTTCACGGATGAAAAGACAAACATCAAGTTTGTCAGCACCGGCTGCGCTCTGCTTGATTGCGCTCTTGGAGGTGGCATAGCCATAGGCCGCACCGCTAACGTCGTTGGTGACAAGAGCACGGCTAAAACTGGCACTGCTACCGAAGTCATGATCAATTTTGCTTTAACTTACCCTCAAGGCAGAATTGCCTATCGTGAGACTGAAGCAGCATGGGATGACAGCTACGCTGAAGCTATGGGCTTGCCGCTTGACCGAATTGACTTTGGTGACCGCAAAAACCCAATCATCACGGTAGAAGACTTTCACGTCGACTTTGAGGCTTTCTGTGATGCTCAAAAGGGTGAGCCGGGCATTTACGTCCTTGACTCGTTTGATGCCCTGTCAGATGACGCTGAAATGGCGCGTGACATAGACAAACCGTCATATGGTGCGGCTAAAGCCAAGAAAATGAGTGAGATGTTTCGCAAGATCACGCGTAAACAGGAGAAGGCCAATGTACTACTATTTATCGTATCCCAAGTGCGAGACAATATTGGTGCCCTTTTTGGTGAGAAGCACAAGCGCAGCGGTGGAAAAGCCTTGGACTTTTACGCTAGTCAGGTGTTCTGGCTTGCTCATATCAAGATACTGAAACGTGAAATCAAAAAGGTGGAACGCCCTTACGGCATTGAGATACTAGCCAAGGTCAAGAAAAACAAAGTAGGCATGCCGTTCCGTGAAGCCCAATTCACCTTTGAATTTGGTTTCGGCATTAATGACCTTCTTGCCAGTGTAGTTTGGCTCAATCAGGTCGATAGGCTAGATGCCATTGACTTGAAGAAGGGTGAGTTCAAAGAATACGTGAAAGAGATCTCAAGCATGCCAACTGACGAATACAGAGTTGAACGTGCACGGGCGACAGCAGCTGTTAAGCAGGTATGGTCTGAGATAGAGACAACCTTCCTACCCAAAAGGCAGAAGTACGTATGACACCTTTTATCCTAGCCTCAACTGCCTATGGCCCCATGATCATCAGCAGGATGGATACAGGTGTCAGTTGGCAGTTGTTCATGGTAGGGACCCATGAAGCTGAAGTTGTGTCTTTTGTGACAGAGCTAAGCACTGAATGCCTAGAACGCTATGACAAAGGCGTCCACATTGTTGATGTCGGAGCTAATGTAGGTACCTGTACCGTACCATGGGCAAAGCACTGCAAAGGATGGGGGCATGTGACAGCCTTTGAGCCACAAGAGCGCATCTATTATGCGCTGGCAGGAAATGTCGCATTGAATAATTTGATGAACGTTAAAGCAGTCCACGGAGCAGTTTCCAACCTGTCAGGAACCATGCGTGTCCCTAGAATAAACTATGAAGTCCTTTCCAATTTTGGTGGAATTGCCATGCGTGACGGTTTGTTGGTTCATGGCCCCGGACAAGAGCTGTCCTATGACAGCCATGATATGGATGTTGTAAATTGTTTTGCTTTGGATGATTCCAAACTAGGCCGTCTTGATATCTTGAAGATAGACGTTGAAGGTATGGAAATGGACGTGCTTAAAGGTGCACAAGCCACCATTATGAGGCTAAGACCAATAGTGATCACTGAATGGATTCACTGTGGCAAAGATGTAATAAAAGCTGCTTTGTTTAACTTTGAACACTTCCTGCTAGGTGGGAACATAGTTAGTGTGCCGATGCCAGAAACACGCATGCGAGACTTTGTCTTTCATAAGCTAGATCATGCGTAAAGGTGGTGGAAAACAGAAAGGTGCAGCCTTTGAACGAGAGGTCTGTGTTATACTTTCCAAGTGGATCACCTGTAGTAAAAGCGAGGATGTCTTTTGGCGAAGCGCCATGTCCGGTGGGCGTGCCACAGTGGCTCATGCCAAAGGGACGCGACTTGCTTCTCAAGCCGGAGATATATCTTGCATATCTCCGATGGGGAATCGGTTTATCAGCACCTTTGCCGTTGAATGTAAATTCTACGCCAAGCTTGACTATGAAGGCCTCCTTACTGGGAAAGGCAAGCTCCTTAACTTTTGGGCTGAAATCAATAGACAAGCCGCGCGGTACCAAAAACTTCCATTTTTAGTGTGTCGTCAAAACCGCATGCATCCTCATGTGTGCCTTGATAAAGCGGGTATGCGCAAACTAGGTTTGCATGATATCCGGACGACCCTAATAAGTACTCCGCATGATCTGTATATCCTTGATCTAACAAAGTTCGTCAAGATATGCAGGCCATTCGTGAACTGACCGAGCTGAGCGGTACTCAGTAAAACAGTAGGAGCTAAAACTTATGTCTTTTCTATCCGCACTTAAGAGTGCCCTTTCGAGTGGGGCAAAGGAACTGAACAAGGAGTATGGGAAATCCGAAGACTTCCTCAATGCAGTCTGTGCGTCCTGCGCACTGATTGCCTATGCGGACGGTGAGTTGGAAGATTCTGAGAAAAAGAAGGCAATGGAGGTGCTGACCGGGCACACCCAACTTTCTTCCCTCTATCAGCGTGCCCAAATTGAAAACGCGCTGAATTCTGCCCTCAGCCACGCTCAAACCGCCAGCGGCAAGCAAGAACTTGCACGTAACCTTGATAAGGTCTTGCAGCTGCCCAATGGGGCTCAAATGGCCGATGACGTCTATCTGGTTGCGGTGGACGTTGCTTCATCAAACTCGCACCACACTATTGGTGAAGATGAGCAGAAGGTTCTTGACCGCTTGGCCAAGCGCCTTAATGTCGACCCCTCCAAGTTCGAGTTCTAATACCTGCGAGGAGCTAAGATGGGTGCTGCCTAAAAACAGCACTCATTTTAGTTTGGAGACCTGAGATGTTAACTGATGGCGTATTCTGGCTTGCTATAGGTAAGGTCATTTGGATAGACGTTCTGTTATCAGGTGACAATGCCCTCGTTATTGCCATGGCTTGCCGTGGACTTTCACCAAAACACAGACTTTGGGGCATCATACTGGGGGCCGTTGCTGCTATCCTCATGAGGATAGCGTTTACCGGGGTCATAACAACGGTACTGCTGTTACCGTATCTGAAAATAGTGGGGGGAGTTTGCCTGTTCTATGTGGCTGTCAAAATGTGCGTAGCTGACGATGATGATCCACAAGTCAAAGAGTCAAACCGCCTGATCAACGCCATCATCATTGTCGTATCCGCTGACGTGATTATGAGCCTAGATAACATAATTGCGGTAGCTGCTGTAGCCCATGGGGATATCCTTGTTCTTGCAATTGGCTTGTTATTGAGCATCTCCATGATAGTAGCTGGGGCTACCATCATCACCTTTATCCTGAACAAATTTCCATTACTGATATGGGCTGGAGCAGCTTTGCTAGGCTGGATCAGTGGTGAACTGATTGCCAGTGATCCTATACTGGTTTCCTGCTTTGTAGAAATAAACACTGTGCCGGGTATCTTAGGGGCAGTCACTGTGATTGCCGCAGCAGCTGGATGGAAGGCTTTAAAATGAAAGCAGACGTCATAGTCTTTTTCATGGTGTTCACAACATGTGCGATCATGGTTATCACAATCTTTAGAAAGGGCTAACGAATGTTACTACACAACATATGGAAACGACACATCTCAGTGTATGCTGCACTTGTGGTGTGGGGCAGTTCTGGTGCTATGGCATACCCCTCCTTCTCAAGCATGCTCTATCATGTTTTTGTAATGCCAATAGCACTAGCAGTACTCCTCTTTATAGCCCGAAAAGAAGGTGAAGACCGTGTGGATGCTTATAGGCGATCTCCATCTAACCGATCGAGCGAAAGACGCGTATAGGTTCGGTATTTTTGACTGGATAAGGCGGCAACAGGAAAAGCACCCTGTTGCTGCCACCTTTTTGGCTGGGGATTTGACTGATCAAAAAGATCGGCACTCAGCCACGTTAGTCAATAAGATAGTCAGTGGGTTTCTAAAACTTGAACCACCTGTCTACATTGTCATGGGCAATCACGATTACCGTGATCCCAAGAACCCGTTCTTTAAGTTCCTTAGTCACATTGAGGGTATCAAGTTCGTAACTAAGCCATGTGTTGTGGAGCATGGCATGGATATGGCTCTTGTTCCACATTGCCGTGATCAGGCTACGTTTGATGCCGCAATAAAAGACTGTGAAGGAGCTGATGCCTTTCTGGTTCACCAAACCTTTGACGGCGCTATAGCCGAGTCAGGGGTACGTTTATCGGGCTTGTCAGCCTCACTGGTTGAGTCTATGAAGCCACCCTTGGGCATATACGCCGGGGACGTGCACAAGCCCCAGCGTCAAGGACAGGTGATCTACCTTGGATGTCCCTACCATATCCGCTTTGGTGATGATTTCACACCAAGGGTGCTTTGGATAGATAAAAATGGACAGGCTGTGAATAGGTTTTTCAGCGCCCCCTACAAATGGTCTTTGACAGTCTGTGACGCTGACGATATCTTAAATAACAATCAACTAAGGGAGAATGATCAGGTAAAGCTGACCATCAGAATAGCCCGTGAAGAAGCTACTGACTGGAAACGTATTAAGCAAGAAGTGCTAAACGTCTGCAAAGAGCTGAAACTTGAGGTCTTTGGTGTGAAGGTGGAAGTCAAAACCACACAAAGTATCCGTCTTCACCTGAATGAAAAACGAGTAGGGCATGTTCAGATACTTGAACAGTTCTGTGAAGCTGAAAAGGTACCCAGTCTTATTAAAAAAACCGGGATGGAGATCTTAGATGGTAACTAGAGTGTATTGTGATCACTGCGGTAATGCTGCACCCAATGCAAAAATGTTCATCTTCGGGGCACATAGTTATTATTTTGGGATAAGTGATCCTCAGCATGTTCATAACCTTCAACAACAGAATTATGCTGCCGCTACACAGCAAACAGCACTAGGCGTTCTTGCTGGTGGTCAAAAAGCATCCAACCCTCCAATTCACCCTAGCACCTATAACCCACCTGAGATTATTAGGGCAGGAAGTGTAGACTTGTGTGATCATTGCCAAGTTGTTTGGATGAACAGAGTCAAGGCTCTAACTCAAGCTTCTGAGCCGTAATGTTTGACCTGCATTGGATCGTCCTTACCAATTTCAGATCATACTTGGGGACTCATAAATTTGAATTCCCAAAGACTGTAGGGCTGTACTACTTCACAGGCAGGAACCTGAGTGAGCCTGCCCTTGGAGCCAATGGTAGCGGGAAAAGCACCTTTTTGGACGCTATCACATGGTGCCTCTACGGGCTCACCACGCGCAAGCTAAAGGCTAGTGAGGTACTTCCATGGGACAGTGACGTTAGCTGCTCTGTCACACTAGAATTGACTGTTGGAAAACAAGAGTTACGGATACGACGTACTCAAAAGCCCAACAGCCTTTTATTGAATGACAAACCTGTAGATCAGACCGAGCTGGAAACGCATATACGGCTTAACTTTGATTCGTTCCTTTATTCTGTAATCAATGCCCAATTTGGCCAATCCTTTTTTTCATTAACACCGTCAGCTAAACTGACTCTTTTTTCTGATATTATGAGGCTGGATTTTTGGCTAAGAAAAAGTGAAACAGCTTCTCGCAAAGCATCTGAATTGAGTTATGAAGCGTTTGGGATTGAAAAAGCAATTACCAATAATTCCTTATTAATAGAAACCTATAAAAAAGAATTAGAGCATTACAAAAATGCTTCTAATACTTTTGACAACAATAAGCAGATAAAGATCAAACTTAAAACAAACGAACTATCCCGTCTAGTTGACGAAGCTATTTCCTTGGATGAAAAACTAGCTGACATAAAGAATGAAAACCAGTTCAATCTCAAGAACTTGAAACGATTGCGTGATCAATGGCTTCAAAATGTTCAAAAAACATCCCGTGATCGCT
>Ga0193726_1001048_pt1 | contig 23821 bp, 22 predicted proteins | sample H2c1metaG_FD_144928 | JGI IMG/M metagenome (GOLD analysis project Ga0193726, IMG submission 144928) | Soil microbial communities from a riparian zone of the East river system, Colorado, United States - H2c1 | ecosystem: Environmental > Terrestrial > Soil > Riparian zone | place: USA: East River...
CACAGCGCTGGGGATGATCCTGTACGTGATCTCGGTCGGCCTTTCGGTCACGATGGGCCTGATGGGGTTCGTCAATCTCGCCCACGGCGTATTCGCGATGGCGGGCGGCTATGTCCTCACCACGGCAATCTCGCGTTTCGGCGTGCCCTTCCCTCTTGCGCTCGCGCTCGCCTTCCTGCTCGTCGCCGCCGGGAGCGTGATTCTCGAGCGCCTGCTGTACTCCAGGCTCTATACCGCCGGCGACCTGCAGCAGGTGCTGTTCACGATCGGCCTGATTTTCATCGCGGTGGCGGTGGCGCGCTTCATCTTCGGAACCTTGCAGCAGCCGGTCGTGCTGCCCGATTACCTGAAGGGCCAGTATGCGTTTCTCGGGCGCGATTTTCCCACTTACCGGGTCTTCATCATCGCCTTCAGCGGCCTGCTGGTGGGCTTGCTGTGGTTCGGCGTGGAGCGCACGCGCTGGGGCGCGATGGTTCGCGCGGCAGTGGACAACCGGGCCATGGCGCAATCGGTGGGCATCGATACCCGGCGCCTGTTCACGCTCACCTTCGCGCTGGGGAGCGGGCTCGCAGGACTCGGCGGCGGGCTCGGCGCGGAAATCATCGCGATCCAGCCGACGTATCCGTTCGAGAACCTCGTGTACTTTCTGGTCGTGGTTGCCGTCGGCGGACTGGGCAGTCTGCGCGGGCCTTTCGTGGCCGCGCTTCTCATCGGCATCGCCGACACCGCCTGCAAATACTGGCTGCCGGAATTCGGCGCCTTCCCGATCTACGTTGCGACCATCGGGCTCCTTCTGTGGCGTCCCGCGGGCCTGTTCGGGAGACGGGCATGAGCGGCAAAGCGATCGGCTTGAAAGCGGAAGTAGCGCATGCCGGAGGCTACAGCGCCGATCCCCGCATCCGCTGGGTCGAGTTCCTGCCGTGGATCGTCGCCATTGCGGCCTTCTTCGCGCTTCCCGAGTATCTTTCCCTCGGCGCGCGCATCCTGATCTACATCCTCTACGCCCTGTCGCTCGATCTCATCGTCGGCTATGCGGGAATCGTCACGCTCGGCCACAGCGCCTACTTCGGTCTCGGCGCCTACGTCGCCGGAATTCTCGCCGCGAAGGCCGGTCTCCACGATCCGTTCGCGCAGCTGGCCGCGGCCGCGGCTGCCGGCGCGATTCTGGGCCTTGCGACCGGGGTCATCATCCTCCGGACAAAAACGCTCACGCTGCTCATGCTCACCCTGGCCATCACTTCCGTGCTGCTCGAGATCGCCAACAAGGCGACCGCGCTCACCGGCGGCGCGGATGGACTCGCCGGCGTGATCGTGGCGCCGGTTCTCGGCCTGTTCAAGTTCGACATCTTCGGCAAGACCGCTTATCTCTATTGCCTGCTCGTGCTGCTCCTCGGATGGTGGCTGGTGAGAAAGCTGATTTATTCGCCGTTCGGGACCTCGCTCACCGGCGTGCGCGAGAACAGTCTGCGCATGCACGCGATCGGCGCCCCGGTCTACTGGCGCCTGGTCCTGGTCTACACGCTCTCGGCCACGATCGCCGGCGTCGCCGGCGGCCTGATCACCCAGACCAACCAGTTCGTCGGATTGAACGTGCTCTCCTTCGAATCCGCCGGCGAGCTGCTGGTGATGCTGATCCTCGGCGGTGTCGGACGCATTTACGGTGCGTTCGTCGGCCCGGTCGTGTATCTGATCGCCCAGGATCTGCTCGCCAAGCAATTCCCCGAATACTGGTACTTCGGCATCGGCACGATGCTGGTCCTCGTGGTGATGTTCGCGCGCGGCGGCATTCTCGGGATTTTCGACAGTATTCTCGCGAAGCTGCGGAGAACTCCGTGAGCGCGGCGTCCAAGAACACCGTGCTCGAAACGCGCGCCCTGTGCAAGAGCTTCGGCGCGCTGACCGTCGCCGCCGGAATCAACTTCCGCCTGGAGCCCGGTGCACGGCACGCCCTGATCGGACCGAACGGCGCAGGCAAGACCACTTTCGTCAACATGCTCACCGGGGTGCTCGCGCCCTCCTCCGGCCGCATCGTGCTCGGCGGGGAGGACATCACCGCCATGGGACAGGCGAACCGGGTAAAGCGCGGACTGGGCCGGACCTTCCAGATCAACGCGCTGTTCCGCCGCCTTGCGGTGCTCGACAACGTGGCGCTGGCGGTGGCGGAGCGCCGCGGCGTCGCGCCGCGCATGCTGCGCGCGGCGAGCACGCACGCCGACGTGCGCGCCGAGAGCATGGAACTGCTCGCCACGCTCGGACTCGCCGGGGACGCAGGCGTTCGCATCCTCGACCTGCCCTACGGCAAGCAGCGCCTCGTCGAAATCGCGATCGCGCTCGGCTTGAAGCCCCGGGTGCTGCTGCTGGATGAGCCGGCGGCGGGTGTGCCCTCGCTCGAATCGCATCGCATCCTGGAGGTGCTGGACAAGCTCCCGGAGCACATCGCGATCCTGATCATCGAGCACGACATGGATCTCGTGTTCCGCTTCGCGAAGCGCATCACCGTGCTGGTGCAGGGCGAAGTGCTGGTCGAGGGACCGCCGGAGGAAATCGCCCACGACCGGCGTGTGCATCAGGTCTATCTCGGCGAGCAGCGCCATGTCTGAAGCGCTGCTCCTCCGCGCGGTGCGGGCCGGCTATGGAGAGACGGTCGTCCTCGAGGACATCGCGCTCGAATTGCCGGAGCGCGGATCTCTCGCGGTGCTCGGCCGCAACGGCGTGGGCAAGACCACGCTGCTGGCCACCGTGATGGGCCATACGACTTTCCACGCGGGCAGCATCGAGTACCAGGGCACGCGGATCGAAGGCCTGCCCGTCTACGAGCGCTGCCGCCTCGGCATCGGCTACGTTCCGCAGACGCGCGACGTATTTCCGTCGCTCACCGTCGAGGAAAATCTGACCGTCGCGGCGCGTCCCGGCCGCTGGACGATCGAACGTGTCTACGATCTCTTCCCCAAGCTCGCCGAGCGCCGCGGGCACTGGGGCAACCAGATTTCGGGCGGTGAGCAGCAGATGCTCGCGACCGGGCGGGCGCTGATGGGCAACCCCACGCTGCTGCTGATGGATGAACCGCTCGAAGGGCTGGCGCCCATCATCGTCGAAGTCCTGCTGAAGGCCTTGCAGCGCCTCATCCGCGAGGACTCGCTCGCGCTCGTACTGGTCGAGCAGCACGCGAAAGTCGCACTCGAAGTCACCCAGAACGCGCTGGTGCTGAACCGTGGGCGCATCGCCTACAACGGGTCGAGCGCCGCTCTGCTCTCCGATCCGAAGCGGCTCACCAGCCTGGTGGTCGCCTGACCGCCCCCGCTCGTGGCAAAATAGCGGGCTATGAGAGACTACTGGCTGAGCAAGCTTTTCTTCGATCTCCAGAGCACCCCGGCGCTCGGTGACGAATACCGTGCCAACCGGAAGAAAGTTCTCGACCGCTATCCGCTGAAGCCCGAAGTGCGGACCGCGGTCGAGCGCGACGATGTCGCCTTCCTCGCTCCATGGGTCAACCCTTACCTGCTGCGGTTTTATTTCGTGGTCGCGGGAATGCCAGAGGAGGTATTCCTGAAAAAGGTGCGCACCGCCGGTGCAGACGCCGCGGCGAGGTCGAGCCATGGCTGAGCTGGCCGGAGTGTTCGCATCGAGTCACGCACCGCTCATCATCCGCGGCTGGAAGGACGTCAAGCCGGCGAACCAGCGGGAACTCACGAATTCCCTGACCGAGCTCGGCAAGCGCATCAAGGCAACAAGGCCCGACGTCCTGATCGAGATCGCCCCCGATCACTGGGTGAATTTCTTCATCAACAACCTGCCCAGCATCTGCGTCGGTATCGGCGAGGAGCACGAGGGCCCTGCCGAACCGTGGATGAAGGATTGCCCCTACAAGAAGATCGCCGGACATCCGAAGCTCGCGAACCACATCCTCCAAACCGCGTTCGAGCGCGACTTCGAGCCCTCGGTGTCGCACCACCTGACGCTCGATCACGGATTCTGCATTCCGCTGTGGCGCGGCGGCCTCGACCCCCTGCCGCCTATCGTGCCCATCGTCATCAACGATCTGGAGCCGCCGTATCCGAGCGTGCGGCGCTGCCTGCAGTGGGGAACGATGCTCGCCGAAGCGGTACGCACTTACCCGGAAGACATCCGCGTGGCGATCCTCGCCACCGGAGGCCTGAGTCACTCGATCGGCGAACCGACGATGGGCGAAATCGACGAGCCCTTCGATCGCGAATGCATCCGCCATTTCGAGAAAGGCGACGAACGCCCCCTGGTCGATTTCCTCAACGAACGCCTGCCCACGATAGGCAACGGCGCGGCCGAGATCCGCAATTGGGTCGCGGCGCATGGTGCTGCGGGCAAGCGCGGCTTCGAATTGATCGGCTACTGCAATTGTCCCGAGGTCTACGTCGGTTGCGGTTTTGCCTCGTGGGACCTCGCGGCGCGCGCGTAGGCTGACTTGCCGACCTCCTTGCCGCTGCAAACCACCATCGCCGGCAGCCTTCCCAAGCCGGGCTGGCTCGCCGAGCCGAAAAAGCTTTGGGCGCCCTGGCTCCTCGAGGGAGATCTCCTCGAGGAAGGCAAGCGCGACGCCCTGCGCCTCCTGCTCGCCGACCAGGAAACCGCGGGCCTGGATATCGTCACGGACGGCGAGCAGACGCGCCGGCACTTCGTCACCACCTTCATCGAGAGCCTGAAGGGCGTCGATTTCGAGCACAAGCGCACCGTGCGCATCCGCAACCGCTACGACGCGGACGTGCCGGTGGTAGTGGGGCCGGTGGCGCGCGGCAAACCGGTCTTCGTCGAGGACGTGCGCTTCCTCCGGGCCCATACCAGGCACCCGATCAAGATCTCCCTCCCCGGTCCCATGACGATGGTGGACACGCTCTACGACGACCATTACAAGAGCCGCGAGAAGCTCGCGCGCGAGTTCGCCGCGATCCTCAACCAGGAAGCGCGCGAGCTCGAACGGGCGGGCGCCGACGTGATCCAGTTCGACGAGCCGGCCTTCAATGTCTACATGGACGAAGTCGCGGCCTGGGGCATCCAGACGCTGGAAGCGGCCGCGGCGGGCCTCAAATGCAAGACCGCGGTGCATATCTGCTACGGCTACGGCATCAAGGCCAACAACGACTGGAAGAAGACGCTGGGCTCCGAATGGCGGCAGTACGAATCCACCTTCCCCTTGCTCGCGCGATCGAAGATCGATCAGGTGTCCCTGGAATGCGCGAATTCGCACGTGCCGGTCGAGTTGCTCGCGCTGCTCAAGGGCAAGGACGTGATGATCGGCGCGATCGACGTCGCGAGCGATACCGTCGAGAAACCCGAACAAGTGGCCGCCACCATCCGCTCGGCCATGAAATTCGTCCCGCCGGAGAAGCTCTATCCCTGCACCAACTGCGGCATGGTGCCGCTCTCGCGCGAAGTTGCAATCGGCAAGCTGAAGGCCCTCGCCGCTGGGGCCGCGCTCGTGCGCCGCGAACTCGGCGCCTAGAACGTCTTTCCCGCACATGGTTCTGCGTCGTCTCGCGGCACTGATCTTCTCCGCGTGCCTCATTCAAGCCGCGATCGCGGCCGGCAACGCGCCCAAGCTGGTCGTCGTGATCGTGGTGGACGGCCTGCCGCAGGAGCAGGTTCTCAAGTACCGCGACCAGTACGGCGCGGGCGGCTTCAATCTTTTTCTGCAGCGAGGCGCCTGGTTCGGCAACGCCCACCACGCGCACGCGGTGACGCTGACCGCGCCCGGCCATGCGGCGGTGCTCACGGGCGCCTACCCCTACCAGAGCGGAATCATCGCCAACGAATGGTTCGATCCCAAAACGCAGTCGGCGGTGTATTGCACCGGAGACCCGGCTCATTCGTATATCGGCGAGGAGACGAAAAAACTCGACGGCACCTCCCCCGCCAATCTGCGCGTCTCCACGCTGGGCGACGAATTGCGCTACAGGAACGGCGGACAGTCCAGGGTGCTCACCGTCTCGGGCAAGGACCGCGGCGCGATCCTGCTCGCCGGCAAGACCGGCACCGCCTACATGTACATGGACAAGACCGGGCGCTTCGCGAGCACGACCTATTACATGAAGGAGCACCCGCAGTGGCGCGAGCGCTACTACGCGGGCAAGCCGCAGGACCGCTGGTTCGGAAAATCCTGGACGCTCGCGCTGCCGGAGCAGGCCTACGCGCGCTCGATCGCCGACGGCCAGCCGTGGTTCCCGAACTATCGCGGCATGGGCAACAGGATTCCGATGACGCTGGGAGGCAAAAGCGAAAAGCCCGATGCGGCCTACTACGGCACCGTCATGGGCACGCCTTACGGTGACGAGCTGACGCTCGATTTCGCGCGCGCCGCGATCGAGGGCGAAAATCTCGGCAGGAATTCCGCCGGCGTGCCCGATCTGCTCGGGGTGAGCCTGTCGACGCACGATTACGTCAACCACAGCTTCGGCCCCGAGAGCCGCGAATCGCAGGACCACATGCTGCACCTGGATCGTTCGCTCGCCGGATTCTTCCGCTACCTCGACAAGCGGCTCGGCCTGGACAATGTGCTGATCGCGCTCACGGCGGATCACGGCTTCCTCAACGTGCCCGAGTACAGCACGACGCAGGGCCTTCCGGGCGCGCACATCGATTCGCGCAAACTGATGGCCGATCTGAACGGGCAGCTCGCGACGCGCTTCGGACCGGGAACTTACGCGACGCAGTTTTCGTATCCCACTATCTATCTCGACACCAAGCTGATCGATGCGAATTCGCTCGACCGTACCGAAGTCGAAACGGCGGCGGCGCGCATTCTCACCGAGCACCCGGCGATCGCCGCGGTCTACACCCGCACGCAACTGGAGAACGGCGCCCTCCCCCCCGGACGCCTGGCGACGCTGGTTCAGCGGGCCTGGCACCGGCAATTGAGCGGCGATCTCTACGTGGTGCAAAAGCCCTACGCGATGTTCGGCGGCAACACCGCCACGCACGGCTCGCCTTATACGTACGACACCAACGTGCCGCTGATGCTCTTCGGTACACGCTGGATCCGGCCGGGTCGATCGGCGAATTACGCAGAAGTCGTGGATCTCGCGCCCACCCTGGCCTACCTCCTGGAGACGCGTCCGCCCTCCGCGAGCGAGGGCCGGGTGCTCGGAGAAATCCTGCGCACCGAACTGACGGGCGCGAAGATCTCTCCAGGCGCCAAGTCCGCCCGCTGACATGCCACGCCAGAAAGCCGTGAAGCGTCGCGGCAAGCCCGTCTCCCGGCGCTCCGCTGCAGCTCAAGGCAAATCCAAATCCACCTACGTGCTGGTGCATGGCGCCTGGCACGGCGGCTGGTGCTGGAAGAAAGTGGTGCCGGCCCTGCGCGCGGCGGGACACGCGGTCTACACGCCCACCCTGACCGGCTTGGGCGAGCGAGCGCATCTTGCAAATCCCGCGATCGATCTCGCTATGCACATCGCCGACGTCGTCAACCTCCTCGAAGCCGAGGAGCTCGAGAAGGTCGTTCTGGTCGGGCACAGCTACGGCGGAATGGTCATCACCGGCGTCGCCGACCGCGCCGCTTCACGCCTGCGCCGCGTCGTGTACCTGGACGCTTTCCTGCCGGAGAACGGGAGATGCCTGCTCGATTACCTGCAACCCGATCGGCGCACCATCATCAAGCAAGGCGAAATGGGCGGATTCGTCGATCCCCTGCCGCTCAAGATTTTCGGCATCGACGAGGTGGAGGATGTCGCCTGGGTTTTGCGCCACGAAATGCGGCAGTCCTATCGCACCTTTGCCCAGCCGATACATTTCACCGGGAAAGGCGGCGCGGACCTTCCCCGCACCTACGTGCACTGCACCCATCCGCCCACCGGCTCGTTCGACCAGTTCGCAGCGCGCGTGCGCGAAGATCCGGCGTGGAAATTCCATGAGCTCAAGACCGGCCACGACTGCATGATCACCGATCCAAAGAGCGTGATCCGCATCCTGCTCGAGAACGCCTGAGCCGACGCGACTCAGGTTCTGTTCTTCGCCTCCCGGATCGCGTGCCAGATGCGATCCGGCGTATACGGAAAATCCAGGTGATGGATTCCGAGCGGCCTTAGCGCGTCTATCACGGCGTTCGCCACCGCGGGCACGGCGCCGGTCGTTCCCGCTTCGCCCGCTCCCTTGACTCCAAGCGGGTTGCCCGGCGACGGGATCGAGCGGTCGTGGAGCTCGATATCGGGCATGCCGTCGGCTCGCGGCATCTCGTAGTCCATGAAGGTGCCGGTCAGGAGCTGCCCGGAGGCTTCGTCGTAGATGGCGTGCTCGCCCATGACCTGCCCGATGCCTTGTGCGATGCCGCCGTGCAGCTGGCCGTCGAGCAGGACGTGATTGATGATGCGCCCGCAATCATCCACCGCGGTGTAGCGCAGGATTTCCACGACGCCGGTCTCGGGATCGATCTCGATTTCCGCGACGTGCGCTCCGCTTGGAAACGAGCGCGGCAGCGGGATTTCTCCGCCGGCGTCCAGCGCGCTGCCGTATTTCTTCGCGAGATCCTCGAAGCCGATCGAGACGTCCGTGCCCTTCACGCGGTAGCGGCCTTTGCTGAACTCGAGGTCGGTCGGGGCGACTTCCAGATCCTTGGCGGCGAGCTCCGTTCCCTTGCGGATCACTTCGCGCGCGGCGACCAGCAGCGCTCCGCCGTGCGCCATCATCGAGCGCGAGCCTATCGTCCCCTCCCCCACGAGGCGCGGTCCGTCGGGATCGCTCGCGCGCAGGGTGATTTTTTCGGGATCCATGCCGAACGCCTCGCCGACGACTTCCGGGTACACGGTTTCGTGCCCCTGTCCCGAGGGGCCGGCGAGCACGTACAACAGCGCGTTGCCGGATTCGCCGAACTTGATCATCGCCTCTTCCTTGGGGGCTCCGCCCGCGCCCGCGGGCTCGACGAATACCGCGCAACCGATACCGCGCATCCGGCGCCCGCGTTTGGATTCGGCCCGGCGCGACTCGAAGCCGCTCCACGCCGACTGCTTCACCGCTTCATCCAGAAGTCCGTGCGGGTCGCCGCTGTCGTAGATCGAATGCGGGTGCGGGGTCTGGTACGGAAACGCGTCCTTCGGGATCAGGTTGCGCCGGCGCAACTCGAGCCGGTCGATGCCCGTCTCGCGCGCCGCCTCTTCGACCAGGCGCTCGGCGAGATAACACACGTTGGGCCGGCCCGCGCCGCGATAGGCCGTGGTCGGCGTCGTATTGGTGAGCGCGAGGCGGTGCCTGCCGTACATCGTGGGGATGCGGTAGAGGTTGATCGCGTGCAGGCCCGGAGGCAGCGTATTGATCAAGGGTCCCGGTGTCGAGAGATAGGCTCCGGCGTTCACGAACCAGTGAATCCGGATCGCCAGGAAATGCCCGTCCTTGTCCAGGGCGAGCTCTCCGACCAGTTTCGCCGCGCGGCCGTGGTAGTCCGAGAGGAAGGTCTCCGAGCGCGAAGAGGTCCACTTGACCGGCTTGCCGAGCGTCTTCGCGGCGAGCAGCGAGACGCAATATTCCGCGTACGCGTCCGAGCGGATCCCGAAGCCGCCGCCCACGTCCTGCGCGTGGACCATGAGTTTCTCCGCGGGAATGCCGGTGATGCCGCTCGCGCTGTTCCTCATGAGCGAAAGGCCCTGCGAGCTCACGTACAGATGGTACTTGTCCGTCGCCGCGTCGTAGGCCGCGAGGCAGGCCTTCGGCTCCATCGGGTTGCCGACCAGGCGCTGGCTGTCCAGAACGATGCGCGTGACGTGCGCGGCGCGCGAAAAGGCTTCGTTGGTTTTCGCTTCGTCGCCGTACTCGTAATCGAAGCACAGGTTGCCCGGAATCTCCGGGTAGAGTTGCTCGGCGCCGGGTGCGAGCGCCGTTTCCGCGTCGACCACGCTCGGCAGCTCGCGATATTCGATCTCGATTTTTTCGGCCGCGTCCTGCGCGGCCAGCGCGGAGCTTGCGACGACCAGGGCCACCTCCTGGCCGACGAAGCGAACGCGCTTGTTCGCGAGGCCGTCGCGGTGCGGCACCTTGATCGTGACGCCGCCGCGGCCGGGATAGCGCGCCAGTTGCGGAGTGGATTTGAAGCCGGCCTTGGCGGTATCGTCGCCGGTGAACACGGCGACCACGCCCGGGGAGGCCGCGGCAGCGCCCGTCTCGATGGACAGGATTTCCGCGTGCGCGCGGTCGGAGCGCAGGAAGTAAGCGTGGAGCTGGCCCGGAAGATTCCAGTCCGAAGTGTATTTGCCCTGCCCCGTAAGCAGCCTCAGGTCTTCGCGCCGGCCTTTAAAAACCGCACCCATCAATCTCTCCGCATTGATTTAGAAACGTACGCGGGACCGCGGACAGCGCGACCCCGAAATGGATGGAGCTCGGGGATTCGAAGCTGAACGAATTCGAAGGCAAAACCGTCAAGCGGTACCGGCGGGTGTGTCATGCGCGCCGCTCGCCGGACGCATGGCAACCCGGTTTCTTCCCTCCGCCTTGGCCTTGTAAAGCGCCACATCCGCTGCGCGCAGCACCTCCGTCCCGCTGTCGCCGTAGGAGGGAAAGCTCGCCAGCCCTATCGAGACGGTCAGTTTGAGCGTGCCCTCCCCCGCCGAAATCTGCGCCTCCTCGATCGTCTTGCGCACGGCCTCCGCGCGAGCGTGCAATGCGGCTTTCCCTGTCCCGGGAAGGATGATGACGAATTCCTCCCCGCCGGCCCGACAGGCAATGTCTTCCTCGCGCACGCAACTCGCCAACACCTCCCCGACCGCCCTCAACGCGCTGTCGCCGACTTCGTGGCCCAGCGTATCGTTGACTCGCTTGAAATGATCCACGTCTATCGCCATCACGCCCACCGTCGATCCGATGCGGCGCGCCCGCAGGATCTCGCGGTGCAGGCTTTCCTCCAGCTGGCGGCGATTGTACAAACCCGTGAGAGGATCCCGCATCGCCTGCAAATTGAGCTCCAGTTGCCACATCACCTGCCGCGCAAGCACGCGCAGCGTCTCGAGTTGCTTCACTTGCAGCGTTCTCGGAACTAAATCGACCACGCACAAGGTCCCCAGGGCCTGGTCCTGCGGCGTGATGAGCGGCGCCCCGGCGTAGAAGCGCACGCGCGGAGAATCGACCACCAGCGGGTGTCTGGCGAAGCGCGTATCTTCGTTTGCGTCGGGAACGATGAACATGTCGCGCTGGCGAATGGCATGGCTGCAGAAGAAATCCGTGTACGGGACTTCCCGGATGTCGATCCCGTGCGCCGATTTGAAGAACAGGCGGTTCGTATCGACCAGGCTCACCAGCGACAGGGGTGTTTCGCAAATGCTCGCGGCGAGAGCGGTGAGGTCGTCGAAGCGGGCCTCGCGCCCGGTATCGAGCACGCAGTAGGTGCGCAGCGCCGCGAGGCGAGCGCCTTCCTCTGCACCTGAAGGAAATGGGCGCCGCTGAACCGCAGCGCCAGGCTGTTCGACCGCCATTCTGGATTCTTATGACCTTGCCGGGGGAATGTAAATTTACTACGAGCCGAAGGTCAGGTAAAGCTGCGCGGCGCTCATGACGCCGGAAGTTTTCTTCTTGAAGTTGCCGATCGAGAAAGGCTTCCCCGTCGAGTGAAGGTGCTTCATGAAGCCTTTGGGCTAACAGCTTGTTGAAAAAGGGGGCATGTCCGCTTCCTCAACCCCATCTCGCGAACGCAAGGCCGATCCCTGTCCCCGCAGGTGTGCGATACGAAGGCGTGTAGGAGATCCAGTTGAGGTCGAGATCGCCGGCGGCGCCGGCAACGACTAGCCAATTGCGGATTTCGGAGCTCCCCGCTTTCAGCCGCCGCGGATCGAGGCCCGCCAGAAAATCGAGATCTTTTCTCCGCAGCGCCTCGATGATGGGACGGTCGAGATCCTCCTCGACCACGAAATGGCTCAAGCCTCCGGAGGCGATCAAGCCGACGCGCAAGTCCTCCGGATAGCTTTCGATCACTTCCTTCAGCGCTCCGCCGAATCGCACGCAGCGCCTGGGCAGGGGCGGGTTGGGAGGATTGTAGGTGTTGAGGAACACCGGAACGACGGGCAGCATGCGCGCGCCCTCGCCTTTCAGGTACCAGCGGTGCACGAAGGAATAGGCGTGCCCCTCGTGCTGACTCTCGCCCAGGTCCGCGACCGCCGAAACGTCGAACTCGCGCTCGACGAGGCCTTCGATAAGTCGCAGCGCAAGCGGCCGGTGGCAGGGATAGTGGACGTCGCCCTGCTCTTCGAAGCGGCGCATCTGCGCGCGGTTGTACCACTCTTCCGGCGAACCGGAGCGTTTCACGGTGCGGATGGAGGCGTTGCGTATGCTCTCGCCGTAATAGATTCCGATGGAGGGCATGTGCCGGTCCTGAAACAGCTCGTGCTGATCGTCACCGACGATCACCAGGACATCGAGCTTCGCCGAGGCGATCTCCGACCTGAGGCGCTTCATCGCCGCCTGCACTTCGTTGAAGCGTCTGGTGATCGGTTCGTCGCTAATGAGTTCCGCGATGTTCGCCGGTGCGCCGGCGAGGACGTCGGCGTAGGAGCGCGGCCTGCCTTCGCGATCGTAATACTTCATGCGCAGGTCGCTCTGGCGGAAGCCCGTGAGCCAGTCCTGCAGCTCGGCCGCAAGCATGACGCTGTGGGACGAGCCGAAGGCGGCGGCGAGATGCGCCATCGTCAATCCACTTTCGCGCCGGACATTTTCACGACACGCGCCCACTTCAATCTTTCCTTCACCACCCAGGCGGCGAACTCTTCCGGGGTTCCGCCTTTGGAGATGAAACCGACCGCCTTCGCTTTCGCGGCGAAATCCGGCGTCCGGATCAGATCGTTGACTTTCGCGTTGACCAGCGAGACGACCTCGCCGGGTGTCCCCGACGGGCCGACGATTCCGGTCCACGAAGTAGACGTGACCGCCGGATATCCACTCTCTGCGATCGTCGGCACCTCGGGCAGGTCCGGATCGCGCGCGGCGCCCGTGATCGCCAGCGCGCGCAATTCGCCCGACTTCACGCGCGTGCGCACCTGATCGAACAGCACATCCGCCTGCCCTGCGATCACAGCGACCATCGCCGGCCCTCCGCCCGCATAAGGAATGTGTACCGCTTCGAAGCCGGCTTCCGACCGGAACAACTCATAGGTGAGATGCGGCAGGGTGCCCGGGCCCCCGGAGGCGAAATTGAGCTTGCCCGGATTGCTTCTTGCCCATTCGACGAGTTCCTTCGCCGAGCGATAAGGCCGCCCGGGATTCGCAACCAGCAATTGGGGAGAGTTCGAAAACCAGACGATCATGGTGAACGCCGAGGCCGGATCGTAGGGCATCCGCGAGTAAAGCGCGGGATTGATCGCGAGCACGCTCGAATTCGCGAACATCAGCGTATAGCCGTCAGGCGCGGCCTTTGCGACGTATTCGCCCGCGAGCATGCCGCCCGCTCCCGGGCGGTTTTCGACGACGAAGCGTTGCCCGGTCGCATTCGACAGTCCGTCAGCGACGAGCCGCGCCGGAGTATCTGTGGGTCCGCCCCCGGCCGGTGCCGGAACGACGATGCGGACGGGCCGTTGCGGATAGACTTGCGCGACGCCGTCGCGCGCAGGCCACGCGAGAACGAAAGCTGCGGCGAGCGCCGCTGCGAAGTAATACCGATTCATCAAGGCCGGAATGCCGGACATTCAGAGCGCGGCGACGGTTTGGACTTCAACCAGGTAAGACTCGGAGACCAGCCGGTCCACCATGAGCAGCGTGTTCGGCGGATAAGCGCCGTTCGGAAAAAAGCGCGGAAACTCGCGCTGCCGGAACGCCCTGAATGTCGGCACGTCCTGCGAGTGCACGAGATAGCTGGTGAATTGGACCACGTTGCCCCAGCCGCCGCCCACCGCCTTGAGCGCCGTTTCGATATTCGCGAAAACCTGGAGGCATTGCGCGTCGAAGTCGTCGGCGCCCACGAGATTGCCCGCCTTGTCCGAGGCGAGCTGCCCGGCGATGAATACCAGCTCCTGGCCGCCTTTTACCCGCGCGATCTGGGAATATTGCCCCTGCGGTTTGCCGAGGGTGTCGGGGTTGAATATCCTGATCTCTGCGGCCATCGTCGGACCTCCGTGAAAAACTTGCGCCGCATATGATAGCCTGTCACTCCGTATTTTCCGCGAGCCCGATTCATGAAATTCCGTTTTGCAGCGCTTGCGTTTTCGATCGTGCTGTCCTCGGCGACGCAAGCCCAGGACCCTTCGACAGGCTCAGGGCAGGCTTACCCCGTCAGGGCCGTACACCTGGTCGTTCCCTACGTCGCGGGCGGCAATGCCGATATCTTCAGCCGGACCCTCGCCCAGAAACTCGGCGAGGCGCTGAAGCAGCCTTTCATCGTCGAGAACCGCGCCGGCGCGAACGGCGGCATCGGCACGGACTTCGTCTCCAAAGCGACGCCAGACGGCTACACGCTGCTCGCCACCGCGAACGGCCCAATCACGGTGAATCCTATCCTCTACGCCAGGGTCCCCTACGATCCGGTAAAGGACTTCGCGCCGGTCGCGCAGTGCGTGGTCTACCAATACGTGCTGGTCATGCTGGCGGACTCGCCGATCAAGAGCATTGCCGGCCTCGTCGAGGCGGCGCGCGCCAAGCCGGGGGCGGTCTCCTACGGTTCCACCGGCGTCGGCGGCGGCAATCATCTCGCCGGAGAGCTGCTCGCGCTCGCGACCCGCACGCAAATGACGCACGTGCCCTATAAGGGCAGCGCGCCCGCGCTCGCCGACCTGCTCGGCGGCCAGCTCACTTTCATGTTCGACACCGTCATCACTTCGGTCCCGCAGATTCGCGCCGGAAAGTTGCGCGCGTTCGCGGTGTCGAGCACGAAACGCGCCTCGGCCCTTCCGGAAGTGCCGACCATGCAGGAGGCGGGCATCAGGGACTTCGACATCTCGCAGTGGCAGGGCGTGCTCGCTCCGGCCGGGACGTCCAGGACAATCGTCGATCGTCTCAACCTGGAGATCGTCAAGGCGATGCGCGCAGCCGACGTGCACGAACGCCTCGTCACGCAGGGAGGCAACGAAATCGTGACCGGCACGCCTGAAGAGCTCGCTGCCCTGATCAAAGGCGATTTGCGGATGTACGCGAAGCTGGTCAAGGACGCGAAGATTCCGGCACAATGAGTCATTCCCGCGCAAGCGGGAATCCAGGGACGTTGAAAGACACTGGATCCCCGCGTTCGCGGGGATGACGGCGAAGATACCGCGACAATCAATACGCAAAACGCATACACGCCATGAAAATTCTCGTCCTTCCCGGCGAAGGCATCGGGCCCGAGATCACCGCGGCGACGCTCACCGTTCTCGATCGCGCCAATGCGCTCTTCAAGCTCGGCCTCGAATGGCAGCACGAGGAAATCGGCCTCCCTGCCCTGAAGAAGGAAGGCACGACGCTCCCCGCCCGCGTGATGGAAGAGGCACGCCTCTCGGAGGGCGTGATTCTCGGACCGCTTGCGACTTTCGACTATCCGCCGCGAGACGAGGGCGGCATCAACCCTTCCGCGGAATTCCGGACCAAGCTCGATCTCTACGCCAATATCCGCCCCGCGAAATCGCGCCTGGGCGTCGGGCTCACCGGCAAGCCCGTCGACCTCGTCATCTACCGCGAAAATACCGAAGGCTTCTATGCCGACCGGAACATGCATTCGGGCAGCGGCGAATTCATGCCGACCGAGGACATGGCGCTGGCGGTGCGCCGCGTCACCGCGAAGTGCTGCGAGCGCATCGCGCGTCGCGCTTTCGAGGCGGCGACGACCCGCCGCGGGAAAGTCACGTCGGTACACAAGGCCAATGTCTTCAGGATTTCGGATGGCCTATGGCTGCGCGAAGTACGCAAGGTCGCGCAGGATTTTCCCCAGGTACAGCTCGAGGAAGTGATCGTGGACGCGATGGCCGCACTGCTGCTGCGCGACCCGATGCGCTTCGACGTGATCGTCGCCGAAAACATGTACGGCGATATCCTCTCGGACGAAGCCTCCGAGCTTTCAGGCGGCCTGGGTCTCGGCGGATCGATCAACGCGGGCGACGCGCATTGCGTCGCCCAGGCCCAGCACGGCTCGGCTCCCGACATCGCCGGCAGGAACAGCGCGAATCCGACCTCGCTCATCCTTTCGGCGGCGATGCTGCTCGAATGGATCGCCGCGCGGCGCGAAAGCGACGCGTTCGCCGCCGCCGCGGGAAACATCGAAGCGGCGGTGAACGCGACCCTGACCGATCCGGCAACACGCACCGTGGATCTCGGGGGGAAACTCAGCACCGGAGAATTCGCGAGAGTAGTGGCTGCGAAGCTCGGTTAAGCGCGACCGGTGATACCCTATTGCAACCAACTCCCTACAAGGAGATTGTCATGACACGCCTTATTTTCCTCTTCGCAGCAGTGGTGCTCGCCGGATGCGGCATAGAGACAGCAAGCACCGCGGCGACCGCCGCGGCCCTGAAGACACAGGAAGTCGAGCAGGGCAAAAAAACCATGGAGCAAATGCAGCAGAATATCGGCAAGGCCATGGAGCAAACGCAGCAGTCACAGCAATCGCGCGAGGCGGCTGAGAAGTAGCGCTCTTCAGGTCCGCGTCACCACCGGCGCATCGTCGGTGGAAGGTTCGGGCTGCGTCTCGACCCTCATCTCGCCCGCCGGCGGCTCATCGGGCAATTCGGTTTCCGTTTCGGTCGCAACCACGTCCGGCGCCAGAAACCCGCCCGACTGGTGCCGCCACAGCTTCTCGTAGTGGCCGCCGAGGCGCAGCAGCTCCTCGTGCGTGCCCTCCTCCGCGATGCGGCCGGCCTCGAGCACGATCAGGCGGTCCATGCGCGCGATGGTGGACAGGCGGTGCGCGATGGCGATCACGGTCTTGCCTTCCATCAGGCCGAGCAGTTGCTCCTGGATCGCGAGCTCGACCTCGCTGTCGAGCGCCGAGGTGGCTTCATCGAGAACGAGAATAGGCGCATCCTTGAGCACGACGCGCGCGATCGCCACGCGCTGCCGCTGTCCGCCCGAGAGCTTCACACCGCGCTCGCCCACGTGGGCCTCGTAGCCTTTGCGGCCGGTCCAGTCCTGCAGGCCGCCGATGAATTCGTCCGCGTGCGCCTTGCGCGCGGCCAGGCGCACCTCTTCGTCCGTCGCGCCGGGATGGCCATAGCGGATGTTGGCGGCGATCGAGCGATGCAGAAGCGAAGTGTCCTGGGTCACCATGCCGATGGCCGCGCGCAGGCTTTCCTGCGTCACTTCGCCGATGTCCTGCCCGTCGATGCGGATGCTGCCGTGGGTCAGGCCGTAAAAGCGCAGCAGCAGATTGACCAACGTCGACTTGCCGGCGCCTGATCGGCCCACCAGGCCGACGCGCTCGCCGGGACGGATCGTGAGATTGAGGCGGTCGAGCACCGGTTTTCCGTCGCGCCTGTCGTAGTCGAAGCTCACGTTTTCGAAACGGATCTCGCCGCGCGCCACTTTGAGCTCACGCGCGCCGGGACGATCGGCCCCGGCGTGCGGCACGGCGATGGTTTGCATGCCTTCCTGCACCACGCCGATGTTTTCGAAAATGCCGGTCACCTCCCAGCTGACCCAGCCCGCGACGTTGGCGATCTGCCAGGCGAGCGGCAGCGCCGTGGCCACGACGCCCGCGCTCACCGTTCCGTTCGCCCACAGCCAGATGCCGACCGCCGCGGTGCCGGTCAGGAGCGCCGCGTTCATCGCCGAGAGAGAGAACATGAATTGCGAGATCAGGCGCATGTGGGCGGCGATCGCTCGCTGGTGTTCGTCGATCACCTCGCGCACATAGGCGTCCTCGTCGGCGAGCCGCGCGAACAGCTTGACGGTCAGGATGTTGGTGTAGCTGTCCACCACCCGCGCCATCACGTGCGAGCGTACTTCCGAGCTCGCCCTCGCCAGATCGCGCATGCGCGGCACGAAATAGCGCAGGAACACGATATACCCGAGGAACCACAGGAGCGTGGGCACGCCCAGGCGCCAGTCCGAAGCAGCCATCAATACAAAAGCGCTCACGCCGTAGACCGCGATATACCAGACCGCGCGAATGCCCGACATCACGCTTTCGCGCAAGGCGTTGGCGGTCTGCATCACGCGGTTGGCGATGCGCCCGGCAAAATCGTTCTGGAAGAACGGCCAGCTCTGGCGCACCACGTGCCAGTGGCTTTGCCAGCGGATCATGCTGGTCACGCCCGGGATGATCGCGTTTTGGCGGATCAGCATGTCGATCAACATCACCAGGGGACGGACGAGGAGCACCAGCGCCACCATGCCGAGCAGCAGGGGCCACTGCGCGGCGAGCGCCGCCTGGCGGTCGGCGGCTTCCATCAGCGATACGAGCTTGCCGATGAACACCGGGATGGCCGTGTCGATCAGCGCCACCGCGAGGCTGGTGACGAACATCAGCGCGTACCAGCCCTTGGTCTGGCGCGCGAAGTGCCAGTAGAAGGCGACGAGCCCCGGCGGTGGTGCACCCGGACCGGTGCTTGCGGTTCCGCGAATGCGCGATTGGAGATACTTGAACATGGAATACCGGCCATGCCGGCGGTGTTATGCTAGTGCAGATTGCCCGGCTCCATCAACGAGAAAGGTTGCGGAAACGCGGTTCTTCGCCATTCCAGCAGCCGTTGGCACAGGGAACGTTGTCAATGATGAATTTTCTCAATCAAAGGAGGCATGAAATGAAAGTAGCTACACTCATCTCCCTGGTGATCGTTGCGTTGGCGCTGGGATCGTGCATGGGCATGCAGTCGCAGCAGGGCGGCATGTCGTTCTTCGTCACCAGCGCCGGCTCCGGAAAAGGCGCCGACCTGGGCGGCCTCGATGGCGCAGACCGGATTTGCCAGTCGCTCGCGCGATCCGTGGGGTCCGGCAATCGCACCTGGCACGCCTACCTCAGCACCACCGGCACCGGCGGCTACGCCGGCGTGAACGCACGTGACCGCATCGGGCGCGGCCCGTGGGAAAACGCCAAGGGCGTGGTCGTCGCGAGCAACGTCGACCAGCTGCACGGCGCGAACAATCTCAGCAAGCAGACTTCCCTGAGCGAGAAGGGCGAGGTCGTGAACGGCCGCGGCGACACGCCGAACATGCACGACATGCTGACCGGTTCCACGCCGGACGGCCGCGCGATCACGGGCAGCGAGGATTCGACCTGCGGCAACTGGACCAACAGCGGCCAGGGAGCGGCGATGCTCGGACACCACGACCGCCAGGGCCTGCGCGATGACGACGCCTCCAAATCGTGGAATTCCTCGCACCTGTCGCGCGCGAGCAAGGATGGCGCTCCGGGCTGCAGCCAGGTGGCCCTGCAAGGCACGGGCGGCAACGGCTTGTTCTACTGCTTCGCAGTCAACTAGCAGCTCCAGGCCCTCTCCCCGCAACGGGGAGAGGGATGCTTTCCCCACCGTCCTCCGGTGTAGCAAAGGTCCCCCGAACGGCATCATAGACGGCCCGAAGTACCGGGAAACGGTACTCAATGGGGAATGCCATGCAACTTTTCCAGCATGAGTTGCATGAAATGACTTCCTCGCGCGAAGCTCGCACGCCACGTTCGGCTTTCGCTACGGGGAAAAGTGATGAAAAGACTTCTGATGCACGCAGCATCGCCGGTCAATGCGATCGGGGGGATCCTCATAGCAGCGCTGGAACTCAGCGCCTGCGCGCCCCTGCCCCCCACTCGCGTCCTGAAACCCATCGAGGTCAACGACGCGCACACCACGATCCCCTCGGCCCGACTGTCCTGGTATCCGCAGGGCTTCGATACCGCACCGGGATCGCGCAATCTCGGCGTCGAGCTCGAATATGCGCGGGGCGTCGGCCGAAGCGACCAGATCCTGGGCAGCAACGACTTCATTTCACTGGGCGGGAAGAACCTCGACGGGCCGCAGGAAGTCCATAACCACGCCGAGCTGCAATACGGACATGTGGCTTTCACCGGCTCTCAACGTTTCTGGGGAGCAGTGTCCTCGCTCGAGGTCGAATGGGCGGCGGGCCTGGGGCACACCCAGCTCAACCTGATATCGGAAAGCCGTGTCGCGGGCAGCGTCGTTCCTTCGGCGAGGTACGAGTTCAGCGGGGTGACGCTGGGCGTCGGACCGCGCTGGAACATCACGAACGAACTGGCGGTCGAGGGGCGGTTGCAGGTGCTGCACTTCTGGCCACTCTCCAACGACGAGCTCTGGTACCCCGAGATCGCCCTGCGCTACCGGCCGTTCAAGGATGTTGCCCTGCGGATGGGGTATTCCACGATGGAGTACAAGCCGTCAAAACAAAACGGCGAAGACTCCGCCGCCCGCGTCCAAATACGCGGACCGTTCCTCGGGTTGCAGCTTGTCTTCTAGGCGTTCGCTAGCGCTTCGAACCACCCCCCACGGCGAGCAATTTGTTGCCGGGCAGATTGCGCAGCTCCGCTTTTCTTCGCTTGTTGCAGGCGACGCAGATCAACCGGACCGATCCGATCTTCAGGAATTTACTCGTCGTCCAGTGACTTCCCGCGCTGCAATAGCGCTTGGTCGCTTCACTCGCCACTTCTTCTACCTCGGGTCACGTTGATACCGTGCCACGGTAAGCCGCGCGGCAACGCGAGTCAACAGCAGGGATCCTGTCGGTCGGACCGGCGTCCGCGGACGACGCTCTACTGCGGCTCGATCGGCGTCAGCGGCGCGGCTACCCCGGCGGGAAGCGGATGCCTGCCGACGTTGAGCACCATGGATACCATGGTGTAGTAGCCGCTGATCCCGATCAGGTCCACGACGCCGCGCTCGCCGAATCGATCGGCGACCGCCTTATATGCCGCATCGCTCACTGCCTTGTTCTCGTGCAGCTCCTTGCAGAAATCGTAGACCACGGCCTCGTCGTCCTTCATTCCCTTCGGACGTTTTCCCCGGGCGAGGTCCGCCGCGATTTGTGGATTCAGGCCGGCTTTCATCGCGTGGGCATGATGCGCGTGCCACTCGTATTGCGCGCTCCAGTGACGCGCGGTGATCAGGATCGCGAATTCCTTGAGGCGCTCCGCCAGAGAAGTGTTGAAGCGCACGTATTCGCCGAATTTCTGCGCGCGATCGGCGAGCTCCGGGCTGCGCAGGAGCGCGTTGAAAGGTCCGCGTACGCCGCCCCGCGGTCCCGATGCGATTTCCTTGTAGACCTTGCGCTGCGCGTCGGTCATTTCGCTTTCGACTAGCGGCTTGAAGCGCGGCGGGTTGAGTTCGTCCATAGTTCCTTCGGTTCGGGTCGGCAGAGGACAGCATTATCGGGCATGTGCGACCTGGGCGTCCTTGTACAATCATGCGACTTCAAGGAGGAGCCATGCCCAGTCGCAGAGAATTCATCCAGGATCTGGCGGGTGCGGCAGCCGGCATCGCTTTCGTCGGCTGCGGTCTCGTGAAACCCGCGCAGGGACAGGCGGCCGTCCGGCGCCGCGAGGTCGCGGTGAGCGGCCGCCGCGTGAAAACCGTCGACGTGCACGCGCACTGCGCCGTGCCGGAAGCCATGGCCTTGATGGGGATGAAGGTCGAGACCCAGGCGCTGCTCATCGGACAGGACCGCATACGCGCCATGGACGACCAAGGCATCGACGTCGAGGCGCTCAGCATCAATCCCTATTGGTATAAGGCGGAGCGCGATCTCGCGAGAGCGCTCGTCAAGATCCAGAACGAGAAACTCGCCGAGCTGTGCGCCTCGCAGCCGGATCGCTTCGTCGCCTTTGCGTCGCTCGCAATGCAGTATCCGGACCTGGCGGCAGAGCAACTCGAGGAAGGCGTGAGGAAACTGGGCTTGCGCGGCGCAGCGATCGGAGCCAGCGTCAACGGCGAGGATTTCTCCGATCCGAAGTTCCACCCGTTCTGGGCCAAGGCCGAACAGCTCGGCTGCCTGATTTTCATCCACCCGCAAGGCACGCGGGACCTCGAGAAAAGACTGCAGGGCAACGGTTTCCTGACCAACGTCATCGGCAATCCGCTGGAAACGACGATCGCGCTCTCGCACTTGATCTTCGAAGGAACCCTGGACCGGTATCCCGGGCTCAAGATTCTCGCAGCTCATGGCGGCGGCTACCTGCCTTCGTACGCCGCCCGCTCCGACCACGGCTGCCTGACCTTCCCCGATAGATGCACCAAGGTGCAACTGAAGAAGCGTCCCACGGAATACCTGCGACAGCTTTACTACGACTCGATCGTCTTCACGCCCGAGGCGCTGCGCCATCTCGCGGCCGAAGTGGGCTCAGGCCAGATCGTCATGGGAACGGATCATCCATTTCCCTGGACGAGCACGGCGGTGGATCACATCCTCAATACGCCGGGTTTGAGCGACGCCGAACGCGCGGCGATGCTGGGCGGGACCGCGTCGCGACTGCTGGGGATCAAGGCGTAGCGAGGCGGTCGCGCCGCTTCGCCGACTATTTCCTGAATTTCCTTACGGTCATCCCGGCGGTCTCGGCCCAGTAGACATTCCCCGCTGCATCCGCCGCTACGCCCTCCCCTACGCTTTGCGTATCGGGATCCGGACCCAGGCCCGGGATCAGCGTCGCGACCGTGGCGCCCTGGACGCTGCCGATCCTGACGCCCCGCTTGAAACCGGGGTTGAGCTTCGCGCCTGACTGATGATCGGCAACGTAGAGAACGTCGTTCCGGTCGATGAAAATCCCGCTCGGGCGGCCGAACTGCTTCCACTCTTCGAGAAAATTCCCGTCCTGATCGAAAATCTGGATGCGGTTGTTGAAGCGGTCACCGACGAACAATCGTCCTTTGGAATCCATGGCGAGGGCGTGAGGCGAATCGAATTCTCCCGCGGCCGTTCCCTTTTTGCCCCAGGTCTTGATGAACTTCCCGTCCTTCGAGAACTTCACGATCCGCGCGTTGGAATCCCCGCCGTGTCCGTCCGCGACAAAGATGTCCCCGTTCGGAGCGGTGGTGACGTCCGACGGCCGGTTGAAAGTATCCAGGCCGTCTCCGGCGACTCCGGCCTTGCCCAGTGTGAGCAAGACCTTTCCGTCCGCACTGAACTTGACGACCTGGTGCCCCTTTCCGTCTTTTCCGTCCGCGTCGGTGACCCACACGTTGCCGGCCTTGTCCACATGGATGCCATGGGGAAATGCGAACATTCCCGCACCGAAGCTCTTGAGAAATTTACCCGACGGACTGAGCTTGACCAGCGGCGCCACGTTCGAGCCGATGCAGGAGTTCGCGCCGCATCGCTCGAACACCCAGATATTGCCCTGGCGATCGATGTCGATCGCGCTCGTTTGTCCCCATTTCTTCCCGTTGGGAAGTTTCGCCCAGCCGTCTTCGCGGTACTCTTGAGCGAAGGCCGCCGCGGCCGCGAACGCGACGAGGAGTGCGAATATCGACCGGCAGACAGGATGCATCGCTTATTCCCTCTGTCAGATCCTGTCGGGAAAACGGATGATGAATCCGTCGCGGTTGGGCATGCGCACCTTGGGTAGCGTGTCGGAGTTCATCGAGTCGTCCTGGCCGATCAGCTTGTTCTGCGCGAAGATGTAGGCGGTGAGCGCGTAGACCTCGTCGTTGGTGAGCGACCTCGGCTGCTGCCACGGCATCGCGCGCCGGATGAAGTCGAAGACCGTGGTGGGATAGCCCCAGAAGTTGGCGATGCTCTTCACCGCTTCGATGCGATCGAGCGGACCGCCGCCGACCACCGCGGCGGCCACTCCGCCCTTGCCGCCTTCGCCGTGGCACATCGCGCACTTCTGCGCGAAGATGCGTTCCCCTTGCGCGGGCGTGCCGCCGCCAGGCGGCAAACCTGTGCCGTCGGGCATGATGCTGATGTCCCAGGGAGCGATGTCGGCCGGATCGATCGGCCTGCCGAGATCGGGACTTTCGGCGAAGGCTGCGCCCGCTCCCAGCGCCAA
>Ga0193726_1001049_pt1 | contig 23811 bp, 17 predicted proteins | sample H2c1metaG_FD_144928 | JGI IMG/M metagenome (GOLD analysis project Ga0193726, IMG submission 144928) | Soil microbial communities from a riparian zone of the East river system, Colorado, United States - H2c1 | ecosystem: Environmental > Terrestrial > Soil > Riparian zone | place: USA: East River...
CCTGCGCTTGTTTGGCAGCGAGCTTTTCCTGTTGCTGCTGATACTTCTTGTCGGTTGCGGCGTTGCCGGTGTTCGGCGGCGTGAACGTGTGTGGCTGCAATTGGCCGGCGTGATTGTTGTTGGGACCGGCTCCGGGAGTATTTTCTGGGCGATTTTCCGCGCGGGGACGCGTTTCGTTTGCAGGCCGCGCTTCATTGCCGCGTTCCGCATTCGTCGAAGGAGGCTTGTATTCGCCGCCCGCTTCTTTGGTGGCGACGACGCCAGTTTTGAAATCCCCGGGTTTGGCCGTAGCTGCGATGGACGGCTTACCCTGGTTGGCGGAAGCACGCAGCTCCGGATTACTCCGCGCTGCCTGAACGTGCTGCGTCTGTGCGGCTACCGGGCCGACGTGGTGCTGGTTAGCGTAGGACTCCTGCTGCGAATTCGGACGGGCTTCAGCCCCACCCGTACCGCCGTTGTAGCTGACGTGAGTTTCGGACACATACGTGACCCTGGTGTTGTAGGTATTGTGAATGATGGTGGTGTTCACGTGATTGACGGAAGTATTGTAGGAGAAGTGACCACCCTCCCAGCGGCCGCCTTCATAACCACTACCGCCGTAGCCGAAGCCATAGTTGATCCCGCCGTAGAAGCCCACCTCTGGGCCCCAATACCCTTCATGAAAAAGGAACGCACTGCCTCCCCAGCCCCAATAACCTGGGGTCCAGAGAAAACCAGCCTGGGGTGCCTCGACCCAAGTCCCGGGCACCCAGTAATATCCATCGCCTTCGTCATAGGCCCAATAGCCTGGTGTCCAGAGATAGCCGTCGTCGGGACAGATTGGTTGTTCATAAACGGGAAGAGCCGGGGGACCGAAATTCACGGAAATGCCGACACCGATTTGAGCGAATGCACCATGGGAAAAGGCCAGCAAAACAAACGAAAACAGCAATAACCGGATAGCAACAGTTGTGCGCATTGTGCCTCCTTCTGCCCGCTCTTTTATTCATTGCCCGGCACGGCCAGGGGCCCACGGGCGCGGACCTGAGCGGCGTCGCGTCAGTACAGGATTCCACGGAGGCACTGGCCGAGTCTGTGCATTACTGCTCACTATTCCATCCGCGTCAAGTGATAGCCAGGGGCGGTGGTGGATCAGTTTCGAGGTTGCGCGTCATACAACCAGAATCCGGCGACAGCGCCGGGCGGACTCGTCAGTTCGAGTCTTGTCGAGAAAATCGCTTCGCGGATGCGGAGCGGGCCTTCGAGAGCCACCGGGTCGTCGAGTTGCCCGGCACGCTCGGAGGAAACTATCAGTTCGAGTTAGTCCGTGATTCGCCACGAAGAAGCAGATGGCTCGACGTTCTTGGCGGAAATTGTCCAGGCGCTTGGGCTGGCCTTGGCGGCCCCAGGGCAAATCCTTGAAAGCACCCGACCGCCTCTTGTTCCTGCCGGCTGGCCGTTAATGAATCCGTGATTTCATAAAGCGCCGGTCTAAAGGTCGAGCATAATCCACGTTGGCGCATGGTCGCTCGCGTTTCCCTGCCCACGCGCCCAGCGGTCCACTCCCCCGTCCACGAGCCGGTCTGACAAATTCGGAGAGACCAGAAAGTGATCGAGGCGCATGCCTTTGTCCTTCGGCCACCGTTCGAACTTGTAATCCCAGAACGTCCACAGGGGCCCGTCCGGATGTAGTCTCCGCATCGCGTCGGTCCAGCCTTGAGCCAGCAAACGCGCAAAGGCTTGACGGCTTTCGGGTTGAATCAACGCGTTGTCATCCAACGATCGAGTCGGATAGATGTCCTGCGGTGTCGGCACGACGTTGTAGTCACCGGCCATCACCACGGGAGCACCGCTCGCCATGAGTTCCGCGGCACGGGCAATGAGGCGCTCAAACCAGGCTAACTTATAGTTGAATTTCGGTCCGGGCTGCGGATTCCCGTTGGGGAGGTAGATGGATGTGATCAGGACTCCCTGAACCGCCGCTTCGATGTAGCGGGCTTGGTGATCTTCAGGATTTCCCGGCAAGCTGGTGCAGGTCACCACGGGAACGTGATTGCGCGCGAGAATGGCCACGCCGTTCCAGGAACGCTCTCCTTGCCAGACTGCTTTGTACCCGAGAGTTCGAAGGGCATCCACGGGAAAGGCTCCCTGCTCCGTTTTGAGCTCTTGCAGACTCACCACGTCCGGTTCAGTTTTCGCTAACCATGCCAAGAGGTTATCCAGCCGCCTATTGATGTTGTTAATGTTGAAGGTCGCGACTCTCACCAAGTCCCTCTCTGTTTTTGTGCCTCCGGGTGCGCCTCCCAAAAGGAGCAATCGAGTTCGTTGCCCCGGCAGGCATTATTTTACCGGTAAAAGAAATGGAAAACTCCGATCAGCTAATCAGTCTTTCAGTGCGGGTGGCTAATCTTAGGCGGGGAGCAGCGGGTTTCAACGAGCTAAGTCTTCAACGGCAGTGAGCAATAGTGCTCAGACACTGTCTCGAATTCAAACTACCTTTGGATAAATCCTGGGAAACTAAAAACGGGGTGCCATTTGACCCCATAGCAACCGGTTGATTGGCAACTCCACTTTCACGCCAAGTGGGAGCAGTCTTGATCAGGGTCGCCAACCGAAAGTTTCCATACCCTGCGCAGTTGAATTCGAGGTGACGGAATCCCGGATAAGCTAGCCAATTTCATTCGGAACCTCAGACGAGGCAAAGGCGAGACTAGTCTCGCCCCCTAACCCTCTGAGTGATTTTCAGTGGTTGCTCGCCGGAGCCTGGAACGCTAAAACTCATGAAGGAGAAACCAGATGAACGAGAGTACAAAGGACAAATTCAAGGGCAATCTGTACGAATTCAAGGGCTCAGTCAAAGAGAAGGTGGGCAAAGTAACAAACAATCCCAACATGACGGCCGAAGGCCAAAATGAAAAGTTCGCAGGGAAGGTCCAAAAGAAACTGGGACAGATTGAACAGGTGCTCGAGAAATAGTCGCCGGGCCGAAGAAAGGAGGATTCCATGTTGATACTGATCATCGTCTTGGTATTGGTTCTAGGTGGTGGTGGAGGATTCTATGGCCACAGCCGCTGGGGTTATGGGGGCGGTGCGGGCATAGGACTGGGAACCATATTGTTGATCCTGCTCGTAGCCTACATATTAGGGGTCTTCCACTGAGGTGCAAGAACTGAGGCCTCGATTTGTTTCACCGATGAGCCTTCAGGGGCCGCGATCAAAGCGATTTCGGAATTGTGCCTGACTGTGGCGGGATTGAATTTCGATCTTGTTTCCAATCCTTCGGATTGCTGAATCTGTGATCGGACGGGCTTGAGATTGCACGTCCATGATCGGACATGCGATGGGGATCGGTGAACCAAGAACTGCTCGCAGGTAATCGGGCCCACGTGTCTCAACGCGCTGGTCTCCGGCAGTTCGATAAGCGACTGCCAAAGTAGTAACGCCTCACAGCGACCTGTGCCTACGGAAGGTCGTCAGCGATCTGGACGCTCAGTTTCCGGTTTTTGCTGCTCACTGAGTACATCCGTTCGCTCGAACTACAGATGACCGTCGCCCGTTTGACCATACCCTTCTCATCGAGGTCCTCAACCAGCAAGCCCGGCCCGGCCCGGAGTGCTACCTCTTGGACGTTCACCACCGCATCCGATGGAATATCGAGCAACCAGACTGGATGGGCTGCGAACTTCTGGGCCATGGCACGCGCCTCCCACAAGGAAACCCCGATGCTCCGGAATGCCACCTCGGCGAAGTGATCCAGTGCAAAACCCGAAGGAACGGAGAGTTCGATGGGCCGCGTCTGCAGGATATGGATATTGTCCGGATAGTTCGCCGCCACCATGGGTCCAATCTCGGTGCGCAATTTGATGCCTTCCCATTCAGCCGGCACCTGCACGTCGCTTGCTCCCACCTTGCCGAGAGCAGATTCGATATCGCGGACGCGGATTGTCTGCTCGACCGAGATTGGCCCAGTTACACTGATGTCAGGATTTGCGTATAGAACATCACCTGACGGTAGATACGGCCTGAAACCCGCTTTGCGTTCGGCTTCATCCATATTCTGGACGCGTTGCTCCACCCCGTTGGTTGTTACCTGCACGTGCAGCGACAACCTCGATAGATCGAGCCGTACAACATCTACGCGGTTTAAAACAAAGCGGTACCAGAGGACTTGGGCAAGCGCCCTGGTCGACGGGAGCGCGAGTACCGCGATGCATATCGCAGCAGTGGCGGCAGCCGCCGCCATCCAGGTCCATGAATGACGACGCCCCGTTAGCCTGGCGTAGAGCAATTCGCGTCCACGCGCTCGGTCCGGACTCCACCCCGGTTCGATCGTAGCAAGCCGGTTGGCGACCCAGCGATCTTCATGATTGTTTTCCATATCGTTTCAAGTACTCCTTCCGGAACGCTTCTTGAGCACGACCAACAAGACTTCCGACGTAGTTGGAATTCACTGCCAGAGCGACGGCAATCTTCTGATAGCTGAGGCCTTGGCTCCACAGGAGCAAGAGCTCCGCATGACGCCGATTTAGGGCTCCGAGCACGGTTCGCACCTTGTGCTGCTCGGCGTTGACGGCGTACAAGTGCTCCGGCGTGGGGGGCGACTCGTGGACGAAACTGAAAAGGCGCTCGAATCGGCTCCGGCGGGTTTGGCGTCTTAATTCGTCCAATGCTTCACGTACCGAGGTCCTATAGAGCCATCCTTCCGCCTGTTCCCCATGTGCTTGAGGATTCCGCCACCACTTCAGAAAGACTTCCACTGCCAGTTCTTCCGCGCGGGCCTGGTCATGAATGACCCTGCCAATGACGCGGGCGATGCGCTCATAGTGAGCACGAAAAATCGCGTCCAATCTTTCGGGGTTGGTGAGTTCCATCTCGGTCGCTTCGGTCATGCTTCTTGCGTTCACATAGCAAGAACGTGTGAGACACGGACTTTGTGGCAGCGATTATGATGAAAATTGACTTGGGGCTCTACGAGCCGTCCCTAAGCGGCTCCGCTCACGTTAGTCAGTAGGATAGCCGCCAATCCGGAAGTTGAGAACTCCGTCTTGGCACGCTGCTGGAGGTTCGAAGACTGGCGATTCCCAGATCCAGAGGCAAGAGCTCGAACTCGGCCTTACCGACAACGCCCCTGGCTTCCTCCGCAGACCGCGCATGCGCGAGTCAAGTTATGTGAGGCTCATCCGTGGCGAACGGAGCTTCTTTACGCGCGCTCTGAAGCGAGGGCCACATAAAACCTCTGCGCCACGAGATGTTGCACCAGGGCGACCGTCGAACCCCGGCCACCAAGCAAGTCCGCGAGGCCGAAGCTGAGGCCTCGTGGCCTGACAAGCAATCGGGCTAGAGGCTGGAACGCATCCGCAGAGTATAGTGTCTTCGCATTTAGGTTGGGCCCGCGCGCGTCGCGGCATGGTTGCCAGATTTTGGGTTTTGAAGACAACATAGTGCTGCGGGGTGGGAGCCGTCTGGTGTTCGTCATCGTTCGCATGGACACTTCTTATCAGTTGCGTTGTTACTGGGGACAAGAGAATTTACTGGCACCGGAAGCGTTTTTCTTGCGATTATTTCACTGTCCTATGCGCATTCTTCTAATTGGCGGCAATGGGTTCATCGGGCGATTCGCCGTGAGCGCACTAACGCAGCAAGGACACGCAGTGGCGGTGTTTCACCGCGGCACCGCGGCTGTGCTCACCGGCGTGGAGGAGATTCGCGGCAACCGCAACCAACTCAGTGGCAGCGCTCAGGAACTGAAGCGCTTTGTCCCGGATGTGGTGATCGACCTTGTCATCAGTTCGGGTGCGCAGGCGGAAGAACTGATGAACATCTTTCGTGGCGCGACCCAACGGGTGGTCATGCTCAGCAGCATCGACGTGTACCGTGCGGTGGGCATTTCGCATGGTACGGAAAGCGGACCGCTGCAGGATGTGCCCCTTACGGAAGAGTCGGAGCTGCGACTCTGTTTGCATCCTTACCCACCCGAGGCCTTGCAGCTCATGCGCCAGACCTTCCCTTGGGTGACGGACGATTATGACAAGATTCCGGCCGAGCGCGTTGTCATGAACGACCATGAACTTCCGGGCACGGTACTCCGACTGCCGATGGTGTATGGACCCGGCGATAAACTGCGTCGTTTTTATCCTCTAGTGAAGCGCATCGCCGACGGACGGCGCCATATCATCTTTCCCGAAGCGCAGGCCGCCTGGCGCTCACCGCGGGGCTACGTGGAGAACGTGGCCGCAGCCATTGCGCTGGCTGCAACTGATGATCGCGCAGCGCAGCGTATCTATAACGTGTGCGAGGAGTCCTCGTTTAGCGAACTCGAATGGGCGCAAAAGATTGCCGCCGCGATGCGGTGGGATGGGGAGTTCGTCGTCCTGCCCACTGAGCGTACACCGCGCCACTTGCTAAAGCCCGGCAATGCCGCGCAGCATTGGACGGCAAGTTCGACGCGGATCCGCCAGGAACTAGGGTACGCGGAATCGGTGACGATTGAGGAGTCAATCCGGCGAACGATACGCTGGGAGCGGGAAAATCCGCCCGCCGCCGTGTTCATGGCACAGTTCGATTATGCGGCAGAGGATGCGGCGGTAGCGGGACACCCCAGGTGAGTTGATGACTGGGCCTTCCTCTCCCTAGCAAATCAAACAATCTGGGTTTTCAGCAACTTGCCAGCATCGGTCGCGGGCATAGAGGGCCCGGCACAAAGGCCAGACGCGTTTCTTGAACATCCTTTGTCCCTGAATCGTCACCGACAAGCGAGAGTTTCGTTCTTCTGAAAAAGGGCGTTTTCCGGTGTGCTTGTCGCCGGTTTGGCGCGATCGTTCGCGACCCGGTACAGACCCGAGCCGGTTTCCGCGCATCCGCATCTGATTGGTAGGCTTAATTTACCGGCTCTGCGGGCCGACATGGGAGATACGAGATGAGAGCAGTAGTGCTGCATGAGTACGGTGGTCCCGAGAAGCTGAAATTTGAAGACAACATTCCCGAACCGCAGATTGGCGGAAGTACGGTGCTGATCGCGGCAACCGCTGCGAGCGTCAATCCGCTTGACTGGAAGATACGTTCAGGGATGCGGCAGAAGGATTTTCCGTTGTCGTTTCCTGCAATTCTGGGCCGCGACGTGAGTGGCGTCGTACGAGCCGTGGGCGCAACTGTGAAGCACTTCAAGCCCGGCGAGCGCGTTCTTGCGTTTACCCATGCGACCTATGCCGAGTTGGTGGCAGTGGATGATTCCGACGTGTCGCACTTGCCTGACGGAGTAGACCTGGCGGACGCGGCGGCGATCCCGCTGATTGCACTCACGGGAGACCAGCTTGTACGTCATGCGACAAACCTGCAACCGAAACAGGTGGTTCTGATAACCGGCGCGCTGGGTAGTGTCGGGCGCGCGGCCGTGCATACGGCGAAGAAGATAGGCGCGGAAGTGATTGCAGGTGTTCGCGCGACAGAACTGGATGACGCCCGCGCCCTTGGCGTCTCTGGCGTACTGGCCGTGGACGACGATGCAGCGATTGAGAAGTTCCGTTTCGTGGATGCAATTGCGGACACCATTGGCGGTGAAGTTTCGGCGAAGTTGATCGGGAAAATAAAGAAGGGCGGGGTTTTTGGCTATAGCGCTGCGTTGCCGGAAGGCGTGGCGACGCAAAACCCTTCAGTGAAGATCACCCGCGTATTCGCCCGGCCTGATCCATCCAAGGTGCGTGAGTTCGCCGATGATCTGCGCGATGGCAAGTTCGTTCTACCTATCGGCCGACGGCTGCCATTGCGTGAAGCGGCCGAGGCACACGTGATTGGAGAAAGGGGCGGCGTTGGGAAGATCCTCCTGTTGGCACCGGGTTTGTAAGACTGATTTGTTCACCCACCATCTCCCTCAAGCCCGTCCTATCGCGACCCTGCGATAGGACGGGGCAATGCCCCTAACGCATGTGGTGTTGGGAGTCATAGGTATTTGCTTCATTTGACCGTACAAAATCAGCTCACGCGGCAGCAAGTGGACGCGGTAGACTTTTGCAAACGCTCTGACAGCCGAAAAGGCGGAGAGTCAAGCCGAGTCCGGAGGACAAAATGGCGGGATTGAAAACGTCGGGTATTGTGTGGTTCACGCTGGGTAGGGCATCACTTCTGATTCTGCTTGGCCTGATGCCGGCATCGGTTCGCGCCGCGACACCACACGCGCGCACTCCTTGCTCCCCCGGACCGGCACGATGCGTGGACATGTACGTTGTCGCACATCAGGACGATGACCTTTTATTTATGAACCCTGATATTCAAAACAGCATCGCAAGTGGCAATCACGTTGTGACCGTGTACACCACGAATGGATGTCTGGCTTGCGACGACAGCAGAGCCGACGTGCAATATTGGATAGGGCGCGCCAGTGGCGAGATCAATGCCTATACATACATGATCGATCCTGCCAACGCCTCAAGTTCCGCATCCCATCTGCCCAGTGGCTGGTCCTATGCCTCGGTCTCGGTCGCAAATACTCAAGTTGCCACATACACCTATAAAAAAAATGGTGCTATTGTTACGCTCGCTTTCCTTCAGATCCCTGATATCGCCGCAGTGGACGAAACCATCAAATGGTTATGGGAAACCGCAGGGGCTTCAGATGCAACGCTGTCGTGTCTTAACCTGTGTCCGTATGGAGTGCAGCCACTCCCGGTGGTGAGTTACACCCGCCAGCGACTGGTCGATGTATTGGCTGGCCTCATGTCCTATTACAATGCAGATTCTGTCAGTACGACAGATGGAACCAATTTGTATACGACTGGCTTCAATGGGCCGGGCGACGGCGATGCGCCGGAAAATCCCAGCCACTTCTTTTCCGGACTCTTCACCACCGTAGCGGCAGCTCAGTCCGAGGCCACTGACACTGGCGCACCGCGCGTCGTACGCCTGTACCGGGGCTACACCATTGTCAACGAGCCCGAAAACCTTTCCGACGAGGAAGCATTCCCTAAACTGCTCAGCTTTGCCCGTTACGCGCTCTATGACCCCGACGTCACTTTTTGCTCCGACAGTACGCTTGCCTCGCCTCACTTCTGCGACGGCAACGGAAACACCTATACTCCTTACCAGACGGATTACCAATACCGGAAGTACGTAACGCGCCAGCTCCAGGGTGCGGGCAGTCTGAGCGGACGCCTCATGACTGCGGATGGCGGTTGCCTACGAAAGAGCGCGGGGACCTTAACCAAGGGTTCTTGTGAGGGGGCGACCTCGTGGACTCTGAGCGCCCGTAGCCAGGTGAAGTCGGGCAGTTCGTGCCTGGATGTTGCCGCGGGCAATGGCGTGGATGGGGTAACGCTGGACACTTGCCGGAGTCCGGTATCTTCAGGCCAGACGCTCCGATTATTTGGCAACGGGCAAATTCGAACCTTCGATGGCAGTTGCCTGAATGCGGCTGGCAACACGGTAAATGCCGCACCGTGCGCCGGCCAGACTCAACCCCTTTTCTCTCATGCCTGCACGGATCCCCCGACTGGTCAAGTCCCATGCCCTCTCGGGATCGCGGTGCCATCGCAGAATTGGACGCTGATTTTCGATCCAACGTTTTTGCTTTCTACCCAATTCTCAGACGCGACCGAGATCCCCACTTTGGCTTCCTACTATCGGACATTTGGCATCGCCGGTAGCCAGATCTGCGTACGGCGCGCATTGGGAGTGATGTGTGCACCTTACGTGCACACTAAGGGTAGTCCAACACTTGGTCCGGGCACATATTTTCCTGACGCCTTTCCCGACAGTGAGGGGTGGTCGAACGACGCAGACGGCTCAACCGTTCGTGCCTACGCCGAGGGAACCTCCACGATAGCCTGCGGCCGAGGTTATTACGGAGTCGGCTGCACCTCGGGGTTGGGCACTTCCGACTATTCGGATGCGCAGGGCTGGGCATCGGGAGTCTGGTACTACGATTCCATACGCTACGTCGACGTGGATGGAGACTCTCATCACGACATCTGCGGCCGCGGATATTACGGCATTTCTTGCTCATTGGCCGGTTCCGGTTCATTCGGAGTTGCATCGCTTTGGGAGCAGGCGTACACCGCAGCCGATGGCTGGAATGCCAGTCCGTACGGCGAATCAATCCAGTTCGGCGATATCGATGGAAATGGTCGTGCGGACGTATGCGGGCGCAGCATCTATGGAATGGAGTGCTCTGACAATGCGATGCCCGCCGCGGCCGCCTTCAACCGACAGCACAATTGGTCTGCCGATTCCGATCGGTTGTTCCCGCGTACGATTACGGGCCCTACTGTAAAGTGGGAATTCTCCGACATCGACCCACTCGTCAAATGGGGTTCTCAGCCGTACTACTATCGTTCCGTTCAGCTTGTTGATATCAATCACGACGGGTTTGCGGACGTCTGCGGCCGTGGCCCAGGTGGCATCTACTGCGCGATGTCGACGGGAACCGGTTTCGAGCCGCGCCGTAATGTCCTGCCATTCGACTTTACCGATGCACTCGGCTGGAACGTCGATGACAAAGGTTCGACAATTTCATTCGGAAATCTCGATGGGAGTTCGCGTACTTCGATATGCGGCCGGGGATACTTTGGGGTGGTGTGCGCGAAGGGATATTGATGTCGGGACTGAGTCAGACTAGAATGCAGGTGCACGATTTCCTGGCAGGATTTTCGCCTTCCAGACCGCCGGGAACCTGTCCCCACCAAAGCGGGAAAATAAGGTAGCCCGTGCGATCCAAAGTGAAGTTGCAGACACTTGCGGTCCACCCCGCACTCGAATTTCCCGTTTATTACTTGGCAATAGTGAGACGGGAGCAGGCACCAAGGAGATCTACGCATTAGACTGGCAGGCCCATAACTCGATAGCGGCCAGCCTTCTGGATGACCCATAACCGTCGACCGTCGATGAGACTGTTCTACCAAGGTTACCAACCGTGAACGGGCGCAAAATCGCATGAAGCGGACTTCCACTGGCAAACACGGCTTGGACGCACTGTTCGATCCTGAAACCATAGCGGTGATCGGTGCCACAGACCGCGTCGGAAGCGTGGGCCGTACTGTGTTTGAAAATCTCCTGGATCCCAGGTTTCGGGGGAGGGTATATCCGGTAAATCTTCAGCATCCCGAAGTAATGGGAGTTAGAGCCTATAAAAGTATTCGCGACCTTCCCGAGCCCATGGATCTTGCGGTTCTTGTTACTCCGGCTGTCACAGTCCCGGGATTGATCGAGGAGTGCATCGATGCAAAAGCGGAATCTGCCGTAGTAATTTCTGCAGGATTCAAGGAACGGGGAGTCACGGGTATCGCTTTGGAACAGCAGATTAAGGAGCAGCTCAGGAAAAGTTCGATGCGGCTTATTGGCCCGAACTGTCTGGGAGTCATGAATCCGCTCATCGGGATGAATACCACGTTTGCCAAGGGTCTGCCGAAAGTAGGCAACGTGGCTTTCCTCAGTCAGAGCGGAGCGCTGCTAACGGCAATCCTGGATTGGGGCGAAAAGGAAGATGTGGGGTTCAGCGCAATCGTGTCTACGGGATCTATGCTTGATGTCGGATGGGGAGATCTAATCCATTATTTCGGGGACGACTCGAATACCAGGAGCATTCTTCTCTACATGGAATCAGTGGGCGATGCGCGGTCATTTCTATCCGCAGCCCGGGAAGTGGCGCTGACCAAGCCGATCATCGTTATTAAGGCGGGCCGCTCGGAGGCCGCAGCGAAAGCGGCCGCTTCGCACACCGGAGCCCTTACGGGAAGCGACGAAGTCTTGGATGCGGCCTTCCGGCGATGCGGGGTGCTGCGCGTAACCAACATTGCAGATCTGTTTTACATGGCGGAAGTCTTGGGCAAGCAGCCACGTCCCAAGGGGCCCAGGCTAACGATCCTGACCAATGCCGGCGGCCCTGGTGTTCTGGCCACGGACGCCTTGGTGGCGAATGGCGGAGAACTTGCCCAGCTCTCCGAAGCAACGCTGAAAAGCCTCGACGATTTCCTGCCCGCGCACTGGAGTCATGGAAATCCTGTGGATGTCCTCGGCGATGCGGACTCGAAGCGCTACGCCCGGGCCATCGAAATCATCGCGCAAGATCCCAACAGCGATGGTTTGCTGGTGGTGCTGGCACCTCAGGGCATGACAAATCCTTCGGAAATCGCGAAGTGCTTGAGACCATATGCGCATTCTTCCGGAAGGCCCCTGCTCGCTAGCTGGATGGGCGGGACCAGCATCGCCGAGGGTGAAATGCTGCTCAATAACGCGGATATTCCCACATTTCCCTATCCAGACACCGCGGCTCGCGCTTTCACATACATGTGGCACTACGACGAAAACGTGCGAAGCCTATACGAGACTCCCAGCCTGGCCGAAGGCCCGGAGCTTGATGATGCGGCGAGAGCTGGCGTCGAACAGATTATTCAAGACGCACGCCGAGGCGGGCGCTTGCTCCTCGATGAGTTTGCATCCAAGGCTGTCCTTGCAAAGTACGGCATACCGACGGTCGAGACTCTTATTGCGCGGAGCGAGGATGAAGCCGTAAAGCACGCGTCGAAGATTCAATTCCCGGTTGTGCTTAAGATTTTCTCCGCCACGATCACCCATAAGACCGATGTCGGCGGAGTGAAACTCAACCTGCAGGACGAAACCGAGGTTCGCAAGGCATATATAGCCATCCGGTCCGCCGTTTCCGAGAAGGTCGGCGCGGACCAGTTCGGGGGAGTCACCGTGCAACCCATGGTCAGGTTGGAAGGCTATGAGTTAATCCTCGGCAGCAGCGTTGATCCTCAGTTTGGGCCGGTACTGCTTTTTGGATCTGGCGGGCAGTTAGTCGAGGTCTACAAAGACCGGGCTCTGGCACTTCCGCCTCTGAATACTACGCTGGCTCGGCGAATGATGGAGCAAACACAGATTTTCAAAGCGCTGAAGGGAGTCCGAGGACGGAGCCCCGTGGATCTCGCAGCGCTCGAATCCTTAGTAGTTCGGTTCAGTCAATTGGTCGCCGAACAAACATCGATCGCGGAAATCGACATCAATCCACTCGTCGCTTCGCCAGAGGGTTTGCTTGCGCTGGACGCACGGGTTGTACTGCACGATCCCGCCAAACAAAGCCAGGTCCCGAAACCGGCCATTCGACCCTATCCCATCCAGTATGTTTCGAAGTGGACAACAAAAGGCGGACGCGAAATTCTGATCCGGCCCATTCGGCCCGAAGACGAGCCGTTCATAGCGGAATTCCACCGTCTGCTTTCCGATCGAACTGTCTATCTGCGGTATTTTGCTTCGCTCAGCCTGAACTCCCGCATTGCTCACGAGCGCTTGTTACGCATCTGCTTTGGCGACTATGAACGGGAGATGGTTCTCGTTGCCGTGCATCGCGATTCCCACGGCGGCGAATCTAAAATAGTAGGAGTTGTCCGTCTGAATAAGCTGCGCCGCCAAAACAAGGAAGCGGAAGCCGCTGTGCTGGTTTCCGACGCCTATCAAAAGCAGGGCTTGGGATTCGAATTGCTTCAACGGATTGTCCAGGTGGCGCGGGACGAGAAATTGAACCGGGTCTCTTCAGAAATGCTGGGAGATAATCTAGCAATGCAGTTGATCTCCAAGCGCCTGGGATTTCGACTCCTCCCGCAGTCCGACTCCCCGTCGCTCAAGGCTGTGTTGGATCTCTGAGGACAGATTCCATACGGGCGTAGGAATGACCAAAGAACAGGTTCCAGAAATAACGTTTTCCAGTGGGCATCGTACCGTGGTTTGGGCCACGGCAGGCCCGCCCGGAATGTTGCAGAATTCCAGCAAGCCAATGACGGACAAGGAGAGATCATGACAACCCGTCCCCCGGTCCCCCCATTTTCCCGCGAAACCGCAATGCAGAAAGTGCGCTTGGCCGAAGATGGCTGGAATTCCCGCGACCCGGAAAAAGTCGCGCTGGCATACTCTCTCGACTCGCGCTGGAGGAACCGTTCCGAATTTGTGAATGGGAGACCGGACATTATCGCTTTTCTCACGCGGAAGTGGACGAAAGAGCTGGACTACCGGCTGATCAAAGAGCTTTGGGCCTTTACGGACAATCGCATCGGGGTGCGTTTTGCGTACGAGTGGCACGACGACTCTGGAAATTGGTATCGCTCGTACGGCAACGAGAATTGGGAATTCGATGGTGATGGATTGATGCAGTTGAGATTTGCCAGCATCAACGATCTTCCCATCAAGGAATCGAATCGCAAGTATTTTTGGCCCCTTGGCCGACGTCCCGATGACCATCCGGGACTGAGTGAGCTTGCGCTCTAGGTACTTGCACTTCATTCTGGCGACGCGGCAGCCAGGGCCAGCCTCGCCGAGGATCTCACCAGAAACGGATGGTTCCCGCACAGCGGCCGGGATAGAGTTGCCGAACGTTACCATTCCAGCAAGGTGGGGCATATCCCAGCCCTAGAAGGCATTCAATTATTGATTGCGCAAGTCTTTACCAATCGAGTAGAGTCCCAGTAAACGGATCGAAACTTATCGGGTATCACAGATTTGGGGTGACCATGGCAACCTGGAAAGGGATTATTGGAAAGGGGTTCACGGCTGATCAATTCCACGACTATGTTCGGGATGTTCAGCTAGTTTCCTGGCGACCGCAATTCGTTGTATTGCACAATACTTACATTCCTCGCCTTTCGGATTGGCACCAGGTTCCGGGCGAGCAACGTATGCGAAACCTCGAAGCGTATTATCGCGATACTCAAGGTTGGTCAGCCGGACCTCATCTCTTTGTTGCCGACGATTTGATCTGGATTTTTACTCCCCTAGACACTCCCGGGGTCCACTCGCCGTCCTGGAACGCCATTTCGTGGGGAGTCGAGCTGGTTGGGGATTACACTGCGGAACCGTTTTCGGCGTCGGTAAGCAATAACGCGACCCATGCTCTGGCAGCTCTGCACGCCTTGGCAGGAGTCGACCCACAGACCGTGCGACTTCACAAAGAAGATCCAAAAACAACTCATAAGAATTGTCCTGGACCGAACATCGTAAGAAACGAGGTAGTTTCCGGAGTGTACGTCGCGCTGAACGACATCTTTCCCGGTGAGCACACCCCAGGTGCCGTCGGGTAGCGCGAAGAGGCATTCCTGATCTTTCAAACTGAGATGCAGCCGTTGGGGTGCGTACGCGAGCTTGAATCAAAGCTTCGGATCTGAGCCTTCGCCATCTGCAGCGCTCTAGTGAAAGCAGTGCCGGCCCGATATCGATGACCGACGACTGGATTGGGCACCCGTGGGAAGCGACATGTCCGTCCTTCCTTTTCTGAAGGTAGGGGCGGCAGTCAGAACGACGGATGCAAGCCATCGCAGACCGAAATTGACCAGAAGAAAATCCCATCGATTCCTCGGTGGGCATTGTGGAGGCGTATATGGCTGCCCATAACAACATGATGCCGATTTCGGAGCCGAAACCGCGCATTCTGCGCGTTTTCATCAGCTACGCGAAAGAGGACGAGAAGATTGCAGTCGCGGTTTTCGAAGCCATTCGGGCCGCTCTTGGAACTTTTGCGGATGTGTTCATCGACAATGCTCTCCGATTTGGGGTGAGTTTCCAGGATGAGATTAAGAGGCGACTCGATGATACCGATCTGCTGGTTGTGATCTACTCGGCCTGCCTGAAACCGAGCCACGGATTCACGGGTATGGAGCTGGGCTATTTCATTGCGGCCATGGAGCGAAACCAGCAACCGGACCGCCCCCGTAAGATCGTTCCCATCTATCTGGATACCCCGCCGGACATCATTGCGGGAAACGAAGGGATCAACATCGGTATTTCTCGCGCCACGCTCGAACTGTCTTTGGAAGAATATTCCGAGAGTCTGAGGATTGATTCCGACCACCGCATGGTGAAGTTTCTGAGCGAATTTCAGGAGACTGTCGACCGATTGCGCGAACAGAATGGGTTCCCCAAATTGGTGAAAAGACCCGAGGAGCAGGATCTCTATGGTTTAGTCAGGAGAATGCAACTTTCCATCTTCAGTCATCTGAAGACAAGTCCAGAGTCGACTTTGAAACCACAAAAGCAAGTCACCATCAAGACCAGCGACTTTGCACTGGAGTCGGTGCCAGCGGATTTGCCGGATGATGCAACCCTCATCCCGGTGGGAACGGGGAATCCGATGTCCATATTCGGTCTCCCCAATCAGGATATGACCTGGGCAGAGTTCGGCAAACTCACGAAGAACTCCAAGTTTCGCGACTCGTGGATTGATGCCATCACTAGCGTCGTTACCTCGTCTCTGCAGGGCCAGCTTGACGTGGACACCAGTCAGGTCATCGTGTCCAACGATGAACGGCACGCCTTCCGGGTGATCTTGACGACCGGCACTCGATATTTCAACGGCATTCGAGAATTCAACTTGTATTTTGTGGAATATTTGAGGCCACGGGACTTTGGGGACGCTTCCACAACTCTTGTGCTGAAAGGGCTGGAATTGAGCTGTCGTTTCAGGTTCCTGTTTCTCGAAAAAAACAGCGAGTTTTCCCACATGAATATTCAGATCGCGGCACCGAGCCGGTTGCACGAGCTCGGCCGAAACATTGAAAGGGAACTGAATCTTCTTCGACGGGATGCCATCGAGATGGGCTTGGATAGAGCAAACATTTGGGCGGATTTTGTCGACTGGGAATATCTCAAGAGGATGAGCGAGGAGTGGCGCCCGCTTGAAGAGAAGATCAGAAAAATCTGCGTACAGATTCGCAGAGTCAAAGAAGATTCCGACCAGATCCCCGGGCTACGTGACTCCCTGGCCGAGGTCATCGGGCAGTTGGAAATTACGATTCGGCCACTCAACACACAGCTGATCTGCGGATTGACCGACAGTCTGAAGAAATTCTGCTCTTGCCCCTGATCTCCTTCGTAAACGTTTCCGTCCCTGGAATTGAGCTAGACCTTACCGGGCTAAACGACAGGGCCACACCCGGCGGATGGGCGCCGGTCGACCAATCGACAGACTTTCTTACGACGCATGTGAAGATTACAATTGATGACCTTAAACACGGGGGTGGCAGATTGTCCGAACAGGATCCCATAATGGATCGGCTGGAAGATCAGATTTCCTGGTATGACCGAAAGAGCAATTCAAACCAGAAGATCTTCAAGCGAATCAAGATGACCGAGATTTTCGCGGCTGCGTTCATTCCCTTTATCGCGGCCTCGCATTTCCCATACGCGTCATCGATCACGAGCGGGCTCGGCGTTTTGATCACCGTGCTCGAAGGCGCCCTTCACCTGAACCAGTACCAGCAGAACTGGATTGCGTATCGCTCAACCTGCGAATCGCTGAAGCATGAGAAATATGTTTACCTCGGCAAAGCGCAGCCTTACGCTGGAATACCCGATCCGCACGCTTTATTGGCGGAAAGAATTGAGTCCTTGGTCTCGCAGGAACATGCGAAGTGGGCATCGGTGCAGCAGCAGGACCCGGCTAAGGGCAAAACCGACTGATATGCGGTGGTTGGGAGCGCCGGATTTCTGCGAGGCTTCCTCGAAAAGCACCTGAGCTTGGTCTACTCTGCCCCCGATCGGACTTTCATCCCCGATGAGATGGGATTGTGAACGCAGAAACCCGGCGCGCTGCTCGCGAGAATACCGCGGAGCCCCCGTGAAAGACGATTGAAAAAGGGCTATGGAAACGACGCCTCAGGTCTTTATCAGTTATGCATCGGCGGACAAATCCAACGCTGACCGGGTCTGCGAAACCCTGGAACAAGCCGGGATGCCCTGCTGGATCGCTCCGCGAGACATCCCACCCAGTGCCGACTACCCAGCTGCGATCGTGGATGCGATTCGGACGACCCGCGTCCTGGTGCTGTTGTTGACCGAGCACGCGACGGGATCGCCACACGTCCTCAGCGAGGTCGGCCACGCTTTTAGCGGCAAGAAGCGAATTATTCCCTTCCGTCTTTCGGTCGCGCCATTGCCGGCGGATCTGGAGTACTTTCTCTCGCTGACGCAATGGCTCGATGCTTCGGAAGGTTGCACAGAAAATAGCCTGAATCTGCTTAAGAACGCGACTCAAAGAGCGCTGGCGGGTGAGAAATATATTCCCGGTCCTGGGCCGATGAATGCGAAAGCACGATGGCTGGGGGGCATGGTCTTGCTGCTTTTGGTGGTAATTGGCGTGTTCATCGCTTGGCGATGGCGCCGGGCAAGCGTCCGGAAAATACCCCCGGTTGCGGATGTGATGAAGGATTCAGCAGCCGGCCCAGGAAATGGGACCGTGCCCGGGACGCCGCCGGCAGCCGCGAAATTGAAAACTTGGGTCAATCCCGAAGACGGGCAGGGTTACGTCTGGATTCCACCCGGCGAATTCATGATGGGATGCTCCGAAACTGACAGTGAATGCGCTGACGACGAGAAGCCTGCGCATCGCGTGAGCATCGACAAGGGCTTCTGGCTCGGCAGGACGGAGGTCACCCTGTCGGCGTACCGGAAGTACGCAGATCCCCGTGGCGGGCACGCGCCTGCGGGTGCTGCCGATATGCCAGCCACCGAAGTGAGCTGGGCTGAAGCGAAGGCATATTGCGCTGCCATGGGAGGGCGACTCCCTTCCGAGGCGGAATGGGAATACGCGGCCCGGGGCGGCTCGCCCCAACCCTACTATGGCGCGGCGCCGGAGATCGCCTGGTATGCAGGAGACAGCGGCGACGTTCCGCATGCGGTCGGGAAAAAGAAACCGAACGCGTATGGTCTTTATGACGTCTTGGGCAATGTGCGGGAGTGGGTGTTGGACCGCTACTACAACAAGTATGACCTAGCCGCGGCAGCGACGGGAAGCAGCGTAGAGCAGCCTCTGGCGGCCAATGCCTCGACGGTGGCCCGGGGAGGATTCTGGGAAAGCGATCCATCCGAGATTCGCGTGTCCCACCGATCCGCTCTGGCGGTCGATACTGCGGATCCATCGGTTGGATGGCGTTGCGCAAGCGATCATCGTTGAACGAGATGCAGTAGCGGGGACCGGGATTGTGCCGCTGCTTCTCGCGGGGAAACGATTTGTGCTAGACACCATTCGTGGAATGAGAGATACTTTTTCCACTTTCTCTGCTAATAACTTCTTGAGTCGGGACGCAATTTCGTCTCCTCAAAAAGCTCGCGATCTGGCCTGCAGTTTTGATCTCCGGAGTGGACAGCGATGGCCCCAGGACTGGATAATCTCAAGCACATAGTTGTCCTGATGATGGAAAACCGGTCGTTCGACCACATGCTGGGCGCGCTAAAAGCGCAAGACCCCCGCATCGACGGCCTGACCGGAACTGAAAGCAATCTGGACACCACGGGCGCCGCGGTCAAGGTCCTGCCGCTGGCCGAGTTTCAGAGCCAACTTGATCCTGATCCCGACCATCATTTTCCCGCAGTCGACTTGCAAATATTCAACGGGGACAACAGTAATCCCCGGACGCCCAATATGCAGGGTTTCGTCAAGAGCTACTTCGATCAGCAACACGACGTGCCACACTCCGCGAAAATCATGTATTACTTCACGCCGGACAAGCTGCCGGTGCTCACATCCTTGGCCACCGAGTTTGCTGTTTTTAATGGCTGGTTTGCGTCGATACCTGGGCCCACCATTTGCAATCGTGCATTCGCCCACTACGGCACCTCGTTCGGCAAAGTGGGTATGGATCTTTTCTATGTGACGGAGCCCTTCAAGAGCATCTACGACCGGATGGTTACGGCCAAGCCTGCTCGCACATCAAAGCTCTACTATTTCGACCAAGCCAGCTCCACGATGGAGATTGTGAACCTGCTGCAGCACCAATCGGAATTATTCGGCACCTATGATCAGTTTCTGGCCGATTGCAGCAAGGGAACCCTCCCCGACTACAGTTTTGTCGAGCCCAACTACAATGACCATGACGGGGACAATGGCGCGGAATTGGCCTCCGATCAGCATCCTGATCATCATGTACAGGCCGGGGAACGGTTCATTGCGTCGGTCTACAACGCCATCAGGGGGAACCCGGATCTGTGGAAAAGCACGGTCCTTCTGATCGTTTATGACGAGCATGGCGGTATTTACGATCACGTTCCGCCGCCGGCATGCATGAAAGATGGTTTCGTGGCGCAACCGAACGATACTCAGACCGGAAGGCCTTTCGAGTTCGACAGATTGGGCGTGCGGGTTCCCGCGATCCTGGTTTCTCCCTGGATACCGAAGGGAACGGTGGTGAAGGGCCCTCAGGAGCCAGGCGGACGCACCTTCGAACACGCCTCGATCCCAGCCACGGTGACCCGATTTTTTCTAGGAGACTACGAGCAACGTTCTCCCCGCGAAAAAGCGGCAGACACGTTCCTCGATCTGCTAACGCTGCCAGTGATGCGAACCGATGGTCCGGAATTTCAGTAGCTACGGAGCGGCCCTGCCGTCCCGCGAGGTATTTCATGACTGTGATCAAAGTTCCCAAACCACCGAAGAGCGCATTCAACAAGGACAGGCCGGTGTCGGCGCTGCTGAAGAACCAGATACTGCATTTGCACGAGGCGGAATTAAGGTTTCCGGCTCGCGATCAAACCAACATTTACATCAACAATATCAAGACCGAAGGCCAAGCTGCGCAATACATCCGGCAGGTCACGGCGAAACTTCATCCCACGGGAATCAAGCCGAAAAGGGTCGCGATTGCAGCCATGGGGGAGAACGGGCCGGCAAGAAAGAGCAGCCCTAAAAAGAGTCGCAAGACCAAACCCAGCCCCACAAAGAAGTCCCCGCGCCACAAAAAGAGGTAGCGAAGGAGCCGGCATGCGTTGGAGATGTCTGATTGTCGTTCTGCTAGTCAGCGCGGCAGCGATCGCCCAGGAAAGCCAGTTGCAAGCGGATTTCAGGCATGAGCGGGAACACGTCAAGGAAAGCTGTGGCAGTTTCAGTTTTAAAACCGTCGCCAGTTGCGCTCAGGAATTTGTCACTGATCATCCGCTCCACATTGCACTTGGCAGCATCGCGCCGCAAAATGGTTTTGGATTCGGCGCGGCTTTTGTGTCCCACTACACGCCCAACGAGAGCTGGAGGCTGAGCTGGGACGTGGACGCCGTCGGCGCAACCGGCGGATCGTGGCGCACCGGAGCGTACATGAAGATTGTGCACACCCCGGTTGAGCCCATCACTGTGATCGCCAAGCCCGCCGAGAACTCCAGGAAAAGCACTCTGGCCGTCCACCCCTACACCGTGATTAACGTTTACGCTCAGGCGATTTCGCTGAACAAACTTTTCTTTTTCGGTCTGGGGCCGGACTCGACTTTGGCGGGGAAGTCCGTGTTCGGAATGACTGAAACCATCGTGGGAAGCAACGTCATTAAGCCATTGAAAGGTCGGTTGAATCTTGCGTTGCTGGGCGAAGTGAACGGACGTTTTGTAAATCTTCGGGGAAATCATGATCAATCGATTCTGTCGATTGAGCAACTGTATAACGACGCCAATGCACCCGGGCTTGCAACTCAACCCGGTTTCGTCCAACTCGGCGAAGGAGTTCGCATCAAGCCGGTGCTGTTCAGCGACCACCTTCAATTGAACTACCTGGTCAACGTTCAGGAATTTTTCGCGCCTTCAGATTCGACGTATTCCTTTCGCCGTTGGACGGTTGACCTGGACAATGAATTCCCCTTGTACCGAAATACTCAGTCGGCCGGTCCTAAGGATACGAACGGGCCCGATGAGTGCGCGTTGGCGCTCGGTGCCGAGAAGTGCCCATCCGTCTCCGTATCTCGGAATCGCCAGGGAGCGATTGGATTTCGTTTCTTGCTCTCCGAGTCGGCAACGTCCGCGGGGAGCGTGGTGCCGTTCTATTTTCAGCCCACGCTGGGAGGCTCGGACATCAATGGTGCCCCTACGTTGAGCAGTTTTTCGGACTATCGTTTTCGCGGACCGAATTTGCTTCTCCTGCACGAGAGTTTTGAGCACTCCATCTGGGGTCCGTTCGGTTTTACCTTCATGGCGGATCAGGGCAAAGTGGCGCTGACCCGAGGCGATGTCGACTTCCAAAATCTGAAGCACAGCTTCGCCAGCGGATTCACTTTGAGAGCGGGGGGCTTTCCGCAGGTGTTACTCCTGTTCGCCTGGGGCGGCGGCGAAGGACACCATACGATTGCGTCGCTGAATACCTCGCTGCTGGGAGGATCTTCCCGTCCGTCGTTGTACTGACTGGGGGTCAATTTCCTTTCCGTATCTTCAATGCTGCACCAGCTGCGATCCACGCCGAGAAGGCATCGACGGTCCGAAATTCCCGAAACATCCGGGGTGCGCAAGCAGCCTAAATTGATGAGTACGGCTTTTTGAAGCCGCCTGCTGCCACCCCAAGACTCAAGTGTCCTTCTTCCCGATTCAGTGGAATGCTCGTTATGTCTGGCCCAGCCAGGAAAGCGTGCGCCGAGACACGGGTCATAGTAGTAAGTGCCGGAGATTTGCCATTCTTTACCTTGAAAACTCATTTTCTCCTGTGGCCGGATGGCAGTGGTAAGCGTACGCCCGACCTTTCAATTACCCACAAATAACCCAAAATTGTTCGTTATTATGTATTGAGGTAATAGGTTCCCGCTCAAGCTAAGCACTTCTGGAACGTGGCCAAGAGTGGCGAACTATCGCCATGAGCAAACGGCGAGGATTTGCAGCTTTGCAGTCTGACCGTTGGATCGACAATGAATTGGCGAGGTGCAACTTCCAGGACACACGCCACGGAAAGAGGCTGCGGAAGCTTCTTGAACAGCTCTCTGAGAACATCGGGGGAACTATCCCTTGGGCTTGTCAGGACTGGGCGAACACCAAAGCAGCGTACCGTTTCTTCTCCAATGAGCGGGTTAGCGAGGAAGAGATTCTGGGGGGACACTGCCAAGCGACCCGCGATCGCCTGGAGGCCAGTAGTGCCCTCATCCTAATGCTGCACGACACGACCGAGTTCACCTTCCATCGCAAGGAAGTCAAACCCATTGGCATCTTGGGCAAGTCCTACATGGGCAAGAAAAAGGTAGGACGCCCGACGCACTATACCGTATGCGGCATTCTGATGCATTCCAGCCTGGCTGTGACTACCGAGGGGCTTCCGTTGGGTCTGGCAGCGGTCAAGTTCTGGACCCGGGACGAGTTCAAAGGATGCAATGCCCTGAAGAAGAAAATCAATCCCACGCGCGTGCCTATTGAACAGAAGGAAAGTTATCGCTGGCTAGAGAACGTGACGGCGGCCAGCGCACTGTTCGCGGATCCGCAGCGTTGCGTGCATATCGGGGACCGCGAGAGCGATATCTATGAGCTGTTTTGCACCGCGCAAAAAGCGGGCGCCCACTTTCTACTGCGGACCTGCGTGGATCGCCTGGCCGGCGACGGGAAACACACCATCGCGGATGAAATGAAGGAGGTACGGGTCCAAGGTCTACACCGCATCGAGGTCAGGAATAAAAAGGGGGAGTCATCGGAGGCTACTCTTGAGATCCGCTATCGTCGCATTCGAGTTCTTCCGCCGATTGGAAAGCAGACGCAATACCCGCAGCAAACCCTTACCGTACTCCACGCCCAGGAACGAGATGCACCCCAGGACCGCGAGAGAATCGACTGGAAACTGATTACCGACCTACCCGTGCGATCATGCCTAGACGCGATCGAGAAGCTCGACTGGTACGCCATGCGGTGGAAGATCGAGACGTTCCACAAGATTTTAAAATCGGGCTGCAAGGCGGAAGAGTCGAGGCTTCGAACCGCGGAGCGACTCGTGAACTTGGTCGCAGTCCTCTGCATTCTCAGTTGGCGAGTTTTCTGGATCACGATGATGAACCGCACCGCACCCACAGCTGCCCCAGAGGTTGCGTTCACCGAACTCGAACTGTGGCTGCTTGACGAACTCGTGGACAACAAGCCCAGCCAAG
>Ga0193726_1001050_pt1 | contig 23779 bp, 20 predicted proteins | sample H2c1metaG_FD_144928 | JGI IMG/M metagenome (GOLD analysis project Ga0193726, IMG submission 144928) | Soil microbial communities from a riparian zone of the East river system, Colorado, United States - H2c1 | ecosystem: Environmental > Terrestrial > Soil > Riparian zone | place: USA: East River...
CGATATATGCGCCGATCGTTGGACAAACAAGTTCGGTGTGGTTGGACCGATTGGCGCATATATCGGCGATTGACCCCGGCGAAGCTCAGCTGTTTGCGGTAGCCGCCGAGAACAGAATCACTGTTTTGTCGGGCGACAAGCGTGCAATCCAGGTGTTAAAGAACGTGCCAGAGTTCGCGGAACCTCTCGGGTCTCGCATTGTAGTGTTGGAAGCCGCGCTGCTGGGGGTTTGTCGAGTACACGGCACGAATCTAGTCCAGACGCGCATTGGTCCGCTCAAAATGCATGACACCATGGTTAATATCGTATTTTCACCGGGAAACTCGAATATCGAAGCGGCCCTCGAATCCTATCTAAATCACGCGGCAACAGAGGCCGCGCCAATTGATCTTTGGCGGCCTCCACCGTAAGGGGAATCACTTTGAGCTTCGCAGCCGACCATTATGTTCCTGTGCTCAAGGTCAAGCGCGGCGAGAAGGCGGCGCTAACTGCGCTGGCGCCGCCGGTCGCTGCAAGGATTACGCCGCTCCTCGAAATAGTGGAACGTAAGTCCAACAAGGTGCCAACGCTCAATAAGCACTTCGACAACGCATTTAAGGATCTGGCGGATAGCGTCAGTCGGTTCAATCGCTGTTTTCTGGATGTTCGGGAATTGCAAGGCGAAGGCCCGAATGCGGCGTCCGAGGCGTTTCAACGTGCAGTGGCGGAAGGGATCGCGTTCACCCCAGTTACGGGGATATCACGATCGCACGATGTCGCGGCTGCGATGTCGCATCGCGAACATGGAGTCGCAATACGAATCACAAGGTATGAGTTTGAGCAGACAAATCTTGCTGCACGCGTCGCTCAGTTTCTCACGCTGCACTCGATCCAACCCGAGGCCATTGATCTCATCGTGGATTTGGGCGCCGTTGAGAACATGATCGCCTACGGGGTCGCCGCGCTGACGGCTGCCTTCCTACCGGGTATACCATACGCGCGACGCTGGCAAACCCTGACCGTTTCGGGGTGCGCTTTCCCCCAGAGCATGGGCGGTGTGGGCAAGCATTCCCATTCTTTGGTCGAGAGAGCGGAATGGATTGCCTGGCGAGATTGGCTGTACGCCGGTCGGACAAGTTTGCAACGCCTTCCAACGTTCAGTGACTGCGCTATTCAGCATCCCACGGGTGTCGAGGGTTTCGATCCGCTCAAGATGCAGGTCTCGGCGTCCGCGCGATATGCAACCCGCGACTCATGGCTGCTCGTGAAGGGCGAGAGCACGCGGCAAGTTGCTCCCAGCGTGCAATTCCCAACCATCGCCCGGAAGATGACCTCAGGCGCGTTGAGCGCGTACTTTCAGGGTGCTGGGCACTGCTCTGGGTGTGCATCAATCCTTGCTGCGGCCGGCGGTGCACCCAAGCTCGGATCTGCTGAGGCTTGGCGCCGTCTTGGCACTATCCATCACATGACCACGGTCGTCAGTGATCTAGGCGCCCTTGCCTGGCCTTGAGATTGGCTCGGACTGCCGCGCCGATTACCTCCGCCGGCAATACCTTGCAGAGGCGATCCCAGATCACTGACCGCGGCTTACCGCTTAGACCGCCACCGAAGCCATATCGCTTGAGCAGTTCCATCGCATCGTCGCGCCACAACAATTCTGCCAGCGTCCGGGTGTCGGGGGCGGGATTTGCCGAGGCTGTCCGGATCGTGCGGAAGGTCGGTTGACCATCCGCCGTCTCCACGAGAATTACTCCCCACCATTCAGGAAGCATCGATTGGGCCGCATGGGCATGTCGATTGCCGACCACGATTGTGGCCCGGTCAAAGCACTTCCCATAGAAGATCGCCTGGTTGGCCAGTCGCCGCAGGCTGTCGCGGTCGGACTTGATTTCGTATGCGTGGATGATCCCGTTCACGACCGCGAGATCAACTCGCACCTTGCCGCGATAGATGCCCAATTCTTCAAGAACTACGGCGTCGTCGTCAGGGTCAAGTGTGTCCCGAAGTGCTTGTCTCAGCGCCGGTCGGATATGTGCGTCACTGAAAAGGGGTTGCATGACGGCGCGTAGTAAAACACCGAGTGCCGCAGCCTATCAATAGCCGGCGAAATTCGTGCAGTTTGGAGCATCGGATCCCTATATGACAGCCCGTACGCCGTCCCGAAAGGACTATTTTCCGGAAACTTGGAAAGTGCTGAGTTTCGGACCATGGTGTCGGCTGTTCGAATTAGTCCAGGTGCGCAAAAATTATTAAGTAAAATCAATATGGTACGAACTAATCTAAACCGGCTCGAAGTCGCAATCACGTCCTCGGAGGACCTTTGCGGGCCAACTTTATTTGGGCTGCGTCGATCAGGTTCGTCAGCTCCGCCTGGGGGTACTTCGTCGTGATCCGATCACCACATGCCCGACCACACCCTCGCGATCCTCGAACGAAACTCCGGCAGGCTCTGAGCCTGCGGCCAAAGGTGTGTTTGAGGTAGGCGCCCGAACGTGCCGAAGGGCAAATGGCGCCGGCCCCCAACGCTGTGGGTCACGCGACAATCCTTCCTCAGCGACCGGCATCTCAACCTTAAGGCAGACTAGGTGCTGCCGAGTGGATCGATGTCGTCGAACCCGTCGTATCACGGCGCGATGTAAGTGGCTATCATCAAGGCGAGCCTAGAGGGCTGCTTGGTGCGTCGTTCGGCCAGCGGGTCTTTGGGAATAGCTAACCACCGTGCCTGAAACACCCGAACAAATAGCCCGCCGAGAAATAGATGCGAAGCTCATCGCGTCTGGCTGGCTCGTGCAAAATCGAAACGACCTCGACCTGACGACGGGCCGTGGCATCGCCGTGCGCGAATTCCCAATGAAATCGGGTTTCGGCTTCGCTGATTATTTACTCTACCTCGACCGAAAAGCCATTGGAGCGGTAGAGGCGAAGGCTGGCGGCACTCTCACTGGTGTCGAGGCGCAGTCGGCCAAATATGCCGCGGGGCTACCGGACAATCTGCCCGCACACCGCCGCCCGCTACCTATCCTCTTTGAGTCCAACGGTTCCGTGACCTTTTTCACCAACGGCCTCGACCCTAAGCCTCGCAGCCGGAAGATCTTCAGCTTTCCGCGTCCCGAGACGCTGGCCGAATGGTTGAAGCAACCGGCGCCGCTGCGCGCCCGACTCAACACACTCCCGCCGCTCGACGAAGCCGGGCTTTGGGAAGTCCAGAAGAAGGCCATCACCAGCCTTGAAGCGTCGCTTGCTAAGGCTGACTCGCGCTCTCTCGTCCAGATGGCCACCGGTTCCGGCAAGACCTTCACGGCCGTGAATGAAGCCTACCGTCTGCTGAAATACGGCGGTGCGAAACGTATCCTTTTCCTCGTCGATCGCGGCAATCTTGGCAAGCAGACCGAGGATGAGTTTGCCAACTTCACGCCGCCCGATGACGCGCGGAAGTTCCCCGCGCTCTACACCGTCCAACGACTCAAGAGCAATTCTATCAATCCCGCCGCGAAGGTCGTCATTACGACCATCCAGCGCCTTTACTCCATGCTGAAAGGCGACCCGGACTTCGACGCGGAGAACGAAGAAGGCTCCGGATTCGACTCTGCCAAGCCGTGGAAGGGCGAACCGCCAGACGTGGTTTACAACGCCGGCATCCCGCCGGAATTCTTCGACTTCGTCATCGTGGACGAGTGCCACCGCTCTATCTACGAGCTGTGGGCGCAAGTGCTCTTGTATTTCGATTCCTTCCTCATCGGCCTCACCGCCACGCCTGCCGGCCGCACCATTGGGTTCTTCAACAAAAACCTTGTCATGCAATACGGACACGACGAGGCTGTCGCCGATGGCGTGAATGTGGACTTCGATGTGTGGCGCATCCGCACGAAGATTACCGAATCAGGTGCTACGATTGTGGCGGCACCCACGGATGTTTACGTGGACAAGCGCCACAAGTTAACCCGCGCTGAACGGCTGGAAAAACTGCAGCAGGATCTTACCTACACCGCCAATGAACTGGACCGCGACGTCGTCGCCGAGGACCAGATCCGCACAGTCATCCGCGAGTTTCGTAACAAGGTAATTCCTCAGGCATTTCCGGGGCGCACCGAGGTGCCGAAAACCCTCATCTTTGCCAAGGACGACTCCCACGCCGACGATATCGTGCGGATGGTGCGCGACGAATTCGGAGAGAAGAACGAATTTTGCGAGAAGATCACCTACCGCACCGGGTTCACCCGCATCGTGAAAAAGGCGAAGAACGACGACGGCACCGAGTCGGAAAATACCGAATGGGTAAAGACTACGAGTCTCACACCAGACGAAATCCTCTCCAATTTCCGCAACAGCTACTACCCACGCATCGCCGTCACTGTTGACATGATCTCCACCGGCACCGACGTGAAGCCCATTGAGTGCGTGTTCTTCATGCGCAATGTGAAGTCCGCTGGGTTTTTCGAGCAGATGAAGGGGCGCGGAGTTCGCATCATTTCACCGGACAAGCTGAAGGTCGTTACGCCCAGCGCGCGGGCGAAGGAGCGCTTCATCATCGTCGATGCTGTCGGTGTTTGTGAGCAGGACAAGACCGATTCCCATACGCTCAACCGCAAGCCGTCCGCCACGTTGCAAGAGCTGCTCGAATACGTCGGCCAAGGGGGCACCGATCCCGATGCCCTCACCACACTGGCCGGGCGGCTCGCGCGGCTACAGCGTGAGTTCACGCCGGCCCAGCTCACCGAGCTGTGCGCCCTCGCCGGCGGGAGGAGGCTGCCCGACCTTTCAGCCGACCTCATGCGCGCATGTGATGCCGATGCGCAGATCGACGCTGCAAAGACGACATTTGGCACGATCAAGCCAACGGAGGAGCAGATTGCTCAGGCTACCGAACAGCTTGCGCAGCAGGCCGTGACGCCGCTGCTAAAGGCCGCGCTCCGTCGCCGCATTCTCGAAATCCGTATGCAGAACGAGCAAACCATCGACCGACACACAATTGACGCCGTGACGTTCTCCGATTTTGACGCTTCTGCCGTGGAGAGGGCGCGGGCGAAGATTCGGGACTTCCGCGTGTGGATTGCCGCGAACCGGGATCAGCTCACTGCGCTGCAAGTGCTCTACTCCGGCACCAAGCCGCTCGGGCTGTCGCTCAAAGACCTCCGCCAGTTGCGCGACGCGCTCGCCGCGCCACCACTCGCAGCCAGTCCAATGCAGCTCTGGCGCGCGTTTGCCATTGTTGAGGCTTCCAAGGTGGCCGAGTCTACGCCCGCCACGACGCGTCCCGGTGAACCGCTTGCCGATCTCGTTTCCCTTGTCCGCCATGCCATCGTGCCGACTGTGCCCCTGGAACCTTACGCTGAGGAAGTTCGCCTGCGTTTCGTTGAATGGATTCGGCAGAAGCAAAAAGCGGGGACGACCTTCACCCCCGAGCAGCACGAATGGCTCAACCGCATCGCCGAGCACATCGCCACCAGTCTCGCCATCGAGCCCGATGCATTTCAGGACGGCTGGTTCGGGCAGCAGGGCGGTCACGGCCGCGCATTCAAGGTTTTCGGCGACAGACTCCAACCGCTCCTCGCGGAGCTGAACGAAAAGTTGGCGGCGTGAGCGACCTTTGGCCGATTCCCCAGTCATGGGCGTGGACGAGAACAGAGAATATCGCGACGATCGTTGGAGGCGGAACTCCTGACACTCAGAAGTCGGAATATTTCGGCGGTGACATTGCGTGGATTACGCCAGCAGATCTCTCCGGGTACACCGCGAAGCATATAGCGAAAGGGGCGAGGAATCTTACCGAAGCTGGCTACCAGCATTCGGGAGCGCAGCTAATGCCCGCAGGAGCAGTAGTTTTTAGCTCTCGCGCCCCAATTGGCTACGTCGCAATAGCATCCAATCCGCTATGCACGAACCAAGGCTTCAAGAGCTTTGTGCCGGAGAAGCGAGTCTCGCCTGATTTCCTTTACTACTACCTTCATCGCGCGAAACCGCTCGCTGTGAAGCTCGCGAGTGGAACGACGTTTTTGGAAATTTCGGGGAAGAGAGTTGCGACACTTCCCGTGCCAATCCCGCCGTTGGCAGAACAGCAACGTATTGCTGAGAGGCTGGACGAACTCCTCTCCGACCTGGATGCGGGGATTGCGACATTGGAGCGCGTGCGGAAAAAGCTGAAATACTACCGGACCGCCGTGCTCAAGGCGGCAGTGGAGGGCGCGTTGACCGCCGAATGGCGCTGCCAGCATCGTGCCACCGAACCGGCCGCCGCCCTACTTACGAGCATCCTAGCCCAACGTCGTCGCCGATGGGAAGCAGCTCAGCTCGCAAAGTTCCAGGCCGCCGGCAAGTCCCCGCCGAAGGACTGGAGAGCCAAATATTCCGAACCCGCTTCCAACGACACCAGCCACCTCCGCGTGCTGCCGGAGGGATGGTGCTGGGCGTCACTCGATCAGTTGAGCATTTTCACAACGAGTGGTTCTCGCGGGTGGGCGGAATATTACTCGCAGGAAGGTCCGCTATTCGTTCGCTCGCAAGACATCCGAACCGATCGGCTCGTGCTCGCGGACGTGGCGCATGTCATGCCACCCGTGTCATCGGAAGGCGCGCGAACCCGCCTCCGCCGTGGCGACCTGCTCGTTACCATTACCGGAGCAAATGTCGCGAAGGCAGCGGTGGTGGACTGCGAACTGGATGAGGCATATGTTAGCCAACATGTTGGCATGACGCGCCTTGCATTCTCAGACATGGGCGCGTTCGTCCATATATATGTCACAGCTCCATCTGGAGGGCGGAAGATGCTCTTACAGGCGGCCTATGGAGCCGGAAAGCCAGGACTGAATCTGGACAATCTGCGCGAATTGCCGATTCCAGTTCCACCGCTCCACGAACAGGCCGCCATTGTCGACGCAGTCGAAGAGCAGCTCTCCGTCATCGATCATATCGAAGCTGGCCTCGAGGCGAGGTTGAATAGTGCGCAGGCGTTGCGTCAATCCATCCTCCGCCATGCCTTCACCGGCCAGCTCGTCCCGCAAGACCCGAACGACGAACCTGCTGGCGAACTGCTTAAGCGGATCGCCGCCGAACGCGAGGAGCGCGCGCGGCAGATCCGAGCCGCGAAGCGGCCGAAACAAAAACCCCGTACGCCGCGCCGCCGCGTCGCTAAGAACTAACGGAACACTCTTCCATGGACGCATCCCAGATAGGCAAACGGGCGTGGAGCTATGCCGGAGTTCTGCAGCAGGCTGGTCTCTCCTGTGTGGAATACGTGGAGCAGCTGACAATGCTGCTTTTCCTCAAGATGGCCGACCAGCTAACGGAGGAGCCTTACAACCAGAGTCCGATCGTACCGCCGAAGCTCGGGTGGAAAGCCCTGCTTCCGCTTGATGGGGCGGCACTGGAAAAGCAATACACCGAGTCCATCGAAAGGCTCGGCCTCAAGTCCGGCATGCTCGGTGTAATTTTCAAAGGGGCGCGCTGTGACATCCACAATCCGGCGCTGCTAAAGCAGCTCATCGTGAACCTCATAGATAAAGAGGACTGGATGAGCCTTCCGGTGGATGTGAAAGGTACGATTTACGAAGAACTCCTGCAGCGCAGCGCTTCCGAATCCACCAAGGGCGCGGGACAATACTTCACCACACGCGCCGTCATCCAGGCAATGGTCGAGGTGATGCAGCCCACTCCAGCGGATCGCATCTGCGACCCGGCGGCAGGCACGGGAGGGTTCCTCTTCAACGCCTACAATTACGTGCTTGGAAAGTTCGGCAAGGATTTGAACGCCGACGAGAAGCGAACCCTTCGCGAGGAACTTGTTGAGGCGATGGAACTCTCGCCCAAGGTAGGCCGCATGTGCGCTATGAACCTCTACCTGCACGGCATCGGCGGCGACAAGGTGGTGGTCCACTCCGGCCACGACAGCCTCTCCGCGCCGTGGAACAGGGATTACACGATGATCCTCGCCAATCCGCCCTTCGGAAAGAGTCAGAGCGTACTGTTCGTGAACGAAGAAGGGGATACTGAGAAGGACGACGCCGTGGTAGTGCGCGAGGATTTCTGGACGGAAACAAGCAACAAACAGCTGAATTTCGTGCAGCACATGTTCTCGCTGCTGAAGATCAACGGCCGCGCCGCAGTGGTTCTGCCGGATAACGTGCTCTTTGAGGGTGGTGCGGGCGAGAAGGTACGGCGTAATCTACTAGAGAAATGCAATGTCCACACGCTACTGCGGCTGCCAACGGGAATCTGGTATTCGCCTGGCGTAAAGGCAAACGTACTTTTCTTTGACAAAAAGGAAGGCCGCCCCGCACCGTGGACGCATAAATTGTGGGTCTATGACCTGCGGACGAACAAGCACTTCACGCAAAAGCAATCGCCGATCACTCGGCGGGATTTTGACGAGTTCGTCGCGTGCTACCGTGCTGGGGAGACGCACACGCGAAAACCGACGTGGAGCAACGAACACCCCGATGGTCGCTGGCGTTGTTATACCTACGACGAAATTTTCAAGCGCGACAAGCTGAGCCTCGATCTTTTCTGGATCAAAGACCTGAGCCTGACCGACACAGATGCGCTCCCGACGCCCGACATCATAGCGAACGAAATCGCAGACGAACTTGAAACGGCGTTGGATCTTTTCGCCCAAATCGCCAAGAGGCTGCCGCAGTCAACAGATACATGAGAATTCCGAAAAAGTTGTAGAAGCGTGACCCATTACCACTCGTCGTAAGTTACCAAAGAGGAAAGAGAGCTTTGCCGCTGGCGTCGGTCGTGGGATGCGTCGTGCTGCACGGACCGCTCGGGAAGTGGCGCGCAGATACGGGACGCCGATTTACGTTTGGGAAAACGGCAAAGTCGTTGCTAAGGACCCGAACGACGATGGGAGATAGAATGCTAAAATAAGGCTGAAAAATTACCCGAGTGTCCGGGGTACAGTGGCCGTTTTCCGCAAAATCAGCTGTGGGTAACAGCGCGGGTAACGCGGTTTTGGGTCATTCAAGAATGCCGTAATTCATAGGCTTTCCGAGTCGTGTTCAATTCCCTCCCTGCTGCATCGGCGAAACTGGAAGCAATATAGATGGCTGCCGTTTCGTGTGCCGATGCGATTGCGACATTGCGACGACCCGCCGAGCAAGCCATAGCCTTCAGTCCGAAAGAAGACGTTCTCGCTACTGCAGCAGGGCACACAGTCGTCCTGTGGGACCTTAACCGAGAATCATTGGTTGTCGATATGTGCAAAATCGCAAACAGAAACCTGACGCGCTCAGAGTGGCTAGCGAATGTTGGCCCAGACCAACCTTTTGAGAGGCTATTTCCCCACTTTCCTATTTTCCAGAACTGATTGAATGTTGGGGCCTAAGCCGGGCAGGTGGTAATCTCCGGTGCAATTAACAAGGCACAAAGAGAACTTCACTTGGACGAGTACAATTTACTCAAGCCAATCATTTTTCTCTCCTACGCTCACGAGGACGAATCACTAAAGTCGACATTTGTCGAGATATTGACCCGCGACCGATCGATTGCCGATGTTGCACGGGTGTGGGATGACCGTCAGATCGATTACGGAGCTGACTGGGAATTCACGCTGACGCACCAGCTCACATCGGCCGCCATCGTTCTGCTACTTGTTACAGACCACTTCCTGAAATCGGATTTCTGCGTTCATCAAGAACTACCCATTGCCCGACACTTACACTTTACCGGACGTGGACACGTACTTGTAATAAAGCTTAGACAATGCACTCTTCCAACGAGCCCCTTAGATGGCTTGCCCACATTACCCGCGAATGGCGGCGCGCTGCTGGACAACACGGACGTTCGGCACTCACTGCTTGAACTGCGAGCTACAGTCAAGTCTCAGTTGCGGGCGAAACTGGCTGCGCGCCCCGAAATACTCGTTTCTCTGAACGACAGGTACGGTCGACGCACACTTCCTTGGAGGCGAAGGGTCCACATGGGAGGCGCAGCAGCACTGGCTACCGGCCTGGTCGTGATCCTGTTGAAATTGCTAGTGCCAATATGCCTGCCTGTTCGCTTGTCCGGAATTGTCGCAAACCTATGGGCTTTTGGGCTCTTTGCAACGACCGCAGCCACTATCGACGATATGTTACAGAACCGGCAAATTCTTTTTCGGATCCCATTGGGACTGCTTCTTTCTGATATTGGTGTTGCGGCATTGAGCGCATTCATTTGGGAGTCCCTGCCGTTAGCACTCTTGGGAGAGTTGGGGACGGCGACCCTCAATTTGTCGCCGACGCTTTCACAGCCGCTCGCTTTCGCTCTCGCGGCATTGACTGCCATTCGTGTCACCGATCGCCTTGCTATGAGCACGGCACCAAAGATCTTGCAAATATTTCGCGACCAGCCCCAGCTAATACCGAAGGGATTATTTGGACTACCAGAACCACCTTTGCTACATCTCGTTGAAATGCACGAGCAAATCAAGCGACTGAAACAATTGCACCGCATGGATAGGTCCCGCGAGGAGTCAGCGGAAGAAATGCCGCCGGTTGCCGACAACCGTGAGGAACCAGCAGAATCGGCGCGTGACGCATCCGCGTTCAAAACGCGGCCTGATGCTTCAATTCGCGCGGCCGAACTGTCGGCTGACTCGCGCGACGGTAGTCAGTGTCCGAGTCGCATCAACGAAGCAAAAATACCTGCCGTCGTCCTCTTCGATACTACCGAAATTCACCTCAAAGACGATCTTATCACGGCTATTGAATCGACCGGGCTGGCCGATATCCTGGAGATTTCCTACGTAAGCGAATCTACACCAGGTGCCGAAAACCCCAACTATTGGAGCGTCGATCTCCAACGGGAAGAGGTGATTTATTTGGTCCTGTTGTCGGCGCGCTTCGTGGGCCGAGGCGTACATCAGGCATTTGCGGCGGCCCTCGCCGCTCGGCCACCAGTGTACAGGGACAGCGTAGTGCCGATATTGGTCGAAGATCCGAAACGCGTATCTTCATCGATTAGCGCAGAGTACCAGGGAGTTCCGTCCGGTGGGGTACCGGTCGTTGATTGGCCGATTAAGAGGAATGCATGGGTGAACGTTGTGCTGAGCATTCGCCCATTCTGCGTGTCTCAATTTGCTTCAAGGCTGGCGAAATTTTGGAGGAAGGAACGGTGGACGCGACTGAATGCAGCGCGGCCGCGGCCAACAGGGGACGTGGAGGTATCTGCAGCCGAAGCCGCGCAGGGTTACAATCGAGTTCGGGAGCTTATCGATAGGCTCGAGAAAGAACCGATTCACATACTATCACTGAAATTTCCATACCGAAGTTTCACTACTGATTTCCACGCTATTGGTTTTGGCTTCGTATCGAGTTCGGCTTTCGCCGCGGCGAATTTCGCCGGATTGTTGGCATCGGAAGCGGAGGGCGAAGACTCAAAGCTACTTACGATCCTGCTGCTTTCGTCTGGTCTGCTGATTCTTTGGACCGCAATAGCAGTTTGGCGGGAGGGAACGCGGCTTTCGAGATGCGCTATGGAAACACCGCGCGAAAAGTTGGCGCTTTCCGGAATCTCTCATTTCCCGTCTAGTTATCTTGTACAGAGCCTTGGCTGGGCGAGACGAAGATTGATGAATATCGCAGTGAGAATGACCATCCCCGCGTTGTCAGTTTGGGCGTTGAGCTACATCTTTGCACGTTGCGCAGGCTGTGTCGGAACCCTGCAGGAAGCATTCAACCCGTGGCTGTGGGGTGCCGCGGGTGGGGTTGCCTACTTCCTATCTTGTCGGAAGCTCCCGACTGTGCTCTGGTCAACGCCTGTACCCACCCACGAAGAGGGATCTGTTAATTGGCGAGGAGTTGCAGTAGAACTGGAAAATACACGTCGGAATTGGGCGCAGCGTAGCGCTGACGGCTCCGTCGGAACACGGCCTGAATACCGAGGATCCGTGATTCTCCGTTACAGGGAGTCAGTCAGGGTCTCGTTTATGCAACTAGTAAGGGCAACGATTGAATGCACGTTGTGGTTTTTGATTGTCGTTCCCGCCTGCACCATCGCGTGCGTTCGCACGGGGGCTTCGCGGGGAGTGTTCGATTTTGTCGTTTTTTTCTCCATTTCGCTGTTGCGTGCGCTGTCGGCGAAATGGTTTCAGCTCTTGGCGGGTTCGCTAAAACTGAACGGTACGCTTCGTAGAAGAATGCTCCGGTACCTGCTGCTTTCCGGTCCGGCGAATGATAATGGGTTGCGCCTCTATCTGTTTTTCGAGTTAATCGCCATGCTATACGGTCACAGGTGGAGCTCTCATGAGTTTGGTGCCAGCTTAGTGTTCTTCGTCGCCTTTTGGTTTTATACAATCCTATCTAGATGGAGGCAACTAGTGCTTGGAACCTTTCGGCGCACAAAGGATGTGTATGAGTCACCGAATCAAATCCGACCGGAAACGTAAATCAATAATCGAGACCGAACGAAGTGCAATGTAGGCATGCAAGAACGACACGGGCTTCGTCCAAAAGCCAGTCGGTGCGCTTATTGTTCCTTGGTGAGCCTTTCAAAACACGCTCTTACCCTTTACGGTGGGACCACCGCAGCGGTCATCGTGGTCACTCTGTCCAGCACGTCAGCGGTACAATAGGTGGCCCTTAGTGACTGGGCTGCTCTGTTGACCCCTGCTCCTTTTTAGGCCCCGCCGCTCCTGTCTTGGAGTGAGCATTCAGAGAAGACGCCTTTTTGGTTGACGTATCGGGCTTCGTGTCTCCTGTCGTGCTCGTTGGTGTTGCTGTGGTCGTCGCCGCTGGCTTTACGGCGCCGGAACTTGTTGACGAACCGCTCGCAGTTGCAGGTGCGTTTGGGGTTGGGGCCGCTGTTGCGGTAGCAGGCGTGACTACAGTGGGGCATTGGCTGCTATTCTCGCGCTCATAGACGGATGGAGGAGCGTTTAGCAGCGAGGCGAAGAACGTGTCGAATGCCTTTGTATCGGTTCCGAAGATGTCGTAGATGCCGATTACGCGTGGGCTGATGGATATCTTGTCGTCATAAATCTTGCTTTTTATGGTGCCAATGGCGACAAGGGCGTTCTGGATAGAGGACTCGCTGATCTCGCTTGGGATCGGAATGGCCGAAGAGATGCTTTCGCCGCTAATGCCAAGGGTTTGAATGACGAGAGTTCCGGAGAGTTGTTTCGCTTGGGCCGCCGCGCCGATCGCGATCAAGTTGGCCAGGTCGACTGATCCGGAGTTTACAATGAGATTTGCGGTAAGGCGCAGGCCTATGCCCACGTAGATGGGCACTTGCCGAGCGGTTGTTACGGAATCGATTGCGGGCAACGAAAGCGTGTCGGATTTAATGTAGTCGAGAACGACCGAGTAGCGATTGCCTACGTAGCCGGCCTTGGCGACGCCGTACGACAGGTTGCCGCTCGTGTCGAACTGTCCAATCGCTAGGCGTACGGTCTCGTCGGGAAATAACTCTAGGATCCGACAGTTGGTGACGGGGGTTCTGGGTTGATGTTGCAACTTAGCGGAGAGGGGGTCGAGCGGGCGATAGCCGTAAGCGGGACCGGATTGCTGCGCTGCTTCGGTCTGCGGCATGGTGACGCGCGGAACGGCACACCCATAAAGCACCAAAGACAGCATAATTGTAGAAAGCAGAATTCCTTTTCTCACCGAACGCTCCTTGTATTGCAATTCTAGATTTTTTTACCTATTGGTTTGATCTTAGGTGACGTATCATAACCGCAGGCGAATAGCAATGGAACCGCCGGAAGGTCGTGGGTGGGTCGCAGATTGGGGAGCCGATCGTCGTTTTATCAATGGGTGCTCATGGCGCGGAGCGGGACTTCGCGGGCGGATTGATGGAGTCGCTTTTGCTCCCGGCTCGGCCGGCACTGAGGAAGCCGAAGATGCTGAGCGAGCACCCCCCTACTCAGTAGTGGTGCACAGCACACTCGATGACATAAGTGGGAGAGGACGCAATGTGTGAGTCCAAGAGCCATGTAGATTCGCCTTTCTCTCCCGCAGACAGTCCGGCGGTTATGGGTCACCTCAATATGCTTCAGGGGATTATCAATCGGCTTGCGGGGAACAGCTCCTCATGCAAGACCTGGTGCATGACGTTGGTAGCGGCGCTACTCAGTGTGGCTGGTGCGACGCACGCACCGTCGATCGTTAGCGTTACATTGGTACCTGTGGTGGTCTTCGGCTTTGTGGACACCATGTATCTCGCGCAGGAGCGGGCGTACCGGGAGTTGTACAACGAGCTTGTCGAGAAGGTACATAGCCGCACATATCAGGTCAAAGATACATTTTGCGCTAAGGCGCCACTAAAGCTCAAAGGGACTCTCAAAGTACTTGGATCGTGGGCGATTGCACCGATCTATGGGGGCCTGATCGCACTGTATTTCGTCGCGCAGTGCCGTGGTTGGCTAGTGGTTTTTGGCTCGCATCAGTGAGGATGGCGGGACCGAGCCCGTTGCTCATGATGGTTGGCTCCGGAGTCGCTGCCGCCGGTGCTCCTTCGGATGGATTCATCGGCACGAACGCTAAAACATTTTGTCGAGCATTTTGCTGAGCAAGTAGGGATACGGCTGCGGGATGTTGGGTTCCGTGCCATGGGCACTTGGTTTGGATACCGATGACTCGACGACCGCAATGCCGTCCAACTTCGAATGGGCAAGCATCATCGAGGCGCCGCCCGTTTCGGCAAGAACATACACCGGGCGGGTCGGAAACCTGGCTCGGTACAGCGCGAGTTCGTCCGGGATACCTTGCATCCCGCCGATGCATACCATGCTGCCCGGCTGGGTCTCGTCGAGCATGCGCTCGCGCATAAGTTTGAGACTCTCGGGGAAAGGTGCTTGGTCGCCTTCGACCCGATCCGTCCAGACGATGTGCGCCACCCCCGCTCTGAACAGCGCCCAAGTCTTATCCGGCAGCTTGCCGCGATAGGCTTCGGATTGATAGATGCGGATCGGTGGCTCGCCGTCGGAGGTAAATCCGCGGCGCTCCAATGCGATGAGTGCGACGAGAGGCGAGATCGAGGGATGCCCACCAAACACCAGGGTGATGTTTCGCTGCAGGCACAAGCGCGTCAGCGAGGTAACCGCTTCCTCTATCGCGCGTGGATATGCACCCCATGCGAGATATTTGGGTTGGTTTGGGTTGGGAATGCTCGCCGACATGAATAGAACCTTGCTCACGCTCCCGACCCTCTGAGCTTGGACCCCAGTCCCGCGATTTCCGTCGTGTCAATGAGAGGATAATTAGACAGTGCCGATAGCCATATTAGAGGTTGCGACGCGGTGGGTTCCAGCAGTGCCGTCAAGCCGACGACGGCCGTGCCACTGCCGGCTCTTGCGCCGAGATGCCGGCAGGCGGTATGGAAATCGGTCAGCTCCGGCGGCCGCGAGCAGACCAAGATTTGCCACTCGCGATGATTTGGATCCTGTGCGGTCACGATCGCGGCGCCCGACTGATTCACGGTCCAACCATCATTGCTTAGAGAAATCGCGACCGATTGGCGCAACATGCTCAGCCGGCGCCGCAGCGCAGCATCATGTTCCGCAACGATATCGGTCATCAATCCCGGGATACGATCTGCCGCCAATTCCGAAGCAGGTCCGCTGCCGACGAGGGAGTCGGTCGTCAGTCGGATCCTCCGGCTGTCGTCGATCGAGGGCACACTGACGCCGCCCGGTAGCTGCAGCGCGATTAGTCCCAGCATCTTGTCCCGCGCCGTGTCGATTTCATATCGAGTCCACTCGGAGCCCAGGATATTCGCTGTCTCCAAGACCAGCACAACGGACTTGTCCCCGAGTTCATGGCGCAGCCTACGCTGGAAATCAATTCCTGGAGGGACTCGAAAACAATCCAAGAAGACATCGAAGTTGCGCTCTGCCAGCGCCCCAAATAACTGATCGGCCAAGGCTTGCGCCTCGGCGCGTCGATAACTGATAAAGATCCGGGGTCTTTCTGGTGAGAGACCCAGGCGAGTCAAGACCGCTGAGCGAATCTCGGCAATCGAGTTACGCCAGAAGACAGCATTGATTCTGCTCAGACGGCCTGAAAAGATCTGCGCGGTTTGCTGCACCGCTGCGATCGGCAGGGCCGGCAACGATCGATCTTCCGACTCTGTCAGCCAGGGACTCTGCCAAGATGATTCCTGCCAGAGCAGTCCGTCAGGGGAAATCGCGACGAGGAGCGAGCGGGGTGCGTCCCCGCCATCGGTCTTAGGAGAGTTGAGGTTCTGTGTCTCCACTGAAACCTCCGCGCCCGGAAAGGGATCGCTATGCAATAACTCCTCCGTCAGGGACTGCGCCAGTTGCTGACTCGCCGCGGGACCTCCCGGTCCTACAGCCGCAATGACCAACTGCTTGGCGTCCGCGTCCGCCAGTCCCCGAATGAGCGAGACGTTAGTGACCGCCCCGAGATGGGTACGAACCTCCAGTCGCAATGTACCTCCGGCCATCCCTTGCGCCCCTCTCGAAAGGTAGTTAGCAGCTTATAATTCGGCGGCGGGACAAGGCAAGGGGGCGGATGGATATGGACGACAAATTGAACCATTTCCAGATGTTGCAGACGGTCATCGCTCGCATGGCGAGAAATTCGTTCCTACTGAAGGGTTGACGCTCCAGGGTATTGATGTTCTGGGCGTTGGACAGGTATTTCCTGCGCCAAGAACATCTCACTCGGGCTCTGTATAACTTTGTGGGTCAAAAGGACGTTGGCAAGATCGACTTTTCGATGGATACCCGACCCGTTACCGGGCAAGTGAGCGCTTACCTGCGGGTCTGCCTGTCATCGACACTGCTGGCGTTTCACGGCATCCTGTTGGCGACCGTGTTCCTGGTGCTTTGACTGCTAGTGCCGTCAACGCCGTGAGCGTCGCGGCTGCATCGATCATTGAATGTTGCGCAACGAGCAGGGACTGATTTTTCCCCGTGATGCTGTCGCGGCATCAGCATGGCGATCAACGGGTCGCAACTAATTTTGCAAAGTATAGCTGTCAGCGGTACCGTTGGAGCCTGCGAAGGCTGACCCGCCCCGGGGGTCACACAACCAGTCGGAATACTAATGATGTACAGGGAGTTCGTATGTCGTCCACTGATGTAGCTCAACTTCAACAGGCGTCGCAATCGGCCGCTGCGGCAACCTCCACGGTAAATGTCTTCATCAGCTACGCCAAAGCTGACCTCATAGTTGCCAAAGCTCTGCTGGCCGAACTGCAACGAGTCTCTCACGATCGGGTCATCTGCTTTTTGGATGCGGAAGCCCTGCAGACTGGCAAGCCGTGGGCAAGAATTCTGAACCAGGCGCTGGAGGATGCGGACTGGCTGGTGTGCGTCTACACCGGCGAGCAAAGCGAATTTTGCGGTTATGAGATAGGCGTATTCTCGCGAGTGAATGAAGCAGCGCCGAACGATAATGACAGCCGGCTGGTCTGCCTCCACGACGTCGTAGACATCCCGACGGTGTTCCACAACTACCAGAACAAGCTTGTTACGTTCCCTCCCGAGTCAGCGACGGATCCGACCAAGTTCAATGAGACCGAGTTTTATGCCCAGTCAGAGCTCGCGGATTTCTTTAAAGAATTTTATGCGTACAAGGGGCTCTACGTTGCGCGAGATTTGAACGAAGCACAACGCCAGACGCAAATGCTAGTTGAACAGGTCAAGAGGATTACGCAAGCGTTCAATGACGCTCGGGGGAAGGACCTCCTTTCGGACACGCCGACTCAACTTGGTATGGAGGTGTCTGTTTCGGGGAGGCAGACTAGGAAGCTCGAGCGCATTCCCCCGGAATCCGAAGTTGCCGGTACCTTTCAGAGTCTCGCTCTGTTCGGGCTCATGCCGCCGATGCAGAATGATACGCTGCCGAAGACTTCATGGGGTCGGGTTTGCGAAGCGGCAAAGACGAGTTATCGACGGCTCACGCCATCGATTGAGTTCCTGGAGAGAGACATGCTGGATGCCGCCAATGGCAAGGTACTGAGCGGACTCGAGGCTACTTTCGTAAGTGACATCAAGGTTTACCGGCCCATTCTCGCGCGGCACCAGCTATACGTAAATGGCGATCAGAAGTTTCAGATCCTGTTTGTCGAGACGCTACCGCGGCAGTTTTTGGGGAAACGGCATACTTCGCTTATTCTTGCAGGGCTGCTTCTCGCATCGCGGTTCCGATTCGCGTACCTCGAGGAACCGGATGTTGTCAGCGCAAAGTTTTCCGATGCGTTATCAGATTCGGATTTCGAGGCCAACTGCTGGCAGTTGTACTATGACCTGGAGCGTTCAAGGCACGAGGCGATCGAGCTCGGACTGCTCAACCCGACCGAGTTTGTCAAAGCCTTCGGGGACGACAAGCGGGGATTCGCCGAGAGTCTGCTGCGGACGAGTTCAGAATCCCAAGACCGCCTGTTCAGTGCTTTACCGAGTCCGGGAGAACACATTGGGGCACACAATCGCGCCTCCGTAAGAGACGCCGTTCTGGAGTTCCTGCGGCAGATAGAACCCGTAAATAGCCGGTTCCTGACCGAGGGGCTCGACGTATTTAAGAATGATCTTATCGCACAGATGGCTCACAACGACACTGCGACAAGGTCCAACTGATTCATCCGATTAAGGGGCACAAGGAAGGAGCCAAGAATGAGTCTTCAAAACCTTCGGATCCGCCGTAGGCCCAAACTGTGCCTCAGGGGTTGTAAGGCGTCAGGAATCCCCGCGTGTGAAATGTTTGTCATTGCCTTTGTCTTGTTCGCTTATGGCTGCGTGAGCAGGCCCCCACCTTCACCCTCTCAGGCAGTTTGCCGGCCGTTACTGGAGCACGTGGCTGACCCATCTGCGAAACGCCGACCGTCCGCCGATGGACCCCTTCTTTTTCCGGTACGTCTTACAGACAATGGGGAATTCGTCGAACGATGCGAACTCACTGACGCTCTTCAGGAACTCCGCGCGCGTGGTCCTCAACTAGCCGTTATTTATATACATGGCTGGAAGCACGATGCGCGGCCTGGTGACACCGATCGCCTGAATTTTGCCAAGCTTCTGGATCTTCTCAGCGCCCGCGAAGCACCGCGCCCACATCCGCGCCGGATTGTCGGTGTTTACGTGTCGTGGAATGGCCAACGAAGCGACGTGCCAATATTCAATAATCTGACTTTCTGGGGCAGAAAGAAGACCGCCGATCTAATTACGCAATCCGCGATAGTGACAAAGATAATCAGCGCCATCGATGGAATAGAAAGGAAGCGGCGTCAGGCGAACCCGGCGACTGGTGACGTGACGATCTATGCCGGGCACAGCTTCGGCGCGCGCATGCTGTACTCCGCGGTTTCGCAGGTACTCATTCATGACGTCGAATTCGCATTTCCGGACACGATGGAAGGCAACGCTGGCGCCAGTCAAAACAGCCCGGAGCCTCCCAAGCTCGCTTACCAACGTATCTCAGGAGTAGGGGACCTGGTGGTGCTGCTCAATCCGGCATTCGAAGCCTCGTTTTATAAGGCGTTCGAGACTTTGGTCCGTCCCGGAGGTGCGAAGGTCGATTCTGAAGTAGCTGCGAGAGAGAGATTTGCTTCCGAACAATTGCCGCTAATGCTCACTCTTTCGTCGACGACCGACTCTGCAACGAAAATAGCCTTTCCGATCGGCCAGGCGATTGCGCTCAATTGGAGCAATATTCGTCTGACTACATTGGGCAACTATTCTCCCGCGTACACACATACGCTGACTGTATCCGCTCAGCCCGGCGGCGGCGGCGCTCAGCAATTGACAAACTATTGGTATGACAATTTTTGCGCGGGCACAATCTGTTTGGTACGGGCGGCGACCGTTACGGAGACGGGAGATCCGTTTATCGTTACACAGGCACCTCCAAGTGTCATCCAGGGCCACAACGGCATTTGGAGCGAAAACCTACAGACCTTCTTGGTTGATTTCATCTCGGAGACGGTCAGGCGTCGTGAGCTCTTACATGGCGACAATTCAGCGTCGACGCAGAACCATGATTAATACAATGGTGAACCGACTGGCCGGCGCGGCGTCACTGCCGCTGCATCTGAATTCATGGCTTCCCACCGAAGAATTCAACTCCATGCTCGCTCAGTCGATTAGAGGGTGATTCAACATGGCTGCGTTGCCCACTTTTTTCTTCTCGCACGCGCGACTCGATCGAGAGCTGCCCGGCAACTTCCTCTCGAAATTTTTTCGAGACTTGGAACAGAGGTTGGTGGTCTTAGGCGGTGTATCCGAGCAGCGACTAGGAATTATCGATCAGCGAGTCGAGCATGGTAGCGACTGGGACACTGAGCTCAGTAAAGGTCTGGGTTCGAGCGTGGCCTTCATAGCAATTTACACACCGCTGTATTTCAAACGAGAAAATTGCGGCAAGGAGCTTGGCGTTTTTCTACTTCGCACGCCGGGTCTTGGCATTGACTCCAACGGGTCGCTCGCCGATGTCCAAAACGTCCTGGCGATTCGCTGGTACTTGCAGGATATCTATAAAATTAATGCCGGCAAAGAATCCATCATCCCACAACTCTTGGGGAGGATAGAAGATATACCTTCGATTAATCCCGGCGGTGATCCGGAGCGTGAAGCTGCCATCAACCGCTACAGATTGAAGGGAATGGAAAGGTGCGTAGACGTGCAACCGTACTATACTGAGTTGCTTGATGCCTTAGTGCAGAGAATTCTTGCGATGCAAAGCCTGCCTCCACCAGGGCGTCCAGTAAGCTTCGCGACTGCCCTCGACGCGTTCAGACAAGACTGGCAACAGTACTTCGCCGCATTGGGCGCAGCAACTGAAAATGCGGCTGAAGTCATTTCGCCGACTGGCGTCGAGCCGCAACCATTGACCTCTATTGTGGTCTTCTACCTGACCAACCGACAATGGACGCCGCATCCTACTGCCGTCACTTATGCTTATTGTCTGATCGCTGAGCCAATGCCGGGCGCGCATTCATCCATGGATTCGCAACTCGCTGCTTTGCTTTCAGACTTTAGAAGTGCTGGCGCGGAAGAGAACATAACAGTGTTCAATGCAGCCACGAACTAACATGTGCCGACCACCCCAGACGCCCTCCTGTCCAACTTGGGAAGACTATCAAAGGAGGGCGTGCTAACGGCAGTCGTTATCGATCCGAGCGCTTGGCCCACTGCTGACGAAATGAGCAACAGCGCTGTCGACGCAGTCATTCGTTCGCAGGATTGGACCGGCATCGCACTCCTCGTTGGGCTGGACGCTGAACCACCCGATGGGGATGCGCTGATGGCGGCGCGGGGTCTGCCCCCACGTTTGTTTGCAATACCCCAGGTGTCGAAGGCACGCGTGCCCGCACTTCGTCGCGCGATCGTCGAGGCGCGGGGCCGTGCAATGCGCGCTACGAGTGATCACTCACCGGGCGCCGAGGCACTCCCCTTGCTCAGGGGCGTGGTCGCATCGAAGAAGTAGGGTCATGCTTCCATCAGGCCGAATTACGACTTTCTATTCCTATAAAGGTGGCACCGGGCGATCAATGGCGCTCGCGAATTTCGCCTGGATCGTAGCCGCAAGCGGCAAGCGCGTGCTTGCAATCGACTGGGATCTTGAAGCGCCTGGCCTGCACCGATTCTTCCGTCCTTTCCTAACAGACAGCGACCTGTTTGAAACGGACGGTCTCATTGACGCATTCTGGCGATTCGCAGCCAGCGCTGTGGTCAAAGCATCTTTCGCCCAGCCAAACGCGCGCGAGTACAAGACTGAAGTTTCGGATGCATTAGAGGATTCGACGCGCAGGCTGAACCAACAGTTCGCTGCTGGCGGGTATATTGACTTCATCTGTGCGGGGCGCCAGGGGGCAACCTACAGTGAGCGGGTCAATACGTTCGACTGGAAGCGTTTCTATGAGCTCGGCGGCGCAGAATTCCTCACCGCAACAAAGAAACATCTATCGGAACGATACGACTGGATACTCATCGATAGCCGCACCGGTGTTTCCGATACCTCCGGCATCTGCACAATCCAAATGCCTGATTCGGTGGTCGGATGTTTCACGATGAACCGTCAGAGCGTGGACGGTATCACAGCCATCCTTCAGTCAATTCGAGATTTTCGCAGTCCGTCCGTCGACGGCTCTGAGATAAAGTTTTTCCCCTTGGCGACTCGACTTGAAAATGGTGAGTCGAGGAGATTGGAGATTGCGCGCGCCTATGCGCGAGGCCACATGGGGAAATTTCTCCCGTCAAACGCTCAATCGAATCCTCGCGCATATTGGGACAAAATGGAGATTTCCTACCGTCCGTCATATGCTTTTGAGGAAATTCTTGCAGCTTTTGGCGATGCAAGCGGCGCCAAAGGCGCAGCTGACTCTATGTTGTCACAAGTTGAAGGAATGGCTCAGATCGTCGCGGGCGAACCTCAACTCCACATGCCAGAGGTCCTAGACGAGGACCGTGCCCGCGTTCTCGAACTCTACGCCTTCGACGGGAGAATTCCTCAGGCCGCTCCAAGGGCCGCGACAGAACAAGAGGCTGAAGACAGTGATTTTCGCCGTCGCGTTATTGCAAAACAGCAGGTGTGGCGCAAATCTAGGTTTAATTGGCGCTACTTGCTAAGCCGCCACGAGTTGGACCTCGTTGCTGATGATGACATACGGATCTTTGGGCGGGACGTGAATATGTTTATCACTCAAAGCCGGCGAGCGCATTCTCTCTTTAAATTCATCGATCGGGCGTTTTTTGCCTGTCTTGCTGGTTTCGTTCTCATAGCGCTCAACTACCGCACCATTTATTATTGGCTCAGTGATGAAGTGATAGTAAGATCTTCAATTGGTCGGATATTACCCTCTCCAGAAGTGATGCTTGCGGCTCCAATCGCCGTGCTAGTCATGTTTGGGCTAATTGCCAGCGTAAGAGACAATTTGCCATATGGCGTGTCGTCTCTGGCTGTTCTTCGGTTGACTCTCGCCGGTCCGTTTCGGTGGAAGATACTAGATTACGACATGACGGCAGAAGAGAAGTGATATTAGTAGACGCGATTGCGGAAGCACCATTCACATACCGCTGTTGCGGCGGGCAGATGGCGCGTACCGCCAATCTACATGCGACGATGCGGGAGACAACGCAAAGTGGAAATGCTCCGTGGAAATGACACTATTGTCGAGCGTTCAATGCCCGGGTTGCCCAAATTCAGCTGTGGGTAACAGCGCGGGTAACTCGGATTTCGGTCATTCAAAAATGCCATAATTCATAGGCTTTTCGCACACCGTTTAATTTCCTCCCTGGCGGTTCTTTTTAATAAAATCAATAATATATGCGGTGACCGGCCCGTCAAAATCATCCCGACACTCGGTCGAAAACCAACTTCCTGGCGACGCAAACGTTTCCATCTATCGACCAGGTGAAAAGGTGATGACCCTCGCCCGGATTCAGCCCCGCGCGCCAGAGTGCCGGGTCTCACGCACGGATAGAAGAAACAAACTCTTGCGGCGCTTGTCAAACGTGAACAGGTCACGCACGAGGCAGAATTCGGTCGCAACAGCGGCTGTAGTGCTTCACACTCAATCCTCAGGGAACGCTCGGCTTAGAGCGGAACTTAGCAATGACAGCAGCCGCCGCCGCCGTAGGTTCCGACCCGGCGAAATTCGACTTCTGTCAGTTGCCCAGCCAGACTGGCGCCAGCCACGGAGCATACGATGCCAGGTGTGCAATCGATCGGCCTTGACGTGAATCGACAGGCGTCCGAAGTCAACGAGGACTCCGATGCGGTCGCGGACGTTGTACGACCAACGTTACGAGCATGCCTGGGAGCGCTGCTCGTTACCTGGGTCTGCGCCTGTGGTGGTGGCGGAGGTCCTTCCGGCGGGGTTCCCGTCAATAACCCTCCACCGACACCGACCAGCGCAACGCTCCTCA
>Ga0193726_1001051_pt1 | contig 23731 bp, 22 predicted proteins | sample H2c1metaG_FD_144928 | JGI IMG/M metagenome (GOLD analysis project Ga0193726, IMG submission 144928) | Soil microbial communities from a riparian zone of the East river system, Colorado, United States - H2c1 | ecosystem: Environmental > Terrestrial > Soil > Riparian zone | place: USA: East River...
TCTCCCGATGGCACGGGCTATGTATCGATGTTGATTCGGGGCGACGTGGCCGGCGACGGTGTCTGGGGGGAAATTGTCTACGGGAAACTCGACTCGCTCGAAAGTGCGAAGCCCCATACAGTCGCGCGGTTGTTTACCAAAGGCTTGGGATCGAGCGAGGGATTCGGCTCCGGGTCGGGCTCCGGTGGACTGCTCCTACAGGCCAGAAATTGCCCCGTGTGGATCGATAATGAGCGGGTTGCCATATTGTGGGAGAGCCCCGGCCACGGAGTTCAAATCTTGTCCGTCGACGTCATTACGCATGAGATAACGCAGCTCACGCATGAAGAGGGCGAAATCGTCGCCTTTCTCGCCGGCCCGAATGGCTCGTTCGTCTACGACGTTTTGGCAAAACATCCGCGCGAAGCGTCGAATCGATTGCTGGAGGATGGCTTCTCGGTCACCAGTACCGACGCGATGGTTTTACTCGGGGGAATCGTGGACGGAGCCAGTGCGTTTGACTTTGGCATGGACAGGCGCGTCGTATTGAGGGTGCGTAGAACGGATATTTCATCGCACCCGGTGGCGGCCGGCAGCATCTACGGCAGCTTCTCCTTCGTGCAGATGGGCGGACAACCGGGTGGCCATCTGTTTTCGCCCGATGGTAAGCAAGTCATTTTGGACGCCGGTGTCGCCGAAGTGCCGCGGGATTGGAACGTCTACGAGGGTTTCATCACGGAGTCATTGCGCGCACGTGAACGCAATCCCCACGGAATAAGCGCACGTCGGGTCAACCAGCTGATTCTGGTTGACATCGCCACCGGGCAGGCGCGCTCTTTATGGCGCGCCCACGGCCCGACATTCAATCCGATGTCGAGAATTGCTTGGTCGCCTGACAGCACCGATATTCTGATCGCGCCGACGCTTCTGCCGCCGGATAGCAGTGATAAGGCTGGGCTATCCGGCAGAGCAGCGGCCGTCGTGGACGTTACCACCGGAAAGTACGTCCAAATACCGATTGAACCTGGGGATGCTGAACACATTCTGTCCACCGAATGGCTGTCTTCGAACATTATCGAGATTCGTCTCATGGGCGGAGAATCGATCAGATATGAAAGGAAAGAAAACCTTTGGCAGAACACAGCGACGGACAAACTGCCAGAGCCCCCGGCATCAGCTCCTGAGCGACCGAACCGTGTACGCATTGAGTTGCGGCAGGGTTTGAACGATCCACCTGTGCTGTACGCCGTGGATTTGCGCACGGGGCAAAACCGAGCGGTGCTGGATCCCAATCCCAACCTTCGCTCTCACTTTAGGCTGGGAAATGTGGATTTTATAGAGTGGACCAACACGGACGGCCGAAAGTGGCGAGGACGTTTGTACTATCCTGCGGACTACAAGTGCGGCCGACGCTACCCGCTGGTCATTCAAACGTATGGTTATGCCGACAAGAGCGAGTATTCGCTGACGGGCCTGGGTGGGCTCAGTGGCGTGGCATTGGGACCCGTTTGGTCTGTATACCTCGCGCAGCCCCTTGCCAGTATCGGGGTTGCGGTATTGCAAATTGGTGGCGCCGAGGGCGGGCCAAGACCATTCGAAGAGATGACCGAGATTCAGAGAATGAAGTCGATCGGCACAGCGCTGCAGACAGCGGCGGAGCACTTGGTAAGCGTGGGACTCGTCGATGGATCCCGAGTGGGAATAATGGGGCACAGTGCACTGGGCAGAGTCATAGAACACGCGCTCGTCGATTCTGAGTTCCCTTACGCCGCCGCCATTGCAGGCGATTATGCCGATGACAACTACATGCAAGCCGCCTTGATAAATTGGGACCACGAATTTGGGCAGTCCTTCCCCTTCGGCGACGGCCTGAAAACGTGGCTGGATGAGTCACCGGCATTCAATGTCGAACATATACGAACCCCCCTACAACTGCTGCTCTATAGCGCCAGCGAAGGCAACACAACGTTTCTTTGGCATTGGGAAATGTTCAGCCGGCTACGGTTTCTGCATAAGCCGGTCGAGTACTACGTGATGCCGGATATCAAGCATGGAAGTCATCAGCATCAAAATCCGCGGCAGCAATTGGCGCTGCAAGCGCGCGCGATCGACTGGTGGCGGTTCTGGCTGCTGGACGAAGAGGACGCGGATGAGCGTAAGCGCCAGCAGTACGCGTCGTGGCATGTTCTTCGAGATCAACACATCCTCGACCTCAGCCACCCACGCTCACCTCGCCTCGAATGGTATTCCAGGGTTGCTACGGGTCCGCCGCGGTGAATGGAGCCAAGAACGATAACTCGGGATAAATGGTCCGTCTTGGCTCAGCAAATCGGGCCTCCGGACACTTTACCGAGTGGCGTCAGGGTATCAATCGCCGTAGGCAATATCGCCGAGAGCTTGCTAGCTAGATCATAAGTCGATACGCCAGCCTTTGCGGCTAATTCCCGCATAAGGGAATCACCCACGGCTCCATAGACCTGATTCGGGGCAATGGATTGATTACATCCTGTACCAATCCAGGATTCGATCAACGATCCATGTCCGGCCGATTCGAACTTCACTATTAGCCCTTCTAAACCATCGAACTCGTCGAGTAGGCAGCTCACCACCACTGCCATCTCGCCTCCGATGCTTGCCGCGAGTACGCCGTCCAGTAGAGCCATGCCACGTCTCCTATTTTTAAGGAACGTATATCCCATCTCTATTCCAGCATCCCTTGAAATTGTAGCCACTGCCATTGCGTAATTAATCTCTGCACGATTGGTCACGCCCGGCGGCGGCCGCCACCCTCGGCGCATCGATTTTTTCGGCGTACTGCAAACGCCATAGAGCGCTTGCTGGTTGCGGGAATTTTTCCCGCGTTCACAAGGCCGCCAACGGGCTGTCGGTTCTGATGTACGTGATTACCGAAAGTCATTTTACTTCGTAGACGCTGTACCTAACAGAAACGCGCCGTTCCGCACTGGGTCTAAGCCGGCCTATGCCTACGACAACGATCCGGTTGAGCCAATCCAAACTTCCAGAAGGGGCGGTGAACGTCCCTGTAATCCGGTGATAGTAATCGATATCATCCGTATTCTTGCCTTCCTCTATTCGCCTAAATAACTCCGGCGGCGGCATCGCTATGCCCGAATACTTGAATTCGAATGCGACTCCCTCATCTGTTTGCAGGCAGAATATGGCATCGGGTCTAAATGTTCCGTCTGGCGTGCGCAGAAGCCGATCGACGCCGGCCAGAACGCGGCCCTTCAAGGTGGGACCTTGAAATCTCCCTTCGAGTATTACATCGAATTGTCGCGAACCCAGCGGCGCGTTGCCGATATTGATCGGTCGCGCCGAATCAATCTCCAGCTCAAAAAGCAGGCTAACGGCGAAGGGCATTTTGGACATCGCGCCACTCCATTCTCTATGCGGCCTTGGGCTCTCAAAGCGGCAAGACCACGGACCAACCTGCGCACCGAAGCTAGCCCGGGGAAGGGCGGCAACGCATTGAAAAAGTCGCTCGAGCCGATAACCTCAGAAACGGTGACCTGTCTCCTTGGCCTTGGCAGAGCACTCCGCTGGAGCACCTCTGTTTGCTTCCGATAACCAAAGGTGAAGGCAACTACACCATAATGCAAGACAACGCGATGGTCGGACCGCCTACTCTTCCTAAATGATGATTAATAGCCTGCTCGCGCAGAAGAGGCATTGACTCGCTCCGGCAGCTTCTGCTTGCGATCGCAAACCACGCTGCGCGGAGTAGAGCCTAAAAATTGGGGAAAACCATGAAACTAAGGCAGTTTTGGCTCGGCGTGTTCATCAATTTAGGCCCGCTGGCATTGGCGTGCGGCGTGTCAGATCGCGCGTTTGCGCAGGAGCACGAAGCGACGGCACTCGAAGAAATAGTCGTCACCGCAAGAAAGCGCGAGGAGAATCTGCAAGACACCCCCATCTCCGTCGACGCTTTTACCGCAGACTCGATCTCGAAACTATCGGCGACCGGCCTAAATGACGTCGGCAGGAGTTCACCCAACGTTTTAATGACGGCGGGCGACTCGGGTGGCATGGATGCTGCGGTCTTTATTCGCGGCATCGGTCAGTTTGACTATTTCGGCACCGTCGATCCCGGAGTAGCGGTCTACATAGACGGAATTTATCAAGGCAGAGCGAACGGCGGGAATATTGACGTGAGCGACATTGCACGCATAGAAATCCTGAAAGGTCCGCAAGGAACCCTTTTCGGCAGAAATGCCCTCGGGGGAGCCGTCAATGTTGTTACCCTTCAGCCGGACAATCAGCTCTACGCGCGTACGCAAGTTGGATTTGGTGAGCGCGATCTCGTTTCCTACCAGGGCACGCTCAACGTGCCCATCATTCCCGACAGACTTCTGGCTCATATGAGCTTTAGTTCCCGAACGCAAGACGGCTACGTCAAGCGCTTTGTTGATGACAAGACTAACTTTGCTGTCGATGAACTCGCCCTTCGGGCGTCAGTGAAATGGATCGCCAGTGACGCCTTTACGGCAGAGGTTAGCGGTGATTATCGGCGTGGGCGCGACACTTCACCTGGAGTGATCAACAGAAACATCAATACGAGCTATACCACACCTGTCGGGGTTACGATTCCCGCCGACGTCAATCTTTACCGCTCCAACAATCCCTATCTCTCCTTCTCGGGCGCTGACCCAATTGACAACACGGACGTTTGGGGTGTCGGCCTTACACTGAACTACCAACTGTCGAACAATATCGCCCTTAAGTCGTTGACCGCGTACCGCACAGTCACGAGCCTCGTGATGAACGACCAGGACGGCACTCCGTACATTATTTACGATTACAGCCCGACGACCCACCAAAATCAGATCAGTGAGGAACTGCAGTTAAACTCCGCGTTTTTCGACAAGCGCTTGTTGCTGACTACCGGCTTGTACTTCTTTCGCGAAAAGATCAACGATGCCAATATCGTTGACGTTGGCGGCCCGCAGACCATTGGTCCTACGGCTCCTGTCGTCGCATTGTTACAGGGCGCCATGCCGACCAATGAAAGCAAGGCCGTATTCACCCAAGGGACTTACAAGATAACCGATCAGTGGAGCGTCACGGCTGGAATACGCTATAACCGTGATACAAAACACATCGTCTATGATCAGCGGTTGGACAATCGAGATGGACTCGTCCCGTTTCTTCCGCCGATTATTTTCTACTATCTACCCGCGGGAACGACTAGAGACCAAGGTTGGTCATCGGTTACGCCGAAGGCTGGTACTGAGTTCAAGATTAGCGATGATGTTATGACGTATTTTTCATACTCGCGCGGTTTCCGGAGTGGTGGTTTTAACGGCAAACTCACGCCCGGCCAGCCGCCTCTGCCCTACGATCCGGAAACCGTTGATTCCTATGAACTGGGGCTCAAATCCGAGTGGTTCGACAAGCGCCTCCGGTTCAACACGGCGCTCTGGTTTGAAGACTATAAGAACATCCAGGCGCAGGTCGCCGAACAGGGATTTTTCTCGACCGCGAATGCAGGACGGGCACATCTCAAGGGCTTTGAGACGGAAGTCCAAGCAATTCCAGTGCGGGGTTTGCAGATCAACGCCGGCTTAGGCTACACGGACGCGTACTACATTTCGCTAGTTCCGGGCGCGATCGTTGCCGGCCTAAAGCTGAGTGATCCGCTTCCTCTGACCCCAAGGTGGACCGGAAACCTCGGGATAGAATATTCATTTCCGATCGCGGACTTAGGCGATATCACGGTGCGAGGTGACTACTCCTATACCGCCAGGTATATCGATGTCCCCAATAACGCGCCGGACGATACGATTGACGGCTATAGCCTTGTTAACACGCGCCTTTCCTGGAACCCCCCGGGAGATCATTGGAAGGTCGCTTTCTACGTGAAAAACGTCTGCAACAAATTCTACGTCATCAATACCCAGGACTTCTCGACGGGCGGCTCGCTTGGCGTCAACAATTACTGGCCGGGCGAGCCGCGCACATGGGGAGGCGAGATCAGCTACAAGTTTTAGTGCTCCCGCAGGGTTGATCTATCAAAGGTAGAACCGTCAATGTTGTCATTACTAGAACTGGTGAAGGCCCACGTTGAAGCGGAAGACCGTCGTGATGTTCAAGCGACGCTCGACACGTTCTCCGACGATTGCTTTTACACGATGCACTCGTTTGGGCTTGACCTACGCGGCAAGGAACAGATAGGTAACCACTATCGCAGCGCATTTAAAGCGATGCCGAACTTTTTCAACCCAGAATATCGCCTGGTCGACACGGGCGACGACATTTTTCTCATCGGACGCATGACTGCCACTCATACAGGTTACTGGGACGATCTCGCGCCGACGGGGCGCACGGTGAATAACTTCGGTCTTGCGCATTTTTCGCGTGGCCCTGACGGCCGACTGGCTGGAGAGCACACGTGGGGAAATGGCAACAATTTCCTGTTCCAACTTGGCCTTCTTCCCTCCGCGAATTCATTGGATCTTGTCAAACATATCAAAGCTCTCGAAGCGCGCCTTGCCAAGTTGAAATCTAATGTTTGAGACAACACATCTTTTTTTTGCTCGCGGAGAACGCACGTGACTCAGGGACATACGCCTCAATCGGTGATTGCTAAGCGCGGCATTCCGACAATACGAGGAATGGAACACATTGGCTTATGTGTACCCAAGCTCAGCGAAGCGCTCACATTCTTTTGTGAAGTCATCGGATGCGAGTTTCTATATCAGCATGGCCCCTTCGTAGATGATCGCGACGGACCGGAGAATTACTATACTAAATGGATAGGGCTGCACCCCCGCACGAAGGCACGCATGGCGATGTTAAGGTGCGCCAACGGCGCAAATTTGGAAATCTTCGAAATCGAAGCGCCCGACCAACGTCAAGTGGTTCCCCCGTTTTCTGACCATGGTTCAGCGCATTTTTGCTTTTACGTTGATGACATTGAAACTGCTGCCAAGTTTCTCGAGTCAAAAGGTGTCCGCATGGGCGAAGTCCAGTTGATCTCGAGGGGGCCGGAAGGCGGGGTCCAATCGACCGCGCTGCATTTTTTTTCGCCATGGGGCCAGATGTTGGAGTTGGTCAGCTACCCACATGGTCGCGCATACGAACGCGAGACTGACAAGCGGCTCTGGGTGCCTGCCTCCCCGATAGAGTAACGACGTCGAACCAGATGTGGAAGCGGCCAAGCGGCCAAGCGGCCAGCATGAGCTTCCAAGAGCTTCTCCTGTGCAGCGAGGCAATTACGTGAGCACGTTCGATCGTCGAAGTTTCCTAATCGGTACGATCGCAGGCGTCGTACTCGGGCCTTTCTCGAACGCCGAAGCCGCCGCAAGAGCCAATTGGGTTACGGTTGCTTCCGGTTTGCGCTTCCCAGAAGGGCCTGTGGTCCTGGCCGATGGGAGTGTAGTGTTGTGCGAGATCGCCGCAGGGCGAGTAAGCCAAATCCGTCCCGACGGCCAGCGCGAGGTTGTGGCGGAAATGGGTGGCGGCCCTAACGGGTGCGCCGTCGGCCCAGATGGCGCCATTTATGTTTGCAATGATGGGGGGTTCAGCTGGTTTGAAAGCGACGGAAAGCTTCTACCCGGAGAGCGCGCTGCCGACTATGCAGGTGGTCATATCGATCGCCTCGATCTCAAAACAGGCAAGGCACAGGTCCTCTACCACGCGGTGGACGGCAAACCCCTGAGTGCCCCCAACGATCTCGTGTTCGATGACCATGGCGGATTTTGGTTTACGGATACCGGTGCCCGAGCCGCCCGCAGCCAAGATTACGGGGGGCTCTACTACGCCAAGTCCGATGGTTCCCTTATCAGGGAAGCGGCCTATCCGATGAACGCGCCCAATGGCGTCGCATTATCACCGGACGGAAAGGTTGTTTACGTCGCGCTCACATACGATCGGCTGCTGCTGGCGTTTCCAATCACGGGAGAAGGAGTAGTAGATCGAAATCCAGCAAGCTTCCTACCGGGACGACCGGTAGCAACGATGCCACCGGGTACGCTGCTCGATTCGATGAAAGCAGAAGCAGATGGAACGCTGTGCGTGGCCGTAGCACTGAGCGCGCGTGGCGATACCGGGCTATTGCGCATCAGGCGAAATGGCGAAAAGATTGGATTGATTTCCGGTCCCGAAGGGATAACCAACATTGCCTTCGGCGGGAAGACTCTGCGCACCGCGTACATCACCGAGTCTATTACAGGTCGCCTACTTAGAACGACTTGGCCCGCCTCGGGACTTAAGTTGAACTATCAGTCTACTTAGGAGCCAAACGGGTTATCGGGCTTGGTTGCTTTTTCAATGCAAATTCCGATGGTGCCGCAATATGATAGCCAAGCCATCTGCTCGTATCGACTCTCGGGAGCCAGTCACGCTGATCGGGATAGCGCCTCATTATCCAGGCCTTCAATTGCGCGTCGCGCGCAAGCAAGGAAATCGACATGATTCTTCACGTTTCAATTCCTGCCGCCAACCCTCGTGAGACCGCCAAGACCTTAGGGGAGATTCTCGGTGGCGAAGTAATGCAGTTTGTGCCGGGCGGCCCGAATTGCTTTCAAGTCTACAGCGGCTCTCACGCCGCGAATGGCACCTTTATTGAGGTACTGCCGCAACAAGTACGCCACGCTCCCGGCAAAGGAGACAATGATCCGATCGGTTACGACCGGACCGATGAAAAAGCCGCAGGAGCGCAGCCGAACTACTACACTTCGCACGTCGCCATGACCTCGCCGGTTCCGGAGGCGAAAATTCTGGCTGCCTGTAAGCACGCGGGGTGGCGCGCTGTTCGCGCCTGGAGGGGACCCGTGTTCCCGGTCTGGGAAGTGTGGGTGGAAAACCGCTATTTGATCGAAGTCATTCTTCCTGAGGACGTTGACCGATATACGGCGGGGATGTGCGCGCAGGGATTCAAAACCGTTTTCGGTCTTCAAGAGAAGGATGGTATTTTCTCAATTGATGCAGCAGAAAATCATGTGGCCCTGACGGAAGCAATTCGACGGCAGGGCCACGCACAAGGTTCCCAGAACTAAGTGGTGGAATTCACCACTATATCTGAGCGAAAAGCTACTCAAACTCCGGCAAAGAAGGGAATGCGCAATGACGAGAACTATAGACCTGGTACGAATGCACTTGGAAGCTGAGGACCGGCGCGACGTAGAAGGTGCCCTCACGTCATTTTCCGACGATTGTTTCTACAAAATGGATACGTTTGGCATTGATCTGCGAGGTAAACCTGCCATCGCCGATCATTACCGGGGGGCCTTTGCCGCGATGCCTAACTTTGCCAATGACAAGAATGGCAAGATGTTCGATGGAGGCGATGACGTCTTTCGTCTGGGACACTTTCAGGTAACCCAGAGTGGGCCGTGGAAGGATCTTCCTGCCTCAGGACGTGAGCTCAAGGTCTGGGTATTGGCTCATTTCCCGAGGGCGCCGGACGGTCAGCTTGCCGGCGAAAGCGTTTGGTTTAACGGTAACGACTTTTTGTATCAGCTCGGTTACCTACCCTCGGCAAACGCCATGGAGTTAGCGAGCTACATCAAGAAGCTCGAGGATGAGATTGCAACACTCGAGTCAAAATAGAGAGGCCCTCGATGCCATCACTAGTAGAGTTAGTAAAGGCGCATATTGAAGCGGAGGACCGTCGTGACGTTCAAGCGACGCTCGACACCTTCTCCGACGATTGCTTTTACACAATGCACGCGTTTGGACTTGATCTGCGTGGTAAGCAGCAGATTGGTGACCACTATCGCAGTGCATTTGAAGCAATGCCTAACTTTCACAATCCAGAATCGCGGATCATCGATGCAGGTGACGACGTTTTCTGGATGGGACGCATGGAAGCCGTCCAAACTGGTCCCTGGGGAGATCTGCCGCCGACTGGCCGTAAGGTTGTCAACTTCGGCCTTGCACATTTCCCCCGGGGTTCTGACGGCCGTCTGGCTGGGGAGCATACCTGGTTCAATGGGAACGATTTTCTCCATCAGCTTGGTCTATTGCCGAGTTCGAACTCGATGGAACTGGTCAAACACATCCGAGCATTGGAATCGAAGCTTGCCCAGCTGCGGGCGAAAGCGTAACTGCCAGCGGCTCACTCTGAACCGCCGACTCGAAGACAAACGGGGAAATTGCTTGACAATTACATTCGATGACAGGGAGATCGTGCGTCGGTGGATGCAGGAAGTGTGGACAACAGATGACTTCAGCTTCCTTCGGACGATCGTGCATCCTGACGTGATCGATCACATGCCCGTCCCCGGACATGTGCCGGGTCGGGATGGTCATCTTGAAAAAATGAAGCGGATAAAGGCGGCATTCACAAATATTGATATCCGCGTCGATGCATTGGTTCAGGAAGGTGACAGGGTCGTCGGTCTGTGGACATTCACGGCCACCCACTCCGGAGTTCCGTTCCTCGGCCGACCGGCTCATAACGCCCGAGTCAAGTTTTGCGGGATGGACATGGTGCGGGTTGAAGGCGGACAGATACGGGAAATCTGGCACATCGAGGATCTCTTCCTCGCCTATGCTCAGATTTCCGGCACGATTCCCGTGTAAAGTCGAAGGAGCTCGGCGACGTCAGTACCAAGTATCAGGCTTGTTCGGTATCCAGAGCCGGGCCTTCGTTTGCTTTTCATATTCTCGGCCGTGCGGATAACTAATCACTTCCAGCATCTGTCCCCAAGGTGTCTCGAAGTGCGTGCTTGCCGACTCGACGCCCGCCTCCGGTCCTGCAGTAATTTTCGAAGCTCCTCCCATCACCTTGACGCCTTTCGATACGAGATACTCCACGGCAGCATCCATGTCGTCGACGTAAAAGCAAAAGTGCGCACCACCATGGTCCGAGAAGGGTGGAACTTTCCGCTTCTGACCAGGCGCTTCCATCTCGAAGAGTTCCAGATTCGAACCGTTGCCGCAGCGTAACATCGCAATGTCCGTCTTGGTTCGGGCGTGTAGACCGACGTACTTGGTGTAGAAATTATTGGGGCCATCGCTGTGATCCACGTATGGCCCGTGCCGATACAAAAATTCGCAGCCGATAATGTCGCAGAAATAGGCGATTGCTTCATCAAGATTGGGAACGCACAGGCCAATGTGCTCCATTCCACTCATTGTCGGGATGCCCTTGCGAGCAATCGCGGGGGATTCTAATTTCGAGGATTTGGTCGCCGTCATAATCGTGCTCCGTTTTGTAAGATTGGTTCTCGGTTGTCAAGATTCGTTCACTGGCTCCGTCAGAGTGATGGCGGCTCGATGTGCGCCATATAGGGTATCCCTAACGCGGCAAATCCCGCCTGAGTCCCATAGACGACGTCGACGGCATCCAATCGCAGGAAATGATAAACGAGTGGAGCCGGCGGCCCCCTCCAGTCATGAACGTCGTTGCTCAGCATGCGACCGAGAATAGCGTCTTGCGCCGAATCGGGTGCTTCGTAGAATTCCATTCCCAGTGTTCGCACGGATTGCGCATCGATCGAATCCAAAGCCGCTCGATATGAGTCCACGTATGGCGGAGGGATATCGAAATATTTGATTGCAAGCAGGCAGCGCTCGGGCGGCACCGCGAGCATCTTCATCACAAAAGGGACGTGTCCACATCGTATCGCGCCCGGGACAAATCGCTCACCGACGAATTGCAATACCCTGCTTTGGCGTGACGACAGCGGCGCGCTCGTTTCTGGCGTTTCCGCCGCGCCGGTATAGCTGATACCGGTCAAAATTCCCGCAAATGACGAGCCACCTACCACAAGAGCCTTTACTACCTGCCGGCGTGAGGTATTCTTCTTCACCGCTACGACCCTTCCATCACGTCGGCTGCCGTTCGATGAGCAAGTGCGACAACCGTGAAAGTGGGTGTTGCCGCTCCGTTTGTAGGAAACAGGCTGGCGCCTGCAATCCACAGGTTTTCCAGGTCATGGGCTCTACCGAACGCGTTGGTTACGGACTGCCGGGGATCGTCACCCATCCTTGTTCCACCGGAAAGGTGCCCGAAACTAGGTTGCCCCGCCCACGCCTTGGTCGCGCCTGCGCCTCGCATGATCTGAAGTCCCTCACGAGTAACGTAGTCGACCATGGCCAACGACTCGCTCGACAATGTGTGCTCGATGACCGGGACCTGCGCTCCATGTTCGTCGCGCCGGCGACTTAAGCCGATAAGGTTGCTATGGAGCGGCAAGCCCTCGCAGACGGCGTTCATTTTCCCCAGATGCCCCGAGGCCTCCTGCATGAACCTCGACAGCGCTGCGCCCCGCACCGACGGTTCGGTTGTGGACATCCCTAACAAATCATTCGGTTTGATTGCCCCGGCGATCTGCCATTGGTAACTACCAAATGGCTTGTCGGGCCGACTTTTATGCTGGCCTTCTTGGGAAAAGAATTGACCGCCGGTGGTTCCGTACGTGTTTTCAGTTCGTTCCGGGAAAAGGCCAAAGACCGCCGCCATCGTATGCGCGGAAAAATATCGACCGACCAATCCACTTGAATTTGCCAAACCCTTAGGATGGTCGATTGACGCAGATCTAAGAAGAATGGCGCTGTTCTGAACTGTGTATGCGGCGAGAACTATTGCGTCTGCCGTCAAGCGCCGCTCTGTTCCTTGGGGGTCCCGATATATGATCGATGTGACCCTACTGCCACCCTTTGATGTAGTCAGACGCACTACAAAAGCGTGAGGTCGAAACTCCGTGCCTGCCGCCGCGGCTTGCGTGACAGAAATGGCGAGTGGATTGGCGAGCGCAAGAATCGGACAGCCCGCTTCGCACCAACCGTCAAAAATACAGGCAGGGCGTCCCCGGTACGCACGTGACAATACCGCGTGCGGCATTGGAGCAAACTTTAGATTTCGCCTGGCAAATTCCTTGACGATCACTTGCCCCTGAGAATAAGTGGGTAGCGGCGGATTCGGATATGGGGCACTTGGTGGCCGCCAGCTCTCGGCAACATGATCGTAGATCGGCTGGAGATCTGCATACGATATCGGCCAGTCGACAAATCTGCCATAGGTCGAAAAAGTCTTAAGATCATCGGGCTGCATTCGCATCCAGACGCCGCCGTGATGAAGTGCAGCGCCGCCCACGCCCCATCCAGAATTAAAATTATGCGGAACGGCGTGTTTTCCCTTGGACTCAGGAACGGGTCCGGCCCATTTGAGACGCCGAGCAAATATTTGCGAGCTGATCAAGTCAGTCTTCTGCCAATACGGTCCGGCCTCTAGAACCGTGACCTTTCGCCCGGTTCTGGAGATTATGGCCGCTAGTGTCGAACCCGCCGCGCCGGCTCCAACAATTGCGACATCACAATGAGTAGAAGTCATGCGTACACCCGCTCGTCTTGCATCCCACTATCGAATCGGATTGATGTCGACGGCGACACCTGTCACGAGGCGGCCGGGATCAGTCACCAAGAACATCAATACCTCCGACACATCTTGCGGATCACACATTGCCTGACGAAGCAGGGTCATACTCTCCAAGGCCGCCCGTGCGTCGTCGGTCGTCGGATGCGGCAAATCGGGTCGGAGCGATCGATTGAAAGTATCGTTAATCGCCATGCCCGTGGTTACGACGCTCGGACATAGCGCGTTAGCCGTTATCTTATACTGGCCAAGCTCAACGGCGAGCGCTTTTACCAGTCCAATCACCCCGCACTTCGCCGCGACGTAGGCGCAAGAGTTTGGAATGGGTCTCTGCGCAACCGTCGACGCAGTGGCCACGATTCGCCCGTATTGGCGCGCCACCATGTGAGGCGTCGCTGCCCGTATAATGTTGAATGCGCCGTGTAGGTTTATCTCAACGGTATCGCGCCAAACGGTCTCAGACATCTGATGAATTGGCGATTGTGCTGAACACCCGGCGTTTGCCACGACGATGTCCACCCGCCCATATCGACTCATGCATGCGCTCACGATGTTTTCCATTGCGGAAAAATCGCGGACATCCGCATTGAACGTGAGACACTCTCCCCCCAATTCGCTGATAATCCGCGCGGTTTCCGAAAGATCGCCAGGCGAATTCATCCGGTAACCTACCGTTTTGACCTGCTTGTCAATGTCGCAGATCGCAACTCTCGCTCCCTCCCGAGCGAGCGCAATTGCGTGGCTCCGGCCCTGCCCGCGACCTCCGCCGGTAATCACAGCAACCTGATCAGTAAGCTTTCCCATGACGCCCTTCCTGCAACTCCACGTTAGGTGCACCAGACCAGCAATCTGGTTTTCTCAGCAATGTCTCTGGAAAGATTAGTCCTAAAATGCAGGGTCAATCTACGGCCCGAGCCCATGACATTTGCTCTCCAACTCTGTCGGAAAAGAAGACAACGTCTGGCAATTACGGCGAGATCGCCATCGTATAATCCGCCGCAGCGGTCAGTCGCAGTTCCGCTGATGATCTTTGGCCGTGGAATGACTCTGTGCAGTCATCTCTCCCGCATGTTGGTTTGTGTTCTCTTGGCTTGCAGGAAACCACGATGGCAAAATTGCTTGATGATGAAGGCCAGGATTTGTTGTTTCGCGAAGCGCGTTCACACGGCCAATGGCTTTCAAAGGAGGTCGCCGATGACGTGTTACGTCGCATTTACGAGTTGATGAAATGGGGACCAACGAGCGGAAACTGCTGCCCTGCCCGCTTTGTATTCCTTCGCACAAAGCAGGCGAAGGAACGCCTGAGGCCACTGCTGATGCCTATGAATGTCGAGAAGACCATGAGTGCGCCGCTAACTGCAATCGTGGCCTACGATCTTAAGTTTTACGATCAAATTCCCAGATTATTTCCTCACAATCCCAATATGCGCGACTACTTTGTCGATTCCAGAGAGCTTACGCAGAGTACGGCGCAGCGAAATTCGGCGATGCAAGGCGCTTATTTCATACTTGCGGCGCGCGCGCTGGGGCTCGACTGTGGCCCTATGTCCGGATTTGACAACGCTGCACTCGACCGCGAGTTTTTTCCGGACGGTCAGTTTAAATCCAACTTTCTATGTAATCTGGGCTATGGTGCTCCCGAGGCACTATTTCCGCGCAATCCGCGGCTCGCTTTTGAGGAAGCTTGCACCCTTCTCTAGCGAAGCTCTTCACAGGCGGCCGTGCGAGCATCATTTGCGCGGAAAATGACAACCCCACTAAGGGACACGGGCCGACAGTAAAAAACCAAGAGCAATGGCGGTGAACTCATTTGGTCTTTCAATATTCGACAGATGGCCGGCTCCAGGGACGACCGAGAGACGGCCTCCGGGAATCCTTGTCGCGAGGATACGTGACAGCGCGGGCGGCGTGGTCGGGTCATTTTCCCCGACGATCACGTGCGTCGGTATCGAAATCTTTTCCAGCTCGAAGACGTATTCATCCCTGGACATCGCCTCGAGCGTTTTCATATAGGATGTCTTGTGTAGCTGCGCTACGCTGTCGAGAATACGTTGGAAGGCAACCGCTGTGACGCTCGGGCTCACCAGAGCCTCAGCGACACCTGAAGCTATATCTCGCGGTTCAGCACCGGCCAGAAGTGGCGCGAGGCGCAAGTCGAGGAACTGCCGACGCCGCTCGGGCGATTGATTGGAGAAACCGAGATTGGTATCGCATAGCGTCAGGCTCGCCAGGCGCTCCGGACAGATCGCGGCAAATCTCATCGCGACCAAGCCGCCCATAGACAACCCTATGAGATGCGCTTTCTCCGCCCGGAAATGGTTGACAACGCGTAACACGTCTTCCACAAAATCTCGGGGATCAAGCGATCCCTCGAAATCGTCGCTCTCACCGTAGCCTCGAAGATCGAGTGAGACAGCTTGAAAATACCTCCCAAACTCGGGTAGCTGCTCTCGCCAATTGGATCGGTTTCCTCCGATCCCGTGAAGGCAGATGAGCAATTCCCCGCTACCTATTCGATCGAGCGCCAAGTAGGGGGCCGGGCCGATTCTCTCTTTCACAAAACGCTTCACTCAATGTCCTCGCTCGGCCGCTGTCAACGCTCAGAGGATACAGTGAAATTCCGGCCTCAATGCATTGAGAACAGTGCTCGAGGCCTTAACTCTCGTCACCTGCGCACCACATGCCCAAAGCGCCGCCATCATTTGCGCCTACTTCCGGATTCCTTACGGCGACGGTGACGGGCAATCATGAGCGGCGCTCTCATATCAGTTTTCTTAGGAGGCGCTGATTGCGGTTCAAACTCGGCGCATACGGCGCGCAATTCATTCAAGAGAGCGCGACAGGCGGGCGATTGCGATCCGAGCCGGCGGTAAACGACTCCGATTGACCTTTCCCAAACAGCACTCTTATGCTTGATCTGAATGAACTCCTTTCGCTCCAGCTCGCCAGTCACCATGAAGCGTGGCAGGAAGCTCAACATGTTCGACGCGCCGATAAGCGCGCGTCCAAAATTGCTGGACACGACTTCGACGACGTTCTGCGGCGGATGAAGACCCACCGAGGTGAAAATTTCATCTGCGTGCATCCTGATCGAGTCCGGCCGTTGAGGTAACACCCAATGCTGCTGCTGCAAGTCCTCCGTCGTCACATCCAATTTCGATCCAAGGGGATGTCTACTGTTCGCCACGATGATCGCTTGATCGTGGGCGAGTACTTCGGTGGTGAGATCTGGATCTAGGAACTCAGGGTCAACCATGGTCATCATGAAATCCAATTCGCCCTGAAGTACTTTCGGCAGAAGTGTGTCGGAATAGGCCTCAATTACCGTCACTTTGAGCCTCGGCTTCAAGGCGAGGAGCCTTGTTATCGCCTCCGGCAATAGTGAGATCGCGAAGCTTGGACCCGTACCGACATAAACCCGCCCTGAATCCGCTCCCCTCAGTTCATTTATATCGGTTTGAGCTTTTCGAATCTCCGCTACGATGGCTCGCGAATGGGCCAAGAGCGATTCGCCAAAGACCGTTAGCACCAAGCCGCGCGGACCGCGATCGAAGATTTTGACCTGCAGGGTATTTTCCAGAGCTCGCACGCTCTTGCTCAGAGCGGGCTCCGTTATATACAGCACCTTTGCCGCGCGCCCGAGGGAGCCGTTATCCACGATCGCCAAAAAATGAGTCAGTTGCCGTGTGCTCAGCATTTGGCTATCTCTGAGTGAGTCGGCTCGCGCAGGGGCCCAGGCGGCAGAACCAGGTGCTCTGCTCCGCAAGAGAATGAACGGTAAAAACTATAGCGCCTATCGGTCGGGCCGTCCAGAACTCGATTTGCCGCGAGGAGGTAAACGCCGGACGGACATTTGCGGGACATGTCGCGCAGTCATCGACGTTCGCTTAGAAACTCGGCAAGAAGACGATTGAAGGCGTCGGGTTGATCGAGGTTAGTGACATGGCCTGCGTTGTTTACCAACGCCAGGCGCGCGCTTCGAATCTGGCGAGCGAGAGCAGTGGCGATTTCCGGTGTGACAGTCAGATCATCCTCTCCAGACATGACCATCGTGGGAATGGATATCTTCGGTAGAGTAGAATCTTGATCGTATCGAAGTAGCGACGCGACCGCCTTGAGATAGTTCTTGACTTTCAGATTGATAAGCGATGCCGCAACGGCCTTTCGCGCGTTTACAACTGCCCGCGGGCTGCACAGCCGTGATGCGATTCCCTCGGCTAGAATACGGCGTGAGCGGGCTTGCTTCCACGGCCGCTGTGCCTCGAGAATCATCTCTGCCCGGCGCTTCATACTGAGTGTCGGCGCGAATCGCGCGGTCGCCGAGCAGAGCACGAGGCTTCGAACCCTATCAGGACACATATCGTAAAGCTTTAGCGCTATACGTCCGCCCATAGAAAGGCCAACAACATGAGCCTCGGAGATCTGGAATGCGTTCAATACAGCGACAACATCGCGGGCAGCATCTAGATATCGGAATGGCCCAGGATAATCGCCGCTGTCGCCATAACCACGGCAGTCAATCGAAATTGCAAGATGCGATTTCCGAAAGTACTCCAATTGAGCGCGCCAATTTGAGCGATCTCCGCCCATCCCATGCAGAAACACGACGGCCTCTCCATCGCCGCAGAGATCCACGGCGATCGGCACCCGACCGGATTGCACGAAGTGCCGTTTCGTTGGGGACTCGGTGGGTGACATGATTTTGGGATTCTTGTCTTGAAGTCCGGCTCTCCGTGCAGCTTGCCGATGCACGCGGGAAGATACCTTTACGTCCATATCGGGCATATTTACCGCCTTCGGTTGCCTTGCAAACCGCCGCGTGTGACTCATTGGAGTACTGAAAGGACGGATTGGTTTGGAATTGGCAGGGAAGTCGATGCAAAGGACCGATAGCGCTCGTTAATCCCTACCTCGCAGCCACACCGAGCGAATGCAAGACCCGCGACCAGTCCGCCTATCCCCCTCCCGGCAATCTCAACACATCGTACTCGACCGCCCTGCATACCCCCACTCCCAATACCTACCAATAGCGCCGACTGCGATAGTGATCGATGAGCCGACGATCGCCTCCTGTCGGCACACAGTATGGCGCGCCGCGACCGGGCCCGATGGTTGATGATTCGTGCACATCCCTAAACCAAAGTCTTTGTGAGTGGAACTTGCTCAGGTCTCATTCGGCCGGCCTCGCTTGAAATTTTCTCAAGAAGCGCGCCTCAATTGGCATGCCCTGGCTGTCTTGCGGTGCCGTTACGATAACAAGCGATATTGCAGAACTCGCCGTTCTGCCCGCGATTGAAACTCTTTGAGGAGAACATGATGTTTGTCGAAAAACGGATCTACAATGTGAAGCCAGGTCAAGTGCACCGCTTTCTCGAGTTCGTCGAGAAGGAAGAATTGGATATGATTGGGCAAAGGGTAAACAACATTATTGGCTATTACTACAGCGAAGTCGGCGAGTTGAACCAGGTGATCGGTATGTGGAGGTATGACACGTTTGAGGAGCGAGCTGCGGGTCGTAGCGCTTTCCACCAACACCCAAATTTCCCAGCGTTGGCTGACAAGATGCTACCTCTTATGGTTAGCCAGAGCAGTCAGTTCTTGATTCCCGCTGCGTTTTTCGCAAAGCGAATGCAGGCCCGATAACGAGCCGGCAATCGCTCGACTGCGAGGCGAAGGGACATGTCGGCGTCTCTGCGTCATGGTGCGCAGCTAAATACATTCTCGACATCCGACGACAAAAGTTCCTTGAGGAAACGCTCTTGTGGTTTTTCAGACGCCGTCTTGGGAATTTCCTTGACAACTTGCAGATAACTCGGAACGAAGTTTGCTTCGAGCTTTATCCGACAAAGCGCCAATAGCGCCTGCGGATCACATTCGGCACCAGCGGCGCTCACTACGGCCGCGACCACATCGCTTTCGCCGGGTGCGCCTGATCGCGCCGGAATACCATAGACAAACACCTCGCGTACCATCGGGCTCTCCGCCAGTACTTTCTCAATATACCCGGGATGGATGAAATCGCCATTGCGACGGATGGATCCTCCGCTTCTTGCGTGAAAGAAAAGCCACCCATTCTCGTCAAGATGACCAAGGTCCCCCGTCCGTAGCCAGCCGCCCGCCAATCGTTGGCTCGTCGCTGTTTCGTTCTTGTAATATCGAAGCGGCATGGGGGATCCGTCGGCACGCCGAAAGGCGATCTCGCCCTCCTCCCCGGCGGCCCGTTTTTCCCCATGCTCATCCAGAACGGCGAGTATCAGGTACGGTGGCGCTTTTCCAACACTTCCCTGGGGACCGAGACGAGGTGGGTTAAGCGTTGTAACTCCTTCCGATTGACCATACCACTCATAGATATCGACGCCGAATCGGTCGCGAAAATCCTCCCACAAGGCAGGTGGCATACCGGCGCTCAGCACATATCGGACGGGATTATCCGCGTCATCTTCGCGACGCGGCTCGGCATAGATGGCCGTTGCCATTCCACCTAGAATATTGAACACCGTACACTGGTACTTACGAATGATCTCCCACATCCTGGACTTGGTGAAGGTGCGGCTGAACACCGCGCGCATTCCGAGCCGCAGAGAGAAACCGAGCGTCGTCATTTGCGCGTTGCTATGACTCAGGGAGAGGCCGGTGTACGGTCTATCCCAAGGTGTGAAGCCAAATAACATTGCGAGATTGCCGATTTCGGAGAATCTATTATGTGGGCTGAGGATCGCTTTTGGGTCCCCAGTCGTTCCCGATGTGAATAGCATTTGCATCGGCGCCATCACATCCACCGAGAGGACCTCACTATCGGGGATTGGGCCTTGAAGGCGGCCCGCGAGATCAAAGCGATTATTTGCCTCCATGAATCGTAAAGATTCCTCAGTCCTAACAACAGCGATCCAAAACCCTGAGAGAAGGTCATCTGCTATTTCGAGGAGGGCAGGAAGGGCATAGTCAGCACAAACGATCCCACTACACTCGGTAAACGTCAGCATGTACTTCAGCTTTTCGCCCTTTGTTCGCGGGTCGATGGGCACGTAGATCGCTGCTGTGATCGAAGAGGCTATCATCAGCTCGACGAACTCCGGGTGATTCGCCATCATGATCGCAAATCTCTTGCCGCGCGTAACCTCACGGTCGATGAGAAATCCGGACAATCGGCGACCGTTGTTCCATAAGTCCTGGTAGGTGCGAATCTCTTCTGCAATTCGACCCGCGGAGTCGATATGAACGAACGTAAGCACATCCAGGTTCGGATGCGCAAACGCTCGATTTGCGATCAGATGTGCCAGAAACCGTTCATCGCCGACGGACACGGTATGTTCACCCGGACTGAAGTATCGTCACCACGCAGGCCGCCGTAGTCCCGCGTACCATGCCTCCGCCATTCTGCGCGAGAGCGGTGCGATGTCTGGAGGCCTGTCGATTCCCTGCATTTCCTCTCAATTGAGTTACAAGTTCAAATATTTGCGCAATCCCGGTGGCGCCAATCGGGTGCCCCTTACGCAAAAGGCCTCCGGAGGTGTTCACGGGGAGCCGTCCTCCAAGGGAAGTCGCACCTTCTTCGAGCAGACGGGACCCCTCCCCTGGCTTCGCCAACCCGAGGGATTCATAGAGTATTAGTTCAGCTGGCGCGGAGGCGTCATGCAATTCCACGACGTCAAGATCGTCGGGACCAACGCTAGCGGCTTCGTACGCGAGTGCGCTGGCGTACGCCGCGACGTCATTGCCGTCGTCCTCACTTCGGTCCCATCCACTCGTCAATATGGACGCCAGTATCGTAGGCGATGAACTCAATCCCAATTCTTTCGCCTTTTTTTCGGTCATCAAAATTGCCGCCGCTGCCCCATCGCCGATCGGCGAACACATAGGCAATGTCAATGGATATACGATCGGACTCGCGGCAAGGACCTCATCGACAGACAACGGATCACGATATTGAGCCCGGGAGTTCAAACTACCGTGGTACGCATTCTTCGACGCAACCATCGCAAATTGACGCTGAGTAGTCCCGAAGCGCCTCATGTGCTGCAGCGCACGCGCCGCATATATATCCATAAAAATCGAACGTCCCCCCGAGGCGGGATCCGCAGTGTGCGTGCTCTCTGCGCCAGCGAGTTCTGCCAGATATCGCACCAGTCCTTCATGATCCTCCACGTCGACGGAACCTTGAAACACGGAGAATGTTCGCTGTTTATCCGGATGAGTGAGTTTTTCCACTCCGACCGCCAAAGCAACGTCATAAAATCCAGCGGACAGCATCATGAAGGCTTGCTGGAAAGCCGTTGATGCCGAGGCGCAAGCGTTCTCAACATTTATTACGGGAATTCGTCCAATCCCCATCTCGCGGAGAACAATTTCTCCCAGAACACACGCCTGTCCGGTCATGACGCCGGCCGCCGCATTGCCGATGTAGGCGGCTTGAATGCTACCAGCTGACACATTCGCGTCACCGAGTGCCTGAGCAATCGCTTCTAGGGCCAGACTCTTCAGCGATCGATCCAGATGCTTCGCGAAGCGAGTCATGCCAACGCCTGCCACGACAATGCTGTTGTTCATGCGCCAGTCTCCCGAAATCGCCATCATCCGTTGCAGCTCAGAGGCGGTGGTGTATCACGACAACAATAGCGAGTTAGACGATGTACACGCATTGAAAAAACGGGAACCTACATTAACCCGCTTATTTGCAAGGCGCTGCCGCACCAAGCTGACGGAATGCAACGCCCGCCCTTCACTCGAGGCCGAGCGCGAATCCCGCGTCAAGCTCCTCCTTCGAGTAGGCGCGGAACGCAATCAGCGTCTCGGAGTGACTAAGGCCGTCGAGCTGGCGAATGCGATCACCCACAACGCACGCCAGATCCTCGTTGGATTTCACCCGCACGATGGCAACCAGATCGTATTGCCCCGCCACCGAAAACACCTCGCTCACGCCATGGACCTGCGTGATCCGCTGAGCGAGTTCGCTCACCTGCGCGGTCTTGGCCTTGATAAGAACGATGGCGGTAGTCATGTCAAGCCTCCGGGAGCGATTGCTCATCCCAGTTGTGGCCCCAGTGCTCTTACGGAGAACTCCGGGCATTATGCCGCGCAAGTTCCTGCTCGCGGAGCACGTAGCGCTGAATCTTTCCAGTCGTCGTTTTCGGAAGCATCTGTACGAATTCGATGGCCCGCGGGTACTTATAAGGCGCGATTGTGGCCTTGACATGGTCCTGCAGAATCTTCCCCATGCGCTCGTCCGGAACGCGATCAGGCGCCAGTATTACGAACGCCTTGACGATGTTACCTCGGTCCTCGTCCGGCACTCCGATCACGGCGCATTCGCGCACGGCGGGATGCCCGAGCAGAGCGAGCTCGACTTCCGGACCTGCGATGTTGTAGCCCGCCGAGACGATCATGTCGTCGGCACGGGACTCGAACCAGAAGTACCCATCGACGTCCACCCGATAGCGATCTCCAGTGACGTTCCAGCCATTGACGACATACTCGCGCTGCCGCGGATCGCCGAGATAACGGCAGCCGGTTGGCCCTTTGACGGCAAGGCGTCCGGAGTTCCCGAGGGGCTGGGGCGCGTTATTCTCGTCGAGGACGCAGGCCTGATACCCCGGGAGCGGTCGGCCCGTCGCGCCCGGGCGAATATCGTCCTCTCGAGCCGAGATGAAAATGTGGATCATTTCGGTTGTCCCAAGGCCGTCGATGATCCTCAACCCGGCAACGGCGTGCCACAAATCGGAGGTCGCTTTCGGTAGCGGCTCACCCGCTGATACGCAGTGTTTCAAGCTCGAAATGTTGTGTTGCGATAATAACGGTGCCATTGCGCGGTACATGGTCGGCGCCGAGAATAAGCAAGTCACGCGGTGCCGATGCACTCCCTCGAGCAACGCCGCAGGCGACGGCTTTTCGATGAGTGCGGCAGCGCCCCTATAATACAGGGGAAATACAAGCAATGCGCCAAGGCCGAAGGTAAATCCGAGCGGCGAACTCCCGAGGTACACATCGTCGGGACAGGTGCGCAGCAGATGGCGACCGACGACCTCGGCCATCGCGATGACATCGCGATGGAAATGCATCGTGGCCTTCGGATTGCCCGTCGTTCCGGACGTGAAGGCGAGCATGCTGACGTCTTCGCTGCCGGTCGGAACATTCTCGAATGTATCCGGCTGACGATTCATGCGCGCTTCGAGGTCTCCGCTTCCGAAGGTGACAATCTGCCGTACGGATCCGGACGCGCGGGCGGCCGCGGTGAGATCTTCGAGCAACCGCGCATCGCAGAGCGCGTGGTCGATCCGAGCGCGGCTGGCTATCACTGAGAGCTCCGCCGCCCGCAGCAGCGGCATTGTGGTCACTGCAACTGCACCGGCCTTCATAACGGCGAGCCAGCTCGCGTACAGCAACGGGTTGTTCGGCGCCCGGAGAAGCACCCGG